>TARA_R110000737_G_scaffold169994_1_pt1 | contig 160594 bp, 123 predicted proteins | sample TARA_R110000737 | Tara Oceans TARA_R110000737 (sample SAMEA4398027) | marine metagenome | biome: Polar Biome; feature: [SRF] surface water layer (ENVO:00010504); material: water (ENVO:00002006), including particulate matter (ENVO:01000060) such as... | depth 5 m | reverse complement strand
TTACGTTCAAACTTGGCCTTTGCCATGGGTATTTCCTCTTTTTTTGGTGAATGATCAATAAAAAGCTGTTTAATGGCTCATAATAGAATTAAATCATCATAAACCTAGCTATCAACCGCACGAACCACTGCTTAAACAATGCTCCGAACTAATTCTTGTATCCGTTATTATACGCTGACTTTTCTTAAATAGTCATACATCTCTCAATCGAAATCAACTTCTCTCTAACCAGTAGATATAAAGATCGATTGATTATAACCTTTCTTATAACCGTACAATTATCTTGATATGCAAGGTCGCGATATTAGCTGACCGACATCATCAAACAATCCGTAAAATCCGTTAACATATGGAACAGCAATCCAATTCCAATGATATTAAAAGGCTTACGAAGAAAGAGTAAAACAAAATACACTAGCATCGCATAATAAGTATGTAACGGATGAAAATTAATGCTACATCTATTTGCCTGAAATATTGGGTTTGCTACCAGATGATCTATATCAACCAACATGGTTGCAAGCAAAATCAGATATGCTTTTTTCCACTCTTGTCTAAAAAACGCAATCGCGATAAAAAGAGGAAAACCAAAATGCAAAAAATAATGTATTAACGTCTGCATACCGACCTATTAGTTTTAGTCTTCTCTATATAAGACCATCAAAACCAATATTTATTAATATACTGACAGCACTAAAAGGCAACACCTCAGTGTCACCTTTGAATCATTGTCTACCGCACTACTGTTATATATTTCAATATTCTATAATTTCGATATCGACGCAAAGTTATATAAATAGCAAAACAAGCATAAAAGGTATAAACAATAAATGGAGCTCATATCGAGAATTGAACTCGAGACCTCTCCCTTACCAAGGGAGTGCTCTACCGCTGAGCTATATGAGCGTGTGTTAAGACCTTTGAGTTGCACTAAAAAAAATATCACGATGCAGCAATAATTACTGACTCTCGTGATGATTTATTGTTATGCTTTGCGATGGTGTATATATGGAGCGGGTGGCGGGAATCGAACCCGCGTCATTAGCTTGGAAGGCTAAGGTGTTACCATTATACCACACCCGCATTTACTCTTATTCAGGATAACTCTAATCGAGAGTTATTAGATATAGAGAGTATGCTTGGCGCTATGACAAACTTTAGAAAATATGGTGGTGGGGGAAGGATTCGAACCTTCGAAGCTTTCGCGACAGATTTACAGTCTGTTGGGTTTGACCGCTCCCCAACCCCACCTTAGATTGCTTTGAACAAAAATGACTTACATTTAAGACAAATTCATAAAAAGCTACTTTAAGAGAGATGGTGCCGACTGCCGGGATCGAACTGGCGACCTACTGATTACAAGTCAGTTGCTCTACCAACTGAGCTAAGTCGGCTTGTTCTCTTAAAGTGGTGGCTATTCTATCAAATTTTTTGAGATGCGCAAGTACTTTTTCATCTTTTTTTAAATTAATTTGATATAAATATTTAAGTCACTGATTAAGCTAGTTTTTTTATAAATAAAAATATGGCAATAAATTGGCTTTTTACTTGCAGCCTTTATTTTTGCCACATCACTGGCTATTTAATTAGCGAATACGCAAGCCATTACAGGCCATTTCTACCGCTTTTATTAGGGCCAATGCTTTTTTATTGGTTTCATCCCATTCTTTTTCTGGTACAGAATCAGCAACGACCCCTGCTCCGGCTTGAATATGTATCTCACCACGGCGCATCACCGCAGTACGGATAGCAATGGCCGTGTCCATATTACCATTCCAACCTAAATAACCAACTGAACCACCAAATACTGTTCGACGTACTGGTTCTATCTCATCGATGATTTGCATGGCGCGGATTTTGGGTGCACCCGATAGCGTACCAGCTGGGAAAGTGGCACAAAATACATCTAGTGCATCTTTGTCAGCTCGTATCGTACCCTCAACGTTAGATGCGATATGCATCACTTGTGAGTAGCGCTCTATAAACATCTTTTCTGTGACTTTGACACTGCCATACTCGCAAACGCGGCCAAGATCATTGCGACCCAAATCAATGAGCATCAAATGCTCCGCTGTTTCTTTCTCATCATTTAGCAGCTCTTGCTCAAGCGCGAGGTCTTCAGCCTTATCTCGGCCACGTTGCCGTGTCCCTGCTAGCGGCCTTACCGTCACCTTGCCATTTTCGATACGGGATAGGATTTCAGGAGAAGCACCGATAATATCAAAGCGTTTGTGATCATCGAGTGTATAGCCATGCACCAAGAACAGATAAGGCGACGGATTAAGGTAGCGAAGCGCACGATAGACGGCTAGAGAGTCGCCTGTATAGTCCGCTGTCAATCGCTGCGCTGGCACTACCTGCATGACGTCACCTGCGGCAATGTAATCCTTTATTTTATTGACATCGCTACAGTATTTTTCGGCCCCTGTTTGCGATATAAATTTAGGCGTAGGCATTACAGGTGCGCGCAGGTTGGATGGTTCTGCTAGCTTTTCCTCGATTTGTTCTAGCTCACGGATAGCTGAACTATAGCCATCTTCAGACTGGCAATCAGCATAGACGATGATTGACAGCGTATTCTCTAAATTATCAAATACAATAACGCTCATCGAAAGCATCAGCCACATATCTGGCATCGACATTGGATTGGGCGCATCAGATAAGCCAACACTTGGCTCAATAATACGTACCATATCGTACCCAAAGTAACCGACTAGACCGCCGCTAAAGCTCGGCATGGTCGGCACATCTTCAGCAGTTGGCATTTGATACTGCGCCATCAGCTCACGCAGGTAATCAAAGGGATTCTCTACTGCCTCTGTATCAATATGATCGTTTCGTTTGGTCGTCATATTGCCATCAGCGTACTGCAAAATCAGATCACTACCCAATCCAATCATGGAGTACCGTGCCCAGCGCTCACCGCCTACCACAGACTCAAATAGATATGCAGAGCCGTTTAGATCACGTACTTTGGAGAATACAGATACGGGAGTCTGCGCATCCATCAGACGCTTTTTTACTAGCGGTGCGTGACTAAAGCCTCTATCTCTAAAAGCTTGGTATTCTTCAAAAGTCATCATAATAGCTCTCTCTTAGCACCTTATAGGCAATAATAAAACTATAAGCTGCTCTATAAAATATAGCGCCAATATTCGCTAAAATATCGACGCTATAATGAGTCATTTGTTTAAAAAACGGTAAGCACAATAAGGCTCTCTATCAAAAATCACGACGAAGACCGAGTGTAGAGTTGAATTATGCACCGCCCATATTAAACAACCATAAGGCCAAACCGATAATTAGAATGGTCACAAATACCCATATAAACCAGCCGCCGCTCGCTTTTTTCTCTACATGACCTGCATGAGCAGGGTTGCTGATTTCTTGATCCATCGCATTATTGCCTTCGGTACCAAGATCGCGCGGCTGCCCTAAATTAGCCGTGCCTGAAAACTGTGCACTAGCTGCTTGTTTGGCTTTTAAAACTTCAGGGTCAGCTTCTTCTTGTAACTCTGTTTTTGTCGTTTTGTCGTGTTCGTCTTGGACTGCTGGCTGCTCATGCACTGCTGGCTGCTCATGCACTGCTGGCTGCTCCTCTACCACTGGCGCGCTATCAGTAGATGCTGTCTGTAATGGCTCTGTAGACGTCACAGCCTCTGTTTCAGTTGCTGTTGGTACAGATGTGTCAGTTACTACCTCTGTGGCAACTGGCGTTTCTTCTACTGGCGTAGGCGATGCTGCATCAGCGTCAGACAGTACTTCATCAATACCGGTTTCTTTGACAATTGGCTCTGTAGAAACGGCTTCTTCAGTAGCTAGCTCTTCAACAACTGGTTCAACGGTTTCGTGCGTAGGGGTTACTGATTCTTCGGTCATATCTGAGCCGGCATCTGCAGATAAAGGCTCTACAGGTACAGTATCATCTGTAGCAGGTAACATTTCTTCGATACCAGTTTCTTTGATCACTGGCTCGTTGCCTGTTTGCTCTATGATCGGCTCTTCTTCAAGAACGCTTTCCTCAACTACTTGCTTTTCGGTCACAGGCTCACTAGCAGGAGTTTCTGTCAAGGCAGCTGTGTCAGCATTTTCATGTGCATCTGCTACTAACTCCTCTGTGGTCACTGGCGCAGCAGATGCCTGTACTTGAAAGCTAAAACTTGCAAAGCCAAGCGTATCATTTGCTTTTAGATGACTAGATTCATTACCTGCAATACGTTGCTCATTGATGAACGTACCATTAGAAGAATCTAAGTCTTTCACGTACAGCTGACCATCTAGCACACTGAGCACTGCATGGTTGCGAGAAACCTGCTTGCTACCTAGTACTACGTCGTTATCACTACCACGACCTATAGATAAGCTATCACTAACTGTCAGTGTCAGGTCACCTAGCGCTTCAGTTAATGCATTCAGTTGCCAAGTTGTACTTGCTGCCGTATTCATACTGTCTGTCTCGTTCGTCATGTTATAACTCCTTATTTTTCTATTGAATATCCAATGATGCTAAAAATAATAACTCTAAAATATTACTGCCAATTTATGATAAGTATTGTCGCTATTCCTTTAATGATATCTGCCCAGCACGGTTTATTAAGCACTTTCCTCAAACACTGTACAGTATTTACTTTGGTATAAAGTGAGGTTTTATAACTTTATCAAGCTTACTATAGGGGATATTAAGGACAGGCATACCGTAAGCATATGGACCAATAGAATAATGCTGATAACGAATGCTAACGCCTGTATCTGTCAAGGTCACATTATCGCTTAACGTAAATGGCCAGTTTTTCTCATAACTGCTCACATCTTCAGCAACCGTTTTAACCCATCCTTTATACGCATCATAGGCAAGCGCCTCAAAACGAGGTTTTTTACCTGAGATAAGCATATCGTCAAGCGTGACTTGCTTTTTGGTACTTGGGTCAAATACTAGGTACTCGCTATAAGGCATGCCGTGTGCACCGCCAGTATAGATATAAGAGCTAATCTCAAACAGTTCAAACTCATCGACATGACCTAGATAATTGGGCGTTACCATCAGATTATAACCCCACGACACATCATCAGGCATATCTCGGAATTGCGAGCTCACAAAGCTATCAAGAGCAGCCGTAACTTCCTTCTTGCTGCTTTCACCCTTGATAGGTGCTGACTCTGTCATCTGACTATTGACGACTAAGTTATCGATACGGGCATTGGCAATCTCATCTATCCAGTTTTGACTACTTTTGAGATATTTAACTTCAATCTCTGGACAGTTATCACGCTTGTCACATGTCTCTTGTATATTACTGGGTAGTTGATACGGTAGATATTCAGTGCTACTAAGAAAGCTTCCTGCATTTACCGACATACTAACGGCACTTAATAATAGGCTGCCAGTCAACATAGCAATTGAACGTCTCTGGCTTACCTTTATCGAAAATAGATCAGCCGATATAGATTTATCATCAGTTTGAGTCGTAGTGTGCATATGTCCTCTTTTATAAATATAAAATGTTGTTTATCATTCTACCGTAACAATTGCACTGTATTGTAGGAACACTGTTTGTGTTTTTAAGGTTCTGTTCACAATTAAATGCTTATCTCCTCGCATTTATCACATAAATAACAGACAATAAAAAAGACACGGCTAGCGTGTCTTAATAGATAAACAATACAGCGATGTGGCTGATTTTAATGCTCACGCGTACTGCTAAAAGTCACTTCTGGATAACGATCTTGCATCAACTGTAAGTTAACACGTGATGGTGCAAGGTACGTTAAATAACCACCACCATCTATTGATAATTGGTCATGAGCTTTCTTCTTGAACTTCGCCAATGCTACTTCATCATCGCAATGAATCCAGCGTACCGTAGCTATCGATACTGGCTCAAAGGTACATTGAACCTTGTACTCTTCTTTGAGACGATGCGCGACCACTTCAAACTGTAGGACACCGACTGCACCCAAAACCAAATCATTATTAATCTGCGGCATAAACACCTGCGTTGCGCCCTCTTCACTTAATTGTTGAAGACCTTTTTGCAGAGCTTTTGATTTGAGCGGATCTTTTAATACCACACGGCGGAACAATTCAGGGGCAAAATGCGGAATACCCGTAAAGCTCAACTCCTCGCCTTCAGTGAAACTGTCACCAATAGAGATGGTGCCATGGTTATGCAAACCAATGATATCACCTGGATAGGCTTCTTCTAACGCCTCACGGTCACCTGCTAAAAAGGTCAACGCATCAGCAATACGTACGTCTTTACCCAGACGCACATGCTTCATTTTCATACCCTTCTCGTACTTACCAGAGCACACTCGCAAGAACGCAATACGGTCACGGTGACGCGGATCCATATTGGCCTGAATCTTGAAGACGAAGCCTGTAAAATCTGTCTCGGTGGCTGATACTTCACGCTCAGTCGTTGAATGGGCTTTTGGCGGTGGGGCATATTTGACCAAGGTATCAAGTACCATGTTTACCCCAAAGTTACCCAATGCTGTGCCAAACAATACTGGCGTCATCTCGCCAGCCAAAAATGCTTCAACACTGAACTCTTCTAGCGCCATCTGTACCAGCTCAAGCGACTCTTCGAAAGCGTCAAACATCAACTGTCCTAGACGCTCACGGATATCTGGATAATCGTAGCCTTCTCTGGTCTCAGAGACCGTCATCTTGCCGCCATTACCTTTTTCATAAAAGTAAGTTTTATTTTCAGTCAAATGATAGACGCCAATGAAGTCTTGACCCATACCGATAGGCCAAGTCACTGGGATACATTTGATTTTTAGAACGGCTTCGATTTCGCTAAGCAACTCAAGCGGCTCACGAATCTGACGATCTAGCTTGTTGACAAATGAGATAATAGGCGTATCGCGCATACGGCACACTTCCATCAGCTTGATGGTTCGTTCTTCGACACCTTTTGCACCATCGACCATCATCAGTGCACTATCCACTGCGGTCAAAGTACGGTAGGTATCTTCACTAAAGTCGGCGTGACCTGGGGTATCTAGTAGGTTAACCATATGGTCTTTATACGGAAACTGCATGACAGACGTCGTAATCGAGATACCACGCTCTTGTTCCATGCTCATCCAATCTGAGGTTGCATGACGATCGGTCTTACGGCCTTTTACTTCGCCCACTACCTGAATCGCTTGACCCCACAACAGGAGTTTTTCGGTCATGGTGGTCTTACCAGCATCGGGATGCGAGATAATGGCAAAGGTGCGGCGCTTAGCAACTTCTTTGTTTAATTTCTTTGGATCTACGCTCATAATTTTCAGCTTCAACAGTTATGTGATTTAGAAGTGACTCTAAATAAATAAAATAAATAATGGGCTTATTGTAGCGGATTTAGCATCAGGGTGCAGAATTAGCGTATAAAAAAACACGCTCCGTTATTTCAACGAAGCGTGTTTTTGGGCTTTTAAATTGCGATTATCCTGCTTAATTAGCGCGACTAATAACCATCACTCCATCTCAATAGTAGCGTTCGATTTGCTCAGCTAAGAAGTCGCCAGCCACCTCATTAACAATTGTACAATCGACTACGTCAAAACGACTGTCTGTGTTCGGATCGGTGCTACCTTTGGCGACATAGTTTGCCTCATAGACGTCCTTTCCGTACTCAACACCGCTATATTCATAAGCAGGCTGGTCATCGTACTCAAAAAACATGACTTGCGCGGCTTGCTGCTGATTGCCTACGCCCACTCCGAATTGAGAAGTTCTATGATCTCTATCCGCACTAAAGCGGGTTTTGGCCACGTCAATCCACCTATCTATTGAAGCGTAACCGGTCTTGTTTTTATCATTAAATGCCAAAAACGAACGCTCACTGGTTATTACAGGGATATAACAAACCGACCCTTCAGGAAAAGCAACATTGGTCGGAATTTCAGAATAGTTGTTTAAGTCGGTAATAATACCGTACCTATTGTTCACGTTTGTACTAGCAACATAGCTGTTCGCACGCAGCCCTGATAAGTTAAGCGTCTTATAAGTGGTTTGGTAGTCTAGCTGGTTATTGGTGTTTTTTTCATAAATGGGGCGTTTGACCGTCCGATTATTAACCTCAATGTCTTTGTTTTCAAGTCGACCCTCGAAGTCATCTGCCAGCACGGTTCTGTCTAAATCATTCAGGCTTTGATTGCTATAACTATTGATGAGATTGGTTGTTTTGATCTCGCGCGCACCAGTACGATACGTTTCATCAATTCGCGCAATTGCCGTAGCATTGGCTTTGCTATCGTAACTATTAGCAAAGCTTGTCAATGTAATCTTGCTACTAGCCGTCCCATAAGCGCCGTCTTCTTCCTCGCACCCTATCAAAGCGAGCGTCGTCAAAAAACAAACACTAGGTATCGCAATCCATCTATTCATCAAACAATGTCCTTATGATTCAGATTTCTATTATCCGTACTGATAACGTATATATGGCTCATTACCGCTATTGTACCTCTTTGACGACTGTACGATAAGCTTGTAAATCTAGAAACGAATAAAACTGTGCTCAAAATCTCATTTACAAACTAGCAGTATATATTTACTCTCTATGCACTGAGCTGCGTGAGCGATTTGTTATGCTAGGTTTCATATTAAGATTTACCACTCAAATATAAACATAAAAACTCACAACAAAGGATGTGTCATGAAATCTCTATACTCTACCAAATCTACTGTTACTGGCGGCCGCATGGGTACAGCAACCTTAAGCGATAGTGATCTTGAAATCAATATGGTACCACCAGGCGGTAATGAAAAAGGTAATAACCCTGAGCAATTACTCGCAATGGGTTATGGCGCTTGTTTTGATGGCGCCTTAGGCGTAGTCAAAAAGATGGAAAGCGCAACATTTGGCTCAACTGTTGAGACCTCTGTAGACCTATTACAAGGTGACAATCACGAATATAAGCTTGCCGTAAAAATCCATGTCATCGCTGATAATACAGACCTGTCTGCTGACGAGATTCAAAAATTGGTCGAAAAAGCGCATGAAGTATGCCCATATTCGAAAGCAACCAGCGGTAATATCGATGTCGAAGTTTCTTCAGAAGTAAAATAACGCATTCAAAGACTCGTTATCAACGTCTATTAAATGACAAATAGCTGATAGTTATCAGACATTAAAAGAACTCAGATTATCTGGGTTCTTTTTTTTGTTTTTAGCAATTTATTTATCCTAGACATAAAATATCGAAAACTCAGTGTAGATTTCAATAAAAAAGAACACGATAGAACATCTCGTAACGGTTAAGCAGTTCGGCACGCGCTAATTTTATCGTTATAATAAGCGTATATATTTTTATCTAATAGCTGATAAGTGACTTTTATGACTGATGACATAGCTGACAATACCACCGATAACGACCACAACTCTCACCAAGCGCTTGACCCAAAAGCATTACCGAACTTCGATACCATGCCCAACGTGGCGCTGATGGATACCAGTCATGTAGACAAAGATCAGCCGCCTTTTATTTTGGTTGATGGTTCCTATTATCTGTTCCGCACTTATCACGCCTTGCCAAAAACCATGCAAAACTCGAAGGGCCTAATCACCAATGCGATACGCGGCACACTCAACGCATTGCTAAAATTGATGCGTCGCTATCACCCTACTCATATGGCTGTTTGCTTCGATACTAAATCACCGACTTTTCGCCATCATATGTCTGCTGATTATAAAGCCGCTCGTCCACCCATCGATGTCGAGCTAGTAGAGCAAATTCCTTATATTCATCGTTTAGTCACCGCATTAGGTATTCCGCTGTTGCGTATCGAGGGTGCAGAAGCGGATGATATCATCGGTACACTTGCCCATCGTGCTGTCGAGCAAGGCCATCATGTGGTCATTTCAACGGGTGATAAAGACATGATGCAGCTGGTCAACGACTGCGTAATACTGGAAGATAGCTTTACAGGTAAAGTCACGGATACGCCAGCAGTAATCGATAAATTCGGTATTAACCCAAACCAAATGATCGATTTCTTAACGCTAATGGGTGATGCCTCTGATGGTATCAAAGGCGTACCTGGTATCGGTAAAAAGACCGCTAAAGACCTACTCGTTGAGTATGGTGATATTGAAAACATGCTCAAGCATATCGGCTTTATCAAAGGTCGCGGGGCGAAAGGTCTGATTGAACACGCTGACGACATTCCTTTTAACAGAAAGCTTGCTACCATCGTCACCAACTTAGCCATCGGTCAAGATTGGAATGACCTAAAAATCAATACTGACCCTTGTGCCCATATAGACGAATTGCGCGACTTATATAATGAGCTTGAGTTTAGAAATGAGCTGGCATCACTCGATCACCCAAATCACCCTGCCAATGGCTCTAAAAGTGTTGCTGATAGCCAAGCCAATACTGAGTCACAGGCACAGGTGGCAAAATCGCTCCAATCCACTAAGAGCGACAACATCAAAGACAGTACTAACCATGATAAAGCGTGGCACACTGTACTCGACAAGCCAGCGTTTGATAGCTTGGTCAAATTACTAGAGGCAGCTCCGCACTTTGTCATTGATACTGAAACTACCAGCGTCCATTGGCGCGACGCGCAAATCGTCGGGCTGTCTTTTGCGGTGCAAGCGCATGAAGCCTATTATATCCCGCTCACCCACAGCTTAGAAGGTGATGAGCTAACAGCGAGACAACTCGACCGCGATACCGTACTGGCGCGCTTAAAGCCTGTGTTAGAGAATCCAAATATCGGTAAAATCGGTCAACATCTGAAATATGACGCGCATATTCTTGCTCACTATGATATTGACTTAGTCGGTGCGATACATGAGCAGCCAAATAACTGGGCGATGGATACCATGCTTGCCAGCTATGTCATCAATGCGGCAGCGACTCGACACGGTATGGACGATTTGGCACGCCATTATCTGCAAACGCAGACGATTAGCTTTGAAGAAGTCGCAGGCAAAGGCGCGAAGCAAGTTACATTTGACCAAGTGGCTATCGATATTGCGAGTGACTATGCTTGTGAAGACGCTGATATTACTTATCAGTTATTTGACGTGTTCAGCGTTGAGCTGGCAAATGATACCAATAATGCCAAATTGCTACACGAGCTAGAGATTCCAACGGCAGAGATACTTTGCCAAATGGAAGCAAACGGCATTCTCATCAAACGCTCTTTCTTAAACGAGCTATCAAAACGCTTTGATGAAGAAATCATCGCGCTAGAAAAACGTGCTTATGAAGTGGCAGGGGAAGAGTTTAACTTAGGATCACCGAAGCAGCTTGGTGAGATGCTGTTTGACAAGCTTGGCGTGCCGGGTGGCAAAAAAACCAAATCTGGTCAATACTCGACTGGTGAAGCGGTTCTATCAAAAATCGATCATCCATTAGTCGATATCACCTTAGAGTATCGCGGGCTGTCTAAGCTAAAAAGCACTTATACCGATGCACTCGATAATGTTGCAGATGCTGAGACCGACCGCGTGCATACCAGTTACCATCAAGCACTAACCAGTACTGGCCGTCTGTCATCAACTGATCCTAACTTACAAAATATTCCCATTCGTACTGCGACTGGCCGCCTGATTCGCCAAGCCTTTATCGCCCCAGAAGGTCGCGTGATCTTGGCCGCCGATTATTCACAAATTGAGTTACGTCTAATGGCGCATTTCTCAGGTGATAAGCACTTGACGCATGCCTTTAACGAAGGCCTAGATATTCATGCTGCGACTGCTGCTGAAGTGCTTGGCAAGGACGTTACGGACGTTACCTCAACTGAGCGCCGTAATGCCAAAGCCATTAACTTTGGTCTGCTATACGGGATGAGTGCCTTTGGACTTGCCAAGCAATTACAGATGAGCCGCGGTGAAGCACAAGACTATATCGATATGTACTTTGAGCGCTATCCGGGTGTCAAAAACTATATGATTAATACCCGTGCTAGCGCGTACGAGCAAGGCTATGTCGAGACGATATTAGGCCGTAAACTCTATACCCCTGATATCAATCATAGCAATCGTATGGTCAAGCAAGGCGCTGAGCGCGCCGCAATCAACGCGCCGCTACAGGGTTCCGCTGCTGATTTGATTAAGCTTGCCATGATTGCCGTTGATAAGGTATTGCCAAAAGATCAAGCCAAAATGCTGCTGCAAGTCCATGATGAACTGGTGTTTGAAGTGGATGCCGATAAAGTAGACGCGGTTAGCCAACTGATTACCGATGCCATGCAAGATGTCTTGACGACTACGGCCGTAGATAAAGGCTGGCATGTCGACTTTGCTGTACCGTTACTAGTTGAGACTGATAGCGGTCAAAACTGGGATGAGGCGCATTAATCATTGATTTGGTCAACTTAGAACGCTAGCGAGCTTAAAGATATGATGGGTTATGATAGGCTTTGAAACCCACTGTATCATCTATATAAACAACCACTTATGACTACTTGGTTATATTCTATGACGTTATTATTACCATATTGGGTTATAATAGCGTCATAGTAAATTATGCATATTTCGTTAGATGTTTTTCGGTTTAGAGTGAGTCTACGGGCTCACTTTTTTGTTTTTGACACATTTTTTTGATACGCAGGAGCCAGTTATTTTGAGTTCAGATGGCATCGTTGAAGTCCCTGGCATTATACTTTTGATAGTATGCCTATTGCGCAGTTCACAGTATGTTATGAAAAGTCATGTCAAACAAATTAAGGCTTTTTGGCTAGCAGCCGTACTTATATTTGTTTCTGTCATTCGTCGAGAGCTGAACTATCTACCAGACTTACTGGTTCCAAGCGACTTTTTGATGCTTGGTCAATCTTATGACTGGTGGGAGGACAGCGTCCTTACCGTTATCTATCTCATCGCGCTTGGTTTGCTGGTCTATTCGAGGCATTACCTATGGGCAGTGCTAAAAAACGTGCCAGTTTCGCTCTATCTTAGCGTTACTGTACTTGCTGTCATTCAGTACATGGGCGAGAACGCTATTATGTTCCCGCATACATTTGGTGAAATTGTCGAAGAGCTGGCTGAGACTGCAATCTACGGTATTGCCTTGACCTATTTATGGCAATTTAAACTGGCTAACTATGAGTCATGTCTAGTACAGAAGTTAAATTACAAGTTCGACCACGCCAATAATTAACACTATAAGTTTGATTGCTTATGTAGCAATCTGGCTATCGTACAGGGCCTTAGCACAAATTTCATAAATAATTACGGCTACTCATCTTGAGTAGTCGTTTTGCGTTCTAGTCATCGTCTTACATTTTTTGAACATCCTGTCACACCTTACTACTAGTGAAAAGTTGATTAAGCGTACAAACTGAGAAGCATATTATCTACATTGCAATGAGCGATGCTTTAACAAGCCAGCGCGATATTTTTACTTCTAATGATGGCGACATCTAATAACTACAATAAGGAATTATTCATGGAAAACTCAAAAAACCCACTACCAGAAGAGATGGATCATATTGACGGTAATCGTCGTGACAATAATGACAACGTCGATAACTTAGATAACAATAATCAGGATGAACAAGACAACCAATTGGTTGATTTGGACAATCCTATGCTGCATACCATTGATAACGATGATGTGATTGATAATAGTGCGGGATTTAACAATTCAGAAGTCGGTAGTGATGCGACCCAGGGACTCACACCTGCGCATCGTCAAAATATCGATGAGTCACGTGTCGATGAGATTTTGGTTCAGGACAATCTTGATGACAGTGATTATCCTGATGCGATGGATATTGTTGATAGAGAAGCGGCCGAACGTAGCAACGATGATGATTTTTAGAACTCAATACGATTGTTTATCTACCCCTCTAAACCAAAAAAGCACGCTTAACTATATTAAGCGTGCTTTTTTTATTCTACTATTCAACTTACTGAAACAGCGACTCTCGATTGTCTAAACCCAGCCATCTAACGTGCCAGCCCAACCTTTTACTAAAGGCAAGCTCAACGCTTCAAGCAACTCAATATGTGTCTCATCAAGGTTTAATGCAGGGATATAATGATATTCTTGCCCGCCAGCATCAAGGAAGTTATCACGGTTTTCAATGGCTAGCTCCTCTAGTGTCTCTAGACAATCTGCCGAGAACGCCGGACTGATCACCTGTACCGAGCGCACACCTGACTTACCCCAATCTTCCAACACCACATCGGTATACGGCTTGACCCACTCTTGCTTACCAAAGCGTGACTGAAAACTAATAATCCATTCGTCATCGTTCAGGCCAAGCTCATGTGCCACTTGTGCAGCGGTACATTTACAGCGCTTAGGATACGGATCACCTTTATCAGCATAAGGCTGCGGAATACCATGAAAACTAAACATTAACTTTTCAGGCTTGCCATGCTTCTCTTGAAAACGGCGAATAGAGTTGGCCAAAGCTTGAATATATAGCGGATGGGCAAAGTAGTCTTTGACAATCGTATAATTTGGCAAGTTGCGTTGCTTGAGCGTCCACTTCGTCAGCGCATCATATACAGCACCGCCTGAAGAGGCAGAGTACTGTGGAAACAACGGCAGTATGACAAAGTGATCAACCCCTTCACCACGTAGCGCGTCCATGACATCAGGCAAACCAGGATTACCATAGCTCATCGCAGGATGCACAGAGACACGAAAGGGTGCCACACTATCGGCCAAACGTGGTTCTAATAGCTCAACTTGGCTTTTTAGTATTTTACGAATCGGTGAGTCACCTTCCCAGATACTGGCGTATGCCTTTGCTACGCGCTTAGGACGACTGGGCAAGACAAATAGATTCAGAATAATAGCCCATAGAAATTTGGGAATCTCGATTACTCGTGGGTCTGACAAAAACTGTTTGAGGTAGCGACGTACGGCAGGGGCCGTTGGCTCATCTGGTGTACCAAGATTCACTAACAAAACGGCAATACGTGGGGGCAATTTAGGTTTCATAGCAGCACTTTATTAGCAGTAAGTTATTAAGGGTGATGTCAAAATAATAAGAGACGATACTGTTAAGACACAGTTGAATAGACACCTCATTAGTGTAGCATTTTATCTATTAATAACGCGGGCTAAAAGCGCTCCTATACAATTTGATACGCAGTTGCTATTTATTAACTCTTGATTACTTGATGCTGGCGACTTACTCGTTATTCATTTATAAAGTATGTTCCATAAAAACTACGATCGATACGCTCGAAAGGCGCGCTCGACGGTTGTACTCCAACGCGCATCACCATACAATAGGCAGGCCCAGTTTATAAAAACCGTGTAGCTAAAATAGCCTGTTAACAATGTGCTATTTTGCTTTTATTTTATTGATGATTGTAGTCTTGCGAGGTAGCTTTGAACGCACGCTCTGATAATACCAGTGACCAGCATCCTAATTCACAACCTCACCCTAATAGCTCAGCCGATACCGACAGTGCTTTAGGATCAGTGGGTGTCGTTACGCCTCAGAATTTCCATTTTGCTGAGCCCTTAACGTTAGAATGCAACCGTACCCTGCCCTCGTTTGACTTGATGGTAGAGACTTATGGTACGCTCAATAGCGACAAATCAAATGCAATTCTGATTTGCCACGCGTTATCGGGCAATCACCATGCAGCTGGCTTCCATAGCGCTGATGACAAAAAAGCAGGCTGGTGGGACAATATGATTGGCCCTAATAAGGCGATTGATACCAATCAGTTCTATGTAGTATGTGTCAATAATATCGGTAGCTGTTTTGGTTCAACAGGGCCTACCACTATTAACCCCGATAGCGTTGGTTCGGACAGCCTTGATTCAAATAGTAGCGATGAGCCGCAGGTGTATGGCCCTGATTTTCCGCTGATCACCATCAAAGACTGGGTAAAAACCCAAGCAATGCTCTCAGATCGTCTAGGCATTGACGTTTGGCACGCCATTGTCGGCGGCTCAATGGGCGGTATGCAAGCGCTACAATGGTCTGTTGATTATCCAGAGCGGTTAAAGCGCTGTGTGGTCATCGCCAGCACACCAAAGCTATCTGCTCAAAATATCGCCTTTAACGAAGTGGCGCGCCAATCTATATTATCCGATCCTGACTTCAAAGACGGACGCTATATACAAGAAGGCACTTATCCTCGTCGCGGACTGATATTGGCACGTATGGTTGGACATATTACCTACTTAACTGATGACGCGATGAAAGCCAAATTTGGCCGTGATTTAAAATCAGGTAAATTCATGTATGGTTACGATGTCGAGTTTCAGGTCGAAAGCTATCTACGCTATCAAGGCGAACGCTTTAGTGAAAACTTCGATGCCAATACCTATCTGCTTATGACCAAAGCCTTAGATTACTTTGATCCGACGCGCGACTATCCAATACGCGACTACCCATCAACCGTAGCAAAAGATACTACAGAGTCGGCAGTGCAAATAGAAGACTCAATCGCGGCCTCAGTCGAGTCTAGCAAAGCCAAGGCACAGAGTGAGTTAGAAGATGCAGTAACGACGATTGAAGATATTGAGTCTGATCGTCAGCAAGAGCTTTCTGCGCTTAAAGCTGCCTTTGCTCATACACAATGCCAGTATCTAGTCGTGTCATTTACCACTGACTGGCGCTTTGCACCTGAGCGCTCGCAAGAGATTGTCGATGCACTGATGGCCACTGGCAAACCCGTCAGCTATATCAATATTGACGCGCCGCACGGACATGACTCCTTCTTGTTCGATATTCCTCGCTACATGGGTGCGGTTAAAGGATTTTTGACTGCGCCATTTATTACCCCTAGCCGCCCAGCCACAGGAGAGCGCTCATGAGAATGGATCACCAACTGGCAGAGCGCTGGATTGCGCCGCAAGCACACGTACTGGACTTAGGTTGTGGTAATGGCGAGCTGCTTGCCCACTTACAGCAGAAACTAGGCGTGACAGGTTACGGACTAGAGATTGATGAAGACAAAATCAATGAGGCGATTGGTAATGGCTTATCAATTGTCGAGCAGGATCTCAATGATGGTCTAGCGCGCTTTGCTGATAACAGCTTTGACACGGTTGTCATGGCACGTGCCCTACAAGCAGTAAAAGCACCTGATGAGTTGTTGCTTGATATGCTGAGAGTTGCTCGTGAAGCAGTTATTACCTTCCCTAACTTTGCGCATTGGCAAAACCGTATCCATTTAGGGCTTAAAGGTATGATGCCTGTCTCTGAAGCGCTGCCTTACGAATGGTACAACACGCCAAACATTCACCTATGTACCTTTAAAGATTTTGAACTATTATGTGCGCAGCATGATATTCATATTATTAATCGTTTTGCGGTTAGTGATTCTGAGAAAGGACATACACCTTTGATGAAGGCACTAATAAGACAAGCCCCTAACTTGTTAGCAGACGTCGCTATCTACCGAGTGACCAAGAAATAGCCGCTAAATTCTCAGCTATCTTTATATTTTATAGACTACTAAACAGTGCTGTAAGTACTGATATTAACCTTAATAGATTGTTAACTTAATATAATTTTTTAGTAACTGTCTGATTTTGTTAAGGACAATCAGGTACAAACGTCTATTAGGCCTTGTAATTAGTATTTGAGTTTCGTAAGTTTGGGTGTTAAGCTAGCAAAATATTGTCAGCCACCCCACTATTACGACCGTTTGTCTAATCAGTTAGGGTGAAATCTCTGATTTAGAGATGACAACCCCCTTTTGCTAATAATTAGGTAAGTTCATATCGCAAGATTCCACCTAATTGTTATCGCCGTCTGACTGTCTTTAGCGAGACAATGTTTAGCGGTACAATTTTTTTTTGCTTATTAACTGCCTAATTTTGGAGCTGCTATGAAATTATTAAAAGCTGCGTTGTTTACTGCATTATTTTCTTGTGCTGGTTTAGCCAATGCTGAGTTAATATCAAACGTACCGCTTGATACCTCACGTTTTGAGCTGATGCCTGTGAGCGAGTTGTCTAGTCGTGCCGCCCAAGGTAACGATCATGCTCAGTTCTATCTGGCCAAGCGTTTGCAAAAAGGTGAAGGTATTGCGCAAAATACCCAACAAGCAATCCAGTGGTATACCAAAGCCGCTCAGCAAGGCGTTGCCCCTGCTCAGCTGAATCTTGCTATCATGTATTTGCGCGGCGAAGGCGTACAGCCTAACTTACAACAAGCCCGTCTGTGGTTAGAAAAAGCTGCGATGCGTGGCGATAATCGTGCCAGTTACACGCTTGCACTATTGGATGAAAAGCAAAAAAATCTGGTCGATGCCTATAAATGGTATGACTTGGCTGCCCGTGATGGCATGTTAGACGAAAAAGTCCGTAACAAAGCACGCGGTAAAATTGGTCAGTTGGCATTAAACTTATCAAGTGATGACATCGCCAGTGCTCGTAGCAAAGCAGATACTTGGTTCCAGAGTAAATAGTATCTAACTTTCGTACTACGAATTGAATATAAAAAAGGCTCAGTATTTTACTGGGCTTTTTTGTTTTTTATAGCAGCAAGCCAAACTATTCAAAAATCTAGCAAAATTTGCTACACTACGCGCGCATTAACCAATTCCACAATTTTGTTAATGCTTTAAACTGAAAAGTTACTTTAACCCCAACGCACTAGGTTTGCGGCCTAGCCAGCAGGAGAAAGACATGAGCACCAACAAAGAAACTGCGATAACTGACAACAATTCAGCCCCTGTATACGATAGTGTAACTAATAATATCGTCGTTGCTGCACTATATAAGTTCACACGCTTTGCTGATTTTGAACAGTATCGTGAGCCTATACTAAACACTATGCTAGATAATGACGTCAAAGGCACGCTGCTCATTGCCTCAGAAGGCATTAATGGGACGATTTCTGGCACACGCCAAGGTATCGATACCGTACTTGACTACCTGCGTAGTATTGAGGCGATTGGTACGTTTACTTTTAAAGAATCCTATACTGACGCACAGCCTTTTTATCGCACTAAGGTAAAGCTAAAAAAAGAAATCGTTACCATGGGTGTCGAGAATATCGATCCATTGGAATCCGTTGGTCGCTATGTAAAGCCAAGCGAGTGGAATGCGTTGATCTCAGATCCTGAAGTTACCTTAATCGACACGCGTAACGACTATGAAGTGCAAATCGGCACCTTCCAAAATGCGGTTAACCCAAACACTGAAACGTTCCGCGAGTTTCCAGAATACGTCTCAAAAGAGCTTGATCCAACCAAGCACAAAAAAGTGGCAATGTTCTGTACAGGTGGTATCCGCTGCGAAAAATCTACTGCCTATTTGCGCGAGCAAGGGTTTGAAGAGGTCTATCATTTAGAAGGTGGTATCCTAAAATACCTTGAAGAAGTCCCTGCTAGTGACTCTATGTGGCAAGGCGATTGCTTTGTTTTTGATAACCGTGTATCGGTCAACCACAACTTAGAGAAAGGCAGCTACGAGCAGTGTTTTGCTTGCCGTATGCCGATCACTGTCGATGAAATGCAAAGCCCTGCCTATATCAAAGGCGAGTCATGCCCACACTGTATCGACAAGGCAACCGATGAGCAAAAAGCCCGTTTCCGTGAGCGCGAGCACCAAATGCAGTTAGCCAAAAAGCGTGGTGAAGCCCATATCGGTAGTGACGTGATGGATGTAATAGAAAAACGCAAAGCTGCTAAGACGGAAGCTCGTCTACAAGCGGAAGCTGCAAACAATACTAAAGCCAATTAAACTTAGCATTAGTACAATAAAAAAGAAGTGAAATAAAAAAGAGAGGCTCTAATCAATAGAGCCTCTCTTTTTTTATGATAAATCTTCAATGCTTATCAAAGCTATTAGCACTGATATAGTTAATCCAACTTTATAGTGGATTGACTATATTAGAATAAGATACGTACGCGGATAGTCTCTTCTACATCTTTTAACTGGTCTAGTGCAGCGGTCGAATCATTGTAATCGACATCCATCACTAGATAACCAACATCACCTTCTGTCATCAGGCTCTGCGCTAGGATGTTAATACCAGCTTCAGCAAATAGGCGGTTAATCTGAGACAGTACGCCTGGCACGTTTTTGTGAATGTGTAGTAGACGATGCGAGTTTTCTTTGAACGGGATAGAAACTTCTGGGAAGTTCACAGCCGTCGCCGTATCACCTTGATCAGAGTATCTAACAAACTTATCTGCTACTTCCAGTCCGATATTGGCCTGTGCTTCTTGTGTTGAACCACCGATATGCGGCGTCAAAATCACATTATCAAACTTACGTAGTGGTGACTCAAACTCTTCGTCAGCTGATTTTGGCTCTTTTGGGAACACATCGATAGCCGCGCCCAAGATTTTACCAGACTCAAGCGCATCTGCTAGATCATCAATCTCGACGCACGTACCGCGTGCCGCATTGATAAAGTAGCTGCCTTCTTTCATCTGAGCGAACTGCTCAGCTTTCATCATATAGCGAGTGCTTGGCACATCAGGTACATGCAATGTCACGATGTCAGCCGTTGATAATAGCTCTTCTAGGCTACCAACTTGTACCGCATTGCCTAGTGGCAATTTGGTCACAGCATCATGATAGATGACTTTCATACCGAAGCTCTCTGCCAAGACAGACAGCTGCGAACCGATAGAACCATAACCGACGATACCGATAGTCTTGCCACGCACTTCGTGTGAGTTGGTCGCAGACTTGCCCCAGCCGCCGCGATGTACGGTTGCATTCTTTTCGGGAATACCGCGGTACAGCATAATAGCCTCGGCCAATACTAGCTCAGCTACCGAACGAGTGTTCGAGAATGGCGCGTTAAAGACAGGGATACCAAGATCACGAGCGGCGTCTAGATCTACTTGGTTGGTACCAATACAAAAGCAACCAATGCCGATAAGCTTGTGTGCGTGCTCAAGTACTTCACGCGTCAACTGAGTGCGCGAACGAATACCGATAAAGTGAGCATCTTTGATCTTTTCGATCAGCTCGTCTTGATCTAAGGCGTGACTGATATTCTCGATGTTGTGGTAACCAGCTCCTTCCAATACTTTTAGGGCATTGTCATGTAGACCTTCAAGCAATAAAAACCGGATTTTGTCTTTTTGTAGTGATAACGCCATATGAGAACTGTCCTATAATTGTTTTATAAGATTACCTGTTGGATAATCTATGATGGAGGAAACGAAAACAGTCCCGATATCTTACACAAAATTTGAGGTCGATGTTAGCAGATTAGATGAATTATTGGTTATCAAGCCTGAAAAATTTTTATGCTATAGTGAATTATTCTGTTTGAAACCGTTCGAATCAATTATTTATTACTTACCTCTTCTTATAGGTAAAAATTATCACCCCCTTATTACTTCTACGAGCTGACTCATCACTGAATTTATAGTTATTTCACTATATAATAAGCAGCCCCAGCATCGTGCTTACGCCAATATTGAGATTTGACCATGACGCCAACTACCGCTCAAAACACATCCGAAACCAATGCCGTGCAAACCATCTTGAGCACGCTCACTGATACCCATGATTTTGACCCGACCCAAATCAAAACTGATGCTGAGAGCTTAGAGCATTGGGGTAAAGACTGGACCAAACACTTTGCTCCTGCTGCTGCTGCCATCGTCTTTCCAAAGACCACCGAGCAAGTACAAGCTATTGTGCTACTAGCTAATGAACACAACGTCGTCCTCACCCCTAGTGGTGGTCGTACTGGATTGTCTGCTGGTGCAGTAGCAGCCAACGGTGAGATCGTGGTTAGCATGGATAAAATGAACCAGATCGGACAGTTCTATCCTGCCGATCGCATGGTTGAAGTCGAAGCCGGTGTCGTCACCCAGCAGTTGCAAGAATTCGCTGAATCAAAAGACCTATACTACCCTGTCGACTTTGCCTCAGCAGGCTCTAGTCAGATAGGCGGCAACATCGGCACCAACGCAGGCGGCATCAAAGTCATTCGCTATGGCATGACCCGTCAATGGATTATGGGTCTGACTGTCGTCACGGGTAAAGGTGATATCTTGCATCTCAATCGCGGCATGGTAAAGAACGCCACCGGCTATGATCTGCGCCAATTGTTCATCGGTAGTGAAGGCACACTTGGCCTTGTCACTCATGCGCAAATCAAACTTGAGCGTCAGCCACAAGACTTAAACGTCATGGTGCTTGGCATGGACAGCTTCAATGACGTCATGAACGTACTCTCTGCTTTTCAGGCACAGATTGATTTAACAGCGTTTGAGTTCTTTGACGATGTAGCGATTGATAAGCTGATGGCACATGGTCAAGTACAAGAGCCGTTTGAGTCACGTACCAAGTTCTATACGCTATTAGAGTTTGAAGCACCATATGAGCCAATCATGGACAAAGCCATGGCCATATTTGAGCATTGTATGGAACAAGGCTGGGTGGTCGATGGTGTCATGAGCCAAAACCTCACACAAGCAGCAGAGCTATGGAAGCTACGTGAGTATATCTCAGAGACCATCTCAGTCTTTACCCCTTATAAAAACGATGTATCAGTGCTGATAAGCCACGTACCGACCTTTATCGAAGAGATTGATCACATTGTCAGCAGCAACTATCCAGACTTTGAAGTCTGTTGGTTCGGTCATATTGGCGATGGTAATTTGCATCTCAATATCTTAAAACCTGAAAACATGAGCAAAGATGATTTCTTTGCTGAGTGTCAGGTCGTCAATAAATACGTGTTTGAGACGGTACAGAAATATGGTGGTTCAGTGTCTGCTGAGCATGGGGTTGGTATGACGAAGAAGCCGTATCTGCACTATAGCCGCAGTGAGACTGAGATTGATTATTTACGAGAGGTCAAAAAAGTCTTTGATCCAAACAACATTATGAACCGTGGTAAGATTTTTGATATGTGAAGAGCATGCTAAACGCTTATCGCAAATAAAAAGACGCTAACCCGAAAGGCTAGCGTCTTTTTTATGACTTTATAATTCGCAAAAACTACAATCTATAAATATAACAGTATCAATGCGACGACCAGTAATATGCTCAAAAACCCTTGAATAATCAGAAACGCCTGATGCGGTGCCGCGATATGACGCACCATATTACCCAATGCATTATAAGTAATACCTGCCGCCTTAATATGGGGTGGACTATCGAAAGTTTTGATAATTTGCAAAAACTGTTCGGTCCGATCAGATGACCAACCGTGCGGCACAAAGGGTAAAAACGGAGATAATTGTACGGCTTGTTTCTTGGTCGCGGGTGACCATAACCAACGCTCCAAAAACAGCAAACGCATACGCCAGTCGGCAAAGCTGCGATGATTGATGACTTGTAATAGCAATACTTCTACATTTTTATGACGACTATCGAAAAAGATACGCTCTTGCAGATTAAATACGTCTGACTTTTTACCTTCAATACATTGTAGAAAATGACCATTGCCGTAGCATAGCGTGCCTGTGATGTTATGCTGCTGATTGTAGTTACGTGCGTGGCCTTCTACTTCATCAAAAATAGAAGTGCTCAAACGCGAGCCCAGAGTCAGCGTACTGACATAAACCAACTGAACCAAAGCGGAGTCATCTATGTCATCCCACTTCATGATTCTATTGGTATGATTTAAAGGCATAATAAAATAATCCTAAGAAGCCGATGAGATACGGCTAAACGAAACAAGCAACACAATACTATGCCTGAGTTGAACCAAAAAATTGACTCACAAAAACGTAGCAAATATTTACTACGTGAGACTGTTATTACCGTTACAGCTTGCTATGATAACAAGCAAAACAAAAGGTGCTGATAGATATTATTTAGATTCTATATTGAGATAATAAATAGCAAGACAGTCGCAGGTACAATGATAATGCAGAGTTGTGCGCTTATCGGTGTTTACAAACCCAATAGATATAAAGCGATATAGAATGTGGCAGTCGCTATCCTTTAACCCTTTGCGTTAGCCAAAATCACTACTAAATATAGTGAGCAAAACAGCCTGATATATCAACATAACCTATTGTAAATACGGCAATAAATTATTGTAACGACAATATCTTCCTATTGGAATGTTTTTATTACTTTTTTGCACCAAAATCGGCACATCAATGTGCCATGACCCCATTATTTAATCACACTACATTCAATAGCTATTTAAAACAGGAAACTTATGAGCAAGATGGAAAAACTAGATGATTTTCACCTCACGATTGCTGAGATTAAGAAAAAAGATTATCCACAATTAAAAGCTTTGATGGATCGTGTCTATGTAAACTTGGGTGGCGCATGGTCAAAGACAACCATTCATACTTTGATTGACGCGTTCCCTGAAGGTCAGATTGCCTTATTTGATCATGATCAGCTGATTGGTATCGTGCTCTCCATGCGCGTTGACTATGCCAAGTTTTCAAACCCGCATACCTATGACGATTTGATTGGTCAAAAAGAAATCATCAGAGACAATCCAGAAGGTGATGCCATTTATGGCTTAGATGCGCTCATCGACCCTGATTATCGCGGCTACCGTCTCGGTCGCCGTCTGTATGATGCACGCAAGGAGCTATGCCGACAGTTGAATTTCCGTGCTATCTTAGCCGGCGGACGCATACCTAACTATCATAATCACAAAGATCTGACTCCAGGCGAATATATTGATGCCGTTGAAAGCCGTGAAATTCACGATTCAGCTTTGTCGTTCCAGCTATCTAATGGCTTTATCGTTAAACGTATCTTGACCGCTTATCTGCCAGATGATAAGCAATCAAAGGGCTTTGCTACCTTGCTTGAATGGGCAAATATTTACTATGAGCCTAAAGACTATAAGCCTAATACTCGTAAGTCTGAAGTGCGTATTGGTGGTATTCAATGGCAGATGCGTGAAGTCGAATCACCTGAGGAGCTATTGCAACAGGTTGAGTTCTTTGTCGACATCATGGCTGACTACAACTCAGACTTTGCTTGCTTACCTGAATTCTTCAATGCGCCATTGATGGGTTTATGCGAAGAAACCGATCAAAATATTGCCATTCGATTTTTGGCGGGTTATACCGAGTGGTTCAAAAATGAAATCTCGCATTTAGCCGTCAGTTATAACGTCAACGTCATTACCGGTTCGATGCCGTTACTGGACGAAGACGATACCTTATACAACGTCAGCTATCTGTGCCGCCGTGATGGTACGGTTGAAGAGCAACGCAAAATTCATATTACTCCGCATGAGCGCAGCGCTTGGGTTATCGAAGGTGGCGATGAAGTCAAAGTATTCGACACAGATGCGGGTCGTATCGGTATCTTGGTCTGCTACGATGTTGAGTTCCCTGAGCTTGCACGTTTGATGGCACTTGATGATATGGATATCTTGTTTGTGCCCTTCTGGACCGATACGAAAAACGGCTACTTACGTGTGCGTCATTGTGCCCAAGCACGCGCTATTGAAAACGAATGCTATGTGATGATTTGTGGTTCAGTCGGTAACTTACCGCAGGTAGAAAGCCTAGATATTCAGTATGCTCAGTCATCGATTTTTTCACCGTCAGACTTTGCATTCCCGCATGATGCGATTATGGCAGAGACTACTGCCAACACGGAGATGGTGTTCTTCTCTGATGTAAACTTGGACAAGCTGACTCACGTTCGTCATGAGGGCTCAGTACATAACCTGATTGACCGCCGTGATGATTTGTTTAGCTTGAAATGGAAGCGCAAGGCCAAAGTTCCAGCGAGCAAGTTGAGTGATGAAGAACGCCGCGAAAATTCAGGTAGCGTACTGATTGGCAATCCATTACAACACCGAGCACAAAAGCCATAATAGGTTGACGTAGTACACTTATAGTAGACTTTATAAATAATACGGCTGATTTTCAGCCGTTTATTTTTATCTACTGTCTACTCTTTGTGCAATGGCTATATAGATAGTTACGATAAAACAGGCAATCACTGTAAGCCATAATTTGACAAAAATATGCAAACTAAAAAGCAGATGTCATGAAGACTGATATTGAGCAAACAGAAGTAAAACCAAAGAAGCAGCCGAAGCGAAAGATCATTTCGATACTTAAAACGATAATCTTATACGGTCTTATGTTTGTCTTGATCTATAACGTGGTCAATTGGTGGCGACAGCCTATCATGCCTGCCAACCCTCAGTTGCAACTGACCGACTACCAAGGACAAACTATCGACTTGGCAGCGATGAGCCACGAGCGTCCTACGCTGGTATACTTTTGGGGTACGTGGTGTTCAGTCTGTAGTTTTACTTCGCCCACTATCAATAAACTAGCAGCAGATAACTATCCCGTTGTCACTGTTGCCGTACAGTCCGGCTCAAACCAAGAGTTACGCGGCTACCTCGATCAGCATCAGTTTGATTTCACCACCATAAATGATCAACAAGGCAATATCTTTGCAGATTGGCAAGGACAAGTCACACCGTCTTATGTGGTATTAGAAAATGGCGAGATGACACAGGGGCTAACAGGTATTCAGCCATTATGGTCATTGAAATTGCGCTTATGGTTAGCATCTGTTTTTTAGCACTTGAGTCGTACTTTATGCTTCAATAAGTCATTGTGTAAAAGGCCTATAGCTATGTCTTCACCAATGATATACAACACAGATAAACGATTGATATTGGACAAAATTGGGCTGACCTCGCACAGCTCTTTTTACCCTACCCTTTTTGTCATATAATAGCTGCCGATCTAAATATTTTTTTGAATTATTTTTACTAGCATATTTTATGTTGCAATCGTCTCGTTACCATTTATTATTGACGTAACTATTTACCGACTAATGAGCGACAATGGGTATTTATTGACATGATGGTTGATAAACCGACTATGATGAGCAATATACCTACTATTAGTAATTAAGCATTATCAATACCGCGTGACACTCAGTACTATATTGAACTACATTGAACATCGAGCCTTGTATCCGGTTTTGAACCGACACACAAACCTACCTTTTAAAAAGACACCTTCTATGACTGATAAAAGCACTGACACACCAAGCCAAGATTACAAAGACACGCTGAACCTTGCGGATACGCCATTTGCGATGCGCGCAAACCTTGCCAAACGCGAGCCAGATTGGCTTGCTGCTTGGGAAGCGGATGACGTGTACGGTAAAATTCGTCAAGCGCGTGCTGGTGCGACCAAATATATTTTGCACGATGGCCCTCCATACGCCAACGGTCAGATTCACCTGGGTCATGCGGTCAATAAAGTACTAAAAGACATTATTGTAAAATCAAAAACCTTATCAGGATTTGATGCGCCTTATGTCCCTGGTTGGGATTGTCATGGTCTGCCAATCGAACAAAAAGTCGAAGCCAAGGTCGGTAAAGTTGGTCAAAAAGTGTCTGCGACCGAATTCCGTGGTCTATGCCGCGAATATGCGAGTACTCAGATTGAACTGCAAAAAGCAGATTTCAAGCGTTTAGGTGTGTTTGGTGATTGGGACAACCCTTATCTGACCATGAACTTCCATCAAGAAGCCAACATCGTACGTGCGCTTGCCAAAATCTATGACAATGGTCATGTGACTCGCGGTATGAAGCCGGTCAACTGGTGCTTGGACTGTAGCTCTGCCCTAGCAGAAGCAGAAGTAGAATATCAAGACAAAGTCTCTGACGCGATCTATGTCAGTTTTGATGTACTTGGTACAGATAAAGTAGCTGCATTGGCTGAAATAGCGGGCAATATCGCTGCTGTTATTTGGACCACCACGCCATGGACACTACCTGCCAACCAAGCTATCTCAGTACATCCTGAGCATAACTATAGCGTGGTCGCTACTAAAAAAGGCAATCTGTTACTCGCAGCGGACCTTGTCGAAACTGCGTTAAGTGAGCTAAAACTAGAAAATAACGGCATCCTAGCAACTGTATCAGGCAGCGAGCTTGAAGGCCTACATGCCCAGCATCCACTAATTGCAGACCGTCAAGTGCCACTCATTTTGGGCGATCATGTAACTACTGATAGTGGTACTGGTCTGGTACATACTGCACCTGGTCACGGTTTAGACGATTATATCGTTGGTCTAAAATACAACTTACCAGTGGAAAACCCCGTAAGCGGTACGGGCGTTTATTTAGATAGCGCTGCAGTATTTGCAGGCGAGCACATCTATAAAGCCAATCCAAAAATCATTGCTGCACTACATGAAAATGGTCATCTAATCAGCCATACCAAAATTGAGCATAGCTATCCGCATTGTTGGCGTCATAAGTCGCCAATTATTTTCCGTGCTACGCCTCAGTGGTTTATCAACATGGAAACCAAAGGCTTACGTGCTCGCGCGCTTGCTGATATTCCTACAGTCAACTGGACCCCAGCGTGGGGACAAAACCGTATCGAATCAATGATGACGGGGCGTCCTGATTGGTGTATCTCGCGTCAGCGTACGTGGGGCGTGCCGATTACTTTCTTTACGCATAAAGAAACAGGCGAGCTGCATCCAAACACGCTTGAGCTAATGGAAACTGCGGCGCAAAAAATCAATGAAGGCGGCGTAGAAGCGTGGTTTGATGCTAGCTGTGAAGATTTCTTAGGCAGTGAAGCCGCTGACTATGACAAAGCTACCGATACACTAGACGTTTGGTTTGACTCAGGCACAACGCATTTTGCGGTACTGGATCAGCGTGATGAATTGACCAATCCAGCTGATATGTATCTAGAAGGTTCTGACCAACATCGCGGTTGGTTCCAGACGTCACTACTGACGTCAGAAGCCATGTATGAGCGCCCACCGTTTAAGCAAGTACTGACCCATGGTTTTGTGGTCGATGAAAACGGTCGCAAGATGAGTAAGTCACTTGGCAATATCATCACCCCGCAAGAAGAAATCAATAAAACAGGTGCGGATATGCTGCGTCTGTGGATTGCCTCAAGTGACTATCGTTATGAGATGAGCGCAGGTAAGACGGTCTTTAAAGGTGCGATCGATATGTATCGCCGTATCCGTAATACCCTGCGTTTCTTGCTTGCCAATACTGATGACTTCAATCCAGCGACCGACAGCATTGATATCAATGAATTGGTTAGCCTTGATAAATTCATTATTGAACGCGCACAAACCGTCCAAGCGCAAATTATTAGCGCTTATGATGCAATGGACTTTCACCAAGTCACTCAGCACGTCACTGCGTTTTGCTCGCAAGACTTGGGTAGCTTCTATCTAGATATTATCAAGGATCGCCAGTACACCACGCAGGCGGATGGTCAGCCTCGTCGTTCTGCGCAGACGGCTATCTACCATATCACTCATGCGCTGATTCGCTGGATTACCCCAATCCTATCATTCACGGCGCAAGAGGCTTGGGAAGTACTGAACCAACGTGATACGGATAAAGGCGGCTATGTATTCACTCAAGAGTGGTATGAGTTCCCAGCGTTTGAGCTAAGCGCTATCAGCAACGATGACTGGCAGCGCATCATGTTCGCAAAAGACATGGTAAACAAACATATCGAGACTGCACGTGGCGAAAAAATCATCAATGCCAACTTGTCTGCCGACGTGAGTCTATATGCTGACGGTGCTATGTATGAGAGCTTAGCCAAGCTTGATGAAGAGCTACGCTTTGTATTGATTACTAGTAACGCTGCACTAAAGCCAATGAGCGAAGCGCCTGCTGATAGCATCGCACAGACAGAAGAAGCGACCGACACTAATACCGAAGAAGCTGTAGATTTAGTAGTCCAAGTAAGCGCGGCTACTGGTACTAAGTGCGTACGCTGCTGGCACATTCGTGATGACATCGGTACAGATAGCGCACACCCTGAACTATGCGCGCGCTGCGTGACCAATGTCAGTGGCGATGGCGAGGTGCGTCACTATGCCTAACCCAACTGATTCGCCTGAAAGCCAGCGTGACCAGCAGCCGCAGGTTGAGATTGACCATTCGCCTAAGCCTGCTCATGCAACCACAGGTAGCTCGACTACGCCTAGAAGTCGCCTGACCAAGTCAACAAATAGGACACCAAAGCTGGTGGCCAATGGCAGTCGTGCGCTTGTATGGTATATATTGGCATTGGTTATTGTCATTATCGATCAGTGGACCAAGTGGTTGGCAGAAACCAAACTGACCTTTCATGATCCAGTGCCGGTAATTGAGCCATTTCTCAATTGGACATTGGCTTACAACTATGGCGCGGCATTTAGCTTTTTGGCGGATGCTGGTGGTTGGCAGAAGTGGTTTTTTTCAGGACTGGCGTTACTCATGTCGCTATTTCTAATCATTTATCTGATTAAAGCACCGCGCAAAGCCACGCTGTTATCTTTCGGTCTAGCCTTAGTATTGGGCGGTGCAGTTGGTAATTTAATCGACCGCTTATTACATGGTCATGTGATTGATTTTATCCATGTGCATTATGCTGATGTTTGGCATTATCCGATTTTTAATATCGCTGATGTTGGTATCTCTATCGGTGTATTATTGATTGTCATTGATATGCTGTTTTTGGAGAAGAAGCGTGAAATGCCACGTTCATAACCGTCTATAGCTAGAGACATTAATTCAATTTATAAATAAAAAAGGTGGGTTACGCAGTCGTAACCCACCTTTTTTTATCTGCTATTAATAATAACATTTTATATAAACAGTGATATCACCAACCATAGCAGTATCTATAATATGGTTATAGCAACTCTGATAGTAAATCAGTGACAGTCTCTAAGCCGCCACCTGCTAATAAAAATAGCAAGCCTGCCATGTTCACAACGACGGTCAAATAATAAGTCACTCGAAACTCAGGCTTTTGTGATTTGTGACGCAGATACGTCTGAGCCAATAGCGCGCCTACCCAACCGCCTAGCGCGCTTAGTATATGCAATGTAGACTCAGGCGTACGCCAATCGCCACTTTGCGCAGCAGCTTTGTCTTTGGCATACATGCCATAAGTAATAATCCCTAGCACTACGTACCAACCGACCACTAGCCAGCTCAGTTTATCTGTCGCTGCTAATAAAGCTAAAACGCCATAAAAAGCCAGTCCAAGAAATGAGCGTTTCTTTTGACCCGCTTCAAATTCCGCTTGGTGGCTACGTTTCTGATTGCGCTGACGGATCTGCTGATTTTTTTGTGCCATTTTTTGCTGTACAAAGACAAGTTCTTGTACTTGCTTGGCTCGTCTACGCCCCTCCGCATCTTGTCCAATGCTAAAGACCACTGCCTCACCGATATTAGGACGGCGCTGAGCCTTAAACTCACTCACATGAAAGAAAACAGACTCGCCTGCTTCAGTTTCAATAAAGCCAAACCCTTTATCGTCCTGCCATTTTTTGACAGTGCCTTGTTGTTTATTCACCATCGACACCTCATATCTTTTAGTATTGCCAATTATAGTACACCATCTGCGTTACATTATTGACGCTTACATCTGGTCTTAGATGGCTTATTATTTCTTACACTATAATACTGCAATTAAAGAGACTGTAATCAAACGCATTATTTTCTATTCTTTTATTCTAGCAACCGATGGCTTTTTATTATGACTCAATCTCAATTTATTAACCCAAACGAAGACACTCGTATCGCTCATGGTAGCCTCGTTAAGCTGCACTTTGAAGTTTCATTAGAGAACGGCACCATCATCGACTCAACCTTTAATCGTGATGCACCTGTGTCTTTGACCATTGGTGATGAGAGCTTGTTACCTGGTTTTGAGCAAGTACTGATGAATCTGCGCGCCGGTGACACTCGTACCGCACACCTTGAGCCAGAGCAAGCTTTTGGCGAGTGGAATCCTGAAAACATCCAACATTTTAGCCGTACTCAGTTTGCGCTAGTCGCTGACAATCCAGAGATTGGCATGATGGTTGAGTTCGAAGACAAAGGCAAAAATACGCTGCCCGGTACGATCAGTGCCATCGATGAAGACCAAGTCGAAGTAGACTTTAACCACCCATTGGCAGGACAAGACGTATTATTCAAAGTAAAAATCTTTAAAGTCACACCACCCGGCGTCACTGGTATCAAATTGATGTAAACATCAATAAATACAACTCATCTAAAAATAAATATTGATAAAAAACAGTCAAAAGGGAGACTTATATGCAGTATCAAACATTACCGCAACTCGATGAAAAAGTATCTAAAATCTGTCTAGGCACGATGACATGGGGACAGCAAAATACTGAGTCCGAAGCACATGAGCAAATGGACATGGCACTCAGTGAAGGTGTGAATTTTTGGGATACCGCCGAGATGTACCCGTCACCACCAGATAAAGACAAACAGGGTGATACTGAGCGCTTTATGGGCACTTGGTTCAACAAGACCAAACAGCGTGACAAAGTTATTCTCGCAAGCAAAATATCGCCAATGAACTTTTTGCGTGATGGACAAACGCGCTTTAACGCCGAGCACATCAGCAGCGCTATTGACGGGAATTTGGAACGTCTACAAACAGACTATATCGATATCTATCAACTGCATTGGCCTGAACGCCAAGCGAACTTCTTTGGTCAGCGCGGCTATGATGCAGAGATGGCGGCACAGTCATTAGACGATTTAACCCCATTTTTAGAAACCATTCAAGCGTTGAACGATGAAATCAAAAAAGGTCGTATTCGTGCTTATGGCTTATCGAATGATACCGCGTGGGGACTCATGCGCTATCTATGGGAAGCAGATAAAAATGGCCTAATTCCACCTCTTACCGTGCAAAACCCATATAGCCTATTGAACCGTTTATACGAAGTTGGTATGGCTGAGATTGCCCATCGTGAAAACGTTGGTCTACTTGCGTATTCACCGCTTGGTTTTGGTGTATTGTCTGGTAAATATCTTGATGGCAAACGTCCAACTGGCGCCCGTCTGACCATGTATGATCGTTTCGGTCGTTACGTGAATGAGCAAGCCAAATCAGCCACTGAGCAATATGCCAAGATAGCTGCTGATGCAGGTCTGGACATGGCGCAGATGTCATTGGCTTTTGTAAACTCTCGTCACTTTGTCACCAGCAACATCATTGGAGCGACAACGACCGAGCAACTCAAATCAAACATCGACAGTGTCAATGTGGAGCTAACAGCAGATGTATTAGAAGCGATTGAAGCGGTGCATACACAGCAACCTAATCCATCACCATAGTTGGTATTTTATAGAGACTGGATGTTAATAGAGCCTGCTGAATAAATAATATTAAGTTCGCTCTATTAAATCTCCTATAAGAAAGGGCGCAAATCGTTTCGATTTGCGCCCTTTCTATTAACTGGCTGAGATTAGCTGCACTAGTTCAACTCTAACTAGCTCAACTATAAGTAATCAGTCTTCAACTGGTGCGCTAAGTACTCTTGAGTGCAGCTCAGCCAACCCTTCATTCATGCGTGCTTGCAATAAATTGGTCAGCTCGCTTTTGTTACGACCCTCTGGATCTATAGGCGCGAGTGGCAATACATAAGCGGTCACGTTTTTGCTATCGAGCACTTTTTTCATACTTTCTTTCATCGTCAGCTTACCATAGTATGGCAATGCGTCGCTTAGTGTGCCGTCTTTATTGACATAAGCGATGATGATCGGTCTGATAGGCACATCAGCATCTATGGCTGCTTGCAGCAATGTTCCATGAATGCGCTTTACTTTTTTACCACTAGTGGTCGTCGCCTCAGGGAAGAAAATAATCGAAAAACCTTTGGCTAAAAAGTCAGCAATCTGCGCCGATACTGAGCTTGCATCACCGGAGCCGCGCTCAATGAAAAGCGTTCCTGCGGCATGAGCAAGTTTGCCAAATACAGGCCATTCACCGATTTCAGCCTTGGATAAAAAGAACGCTGGGCTCACAGTACCAACGACAGGGATATCCATCCATGACACGTGATTCGATACCCACAAGCCATGGAACTGCTCTACAGGTTCCACTTCTACCACTTTTACCCCAAAAGAGCCTGCCATCTTGCGGCAGAATGTCTGGATATAGCGTGGTAGGGTCTCGCGTGGTGGCTGCTTAAATGCACCGATACGCTTCGCCGCGCGTATGCCGCCGACCATGGTCGTGGTCATACCAGCCACCTGTCGGCCTCGGCTCAACTGTCGTCTGAGTGAAAAGCTTGATTTAGCTTGGCTCATCTTCGCCCTCATGATTAAATAACGGGTGTTTAATAGTCAAAAAACGAGCCCAGTATAACAAAGTTCACACACTCAGTGATAGCTTGTTCACTCAGTGAGTGCTGACTTTTATACAAACGGGCAATAAAGCAGATTTATAAAAAATTATCCGCAGCAAACGCTGTAACATAAAACCATCGCTAATTATGCTAATACGCTTTAATATCAAGTGATAAGACCATATATAGATAATCACATGAACGCTACGTCAAAGCTTCTTGAGCTGATTATAGCGAGACATTTACTTTATTAAATAGGTGATACTCTTTGGATTATTTTGAGAGACATGAAGGTGGCGAACGCGCCATTTTAGTACATTTAGACATCCGCCAAATCCAAGATCCTGACGATCTTAGTGAGTTTGAGCTGTTGGCTGATTCAGCAGGTGCCGATCGATTGGCACTAGTCACTGGATCACGCTCACGCCCTGACGCCAAATACTTCGTTGGTAGCGGAAAAGCAGAAGAAATCGCAGAACTAGTGCGTGAGCACGAAGCAGACATTGTACTGTTTAACCACAGCTTGTCACCCTCACAAGAGCGTAATATCGAAGCGCTAGTGAAGTGCCGTGTGTTAGACCGTACTGGTTTGATTTTGGATATTTTTGCGCAGCGCGCCCGTACTTACGAAGGTAAGCTGCAAGTAGAGCTGGCTCAGCTTAACCATCTATCAACGCGTCTGGTACGTGGTTGGACGCATTTGGAACGTCAAAAAGGTGGTATTGGTCTGCGTGGACCTGGTGAGACCCAGCTTGAGACCGATCGTCGTCTACTACAGACTCGCGTCAATCAGTTAAAGAGCAAGCTAGAAAAAGTCCGTCAGACCCGTGCGCAAGGTCGAGCCCGTCGCCAAAAATCAGACGTACCGACCATCTCATTGGTCGGCTATACCAATGCGGGCAAATCTACTTTGTTCAACCGTTTGGTCGATGAAAATATCTACGCTGCTGACAAACTATTTGCGACGCTAGACCCTACTCTACGCCGTTTAGACTGGCAGGGGGTTGGTCGTGTCGTCTTGGTCGATACGGTTGGTTTCGTCCGTCATCTGCCGCATGAGCTGGTTGAGTCTTTTCATGCGACTCTAGAAGAAACGCTAGAAGCAGATTTGTTATTGCACGTCATTGACTCCTCTAGCGAGGACATGCACGAGCAGATTCAGGCGGTCAAGGAAGTATTGGCAGAAATCGATAACGATGTACCTGTGCTCAATGTCTATAACAAGATTGATTTGACTGACGAGCCTGCACATATCGGCTATGCTAGCGAAGGTCAGCCAAACCGCGTCTATGTTTCTTCTAGACAGAACCTCGGTATGGAAGAGCTAACGCTTGCCGTACAGCAACTGCTGACAGGTAAATTGACAACGTTTGATTTGACCTTGCCGTATGATGCCGGACAGTTCAAAAACACTCTATATGAACTGGGCGTTATTGAAGAAGAAAGCTATGACGATACAGGTCGTGAATGTCTGACGATTCGTTTGCCAAGTGACCGTCTAAGACAGCTACTGGGTCAAGCCAACTTAAAACCTATCGATGTGTTGCCGCTTGCACAAGCAACACTGCTGATGCCGGTACTAGAAGAGTTTGAAAAAGTTGATGACGTTGAAGAGCCAACCATGACAGAGGCTGAGGAAAAAGCGTTTGACGAGTTTGATGCATTACACTCAGAAACAGCTGATTCAGAAAAATAATCGTTGTTCCTGTAAAATAACAGCTATTATGAATAGTGAGTCATTTGCGGCAGTAATTGAATGAGCATTTGATTCATACTGTTAGCCCACAGACCCTTATATAGGACGTTAAAATAGAATAGACGATATCCAGTGATATCGTCTATTTTTTTTGGATATGACGAGTCACAGTGTATAGGCTTTATTAGTTGCCTTAATCTCTATATAATCGCCTGTTATACATTCAACAAATATTGATAGATAGCGTTAATACTTTAAAAGTGAATCATTGCTACTATCAGTATGCATAGCATCATTTTCTAAGTTGTGTTCTTGGTGCGATCACGCATTTTGTTTTGTACGCCATCCATTTATATCTGACTTGGCCAGAATTGCTTATGAAGCCTGCTCACTCTCCCCATCTCCCACTATGGCTTGCGTTAATTCTAACGTTGACCATGGTTATCGTTGTCCGAGAAACGGCGGTTGTCCTCTGTCAAATGGCAGGCATCGAAAAAGCGGCCAATATTGTCGGCTTGGTTGCGATGTTTGTTATCTTGATGGCGTGGCGACTGCTCAAGGGGTTACCGAGCTGGCTCACACAGGCCAGTAATACATTGCTAGTCGATAGTGGTTTTGCCTTCTTACCAGTTTCTGCTGGTGCAGGCTTGTTGCTATTTGCTCTAGGAGATGAGCTATTGGGTGTGATGATAACGATGATCGTTAGTACGCTCATACCGCTGTGGGGACTAGCATTATTGGCCAATCGTTGGCTCAATCACGCTGCAAACACTGATAGTACGACTACCACTGAGCAAAAGGGACAGCCGTGAGCTGCGGAGAAATATTATGACTTTTGACAGCGTATTTATGGCAACCCTAGCCGCAATATTATTGACATTAGCAGCACACGTAATTGCACGTGTATTGGCACGTAAATTATCATGGCTACCGATGGTCATTACCGCACTTGTCCTAGTACTTGTTTTCCTATTTGTACTGCAGTGGGATTACAACAACTATTACAGCGCGGCAAAACCTGTATTTGACCATCTGTTGGGATATGTGACAGTACTTCTGGCTGTGCCATTGGCGGCGATGAATTTTAAAGGCTTACCAGTCAAAAAACTCACTCTAATTGTCGCTATTGCTAGTGTCGTTGGCGCATTATTGCCTATGTCACTGGCCTATTTATTTTCGCTCAGTCATGAGACCCTATTGGCTTTCGCTACCCGTTCTGTTACGACGCCTATTGGCTTGAGTGTCGCAGATTTAATCAAAGCACCACTGGCAATGGCTAACCTAATTATCATCGTCTCAGGTCTGATAGGTGGTACGGTCGCTCGCTTTTTGTTCCGCGGTATCAATGACGACCGAGCCAAAGGTCTAGCACTGGGGTTAGCAGCTCACGCGTTTGGTACAGTAGAAGCTTGGCAAATCAGTCACACAGCCGGACGTTATGCCGCATTTGGCTTGGCAGTGAACGGGTTAGTTACCGCAGTTTGGGTACCTATTTTTATCAGTGCTATCGGTATCTAGTCATCACTGAAAGCCTACCTAGACTATTCTTATATTTTTAAAAATTTAACCATTAATAGGCTTACCTACTGTTAATTTCAGATTGAAAATAACCTCGATTATTCAAATGTCATTATTATTTCTTAAAACATTGAGACACTTTATTTGTCTAAATTTATCAACTCAAAAAACCTACTACAAATGGCTCATTAAATCACTTAGAAAAGTTAGCATATTGATTTATCTAAGGTTATTTAATAATAAAAATCTGATTTTACAACTTAGTTTGTCAATCTGATGCGCCAAAAAGTTATTATATGTTATAGTAAGCAACTATTATTTTTTGTATCTATTGCAAGTGGTTCCTTATTGAAAGTGATAATTGCTAAGCTGCTGTCTTCACAGTGGGCTAAATAATTCTGCAAAATCAGTAACCGCTTAAGCGCCTAAATCAATGCATATGTAGGCAAAATAATTTGCTGTTATTCGATAAAAAGTGATTTTACTATGATAAATACGGCTACTTTGATGACTCGCTGCTTATCTCCTCTTTTGCTAAGTGCCATTGCTCTTTCGACCTTTTCTGTCGCTGCAAATGCAGGCAACATGTATATCTACAAAGACAAAGGTGGACAAGTACTGTTGACCAATGTCAATCCTAGTGGAAATTTTGATAAGTTTACGAAAAAAGTAAAAGTAACTTATTATAAAGACTCTAAGATGTATGACGGAAGTAGCGATAGCTATGGTAGCAGCGCCGCTAGCAATAGCGGAAGTCGCAACTCTTACGACAGCTATATTCGTGCGTCCGCTGAGCGCAATGGTGTTGACCCTGCCCTTATGAAAGCGATGATGCATACCGAATCAGCTTTTAATCCAAACGCACGCTCACCAGTAGGCGCACAAGGCCTGATGCAGTTGATGCCAGCGACTGCGCGCCGTTTCAATGTCAGCAATCCTTGGAACCCTGCAGATAATATCGAAGGATCAGCCAAGTATATTGCGTGGCTCATGCGCCGCTTCAATAATAATATCGAACATGCTGTCGCAGGCTACAATGCGGGTGAAGGCAATGTCGATAAATACGGTGGCATCCCTCCGTTTAAAGAAACACGTAACTATGTTCAAAGAGTAATGAGCCGTTATCATAGCTTGTATAAGAACGATGCAGGGCTTTTTGGTGCAAGTATCAGTGCTAACAATCAAACCAGTAGCACCAGTACCAGTAATGGCTTACAAAATGTCAGTTATGGCACCAGCAGCAATGTGAATAGTGCCAGCTATGCCAACTCAGCCTATGCGGCTTTACGATAAGTCAATTATCTAAAAGCCAGACACAAAAAAGCCCATTAACGAATCAATGGGCTTTTTTATGTTTGGATGCTTTATATCATGATGCTTTATATCTTGATGCATTAAGAGTAATAAAGCCAAACTGTGAGCCACAATTAAGTACTCACAGCCTGATCCAATACTATTTGGTACTTACTTGTTAGCAGCCTGAGTTGCAGCAACTTCAGCAGCGAAGTCTTCTTGCTTCTTCTCGATGCCTTCACCAACTTCTAGACGTTTGAAGCCAAGTACTTTTACGCCTTCAGCTTTTAGGACTTCGCCAACTTTTTTGTCGTTGTCCATAACGTATGGCTGACGTAGTAAAGTTACTTCGTCTAGGTACTTACGTAGGCCACCTTCGATCATTTTTTCAACGATGTTGTCAGGCTTGCCAGACTCACGAGCTTTTGCTTCGATGATGTCTTTTTCGCGTGCCAATACGTCAGCAGCAACATCTTCGTCATCTACAGCAATAGGGTTGAATGCAGCGATATGCATAGCAAGGTTTTTACCAGTGTCAGCGTCGCCACCTTCATAAGATACCACTACACCGATACGCAGACCATGACGGTATGCAGCGATGTTAGCACCTTCAAGTGTTTCAACGCGGCGAATCTGGATGTTTTCACCGATTTTCTGTACTAGAGATACACGTGCTTCTTCAACAGTCTGACCTTCGCCATAAGACAATTCAGAGATAGCAGCAACGTCAGTTACGTTGTTTTCTAGTGCAAGGTTAGCAACTTTTTCTGCAAATGCAGTGAAGCTGTCATCTTTTGCAACGAAGTCAGTCTGGCAGTTAACTTCCAACAAGAATGCTTTGTTCTCGCCTTGAGCGATGATGATAGCGCCGTCAGCTGCGATGTTACCCGCTTTTTTAGCTGCTTTAGCTTGACCAGATTTACGTAGGTTATCAATGGCAACTTCAACATCACCGTTTGATTCTTCTAACGCTTTTTTACATTCCATCATGCCAAGACCAGTACGGTCACGCAATTCTTTTACCATTTTGGCAGATACTTTTACTTCTGTCATAAGAGTCACCTTAGTATAGTTATGTATAGGAGTGCTGTATTTCTAAATGCTGTATTTCTATTCGATATCTTCGTATTACTTAAAATCTAGCAGACAGCTCGTTTTGAACGATTACTAATATAGCCATCAATGATGTCAAATAAATAACATCTCTACAATATAGCGATATGACCAGTAGGAGCGATAATACTCGCCCAATAGCTACTCGCTTATACGCATGGCATTATTAATAAGGCTTTATTCAATAACAAGGCATGACGAGTAAAACTACATCATGCCTATTATGAGCTTATACGCTGTTCAAAACATTATATGGATGCTGATAGATACACTATCAAGGCATCCTTACAAAGTTAAACTTTTTAAGTCAGCTACTTATTCTGCTGGAGTTGCAGCAGCTTCTTCTGCAGCTGGCGCTTCTTCAGTTGCAGCAGGTGCTTGCTCAGCTTTACCACCAGCTTGAGTTTGTGCGTATTCTTTACCAGCGATGATAGCATCAGCCATAGAAGTTACGTACAAAGTCACAGCACGGATAGCATCATCGTTAGCTGGGATGATGTAATCAACGTTGTCTGGGCTAGAGTTAGTATCAACGATACCGATAACTGGGATACCCAAGTTCTTGGCTTCTTTAATAGCGATAGCTTCGTGATCTACATCTACTACGAAGATAGCGTCAGGTAGGCCGCCCATGTCTTTGATACCACCTAGTGAACGCTCAAGTTTTTCCATATCGCGAGTACGCTCTAGCGCTTCACGTTTAGTTAGCTTAGCGAAAGTACCGTCTTCTGCTTGCTTTTCTAGCTCTTTTAGACGGTTGATTGACTGGCGTAGAGTTTTCCAGTTAGTCAACATACCACCTAACCAGCGATGGTCAACGTATGGCATGCCAGCGCGAGCTGCTTGCTCACGTACGATACCGCTTGCAGCGCGTTTAGTACCAACAAATAATACTTTGTTTTTCTTAGCAGCTAGGCCGTTTACGTAAGTCAACGCTTCGTTGAACGCTTTTACGGTGTGCTCTAAGTTGATGATATGGATTTTGTTACGTGCGCCAAAGATGTATGGACCCATTTTTGGGTTCCAAAAACGTGTTTGGTGACCAAAGTGAGCGCCTGCTTGTAGTAAGTCGCGCATTTCGATTTTGGTTGGATTCTTTGTAGCCATGAGAATATATCCTATTGGTTGGGTTATGCCTCCACATCACAAAAACAGCCTATTTAGCGACACGCATCTGCTACCAGTTAGTTTTCATTAGTAAAGCACTAACAGATCACAAATTAATCAAGTCGCCAAACACCCAGCAATTTTTTGCCATGATGTGTGTGTCATTGGTTGGTTTAAAAAAAGAAGCTATCGCTAGATTGAAGCAAATGCCCGAATCTAAACTATAAAGTGAATTATAAAAAATAGCTGCGCTGTATTTTATCACATAACGCCTCAGAATCTCCAGCAGTTTGTTCGTAGCGTATCAATAAGATAAAAACAAAATATGGCGATAATAAAACAAAAAAAGCGACACATTTGCATCGCTTTTTTCATAATTATCTTTTTAATAGCTATTTTCAAGCAGGGATACCGCCGTCGCTCTTTTATAGCTATCACTCGTTTATAGAGGATTGACTATAACTTATACAATGCAAATACCGATGACCGCCTTGTAACCACGCCACGTAAATGGTGTGATATAGCTTTGACGGTCTTTAGGTAAATAAGACACGCTTGGCGCACTCTCAACAATGTGCGGCGGCGAGATAATAAACTCTGAACCAAACTCTGTCCGAGCGTTACCTGAGATTGTATTGGCCATTTCACCCAACAAATCTTTCATCATCGTGATTGAAGAGTCAGGCTCGCCCATCACTTTGATGACTTCTCGCAACATCACGCTTGGTGCACTGACATAGACGCAGCCTTCTAAAGGGCCCGATATCTTAATGACACCGCTATAATCAAAGCCAATCGCGCTTTTGTTGTTGTTCAAGTAAGGGGTATCAATTGACACTTCCGAGCCATCGATTTGCGCAAAAAATGCATTGATCGAGCTTAGAAATACACCCAGTTTTTCTACTTTAACCATAATATATTAATATCCATCTGTATTACGTGGCAGCATTAGTCTTGCAAACAAACCACAATCTCGCCTACTTGAGAAAGCCAAGTGATGGGGATGATAAAAGAACGCTCATCGTTCGGCAATACAATACTTTGCGGCGCACCTTTGAACACAAATGGTACAGAGATATGAAACTCTGAGCCAAACTCTTTGCGTGCATTGCCTGCGATTGTATTGGCCACTTCCCCAGCCAGATCTACATAGTTCTCTTCACTTTTATCGGTTTCGCCCATGCTGTCTAAGATTGAAGACAGCAAGTCACGCGTCGCCGAAAAATACACCACGCCTTTTTGGCCACCAGATATACCAATCACGCCCGTATAATCGTGGACTTTTGGCTGTTTGTTTTCTAGTAAGTAAGGGGTATCAGCAATAAGCTCTTCTCCCCCAAACTGGTCAAAATAATTACTAATAATACTTAAAAAAATCTGTAGCTTTTGCTCTTTCATAATGACATCTGCTTTGGTCGATGAATAGTATTAGTCTTGCATCAGCTCATACAAAGACTCTACAAGCTCCTCTTCCGAAAAAGGCTTGCACAAAAAGCCGCTAGCACCTAGCGACAATGCTTCAATGCCGGTGGCTTTGTCCGATAACGCTGATACCACTAAAATGCGTACTTCAGGATCAATCGCGATGATTTTTTCAATACACTCTAGCCCATCCATTTGTGGCATGGTTAGGTCCATGGTGATCACATCAGGACGGTGGACATTGAACTTTTCGATGGCTTGAACACCGCTAGTCGCTGTTGCAACCAACATAAACTTTCCTGAATCGTATGCGCGCTGAATACGGTTTCTAATAATATTTGAATCATCAACAATCATTAACTTATGCATAACTTATCTACTACCTTTAATGAAGTGCTTGTCGTCCCTGACAATATAATTACTATTTTGATTAAGCTTTAGGTAAAGTAATGACAAACCGTGTCATCTGACCCAGCTCACTATTTACGTTAAGCTTGCCATCATACTCTTTTACTTTTGCTTTGATGATATCAAGTCCAACACCGCGGCCACCGTCTTCATCTGCGTGCTCTTTGGTAGAGAATCCAGAAGAGAACAGCTGTTTGAGCAAGTCACCTTTGCTAAGCTGATTTGCCTCTTCCGTACCGAAACGACCTTCTTCAATCAGCTTATTACGGATGCTGTCGTAGTTGATGCCTTGTCCGTCATCTTGCACAACCAACATAAAGTTTGAACCGTTGTCCTGTACTTCTAAATCAATGGTCCCAACGTCAGTTTTGCCAGTAGTATGACGCACACTTGGCGACTCGATACCATGGACTACCGCATTACGTAGCAACTGAATACTGATTTCTTTGATTGGCTTTGCAAGATGCGCCGGAATGCTCGTTTGGGTCAGCGTCGTACTTTTTAGCTGTACTCGCTTGCCTTGTCTTGCAGCAATTTCTTTTGTAAATTCACTGTAAAAAGACAATAAATCGTCATCTGCTTCATTGTCTAAGTCGATATCTAGCCCACCATCAAAGTCAGCATTGCTAGCTGCATGGTCTGTTACTGGATTTTGAGTAGCGACTGGTGCTTGTACGGTTGACGCCTTAGCTGCTGACGGTGCTGAGCGGTTGATACGCTCACCCAACGTCGCAATCGTATTCGATAAGCTAAGCAAGTCATCCAAATGTACCGCTAATGGTAAGAAGTCATTACCAGACAACTGACCTTGGTTTTGTAATGCATGCAGCTTGTCTTCAGCATCAGAAGCAATCTTCGTAAAGCTATGTAGTTTTAGTGCTGATGCTTCACCTTTTAAGCTGTGCATTTCACGATAAATAGCTTTTAATTTGCCTTCAAGCTCATATTGTGAGCTACCAGGATTTTTCAAGATATTATTCATCTTCTCGATATGCGCTTGTGTATTACCAATAAACTCGTTAATAATCTTTGGATTTACATTCAAGATAGTCGTTAACATCTCAATCTGCATATCGTTTTGCGAACGCTCTTTTTCTAGGCGCTGTTCTAAATAGACTGCATCTGATACATCATTCACATTGACCAAGATACGGGCAATGTCTTTATTGTCATAAACACGTGAGAATTTGAAATCTAAGAAGCGGTTATCAAGACTCTTGTCTTCAGATAGGTTATGCAGCATAACCTTGTTTAACGGGTTAAGTGAATCTACCAGTTTTTCTTTAACGCGAGGGTTATAGAGCTGCTCAATGAATTGCTGTGTAGTCTTAAGGTCTTTATCAGAGATACGACCACGCAAGACATTGGTAAAGTTTTCCCCTGCCAAGCGATCAGAGCCGATGATATTGTTCAGCGCGCGAGAATGCTGTTGACCAATATTCAAGTCTTTATCCAGTAGGAAAAGACCCGTGTTTACTGTTTCCATAATTTCTTGCGTTTCTTGGCGAGCGGCAAGTGCTTCAGCATCCGTCTCACGTAGACGACGTACAAAGAAGAATACGAAGATTAGGAAGTAGGTAAAGATAGCGGCAACACCAAGTACCTGAATAAGACGAATGGTAGTTGCTTGACGTTCTGCACTATTAAATACATCTTTTGTTAGATTATCCAAAGATTCGTTAATAAACAAACTTGATGTCTTAGCCTGTTCAACTGCTTGAGTCAATTCATCAGCAGAAGGCACCATGACGTTGTCAGCATCTTTTAAGTATGCTTGAATTTTGGGCTCTAGTGTTTTCCACTGCTCGTTGGCAGCGGCTATGTTGGTTTGTGCATTACTATCAATTTTTGGTAAATCGTAGCTATTACCTTCTGCATCTGTGATCGTACTGCCTTGCTCAATGGCGGCGATAGAGCTGGTAATTAGCGCAGTGTTTTGCTCTAAACGGCTTAGCACTCGCTGTATGTGTGGAGACTTAGTATCCTCACCATAACTGCTGTCCAAGTCGAAAAGATCTTTAATTACCGCCTGTGCGCTGTTTGCAACTTGGTTGGTTTGGTCAATTAAAGCGGTATTTCTTTCTAATAAGTTTGAGGTATAAAACGTGAACGCTAGCAAAGCACCGATTAGAGATAAAAATAGTGCAATTGAAATAATCAGACCTTGATAGCGCTTATTGTCGACATTAGGTACGGTTGCCATCTTCAGAATTCCTTAGTTCACTTGCTTAGTATTAGTATCAGAATCACTTTCTTCAGCAGTTTCTGCTGCACCTAACCAACGCGCCTCAATTTCTTTAAATGTCCCTTTTTCTTTTAGTTTGGCAATACCTTCATTAACCGTTTTGATAAGCTGGGTATTTTCTTTTGCCATGAGCACCACTTGCTGGGCTGAAGGTGCATCTGCAGCTTCATAAGGTACAATTTTCACTTTATGCTCAGGATAGCCTTTGACGATATATTGCAAGACTGGCATATCGTACAAGAAGACATCCGTATTACCTTGAACCAAATCCTGATACGCCAAAAATGCTGTAGGTCTCGAAATTAGCTCAACTGAACTGCCCATCTCTTTTAGCGTGTCTTCTTCTTTAGAGCCTTCTAACGTACCTGCTTTTAGACCTTTTATATCGTTTAAGCCTTTTATATCAAACTTACCTTCCAAATACATGATAGTAGCTGGGTTGAAAAAGTATGGTGTTGATAGACCATATCTCACTGCCCGATCGTCTTTGTAAGAAATACCAGAAATCGCTAGATCACGCTTTCCTGTTTCGACGCTATCGAACATGTCTTGCCAAGTTTCCTTATAAAACTCGACTTTGAATCCCTGCTCTTCACCAATAGCACGAATTGAATCAACATCAGTGCCTTGCATATTGCCATAGTCATCTTGGAACGAAAAAGGCGGCAAATCACCAGTCATGGCAACTTTCAATGTTGGCGCTGTATCAGGTAGCTTACTCACAAAGCTATCTGTGTTTTCCTTTACTGGTGCGTTTGCACTTTCTTGAGTAGCAGAATTACCACAGCCAAATAGGCCAACACTCAATAGAATTGGTAACGCTCGATATAACTGCATCATAATCTATCCTTGAAACCTAACGTTGTTTTACATTTTAATTAATTGACAATCTAGCAAGGTTAAGCAATGTCTATACATATTCACTTACAGAAAGTTACGCTAGATAGTACTTGTCTAATTTCATGATTGCAATAATTATGTTTGGTCATTATTTAAGGTAAGCTATATATAGCAAAGGCTGCATATAACTATAAAAAACATATACTTGTTTATAATCAATAAATTCCATCATATAAAATATCTATAAAATCTAATTTTGCTCTGAAGAAAAATATATAGAGTGCACAAAAAAGCACTCATACGCTATGAACGTATGAGTGCTTTTTAAAATACAGCTATCTTAAAATCGAAACGCTTTTACTCTGCGTCATCCAAATTTAAATTACGATCTATTTTCCAAATCAGGAAGGAACCGAAACTCATTAGTGAGAACAGGGCAATACCAACCTTGAGGACTGGATTGACTGGAAACAGGTTCAATAATAAACCGCCAAAGATACCGACTGAAAACATTAGCGAGCCTTGTAATGCACTTGCCATACCAGCACGGCGTTTCTGAAAAGCGAGCGCAATTGCAGAAGCATTAGGCTGAGTCAAACCCAGTCCTGCGATACAAAAGAAAATACAAGCCAGCACTAGTGGTAGCCAAGCATCCGTCCCTAAAAGCAAGCCAGTCACGAATAGCACACCCGCAGAGATAACCTGCATCATCGCCCCAAATCGCAAAATACTTAGTATTCGAAAGCGATTGGTAAGCCATTGGTTTAACTGCGTCAAACCGACAAAACCCGCCGCATTCATTCCGAACAACCAAGCAAAATGTGTCGCTGAGACGCCATAGGTATCCATAATTAACTCTGAAGCCGAGCTGATATAGACAAACATCGCTCCCATTAACAATCCACCACCAATTGCTGGGTAATTAAAAGTCGGATCTTTTAATAAATCCCAATATTGACTGAGCACTTCTCTTGCAGGGCGTACGTTACGGTTTTCTTCAGTCAAAGTTTCAAAAAAGAAAAACTTAGTAAGTAGCAAGTTTAGAGCGCCAAATGCAGCTAAGAACCAAAATATAGAGTGCCAATCAAAAAACTGTAAGAATAGCGCGCCAAGCGATGGTGCCAATATGGGTGCTAAGCCCATCACTAAAATCATGATGGAAAAAGCTTTTGCCGTTTGTTTGGCAGTGAGGCGATCTCGAATCGCAGCGCGAGTAACTACTGCACCGACGCACGCGCCCAATGCTTGTAAAGTACGGCCTGCAAACAGTACGTACTCATTATCAGTGGTCGCACAAAGGATAGAAGCGATAACATACAGCGTCATACCTATATATAAGGGTTTGACACGGCCAACACGGTCACTGAATGGTCCGTAAAATAGCTGCCCAAATACCAAACCTAAAAAATATGCAGGGACAGAGTTGGCCATAAAGGCCGTTGAAACACCGAAATCATCGGCCATCGATGGCAATGCTGGCAGATACATATCAATCGATAATGGGCCTACCGCAACCATCAGCCCAAGCATCATAATCCATGCAACAGGCAAATCAGCAGAGCGCACTCGTTCAGAAGCGATAGGTTTGTTTGGAAGGGAGGGTTTTGAAGCAGACATATTTAGACCGTTTTATATAGTGGCTATTATTTTTGATATTTTATTTTTCGACGTTTAATTGCTTGCACGTGTTGTTAGGTAGGCTTTCGTCATTTTACTGGCTTATCCAGTAATCAAAATAGATACCTTTAACAACAATAGTGCATCTTTACCCACATCGGTGCAAGCAGACAATGCTATATCGTGCTATCTGCTTGCATTTCAATGGCTATAAGATAATGGCGAAACAACCGTTAACAATTAAAAATCGTCAAAATAATTTATCAAAATATGTCTGGTTTTCTTAGGTAGCAATTTCTTTTATCAGAATGAATCAAACGAAAATAACACTAGAAAATTTACTGATAGCAAAAATTTAGCGGAATTGGCGTTTGCCAAATAAGGTGCTGGCCTGCTTTGCTTTTCTGAGGGCAAGCTTACGATTGCGACCAAGCATCATTTTCAGCTGCCATGCTTTTTCTTTATATAAAGTCTTAGCAGGTTGATCATACATCGCATTTATCACGCGTTTGCTTGCTAGCACTGCATCAGGAGAGCGCTCTGCAAACTCGGCAGCAAGTTTTTGTGCCTGTTCAAGAGGTGCTTCACTACAGTGGCTAATCAAGCCTAACTCTTTGCCTTCATTAGCATCGATGATACGGGCGCTCATGGCGAGCTCTTTTAGAGTATCTTCTCGTAGGACCCCAAATGCTGATTGGGTCAGTCCCATATCTGGCACTAAACCCCACTTAGCTTCCATAATAGATAACTGACAATCAGGATGGCTGATACGTACGTCACAAGCCAACGCCAACTGTAACCCAGCGCCGATACAATACCCTTCCAATACTGCTATGACGGGTACTGGCAGATCACGCCATACCAAGCACACCCGTTGGAACGCACTTTGCCATGGCTTAATCAACTCCCAAAGCGCAAATGCTGTATTCTTTGGATGATTTAAGTCCCCTAAGTCGATCCCTGCACAAAAAGTTCCCTCTGCCCCATTTAGAATGACTGCGCGTATGGTTCTGTCCTTGCTAATGCGACCTGCCAGCTTAATCAGCTCATTGATTACCTGAAAACTCATGGCATTTTTTTTATGTGGACGATTTAAGGTAACCGTCAGTATGTTGTCTGTAATACTAACTTGTAAGGTCTCATACTGGTAACTTGCAATTGCGTTCATAACAATCCTTATTAATGAATAAAATAAATCTGGTACTGATATTCACAATATTAGCAGGCTTGTCTTTGTTGTACCGTAGTAATAACTGACTGCCACGATACTATAGTCAGTTTCATATACAGCAAACACAGGTTGTCTAGCTGATAGCGATAAGCAAATCTAATGAGGTTACTTATCGCTTTCTGAACCTGCATGATTTTGTCTGTCTTGCCTTACCCTCAACTTATATCATTTTCCACGTCATGTCATTTTCGCTCAAGCGATGATAATTAAGCTGCGGATAAGAAGATAAATCTACTTTTTGCAAGTTGTCTAGCGCCGTTAATAATACCTCATAATATGGCTCAATCATTGCAAATTGCACAGGTGTCGTATGCTGTACATTTAGCAAGCACTTATCTTCCAAATCTTGGCTAGCCTGACGCAATTGTGGTACACCCGTATATCGACTACCGCCCAATATACGATGAGCAATTTGTGCCAGCATATTGCGATCATGCGATTCCCATGCCTGAATGAGTGCCTGTTTTTCATCATTGATAGTATCGATCATCATGATAATAAGCTTGGCCGCCAATTCAGGTTTGTTCGCTGAACGAGTGAGCGCATCTTGCCAATCTAAAATGTTTGAGGTATCACTTTTGCTTATATTGTTGTTACTAAGGTCATTATTGATTTGCTCGTGTAAAGTCGTATTATCGTGAGCTGTTCTATCGTGAAAGCTTTGGTCTTGAGGCCTTTTATCTTGAGAGCTGTCGATAGACTTTGTTGGTGATTGTAGTAGTGGCGACTGACCTTGTTTTTGTAAACGTAAGCTTTCATAGCGCGGTTGAATATCACGCGCAGTATCTCGTCTATAGCCCTCACGAGGCTGACTATCGCGCAGATAGTCATCACGGATTTTTTTCAGGGATAGTGGACGGGTAATTTTCGGCTCGCTACTGACAGAAGTACTATTACGATCTACCCCATCTCCTCTTATTATTGGATAAGTAGCGGTTGAGTCATCTGAAGACATATCTGAACTGGCTTGAGACTCTTTATTATTTACCTTGTTAGAGAGTAAGTCGTTCGATAAATCATTGTCATTAATTGAGTAACCGCGCAGCGAGTCTATAGCAGTTAGTTCAGCCTCTGATGAGTCGGTATCCTTTACGTTAGCACCTTGTACATTAGCATCTTGTAAATTATCACTCTGCAAATCAGGATGCTGTAAGCCAAAGCTTTGCAAATCTGTATCGGGCAGCGCGGTCAATTGTGGTGTGGTACTCTTACGACCAAGCCATTTCTGTAGCACTTGCAATAACTGAGGTTGGCTAATAGGTTTGCCAACATAGTCGTTGATACCGCTGGCTATAAGTTTGTCACGTTCATCTGCCAACCCGTGAGCTGTCAGAGCGATAATAGGGATACGACTATCCGCATTTTCGATATTTCGAATCTGCTTAGCCGCCTCATGACCTGACATACGCGGCATTTGAATATCCATAAATATCAAATCAATATTGTCTTTGTCTTGAGTAGCCGCCTTATCGTCAGCGCTCGTGTCCTCATGATAGAACGCGCTATTTGTTTTCTTGTTTATCTCATCACGTGTTTCTGCTTTAGAGAGTTGCGTTTTATTCGATAGGCTTTGCTTATCGCTCTTGGCAGTTTTGATATTTTTGGTTTGCTGTTTACTGATAATCTCAATAGCATCAAATCCACTGCTCGCAGTAACTACCTGAATCCCTAGCTCGCTCAATAGAGCATCAAGCACTAGTAAATTGGGCAAATGGTCATCAACTGCCAGCACAGTGACCCCTTTCCAGCGTGGTTCCTGAAGGCTTTGCGGCGTACTACGGCTTTGAGTATCGAGCATCGCATACAGCTGTCTTTTGTCTAATGGTTCATACAATATATTGGCATGATAGCGATTGAGTAGCGCTTGATCGGCCGCCACTTGGTAGCCAAACACAGCAAGCTTGCCTTGATAATGCAGACGAATTTGCTTAAGAAGCGCCATCATATCGTCTTGAGTGTCATCATCAACGATGACCCAATCCCAATAGTTACCGTGCTCTTTCAACGACTCCAGTACACCCGGCAACGAGTTGGCTTGAGTCAATTTAATTGGTAAGTATTGCAAGCTAGCCTTGAGTACTTGTATCGAAGCGGTATGATTAATCCAAACCAGTACATTAAACTCATCGGTCTCGCTTGCCAATGGCGCTAATACTGGTAATTCGATCGTCTGCCCTGTGGCCGCCTCTAGCACGTCGACATGGGCTGGCATGCGAAACCAAAAAGTCGCGCCTTGATTGGCAATATTTTCTTGAGCATTATCATGAAATCCAATATCCCCGCCCATCAAGCGCGTTAACTGTTTGGAGATGACCAGACCCAACCCTGTACCACCATACTGACGCGTGATTGATGGATCGCCTTGGCTAAAGCTTTGGAACAGCATTTTTTGATCTGCCAAAGAAATGCCTTTTCCGCTATCTTGCACGCTAATCATCAGATAATTATCACGGTGATCATCTAAGCTCACACGCACCACCACATCACCACTATCCGTAAATTTAATGGCATTACCAACGATATTGGTCAATACTTGCTTAAGACGTAACGCATCGCCATTGATACGCATCGGCACATCATTGTAAAACAGTACTGCCATGCGCAAACCCTTCTCCGCAGAGACAGGAGATAGCATATCAACCACATCATAAATAGTGTCATAAAGATCAAATTCATGACGATCCAGTACTAGCTTGCCTGCCTCAATTTTAGAAAAATCTAAGACATCATTTACCAAAGCGAGCAAGTGTGCTGAGGACTTACGTATGGTCTGTACATACAAGTCCTGCTCAGGATTAAGCTCACCGTGACGTGCCAGCAAGTTAATAAAGCCATCGATACTGTTCAATGGTGTGCGCAGTTCATGACTGATATTGGCTAAAAACGCAGATTTTGCTTGGCTGGTTGAAATAGCTGCATCACGTGCATTTCGAATAGAGATGTTTTGCATCTCCATCTCATCAAATGCCAAACGTAAATCATCCTCAGTTTGCTCGGCATGGTCTTTGAGCTCTTGAAAGCTTCTATGTAAGCGGCGCAACGTTCTGACTAGATCTTGCTGTAATAGATTCAGTTCACCATCTGACTCAACGGGTACAGGTTGGTATAAATTATCGACATGGGTACGCTGCAACTGCAAACGCAGCTCATAAATGGGGGCAATCCAACGTTTCGAATAGATATTTAGACTCAATAGTAGAATCAGGATAGTAAACAAGCCAGTAATTACTAACGCCATCGCAATACGGTAGCGTGCAATGTAGAGCGGCTCATTATCCATATCGACGAGCAGCCACAACGTCTGCCCTTCAAATTCTCCCAATACACTGCCATACGCTGTGCCTACAGGCGTTGGGCGTTGTGACAAAAAGCTTGCGGAATCACTGATTAATGGCCACTCTTCATTGAGGCCATAACCGACTGTTGCTAGTACTTGATTGCCTTCATTAATAATAGCAATGCGCTGTACATGCTGCTCAGACTGCATACGTCCAAGCTTATCTTGGATACCCTCTAGCGTCGTCATTGCCGCTTGCTGGGTCCTCTCTGCACTACTCCCTACTTGCTGGCGCTCTTGTTCTAGCAGCTCAGGAATCAGTTCAGCTATGACTGGCGTATAGCGAATAAGTACCGCTTCGGCCAATACTTCTTGCTCCGAGTCGCTCGCACGCATGGTTTCGTGAAATACCAAAATGCCGCCCACTGCTGCCAACACACAGATGGGCAAAAACACCAGTATGATCAGCTGACCATAAGCACTACTGGTATCGAAACGTTTTTTATATGCCATGCTAGGTCTACTCTCTACTAAGGTTCTTGCCGTGAATTTTTGTGATAATGTCAGTATTCGTGATACTTGTAGCATGTCGTATCAGAGCATTTGGGTAAGGCGCTACTATTAATGAAGCTATTAATCGTTAATAAGGTCACTAATTTTGACGAGGCAACTACTATACAGCTCAAGATTATCTTAACAGGATTCTATAAGTACTGGTTAGGCATTCCATGTGATGAATAACGTTATAATTAGAGTACCAACCACTCTGTGTCAAAGAGAATACTGCTTTAAGCGAACAGTCCTACTTTTGCAATCTTCAACGTAACATTGACATTGACCTGATACAGTGACTATTAATCCTTGATGCGATAAGCGCAGCTGAAAACAAAATGATATAATAAAGCCACTTTTTATTTACCACAATATATCGCTCATAGTCATAACATATGAGAGCGCACTCTAATGCCTTTCGTTTTTAGCTCGCTTATCACTGTAAACCTATAACCCAAGCGACTGTCTAAAATTATGATCAAACAATAAGAACAGCGCTTCTATCAAAAACAAACCATTAAAAACATATTTAAAAAATAGAAAAGGATACTTTATGTCCACTACGGCCATGTCAAATGCTAACTTTATTACTCAAATCACTACCCTCGCTGATTGCGTTGGTCAAACGCCGCTGGTAAAACTTCAACGCCTGCCTGAGCAAGAGCACATTGCCAATGGCGCCACAGTATTAGCTAAGCTTGAAGGCAATAATCCAGCGGGTTCTGTAAAGGATCGTCCTGCTTTTAATATGATTTATCAAGCAGAACAGCGCGGTGATATCAAGCCTGGTGATATGTTGATTGAAGCCACTAGTGGTAATACTGGTATTGCATTGGCCATGGTCGCTGCGATGCGTGGCTACCCGATAACGTTACTGATGCCAACCAACTCTACCCAAGAGCGTAAAGATGCCATGATTGCTTATGGCGCAACGCTGATTGAAGTAGACGAAGGTATGGAAGCTGCACGTGATTTGGCATTACAGATGCAAGCAGATGGCAAAGGGGTTGTATTGGATCAGTTTAATAATCCTGATAATAGCCAAGCACATTACCTGACTACAGGCCCTGAGCTATGGGCACAGACAGAAGGTAAAATTACGCATTTTATTAGCTCGATGGGCACGACAGGTACGATTACTGGTGTATCACGCTACCTAAAAGAGCAAAATCCAGACGTCAAAATTATCGGCCTACAGCCTGACGAAGAAGCTTCGATTGCTGGTATTCGCCGTTGGCCTGCTGCCTATATGCCAGGTATTTTTGATGCAGACTTGATTGATGAAGTGATGGATATCGATCAGCGTATTGCCGAAGTATATATGCGTAAATTGGCGAAGACTGAAGGTATTTTTGCTGGGGTATCTTCGGGCGCAGCTGCATGGGCAGCGACCCAAGTGGCAAAAGCAAACCCTAATGCTGTCATTGCTTTTATTGTCTGCGATCGTGGCGATCGTTATTTATCAACGGGTTTATATAACGTTGACGATAGCAATATGGATAACAGTAGCGCAGAAGTTAATTAATGCATAAGAAATACCATTTAGTATCGTTAATTTAAAAGAAGTACAAAGCGGCCAAGTGCAGATGTAAACGTAATACTTCAAGCAAGGTTAACGCTGTTATTCTTTTATAATGAATTAACTATAAGCTCATAAATAGTCAGGATTATCTATGTCACAAGCGCTACCATCCGACCCTATCTTGGTTTTTGATATCGAGACTGTCGCCGATGTCGATGCAGCACGCCGTATCTATCCGCAATTGGCCGATCTCAACGATGCGGATGCGTTAAGTGCGCTGACAGCGATACGTACACAAGAGGCAGGGCACGACTTTATGCGCTTGCCACTACAGCGTATCGTCTGTATCTCAGCTCTGTATATCAAAGATGGTAAGTTATCGCTATTTTCTTTGACTGCCGATAAATTTAGTGAAAAAGAAATCCTAGCCAAGTTCTTTAGAGCATTTAACGACATTGAGACACTGCCGCAACTTATTAGTTGGAATGGCTCAGGCTTTGACATACCTGTACTGATATATCGTGCCATGCAATATGATTTGTCAGCGCCCTGGCTGTTCGAAGAAGGCGAGCGAATTAAAAACATGCGCTTTGATAACTATGTTAATCGCTTTCATACGCGTCATCTAGACTTGATGGATCGGTTTAGCCAGTACGGTGCTAGCCGCCGCGAAGCCATGGATATCGTCGCAAGTCTGTACGGATTACCTGGTAAAACTGATGTAGATGGCAGCATGGTCGGTGCGCTTGTTAGTAGCGGTGACTGGCAGACCCTATCTATATACTGTGAGTCTGATGTTATGAACACTTGGCTTATTTATTTACGCTGGTTACGTCTAACAGGACAGTTGTCTTCACAAGATTTTGCTGCTTGGCAGCAGCAGAGCTATGACTATCTGGCAAAGTATACCCAAGCTGACGGTAGTCCGCGACATCAAGAGTTTATCGCTGACTGGTCATCGGCACCCGAATTATAGAATTCGCATTATTAATAGTTTTTTATTCCCCTCTTCTAGTTATTTATTATTAAGGCAGGTTTATGCAACCCACCGATTCAAAAACATCTACAGCATCTGATATGGCAGCGCAAAACAGTAACGCTCAAGCGAATGAAGCTCAAACCAACGACACCCAAACGATTGTCATTCCGCCGAGTAAGAAAAAATCAAAGCCATCATCAAAGACACGTCGTCGTCTAAAAGATGCAGAGCCAATTCCATTCAATATTGATGGCTTATCACATGATGGTCGCGGTGTTGCTGTGTATGGTAATGGTTTTGACGTTGCTGAAGGTCATGCTGAAGACAAACACGGTAAAAAGATCTTTGTTAGCTTTGCCCTACCCGGTGAGAGCGCCTTAGTAAAAATAACTAACAGCCGTGCTAGCTTTGAAGAAGGCGATGCCATTAGCATTACTGCCAACCCAAACCCTGAACGTGCTGTACCACCCTGCCCGCATTTCGGTACCTGCGGCGGTTGTAACTTGCAACATTGGCAACCAGATGGTCAAATAAACTTCAAGCAGTCAGTACTGGCTGAAATGCTAATGCATCAAGCCAACGCGGAACCTGACAATTGGCTCCCGCCTGTGGTCGGCGATCGTCTTGGTTATCGTACCAAAGCACGTTTGGGCGTGCGTTATGTTGTCAAAAAAGAAACCGCGCTTGTCGGCTTCCGTGAGCGTTCAAGTAACTTCTTGGCAGAGCTAAATGAATGTCATATCCTAGATCCACGTATTGGTTTCGAGATTGAAAACCTAAAAACGCTTATTAGTACCCTAGAGAGTCGTGACAAGATTGCCCAGCTTGAGCTTGCAATGGGTGAGCAACTACCAGAACTACCTGATGGCAATCAGCCAGTTGCGCTCATCGTACGTAATTTAGAACCGTTGTCAGACGCTGATATAGACAAACTAAAAGTATTTTTCGCAGCGCGTAATTGGCAGCTATATTTGCAGTCGAAAGGCGTTGATAGCATCCAACGTATTGCGTTGACAGACGCTGATGATTTGAGCGAGCAATTTGGGCGTTTATATTATCAATTGCCAGAGTATGATCTGACTTTTGAATTTATCCCTACTGACTTTACTCAAGTAAATCTATCGGTGAACCGTCAGATGACTAAGCTTGCCTGTGACTTATTGGACTTAAAAGCAGGCGAACGCGTACTAGACTTATTCAGTGGTTTGGGTAACTTTAGCTTACCATTAGCGCGCCTCGTTGGTGAGACAGGCTCAGTAGTCGGTGTCGAAGGCAGTGAGGCCATGACCGAACGTGCTGCTGACAACGCTCGTCGCAACGGTATTAACAATACTGAGTTTTACAGTCAAGATTTGACGCAAGACTGTACTGATAAGCCATGGGCCAACCAAGGCTTTGATGCACTATTGATTGATCCGCCGCGCTCTGGTGCTTGGGAAATTATGCAATATTTGCCAAAATTTAATGCTGAGCGCATTGTTTATGTCTCTTGTAATCCAGCGACCCTTGCCCGTGATACAAAAGCATTGTTAGAACAAGGCTATCGTCTGACTCATGCTGGCGTGATGGATATGTTCTGCCATACGGGTCATGTTGAATCTATCGCTCGCTTTGAAAAAGTAGCGGTTTAACATTGTTAATCTTCAAAAATGATTAATAGTTAATAACAACTGATAGTTGAACCTGATTAAAGAGACAATTAAGCGTTATTACAATTATCTAAGATAACTCAAAGCTTTGATAAGTTTGTGCTAATAAATAGCCATTATTTAGCGTAATTGACCACAGCCGTACAGAGGCTCGCTTGATTTGTCACTTTAAAATGAGATAATAGTAAACAATCTTCCTATGTTTTTGATGATGTTTCCAATCGCTACATAGCAAGCATTTGCACTCATAGCTTTATATATTTTACGCGCATTTTATAGCTGCTAAAAATAAAATTTTTAGCAGTTGTATTGGTTTATAGCTGACACTTTATGGATCGTTAATTCAGAGTGTGTGCATAGTAGATGAGGTTATAATCAATTCAAAATAGCTAAGAGGAGTCGGCTATGGTAAAAATTCGTGAAGGATTACCGCTGGTGGATGGACAGACCACGCAGGCCGATAGTGCAACACTTGCGGCGCAACTGGTGGCGAGCCAACGCTCTCACCAGTCAGCCAATAGCTATGCCCAAATTCCCCTCGACATCAAATACCAGTTGGCAACCCACAAGCTACATACTACTTTTGATCGTTCAGCTGCACACACTTATCATTTGCATGACCCTCACACTGAAGACGAGTATTTGGATGATACCAATGCGCTATCAAACAAAGAGCTTGAGGCGGTCGACTTAGACCAAGCCAATATCGATGTACCTACTTGGCTAGATAATGTGGCCAAGCGTATTGGACAAGAGTCAGTACCCAACCTAAGTGCAGCTTGCGAGTTTATTCGCAGTCATATGAATACCAGTGAATCTGAGCGTTCAGGCGCTTATGTGACCGGTATTGGTATGACTGATATTTTGACCTATCTTTATCAAGATGAAGAAGCACTGGTCGCGGCCATGCTGTATCGCAGTGCGCGCAAATCAATCATTAGTCTCGCTGAAGTTGAAAAAAACTTTGGTCCAGATATTTTGACGCTTGTTAAAGACACCCTTGCAATGGGTAAACTGTCGGAGATTATCGAGAGTAACAAGCGCTTAGAAGACCATTTCGTCAATAATCAGCGTGATCAGCTATCAAATATTTATAGTATGCTCATCTCTGTTACTAACGATGTGCGCGTGGTACTGATAAAACTGGCTGAACGTACTTTCGCCATGCGTGAATTGACGTTTTCTAGGCCAGAGCGTCAAACGCGTGTCGCACGTGAAGTCATGACTATTTATGCGCCATTAGCCCATCGTTTAGGTATTGCACAGTTAAAATGGGAGCTCGAAGATTTAGCTTTCCGTTATCTTGCGCCTGACCGCTACAAAGAAATTGCTAAGCTGCTGTCAGAAAAACGTAGCGAACGCGAGTCCTATATTCAGCGCGTACAAGACAAATTAAATGAATCACTAGCAGATGCCAGTATTGAAGGCGAAGTATCTGGTCGCGTCAAACATATCTACTCTATCTATCGAAAAATGAAGCTCAAAGGCTTATCTTTCGATCAGCTTTATGACATTCGCGCTTTACGTGTCTTGGTTAATAGCCCTTCTGACTGTTATCACGTTTTAGGCCTAGTACATGGCTTATGGCGTTATATTCCTGAGCAGTTTGATGACTATATTACTAACCCTAAGTCCAATGGCTATCGCTCGCTACATACTGCTGTAATCGCGGAAAACAAATCACTCGAAGTCCAGATTCGTACTCATGAAATGCACTTTGAGGCCGAGCTTGGCATGTGTGCGCACGTTAACTACAAAGAAGGTCTAAAGAATAAGAAAGACAATTATCTGAATCAAAGAATCAGCTCACTACGCCAATTATTATCTATCAACAATGAGACACGTAATCAACCACGCTCAGCTGTGGTAGCGGGCGAAGAGATAGACGATATCGAGTTTGACGAAGAAGAACAACTTGTTGATTTTGATGAACTAGAACGTATTTATATCTTTAGCCGTGACGGTGATATTACTGAGCTACCAAAAGGCGCGACCGTTCTCGATTTTGCCTACTATGTGCATACTCAAGTTGGCAACCGTGCGCAGGCAGCCCGCGTCAATCAGCGTTATGTGCCACTGACCTATCAGTTGAAAACAGGTGAGCAAGTTGAGATTATCACTAAGGCATCACGTGAGCCCAATCGTGATTGGTTGGTAGCCTCGTTAGGTTATATTCATACCAACCGTGCCCGTTCAAAACTGCGTCAATGGTTTAATAAGCAAGACCGTGATAAGAATATTGAAATAGGTCGCCAAATGCTTAGCAAAGAGCTTGAGCGCCTATCTGTTCATCCTAATAGTATTGATCTGAACGACTATATTCAGCATTTTCATGTCAATACGACCGACGATATTATTGTAGGGCTGGTGACAGGTGATATTGGCCTTAATCAGTTAACCAGTCATATCTCTCGTCAGCTACACCTTGAACCTGAGATACCACCAGAGAGCTTTGTACCTCATGTAGATAACAGAGATACAGGTAAGCTCGATGCGTATAAAATCCATATCGATGGTTTGGATAATATCGAAATCAATTTGGCAGGTTGTTGTCATCCTGTGCATGGCGAACCGATAGCTGGCTACATCACTTTATCGCGGGGCGTTAGCGTGCATAATCGAGGCTGCCCAGAGTACTTACGTCTGGTTGAGCGTGATCCTGAGCGCAAGATAGAAGCCGCTTGGCAAGTACAGATTGGTCGTTATCAGCCTGTTGATATTCATGTCGAAGCATATGACAGACGCGGTTTGCTACGTGATTTGACACAGATAATTGATAAAGAAAACGTCAATATTCGCCAAGTTCAAACGTTAAGCAATGACGACAATATTGCTTTTTTAAAGTTCCATATTGAAGTCTCAGGCTTAGCGCATCTATCTAAGTTGCTGGCAAAATTAGAGCAGCAACATGGTATTTTGCACGCGCGCCGTGCAGTCGTGTAAACGAAACCTTAAGCCAGTCGTTGTTTATTCCATAATAGAGTTGTCAAAAAATACTATGCCTGAATTACCTGAAGTAGAAACCACTAAAGCCAGTCTTGCTCCATTGTTGGGGCAACAGGTAGTTGATGTTAAAGTATTTCAACCAAAACTGCGATGGATGATGCCAGACAACTTGGACGAGCTAATTAATTACACATTAGAGAGTGTCGAGCGCCGAGCAAAGTATCTAATTCTTAATTTTCTGCCAGTAGCTGTACAGAATAACGCTCCCATATCAGCCAGCAAAGTTGAACCACGTCAGCTTCTTATTCACTTAGGAATGTCAGGTAGCTTACAGCAGCACAGCTATGGTACTGATAAGCGTAAACATGACCATCTGGTCGTCGTTTTTAATGATACTGATAATAAAAAATCTCAGCTACACTATTACGATCCGAGACGTTTTGGTTCAATACTATGGCACGAAGATTACGGCAATAAACTACTAGATCATCTAGGTCCTGAGCCGCTTTCAAAAGATTTTACCGCAGACTATTTGTACAGTTTAATCCAGCGTATAGATTTATCTAGCCAAGATGGCAATGGGTCATCGACAGATAATACTAAAGCAAACAAACGACTAAAACCCATCTCCCGAGCGATTAAATCTGTCATCATGGAACAAGAAGTCGTGGTTGGGGTTGGCAATATCTATGCGACTGAAAGTCTGTACTTGTCCGGCATCCACCCTGCTACACCAGCCAATCAAATTTCATACGATCAGATTGTCATTTTAGTGAGTCATATTAAAGAAATTTTAAAGAAAGCGATAAAATTAGGCGGTTCGACACTACGGGATTTCACAGTAGCAAGTGGTCAAACTGGTTACTTTCAGCAAACCTTAAATGTGTATGGTAGACAAGGAGAGAGCTGTCTGGATTGTAGTACGACGCTAGAAAACATCAAGCTTACTGGTAGAGCCAGTGTTTATTGTCCAAATTGTCAGCCGTTAAAATAGCTAATAAATGATATCTATCTGCTTATGGTATATTTAGATTAAATGAAGCTAATATCTGGGCAGAGTATCTATTTTTAAAAGTATCAAATACTGCCAAAGCTATAACTAGATTATTCTCATTTTTGTTGCTTATTAGCGCACATCTTGCTTTAATAGTGCTAGCGCTTACATAAATAGTGCGTATCATTTATTTTTCTGTAATATTTAGCCTAACTATTGTTGCCGCAAGATTCCTGCGTGAAGATAGCAGCAGCCATTAATCATACTACTATGAGTTTCAGGATATCGTTATGACTGTTAAAGCAAAAACTCAACGCACAGTTAAGCAGAGATTTTTTACTGTATTGGCAACTTTAGGATTGGTAGCTGCGACTATTCAACCTACTTTTGCAGCTATAGAAATTGATGAAACTGATTTCGGTCCTTCATATGAAACGATGGTAGTCGATACGATTGTTGGCAAACCACTTCAACTCGTTAATGCGGTAGCTGGAACAGCAGCTTATATCGTAAGCCTACCTTTCTCACTTATTGGTGGTAATGCAGATCAAGCACAGCAGAAGCTATTTGTTGAACCTTGGAATGCGATGGGACGTTGTTTAGGCTGCACAGTTGCAGAAGACAATTATTACAAATCTCAAGTCGTTGATAATAACGTAGTACGTATCGTTGTCGATCAACCATCAGAAATTCTGATTAACACCAATGACTATGTAGTGGTTACTCCATAACAATTTGCTTTTAATAGGCACATCAAATAGTTCACAAAAATAACTGTGACTATTTCATAGAAAAAAAGGCTAACGAGACGTTAGCCTTTTTTATTGTCAACGATTTGATAATTTATTTCGTAATACTGGTATTACTTAATTTAGCACTGATTTCACGCAGCAACTTCACTTCCTCTGATGGCTCTTCTACTGCTTCTTCTATAACTTCCTCTACCTCTTCAGCACGGCGCATTTTATTGACACCTCTCACCATCATAAAGATGATGAAAGCTAAAATTAAGAAGTTAATAAGTACGGTAATAAAACTACCGTAAGCCAATACAGGAACACCTGCTTCTTTGAGCGCATCATAAGTCAGAGCAATACCATCAGGTGCATCACCTAAAACTAAGAACATGTTTTCAAAATTAATCTCGCCGCCAAAGATAAAAGCGACAATCGGCATAATAATATCATCTACCAGAGATTTTGTAATGGTAGCAAAAGCCCCGCCGATGATGACACCGACTGCCAAATCCATCACATTACCTTTGACAGCGAACTCTCTAAACTCTGAAACCATACTCATTGTCTTTTCCTCAAAATTTATCTATAAGCAAATAGATATTTATATAATAAGTGTCACATCTAGCTTTCATGTTAATAATTGAATACATTAACGTCACTATTCATTCTGTCTGTATTTTTCCAAGATTACAACACAAAAAAAAGCAGTATAAAGTGAACTACTAATAGCTCACCTTATATTGCTCATTTTTTAACCACTCAGTGCCAGTAAAAACTACTGACACTAAGTGATTGCGTCAAACATCAATACTATGAATCACTCAGTAACTCACTTATTGATATTAAGCACCTTTCTTACCACGGCCGTGACGTTTACGCTCACTTTCAGTCAAGTAGCGCTTACGAATACGTACCGCTTTTGGCGTTACTTCGACTAGCTCATCGTCTTGAATAAATTCAAGCGCTTGCTCAAGAGTGAACTTCACTGCTGGCGTCAACGTCAATGCTTCGTCAGTACCACTAGCACGTACGTTAGTTAACTGTTTAGCAGTCGTCGGGTTAACAGTCATATCATCGTTACGAGAGTTAAGACCAACAATCATACCTTCATAAACTTCAAGCTGTGGTTCAGCAAACAACTTACCACGTTTCTGTAGGTTAAATAGAGCAAAACCTAGGCAAGTACCATTTGCCATAGAAACCAATACGCCATTAGAACGACCACCAACATCACCGATCTTCTGTGGACCGTAATGTGAGAAGCTCGAGGTCATAATACCACTACCTGAAGTCAGGGTTAGGAACTCAGAACGGAAACCGATCAAGCCACGCGCTGGTATGGTTGCCTCAATACGCATACGGCCTTTACCGTCCAGCTCCATGTTAGTCATCTCGCCTTTGCGTAGACCAACTTGCTCCATGATAGAACCTTGATGCTCTTCTTCGATATCGAAGACAACGTTTTCATACGGCTCTTGTAGCTTACCATCAACTTCTTTAACGATAACTTCTGGACCAGAAACACCTAGCTCAAAACCTTCACGGCGCATGTTTTCGATAAGTACTGATAAATGAAGCTCACCACGACCTGATACTTTAAATTTGTCAGGAGACTCAGTGTCTTCTACACGTAATGCTACGTTATGAATCAACTCACGCTCAAGACGCTCACGAATGTTACGTGAAGTCACGAACTTACCTTCACGACCAGCAAATGGTGAATTGTTTACTTGGAAGTTCATAGATACTGTAGGTTGATCTACCGTTAGTGCTGGTAGTGCTTCAACGTTGTTAGGATCACAAATAGTATCAGAGATGTTTAGTGCATCGATACCCGTGATACAAACGATATCACCTGCTTGTGCATCTTCAACGTCAATACGATCAAGACCATGGTAACCCATGATTTTTAGGATACGGCCGTTACGCGTCTTACCATGCTTATCAATGACAGTCACTGGCGTGTTAAGTTTAACTTTACCACGCTGAATACGGCCAATACCGATTACACCAACAAAGCTGTTGTAGTCAAGGCTTGAGATTTGCATACGGAACGGAGCGTCAGCATCAACCTGTGGAGGCTGAACAACGTCAACGATAGTTTTGAACAATGGCGTCATATCATCAGCTAAATCATCTGCTTCTAGACCTGCAATACCGTTCAATGCCGAAGCATAAACAACTGGGAAATCAAGCTGCTCATCGTTTGCACCTAGGTTGTCAAACAAATCAAAGATTTGATCCATTACCCAATCAGGACGTGAGCCAGGACGATCGATTTTGTTAATAACAACGATCGGCTTTAGACCTTGTTCGAATGCTTTTTGCGTCACAAAACGAGTCTGAGGCATTGGGCCATCAACAGCGTCAACAACCAAAAGTACGCAGTCAACCATAGACATTACACGCTCAACTTCACCACCGAAATCGGCGTGACCTGGAGTATCTACGATGTTGATACGGTATTCAGTTTCTGAAGTTTTATCTGTCCAGCGGATAGCTGTGTTTTTAGCCAAAATGGTAATACCACGTTCTTGCTCAATATCACCTGAGTCCATTGCACGCTCAGCAATGTTTGCACGGTCGCCAAAAGTACCAGACTGATGTAATAACTTATCAACCAAAGTTGTCTTACCGTGGTCAACGTGGGCAATAATTGCAATGTTACGCAGGTGTTTGATATCGTTCGCCATATAAAATGCTCGTTTCGTCTTAAAAAAATGCAGTAGCAGTAAGCGCTGCTGAATAAACTTTCATCATCAATCAGATAGATATTGAATCTAAGATGACGCAAAAAAGAATGCTATCAAATAAAAAAGTTCAATACAATCAAATATCTATACTGACGAATTCATCATACAGATTGCTATGCTAATGTACATACTGTTAATTTACAGAATGTTTGGGTGGCTAGTATAACATTATTGATTCATAAATTTATGTAATAACTCACTTTTCTCAATACATAAATAAAAAAAAGCCACCCATTGGGTGGCTTTTTTTGTAACTGTATATTTAACTATACGGTTATTTTGCTAATACTTACTGAACAACCATATCTTTAGTTTGTTCAACAGTCATTGTTTTGTCACCAGTGATGATGGCATAAACACGACGGTTCATAGCACGACCTTCTTCAGTGTCGTTTGAAGCGATTGGGTTGTTGTAACCATAGCCTACAGTTGATAGACGGTTTGGAGCGATACCGAATTCGTTAGTTAGCATAGATTTAACAGCAACGGCACGAGCTTCAGATAGACGTTGGTTATAACGTGCTGAAGGACCAGTCTTAGAAGCATGACCTTCTACACGAGCTGTAGAGTTAGGATACTCACGCATCTTCTCTGCTACTTTAGCGATTTCTGGCTTGTACTGGTTTTTGATAGCTGACTTGTCGTTATCAAAGAATACACGTAGTTCCATTTTCAGTTCGTCAGTAATGTCTACTGGTACTGGGCAACCGCGCTCATCAACTACAACGTTCATTGGAGTGCCTGGGCATGCATCGATGCTATCAGGTACGCCATCACCGTCAGAATCAAGATCAGCTTCAACAAGGACTACTGGAGTGTTGTCAACTACTGGCTCTTGCATAGGTGGTACTGCTACTGTAGGTGCTAGATGGCCACCTAGTACTACTTCTAGACCGGCCAAAGCCATGCCTTCCCACCAGTTGTTGTCAAAGTTATGAATCGCACGAGCTTCACCACGTAGGCTTAGCGCGTCATTGATGCGATACATAGCACCTAAACCTAGGTTACCGATAGTGTCTTTAGAGTTTGATACTTCAGTACCAGCAGCAACTACTTCACCGTTAGAGTTAGTATACTGTTCTTGGTTCTCTACTTTGATTTTAGACTGACCAGCACCTACTAGTACATATGGCTTAAGTGCGCTATCAGTGTAACCAGTGAATTCTTCAGTACCGATCAAGAAGTTACCAGAAATCATTTCTTGTTCGATGTCAAAACGGTTAGCGCCAGACTTCGCTGAATCTTCAGAAGCCTCGCCATTAGCATCAGATACGCCATATTCTACTTGGAACTGAGTAGAAGGAGTAAGTTCGATACCTAGTGCTGCACCAGTGTATAAGCTACTTTCTTTAGCTACGCCACCGTTGTCGTTACCGGCACGATCTGTATTGTTTTGCAGATTCTTACCAGTAGTAAGAACTTCACGCTGCTTGTCAGAGGTATCACTGAATTCTTCAGTCATGTGATAACCAAGTAACAGTGGGCTGATAGTAACACCAGCATTAGCTGCCATCGGTGCAGCCGCTACAGCAACAAGGGCTAGAGCTATTTTATTCAATTTCATGGACTTCCTCCAAAGGATAATTTTAGTGATGCATTAAGCAAAACCGATTCTCAAGACGTACTAAGATAGACATCTCTTACGCATTTTAAGTTACAAAGCAAAACCAATTAAGGAGTAGCTTAGCGATTATTAATTCAGTTTACAACTTTTTTCGTTAACGAGCTACACATTATTACACGATAATGTTGTAACTAAAACACAGTAAACAGTCTAAGTTACCCAGAACTAACACACCTTACGCTTCTTATCTTTTACACATCAGTTTGCGATAGATGAGTAGTCCATTGATAGCTATTTTCTTGAAGCATTTTATTACAATTAGAATTTTTTCTCTATTGCTAATATCGTTCTTTCACTAATTGAAACATTTTTTGACAGTCGCTATATATTACATATATATTGTAAAAAACCAATATTCTTCTGAAAATCAAGTAATTAGCAATTACATCTGTCTTATATACAGTTAAGTCAGAAAAAACTTAAAGAATTTGGACAATTAATTTGCTTAAAAGATAGTCAACACAAGGATGTGTGAGACGTTGTTTTCTACTTGAATGACAAATAGCTATAGGATGTAGCGCATTATGAACTTGCTTAGTAAGATACTGGCCCATTATAAGAGAATAGCCATTTTTACCCTTTGTTTACCTATTTGTAAAAACGGCAGGTATGGAATTGATAATTTATTAGCTATTGCATCTAGGTTATTCAATAAACTATTGAAGTTTGTCATTTATAGGAAACCACTCCTTCAAAACGATAATATTTTAAATGCTAAGCAATCAAACGGCTTTACTCTCGTTGAGCTAACTGTGACGACAATGGTATTGGGAATTATCGCAGCTATTACAGCGCCAAGTATCTTAACGCACTTAGCACGAATGGAAGCCCAACGTGTCAAGCATCAATTAGAGAACACCTTATCCTTAGCAAAGGCCGAAAGCTATATAAGTCGGCAGGATGTCTTGGTTTGTTTATCAAATGATGCACAGCAATGCCATAGGAACAGTGATAAGACGCTTCTGCTATTCGTAGATAAAAACAATAATAAGCATTTTGATTCTCAAGTAGATACCTTATTAACTCAGCAATCCTTAAACCTAAGATATAGTACAGTGAAATTAAGAGTTGGCGGTAGGCGTCACTATACTAAATTTTGGGGCGATAGCGGCAGACCTCGAGGACACTTCGGTCATATAAAATACTGCCCTACCTCTTCTTATAACAAGTCAATGTACCAAATCTCTTTTAACCAATCTGGCATCGTCAAACATAAACTTAATGCAGACCACCCTACGAAATGTAATGGGTAATAGAAGCCATATATGCAAACCTATTTATACATGGCCTCTTTCATCATTGTCACAGCGCTTTCTAACCCTATAAACACCGCATCTGCAATAAGTGCATGACCGATATTTAATTCATATATACCATCAATCTTTGCAATGGCATTAACATTGTCACACGTTAAGCCATGACCTGCGTTAATAAGCAATTTATCATCTAGGCTCTGTGCTGTAGCTACTGCTTGTTCAATTCTTTGAAGCTCAGCCAACTGTGCGGCAGTATCATTTGCTAATCCTGCTTCGGCATAAGCACCAGTATGCAATTCTATTGCGTCTGCACCACATTCTATTGCGGCTGCAATCTGCTTGTCATCAGGATCAATAAACAAAGAAACCTTAATATTATAATCTTGCAGTTTATAAACATACTCTTTTAGAGACGTGACTTGCCCTGCAACATCAAGACCACCTTCTGTCGTTAACTCTGCCCGCTTTTCAGGTACTAGACATACCCAAAAAGGTTTAACTTCGCAGGCAATTGCAAGCATCTCATCCGTTGCTGCCATCTCTAGGTTCATTCTCGTCGACAACTGCCCTGCCATTTCATAAACATCAGCATCTTGTATATGACGGCGATCTTCACGTAAATGTATAGTGATACCATCTGCTCCTGCCTTTTCGCACAGTAATGCAGCAGCTAGAGGACTCGGATAATTCACACCGCGCGCTTGACGCAATGTTGCCACGTGATCAATATTCACGCCTAACAAAGGTTTTTTTGAATTGTTTTCAGATGAGGTAGACATAGAGATACTCATAAAAAATCCTTTGGGCAATTAAGCCTAACTTATATAGTTGATACTACGATAATATTTGAGAATGCAGTTATTGATAACGTTGCTGCTGCTGCCACAACAGACGGCTTTGTAGCGGCTGATAATCAAGCAAATGATCAATAAGATGTCGATGTAGTTTTGACCAATGGCTCAGCGTCTGTTCAGTAATACCTAAACGTGCCATTTCTATGATATCCGCACCCTTAAAAACAGTCTGTCCAGACTCACTGGCTAAATGCTCAGACTCTTCATTATGTACTAATACAGGGAGCAAACCTACATCCGGTAAAAAGCGGTAAGTACAATCATACTCGATGGGATCTTCAACGTTGTCATGCGTTAACGTTAAAGTGAATCCTAACTCGGTAAATAGATACTGCTCAAACTGACGTAGACAGAGACGAAGCTCGCTATTACTTAAGGGCTGTTTGAGTTGTTGTAGACTGATTTGATAATGCTGCCACAATACAGGAATTGGGTCTTCAGTAGGTAACAGCCGCCACAGAATCTCATTTATATATAGTGCAGCATATTGATGTTGACCGCTGATATTGGCGTAAGGTACGGCTTCTAAGACAGCAGATTTACTATCTTTTTGAACACCGTCTTTTTGAACGCTATCAGCTTGAGTTGTATCTTGCGAAGCAATATTAATTTGACTAAAGGTTTTTAGATCGCGTTTGCCAGTAGCAAAAAGCTGTAACGGCATAAATAATGGCGCGCCTTTTTTCCCAACACCATGTATCACACCGTGTTGTTGAGAAAAAAGATAATACAAAGCGCGCTTTTCCTGATAAGGACGCTGATGCAATAAATACCCGACGAGCGCTTCATTACGCATTTGTTATTACCTAAATAGTTAAAAGGCAGACAGTGCTTTTGAAGCGTTCGTTCTTAACCGCTATCAATAGCCCAAACTGGTCAACGCACGCTCATCATCAGACCAACCACGTTTCACTTTGACCCACAAAGTTAACATGATTTTTTTACCAAACAACTGCTCCATATCTTTACGAGCATCCATACCAACTTGTTTGATACGCTGGCCTTTGTCACCGATAACGATGGCTTTTTGACCACCACGCTCAACATAGATAGTTGCATCGATAAAAGTACAAGCTTTGCGTGGACGCCCTGTTTTTGGATCAGTATGTGCAGGTTCGTCTTTAAACTCATCAATCTGTACCGTTAAATCATAGGGTACTTCATCGCCTGCACTACGCATGATTTTTTCGCGAATAATTTCACTGGCTAAAAATCGCTCAGAGCGATCAGTGATTTGCTCTGTATCGTAAATAGGCGCAGCGACTGGTAAATGCGAGGCAATCACTTCTTGCAAACGATCTAAGTTTTGATTTTTTAGTGCAGACACAGGAACGATATCAGCAAAATCGAAACTATCGTTGAAAGTTTCGATAAGTGGTAGCACGCTGCCTTTATCTTTTAGAGTATCTGACTTATTAATAACCAATACGACTGTTAGATTGGTCTCACCGAGCTTTTGCAAGGTCAATAAATCATCGTCACGCCATTGATCTGAATCGACAACAAACAGTACTAAATCTACATCTACTAACGCCGATACCGCCGCTTTATTCATACGTTCATTGATAGCACGTACTTCGTTGCGGTGAATACCTGGTGTATCAACAAACACTGCTTGCATTTCATGGTTTGATAAAATGCCATGGATACGATGACGGGTGGTTTGCGGTTTGCGTGAAGTGATAGACAGCTTTTGTCCTAATAAGTGATTCATCAAAGTTGACTTGCCCACATTTGGACGTCCAACAATGGCCACATAACCTGCTCTAAAATCATCAGCCATACGAGCATTACCACTTGGCGCAAAAAATTCTTCAATAGCCATATCATTGTCTAATGCAATACCTTCTGCATCAATACCATGAGTATCTTCAGTAACTTCGATATTATTTTGGCTTAAATCAATATCTGTATTTTCACCCAAATTTTGGGTGCTGTCTTCATTGTTTGATGGCAAATCAGTATGATTGCTCATAAGTTAATCCTATAGGGTTTGTGACTAGCCGAACAGTCTTTGATGGTAAATTTATTTAGTCACCATTAAAAACGGGCTAGAAACACTTAAAGTTTTAAAATAAATAATATGTGAGGTAGTTTTAATGTATGTTTGCCAAGTTATAAACCAACCTAAACCGATACTATGCATCTAAAAATGCATTAATAAATATCGGCTATACACGTCTTTTGGCAGATCCTGGCAATTTATGCAATTGGTTAATCATAAGCTCTGCTGCTTTCTGTTCAGCGATACGGCGGCTCTCACCAGATTCAGTAATATCAGGGCAGTTATTGATATTAACATGGCAACGCACAACAAAAATTTGATGCGGTGCATTACCACGCGTTTCCATGAGCTCGTAATTAGGCAAGTCAAATTGTTTAGATTGTAGCCACTCTTGTAACCGACTCTTGGCGTCCTTTAGCGCTTTTTGGTCATTGACATTATCAATCAGATCACCATACCAAGAGAGAACACATTTACGAGTAATATCCATATCTTTACTGTCTAAATAGATAGCACCAATCAGAGATTCTACAGCATCCGCCAGTATAGAGGCACGATTGCGACCCCCACCTTTGCGCTCACCTACTCCTAATATAAGATGGTTAGACAGCTCTAGGTTTTGAGCGATAATTACCAACGACTCTTGGCGCACCAGTGTCGCACGCATACGCGTTAAGCGACCTTCATTTTGACTAGGATAACGATGATATAAAGCTTCACCCACAATCATCCCTAACAGTGCATCACCTAAAAACTCTAGGCGCTCATAGTTTTTTTTGCTATCAAATGAGCGATGCGTTAACGCAAGTTTAGGTAGGCTCAAGTCATTGAACTCATAACCTAACTTACGCGTTAATACTGCTAACCGCTGAATAAATTCTGAGCTAACAATAAGCGTGTCAACAGACGTACTATTTTTTTGGGAAGTAGGAACCGCTTGGGAATGGTGCGAAGTTGGTTTCATGCGTGGTTTGTGGTTATCCCTTCTGCTTGACAGATTTAGTTTAATAATATTATTTGATATATTTTATGAAATAATGAAAACGTTATATCGTACTATGATGGCTTACTCTGCTGTTGCCATCTCGATGTTACCTTCGAAACGGTTCACGATGTCGACATTGCTAAAAAAGTTATTAGTTACTGCATATTCTTTATAAATAGCTAATTGACCTATTTTTTTATCGGTAAAGGTAAATACCTCTTCTGCCTTTGTATCATAGTTAGCATTGATAGATAACTGTTTGTTGACACGTTCAACAAACTGTTTGGCTGTTTCTTTATTATTATTGGCTTCTTTTAGCTGTGCACTTAATACCTTGGTCAATTGATAATCACCAATCTGAGCCGGTACGATAGCTACTGTCAATTTAGTCGCAATACCTAAAAGCATAATAATGAGAACAATGTTTGTCACACTGGCGCCGCGCTGCATAGCCAAACCAGATAATTGCTGCATTATGATATCCTTCTAAAGATAAACGACTATTTCGAATAAGTGTATAAATAATAAATAGCTATTGATTATTTAGCAACGATATTAGCATAAAACTATTATCGACCAATCAACCGCTAGACAATCTCATAATCTTAATTGATAGTACCATTACGCTCAAAGGTCGGTAGATTAAGACCAGGAGGTTTATGCATCCAAATATAAACTGCCTTACCTGCTAGGTTTTCATCCGGAACGAAGCCCCAAAATCTACCGTCTGCGCTGCGATCTCGGTTATCACCCATCACAAAATACTGACCCTCTGGCACGTCAATGCGCCACTCAGCACCCTCTGACTCAACCACCTCTGGTGATTGTTGCTGCAAAAATGGCGCGTATTGTGAACTGTTCATGCCATCTAAATAGCGCACGAAGTGCTTGTTGTCACCTTGTACTTCTTCAAAATATTTTGCCGCATCTTCTTCTTGCTGGCCCATTGCAGAAGCACTCTCTTCGGTCAGCACTTGACCTGGACCAATTTGCCCTGGTAAGTATAGCTGTGAAGTCAATTCAGCATTTGCCGCAAAATCTACAGACTTAGTCTCAATAGGTACGTCATTGATAGACAACGTGCCTTGACTATAACTCACGCTATCCCCAGGCAAACCGATAACGCGTTTAATATAATAAATGCTCGGGTTCTCAGGATAGCGAAACACTGCCACATCACCATGTTCAGGTTCACCAGTATCTAGCACCTTATTATAGGTTAACGGCAGGCGCACGCCATATGCATACTTATTAACAGCAATAAAGTCACCCGTATATAGCGTCGGCACCATAGACGATGATGGGATATTAAATGGCTCAATTAAAAATGAGCGTACTATCAATACCACTGCTAACACAGGAAAAAAGTCATAAGCCCAGCGAACCAGTAAGCCTTCTTGACCTCGACCACGAGTTTTGCGCTGTTTGAGCGCTAGCTTGTCTAACAGCCAAACAATTCCTAGGACTATAGTTAACGGCACTAAAATTAAATTAAAATCAAAATCCATACCAAATTGCCTATTAACGAGCGGCTTATCTAACACCTTTACGATAAGACTCACTACATTTGACTGTTATCTACAATGACTATCTTAAATTAAGCTCAATGATTAGCTATCAACTTGCAACACAGCTAAGAAGGCTTCTTGCGGGATTTCCACATTACCTACTTGCTTCATACGTTTTTTACCAGCTTTCTGCTTAGACAATAGCTTTTTCTTACGTGACACATCGCCACCATAGCATTTTGCTAATACGTCTTTACGCATGGCTTTTACCGTACTACGACCAATGATTTGGCTACCGATAGCCGCTTGAATGGCAACATCAAACATTTGACGTGGAATCAACTCTTTCATCTTAGTAACTAGGGCATTACCACGATAACGTGATTGGGTTTCGTGCACGATCATCGCTAAGGCATCGACTTTATCGCCATTGATTAGTACATCAACTCTCACCAATTTATCGGCTTGATAACGTTCAAAGTTATAGTCTAACGATGCAAAACCACGTGAGACTGACTTTAGGCGATCAAAGAAATCCATGACCACTTCGCCCATTGGGATATCGAATATCAGCTGTACTTGTCGACCCATAAAACGCATATCAACCTGAACGCCGCGACGCTCAATACATAGCGTCATCACATTGCCTAAGAATTCTTGCGGTACTAAAATCTGACAGCGGGCAATTGGCTCACGGAATTCTTCAATATTGTTTGGCTCAGGTAGATGTGACGGATTATCTACATAGATTACATCACCGTTCTTTTTCTCAATTTCGTAAATAACTGAGGGCGCTGTAGTAATCAAATCTAAATCATATTCACGCTCTAGACGCTCTTGGATAATCTCCATGTGCAGCATACCCAAGAAGCCACAGCGGAAACCAAAGCCAAGCGCATCCGACGTATCTGGCTCAAAAAATAGTGACGCATCGTTAATTTGCAGTTTTTGCAAAGCTTCACGGAATTTTTCGAAATCACTCGAATCTACTGGGAACATACCAGAATAGACTTGTGGCGTGACTTGTTTAAAACCTGGGATACGATCCACATCAGGGGTCTTAGCATGAGTGATAGTGTCGCCTACTGGTGCTCCGGCAATATCCTTAATACCCGCAATAACAAAGCCGACTTCCCCTGCTTCTAAAACACCCGTATCTACAGGCTTAGGCGTAAAGACACCAATCGAGCCAACCAGATGTGCCTCTTGAGTCGATTTGATATATAACTTGTCACCTTTACGTATAGTACCTTCACGCACCCGTACCAATGAGACCACGCCCAAATAATTATCGAACCAAGAGTCAATAATTAGTGCTTGCAGTGGTGCTTCACGGTCACCAGTTGGTGCCGGGATAAACTCCACCAGCGCTTCTAGCAGCTTATCAACACCAAGACCAGATTTGGCTGATACTCGCGGTGCATCAACGGCATCGATACCGATAATATCTTCAATTTCTTGAATGACGCGTTCAGGCTCAACTTGTGGCAAATCAATCTTATTTAACACCGCCATGACTTCTAAGCCTTGATCAACGGCTGTGTAGCAATTGGCTACTGACTGCGCTTCTACACCTTGAGCGGCATCAACAACCAATAGCGCACCTTCACAAGCTGCTAATGAACGCGACACTTCATATGAAAAGTCGACGTGACCCGGGGTATCAATAAAGTTAAGCTGATAGCGCTCACCATTTGGATGATCATAAAACAGTGTTACTGACTGTGCTTTGATAGTGATACCGCGCTCACGCTCAATATCCATTGAGTCGAGTACCTGCGCCTGCATCTCGCGATCTTGCAAGGCACCGCACATCTGAATAAAACGATCGGCAAGGGTCGACTTACCATGATCAATGTGGGCAATGATTGAAAAGTTACGAATATTGGCTAATGCAGTCACAAAGCGCCTACTAAATTAAGGGTGATAGAATAATAAAACTAAAAAATAAATATTGTCAGATGCAATTGATAACGTGCTTGTACTTCTTTCAAGGTTAACCGTTATAACAAGCCAATTTGGCTAATACCACCGTCTAAAACCTATAGCCAAGCACATTAACTCTTATGCGTAGACATAAAAGAGTATTCTAGCAGTTTTCCACTGCAAAGTAAGGCGATTTTGTTAGAAGAGATGTGACTTACAGATGAAATGACAAGCTAAAAAAGGATAACGCAACAATCGTTACACTTGTTGAACTTCGTTTCTTTATATAGATACTATTATAATTACTATGACTTCTTAGAAACAAAAGCGAATAAATGACTAGGGTAAATTGGTTTTAGACATATCTACGTCTGTAGTTTCACTGCCATTTTGGTACAGATACTTATACATCCATGGCGATCTGCCATAAAAAGCACCATTTATTTGAGTTTGCTCTATCAAGTACTCACGAAATCTCAAATAAAATTCATTATCTGGGCCCTTAGGCTGCTGCCAAAAATCATCAAGCGGCTTTTGATCTGTTAGCTTAGGAATATCGTAAATTGCACGACCCATAACCTTAGTAGGTTTCTTATGATAAACCGACTGCAAGCCTGTCGTACTGTTAATAGTCACCATGCCAATACTATATTTCATCAAAGTTGGCAGGTGCATATCACAACCATAGAAAACACGATGAGACACTTGATAGCGCTCAGCTAGGCTAGCTACCAGCTCCCGATAGTCTCTATGACCACGATCCAATGGATGATGCTTAAACACAAGTAACTGTTTTTGCTTAGCAAATTTTGCAAAGCTTGCGATAGACTCATCAATGAACTGTACCACATCACGATAATCACTATGATGGGTAATCTGTGAGTCATTATGCACTTGCAAACTAATCAAAAAGTAATTGTTACTTTCTTGCTTGATCAGTCTATTTTGCAATTGTTTATCTGGCAAATATCCTCGTAGCTTCCGCCACGGTGCTTTTAACCAAGCGATGGCCTCTTGCCAAGCGGTCATACCACGATAATGCGAATAATGTGGATAACGACTTTTATAAAGCCAAGCAATGATGTAATAGACGATGGCCGCGATACTTAAGCGATAAAATCGATTATGTGTGTATAAAGGCTGATCATTGGCTTTCTTAAGTGCTTTAATCTCAGCAGTGTTTAGACGTGAATAGCCATTAATCCCATGCTCTTGTAAGGTAATGTAATCAGGACGCAAGTACCCTTCTTCAAAGACAAAAAATGAAATACCTAGCTTCTCACTGATACACGCTGCTTGAGTATGATGCGGTCGACAATCGCCAAAGCATACAATCGCATCAATGGCATTTTCTTTAATGAACGCCTGCAACCAAGAGGAAAATTGCGCTAATGTATTGGTATATTCGTAGGTATTGTCGTGATGATAAAAAAAGGCATCGCCTGCATTAAAATTGATTTTACTTACTTTAATATCTTGAGTTTGCAAGAATGACGAAAAGCGATTAAAAAACCCACCCATTTTCCCTTGTAGTAGCAAGACATGTCGATGAGTAAGCAAGTGAGACATCGAAGCTGCCATAATACAGGGCTACCATTAAATGAGAAAATAAGAAATAAAAATGAGAAAGGTCGTGCAACCGTGTGAAAACACATAGCGTAAAAGTGATTATACCGAAAAAGCATCTATTTGTCGCAATGCAATTATACGGTGCTACTCTAATAAATTAACGAGACATTTTACGCAATTTCTGTTGCCACTGGTGACGCTGCTGCATAAAACGTGTGGTCGCGTGACGTTTAAACTTTGTAGATAAAGACGAGTTCACAGTCTTAGCTGAACTATTTGAAGTACTAGCCATTTCAGATTGCGATTCTTCACTATTCGCAAGCAGATGCGAGTCTTTGAGAGGGTATAAATAATCGATCACCTGTTCTACTTGTGCTAATCCATAGCCATCAGGCAGACGATACAACGGGTAACATATAAGCGCGCCATATATTAGCTGCTCAAGAGTCAAAGGTATATCTCGTTGACGCCTTTTTAGATAGGTATATTTCGGTAGCGACTGCCCGTCAATATCTGTGGTCAACCCCCAACCTGCATAAAATGGTAAACCATAGCAGGTGACGTCCAATCCACGCAGCAACGCTTCAAAACCAGTCAGTGAGCTGATCGTATGAACCTCATCCACCCATTCTAAACAATCAGGCATGGCAGTATCGTAGGCAACCGCTTGAACTTGTTGTAGACGAGCTTCTGATACTTTACCTGCTCGCAGTCCTGCCTCAACATCAGGATGCGGCTTATAAATCAAATAAGCGTCTGGGTTATCTTGTCGTACACGTTCGATCAAACCACTGTTTGTCTTTATTGTGGAACCGCAGTACTGTACTGACAAATCGTCCTCTACCTGACCGATAATAAGAACACGTCGTCTCCCAGATATTTTGGCATCCTGCATCCACGAATTATTTTGAATACTAGAAACATCTATACCAACCCCAACATTGTATTTACTTACCCGCTGATTCAGCAGTTTGTCTTGCAGTTTGTTTACGCGAAGACGCTGTTCAGAACTTAATGGCTGACAATTTTGCAGCAATGTTTCTAAGTCTGAAGGCTGGGTCGCATCGTAATAAATACCTTGTTTGTCTATGACAACAGACAGTGGTGCGAGTAAAGTAGCACCTAAACCATTTGATCGGATAAACCCATCTTCCATACAATAAATAGCTGGCATGTCCGAGCTTTGTTCAGCAAGTTTACTCTGTAGCTTCTTCTGTACTTGCTGACGTTTGGCCAAACCCCATACCAATAAAGGCTGGCTGAAATTGACACGGAAATGGTCTGGATGTAGAAGATTTTTTAGACGCGGTTTTGGTTTAACGAATAATGTCGTACGCGGTAGGTCTATAAAGGCTTTGACAAATGGCAGCTTCCAACGGCTAAATTCATATATCGTCAAATCGCCTTCAAGACGCGCTTGCCACCACCGATTGGTCACCAACCACTCAATGGCTGTATCGATATCACAAGCTTGTTTCGTTGCTGGATCTACATAACGACTATAATTAACATAAGCACTATAAAATAATGTTTCTAATGACGTTTCAAGCGTCTTATGTGACGTGGCAGGAAACATTGCTGAGTTTGACAAATCTCTATTACTGAGAAGTATCTCAGCTGACTCTAAACGACGTTTCTCAACTGCTTTAAGTAAGTTTTTAGGTGCATTAGTGTCATCGGTCAGCCCCCATCCGCTATACCAGCTGACTCCAAAGCAATGTACTTTTTTACCTAGCATTAATGCTTCAAAGCCCATATGTGAGCTGACGGTATAGACATCACTTACTTGCTTAAGCAGTTCAATAGGATTGAGAGACTCAGTCAATAGCCTAACGTTTTTAGGCAGTTTTAAGTTGGATAAGTAGCCTGATTTTGACGCAGGATGAGCCTTTATCCAAATATGGGCGTTAGGATGGTTGTGGCATGCAGATTTTAGCATCTGCTTAAATTGACGTTTATTCGCACCAGCACCTTTAACAGAGGCATCACCCGCTACCTGATCAATCAACAAGATATGTAATGGTGAAACACTTTCTTTTTCGTTAATATTTTCTTCATTAATCAATTTGTCCAACGACGGACAATCGATTATGGAATTATATTTACTCAGTTTTTCTTCGCATATACGTGTCATCAGATGATGAGCACGTGCCTCGTCTGCTGCGCGATCATTGCTAGTACTCTTGGTGCGCTCAACAATCAACTGCTCGAGGCGCGAGTGATGCGTCATATCAAAGTAGATACCAACGTTATCGATAACCACACTCAAACCGTGGCGACTATTAATACCTGAATCTAATGAACGCAAAAATCCATCTTCAATACTGAAAGCATTCACATTCTGACGAGTGGCGGCTTTATTAGCTCTTTGGAAGCTTTTCTTATGCCCCCATCCAATAAATGCCTCAGGTTGTGATTTTTTCTTGCGATTTATCAGGCTGTGTTGCAAGCCTGACCACGGATACCAGCGCTGGATATTGGCTTGTAACACTTGCGAGAGTAGCAAGTTATTGTGACACATACCTTTACCAATCACTGCCAACTGCTTTGGCGATTGATACTGCGATGACGAAGAAAGTAGCGCATGATCAGAGGTGGACACATCAGATACCTTGACTTCATTTGCTACTTCTTTTGCCATATCTTTAATACCTTTACTCGTTAATTTTAGTTAAATCTATTCAACAGTCATCGTTAAGTTATGAATGGCTAACCGTTATAGGTCTAGAACTACCTTGGCAGCAATTGCTAACTGATAAACAATCTGTGATAGACCGCGCGCAATCTCCACACGCTTAGTTTTAACTTTCGGTAATACCATAATCTCGTCACCCTGCTGGATACGATACGCAGTATTGACCACTTGGCTCGCCCCATTTTGATGAATAATTAAGATATCTTTTGTATCAGCGTTATCAGAGAAACCACCAGAGTTAGCCACATAATCGCCGACGGTATAGTCAGGATTAAAGGTAAGTGCCCCTTGTGCTCGTACTTGACCATTGACTGTAATGACTGACGTTTGTGCTGGTATTTCAATAATGTCGCCTTGTTGCAGAATAATATCCTGCCACGAATTTGGCACAACGACGATTTGACCATCCGTCTGAACATTGCGAGCTTTGGCAACGAACTGCTTAACCAATGCTGCATCATCTTGACGCAATGCGGCTTCTTCACGAGTCGTTGACTGAGTGGCAAGCGTTAGTTCTTCTAGACGGTCGAGTGACTCGTTAATCATGCGTTTTTGTTGCTCAGCAACAGATTCGCGATAGATGGTTAGATGCGTTAATTTAGCCAGTGGACTTGGCTGTAATTGTGGCACGATATCTTTTAGACGCGCGCCATATGGCACAACCATCGCGCCATTACCAGTATGCGCACCTTTTACCTGTACAGCGATGGTGCCTGCATAACGATCTGAGGTTACTACCATTTGATCGCCGTTATAGACAGGAACGTTTTGGGCTTCACTTAATGAGTAGTACTCTGCCGTTTGTGCGCGCCCTGCACTACGAGTGATACTGACATTAGTAGCATTGGCTGCCGGATTAGACACTTGCAACACGTCACCAATAGTCAGATCACTCACATCAAACTCGAAGGTATATTCGTTTTGAACTTGACCGCTTACCACAAATGTCTTTTTCTGTGGTGCCACGGTGATGACATCACCATCACGAAATGAAAAAGCCTGTAATTTACCTGCTAGCAAAAAGTCATATAAATTGACTTGCTGTAGCATTTGACCGTTACGTTTGATTTGAATGTCGATATAACTACCGCGTGTTGGGTCAACGCCGCCTGCTCTATCTAAATAAGACAATACCGAGTCTGCTGCTAGACCACCGTAATAGCCTGGCTGCTTAACAAAACCTGTGACGAATACTTTAACTGGTTGCGCCTGCTCTAATGAAGCATAAACCCCTACATTCGAGCGGTAGATACGACTGACAGCATTTTTGACCACGTTTTGTAAGCTGCCATTTTGCACACCAGAGACGCGGACTGGTCCAACGTTCGGTAAGAAAATATTACCTTGTGGATCGACGGTCATGGTAGCAGCATACTGGTAAGCGCCCCACATTCTTACTTGGACGTTATCGCCAGGGTTAATCACATAACTGTCATTAAAGGTAGAGCCTGAAGTCGTCGAAAATGCCCCACGGAACAATTGCTCACCGAACATCATATCTTGAGTTTTAATATCTTGATAAGGACGCGTGGTATTAATAACTGACTGACTTGGTAAGCTTGCTGCATTGACCGCTTCTTGAGTCGTTGCTTGCCCTGGTACTGCCCCAGCAAATGCTTGGGTAGACACGTTAATATTGCTCTGGTTCTGAGATTGGCTCATGTTATTGTTGCTTGTGCCAAAGCCTGAACCTGATATTTGATCTGCATAACTGCTTGCAGCTGTTGCAGACATACTAGTCGCCGCCATTGCCAAGCTTGTCGCTATCACGATAGAACGTGGTTTCATATTCATGAGTTATATTCCTTTCCTGATCTATCGATCATTACTGATATCTGGTTTTTCAAGATTAGCTACGGTGATCACGGACAACTGCCATTACCAAACGCACAAATCCGTATAGCATTAAAAGCAACGCAAGCGATGTCCAAATAATATAAATATGACGCGGATAGGATGCTTCTTCAGCCTCATAAGGGGTTGAGATTACAATCAAGTTTTTCATTTTTTTAAAGGCTTCTAAGCGGGCCTTTTCAAGCGATGATAGTGACAACTTATATAACTCAGTGGCGAACTCAACATCCGCTTTAATCGTCTCAAACTGTACAGCTTGACGGTTCAATTTGGTCGTATTTGGTGAGGTTAGTTTGGTTTGTTCTTGAGCAATCTGCTCTTCAACTGCCTTGATTTGACTTCTTAACGACACCACTTGCGGCGCATCTGGGTTCAAATAGCTTAGCAATTGTCGCTCTTCAGTGCGTAATGAGCTAAGCTGCGCTTGTAGGCTACCAATCAGTTGATTAACAATTTGGGCATTGGCCTGCGGGTCATAAATTTCGTTTTCATTTTGATAATTGAGCAACTGTTCTTTGGCATCATTCAAGCGATCCTGTGATTCATCGAGTTGCGTCTCGGCAAACACCAGTTGATCACGCGCGACCTCTTGTGAAATGCGGTTTACAAACTGTTCAGACTCACTCAAAATCGCTTTGTTAAGCTCAAAAGCGTAGTCTGAATCAAAGGCTTCTGTCGATACTGACAATACATAGCTTTGTTCGTCAAGATTGATATGAACCCGACTTTTAAAATATTCGAGTAAATCTTCTTGCGACGCATCAGGATCAATCTCGTAAATAGGATCCGAACCGTCAACATAATAAGCCTCGCGGAACTTAAACTTATTATCAAGGCGCTTCACCATATCATTGGACAATATATATTCAGTCAGATAGGTTGCATCTTCTTTACTGGTGCTATTCACACCTAACAAGGCCGATAGACCGCCACCAGAAGGTACGCTAGATTCGCTCACTTGTTTCACGACCACATCAGCTGTCGAAATAAAGCGCGGATGTGCAAGGGTCATGACATAAAAGATCACCAACACCCAAGGGAGGATCACCAAGCCAATGAACAGCGAGAAGTCAATTATCTTATTTTTTCGCTTTGTGGACATGCTTTTCATAAACCTCAATCGCTTCTGTTGTGTCATCAAAGACGTGTGCTGTTTGATCCATTAGCACAATACCAATATCGCAATTACGCTTAATATCACCGATGTTATGCGATACAATTAAAAACCCGGCTTGTGAGCGTCGCGCGGCCAATATCTCTTCACTACGCTTACGAAAAGCGGCATCACCAACGGCACCGGCTTCATCTAACATATAATAATCAAAATCAAATGCCAAGCTTAAGCCGAAGGTTAAGCGCGCGCGCATACCTGAAGAATAGCTTTTAACTGGCATATCAAAATAGTTTCCGATATCTGCAAACTCTTCGACGAAACGAATTTTCTCATCAATATAAGGACCGCTTGAATAAAGCCGACAAACAAAACGGACGTTTTGACGACCCGTCAAGCTACCTTGGAATCCACCTGCTACACCAACGGGCCATGAAATAGTGGAATCAGTAATAATCTCTCCGTGATCGGGCTTGTCTAGTCCACAGATAATGCGCAATAGTGTTGATTTGCCCGCACCATTACGGCCAAGTAGACCGACGCTTTGCTTATCACCAATGGTCAGATTCAAATCTTTAAATAGATAATGCCTACCCTGTTTGGTCATAAATGACTTAGAAACATTTTTAATTTCAATCATTTGTTTGCCCTAAGTTGAAACTGGTATCACACTTTATGAGTTATTTAGAACGTATTAAGTCTCTTTCTACTGCTTTATACATGAGAAGACCTAAGAAATTTACTGCAACCGTCCACTTCAGAAAATACGTTATATCTATATGATAAGCAGGATAAGCAGGTGCAAAAGCGTGACGTATTAACTCAATATTATGGATAAAAGGATTATAGAGTAAATAACTAAAGTATGGCTCTGGAATAATATGAATGGGATAAATAATACCCGAGGTGAAGTAAAGTATAGTAAATAGTATGGCAATAATTTTACTGATTTCACCACCATAAAAACCGACAACCATCATGATTAAAGCAACACCAAAACTAAATAAAAACAAAGTAATCCAACAAAATAGTACGACATGTAGATTTGCTAAACTGGCATAATCACCGAAAAAAGCAAGTCCGGTTAATAAGATAACTAAAGTAACAAAGTAAATAATGAACTCTAAAGCTGAGCGAGCAATTATGACATCAATATGACGAATTGATCTATACATCAACAGTCCTTGATTTGCTTCAACCGCTCCTAATGCTCTAGTCGCAATAGTCTGAAACATACGAAAGGGAACCATTCCTGCCACTAGAAACAACGGAAAGCTCATTCCTGGTACAGCTCGCTCTATAACCACACCAAAGATCACTAAAAATATAAGCATTTGAAAAATGATTTCTAGCGGTGCCCATAGATAGCCCAAGCGATAACCACCAAAACGCGTTTGCAGCTCACGCATGAGCAATGCATGGAATGCCGCACCCATGACTTTAAGGCCACTACGATGCTGAACAGGACGATAAGGAGGTAATTGTATAGACATGGCGTTACAGGACTTTACCGAAAACAGCCCCTATGATAAGTAAGCGCGACATAAGTTACAAGAATTAATCTGTACTTAGACAGATAAATCTATGATTTAGTAAGAAATCTGTAAGTAAATCACACCTAAAACGCTATCTATCAATTGCTTCTAGTTTATAAAACCACTTATTTTAGGCAAAAAAAAACCAATCTCGATAGATTGGTTTTTTTCGTACTGCTATATATGGTGGCGATGAAGAGACTTGAACTCTTGACCTCACGATTATGAGTCATGCGCTCTAACCAGCTGAGCTACATCGCCGTTTTAGGCTGCACATTATGCCCAAGCTGTTGACTGCCGTCAACCCCTAATAAGCATTTTTTGCAAAAAAACGAATTTAATTCAGATTAATTGCAACTATTACTACATCAAACAATAAAAAAGGTTTGGTAAACCGATAAGCCGGGTTCTGTCGTGGACGATCATTCCTCTAGGCGTATCATCGCTAATACGCTCAAGCAACCTACCCGCATCGAACGCGGGCCGCGCCATGCCGATGCCTATTTGGTCTTGCTACGCGTGGAGTTTACCATGCCGTGAGATGTTGCCATTCACGCGGTGCGCTCTTACCGCACCCTTTCACCCTTACCGATGATACCCTAAGGTACTAAAGGCGGTCTACTCTCTGCTGCACTGGTCGTCAAGTTACCCTGCCCAGCCGTTAGCTGGCACGCTGCCCTATGTAGCCCGGACTTTCCTCCCCTGCTCATCTGTTGCCAGTGTGCAGCGGCGATCGCCTAGTCTACCAAGCGCGCTAGTATAGCAAACTTATGACTGCCTGCGCATGTCTTTTGGATTTATTTTTGTGGACAACATAAATAGGCTAAACAAAATTTGCTGGTAGTGTTTCAATATTACTGACCACTTTATTCTTCAAATACGGTATCTGCAGCCAATGCGCTTCGGGATAATGATTGTCCAAATATTTTCGTAGAAACTCAATAGTGCTATTTGCGATCTCAGTATCCGTTTGCTCAGCAGCATCATGGATATGATTATAAATTACGCTATGTACTATTAATCCGCGCGATTTTATAGCTTCTAAACTCAGCAAAGTATGATTGATGCTGCCCAATCGACCAGAGGTGACCAAAATAACTGGACAGCCTTGCTCAGCAATATAGTCTAATGTGAGTAGATTCTCTGTAATCGGCACAAGCAAACCACCTGCACCTTCTAGTAGTACCAGCTCATACTCAGATTGCAGTCGCTTGGTAGCGTTAGTAATCATATCAGGATCAAGTGTTTCCCCTGATAATTTAGTAGCCAGATGAGGAGACGCTGGCTTCTTATAACGATGAGTACAAGTCGTAAAATCGAGATCACATGGCTGTAAAGAAATGTCCATAAGTTGACGATGAGTAATGATATCATCAGCGATATTCATCTCACCATTATCTAAATTGATCGATACACCCGTCTGTACTAGCTTTTGAGTAATGACACTCACACCTTGTTGCATAAGCGCTTTGGCAAGCAGTCCAGTAGCATAGGTTTTACCAATATCGGTATCGATACCAGAAACAAATAAAACACTCATGGTTGACCTCGGTTTTCTAAATACGTACGCACTACTTTTAGCAGTGATTGGCATAAGGTAGTCAGCTCATCATCAGTAATCACGTAGGGTGGCATGATATATACCAGCTTACCAAATGGTCTGACCCAGATACCATTATCAATCAATAAAGACTGAAATGTAGGCATATCGACTGCTTCATGCAACTCAATGACGGCGACTGCACCCAAACAACGTACCTCGACAACACCGTCTAATAACGCAGCAGGCGCTAACTGCTGTTCCATAATAGTCTGCATGTTTGCGGTACGCGCTTCAATATCATAAGACATAATCAAATCAATCGATGCACACGCAACTGCACAAGCCAGTGGATTGCCCATAAAGGTTGGGCCATGCATAAGGGCTGGATAGTCACTATTATGAATGGTATCGGCAATTTTGCGGGTACATAACGTTGCGGCAAAAGTCATATAGCCACCCGTTAGCGCCTTGCCAATAGTCATGATATCAGGTCTGATGCCAGCATGTTCACACGCAAACAATTTACCACTACGGCCAAACCCAGTAGCGATTTCATCTGCAATCAATAGTACATCATGCTCATCGCACAGTTGACGCAGCAATTGCAGATATTCAGGACTATAAAAACGCATCCCGCCTGCACCCTGAATAATTGGCTCAATGATAAAACCCGCCAGCTGCTCACCATACTCTACAAAAAACTGAGCCAGCGTCTCACGTTCATCTACTGTCAATGCGCGATCAAAGCCAATGGGCGGCGCAGGGACGAAATGCTGCATCGGTAACTGCTTGCCATATAGGCTGTGCATACCATTAACAGGGTCACAGACACTCATCGCATGCCACGTGTCTCCGTAATACCCTGAATGGGTTGATGCAAATTGTTGCTTGGTTGGACGCTTGGCAGCTACTTGATATTGCAACCCCATTTTTAGCGCCACTTCTACCGCAATACTGCCACTGTCCGCATAAAAAATTGCATCAAGTCCAGTAGGGACAATGTCGAGCAGTTTTTTGCCCAGATCTATCGCTGGCTGATGAGTCAATCCACCAAACATGACATGCGCCATTTTACCCAATTGCTTAGTCAATGCTTCATTCAGTTTTGGATGGTTATAACCATGAACGCTCGCCCACCAGGATGACATACCATCGATCAGGCGCCTGCCATCTTCGGTGATGATATAAATACCTTCAGCGCGATCGATTACGATATTATAATAAGTGGGTGGCAGGCTGGCATAAGGGTGCCAAAGATGTTGCTGATCGAAGTCACTGGCTACTTGCATAGATTTGGTTGTCATTGTTTTTGTGGTCATTATATTGTCCCTAAAACGTTGTAAACCCAAACGTCATCAATCGCTTATCAAGATTTTATTGACCAGTAATACGCTTGTATTTGGCTAATAAATCATTTTCTGTCTCGACATGATTGGGATCATGAGGGATACAATCGACGGGACAAATCACCACGCATTGCGGCTCGTCAAAATGCCCGACACATTCTGTGCATAGATCTGGATCAATGACATAAATATCGTCGCCTTCTGAGATGGCCTCATTTGGACAGGCAGGCTCACACACATCACAGTTAATGCACTCATCAGTGATTAATAGCGCCATAAACTGCTCCTTATATTTTTGCTCGTATTAGGGCTTGTCCCTAATTCAAACGTTTATCACTAAATGGGCTAAAAATGGCTAAATCTTTGAAAAACGGCGTCAAATAACTGGTCAATATCTCGATCTTGCCTGCACCATTTCTCTTGTTTGCCTACGATTCATCTAATTTTTATCACTATTTTTAAAATAGGGACATGCCCTATTCCTATATGGCTGCTCCTTACTATTTTAGCAAGTGCTAGCAGCATATCTTTGATGCAACATCTTTTATTTAATATTTAACTTTTTGTCAAATGCTTGCAAAACACAGGGTGGAACGAATTTATTGACGTCACCACCAAGCTTGGCAATTTCGCGAATCATGGTAGATGAGATAAATGAGTAATTTTGAGATGGGGTCAAGAACACTGCCTCAAAGTTTTCATCAAGCTCACGATTCATATTGGCTAGCTGAAACTCATACTCAAAATCTGACATCGCACGCAAGCCACGCAAAACTGCCGTGGCGTTTTTTTCACGCATAAAGTCAACAAGCAGCCCTTCAAAACCAATGACAGATACTTGCGGTAAGTCAGCAAATACGGTTTCGACCAAAGCAACGCGCTCTTCAAAATTAAACAAGGGTTTTTTATGGTGGCCTGAGGCAACCGCGATAACGACCTCATCAAATAGCTTGACGGCACGTGTGACCAAATCTACATGACCGTTGGTAATAGGATCAAAGGTACCAGGGTATAGAATTTTGGTATGTAGCTTTGAGGAATTGGGAGAAATAGAGTGGCTCATAGCATGACTGATATAATCGGTGATATTAGGCCATATGCTAGCAAATTTTGCTCAAACTTAATACTTATCTGCTACATTTGTCCTAACAGCTGATTTACCTTTTCATCAGAGGCTTTGATACAATAGGCAGTTCGACTCATCCATCTCATAATCGAAATAAAAAACAAGACTAGTTATTGGATTAGGATGAGGAATTAGTGGGACTGATTAAATAAGGAGCCTGTGTCTTAGGTCATCCTTATGGAGAAATTATGTCAAAAAAATCAAAAAAGCCAGATAATCAGATTTGCGCCAATAAAAAGGCGCGTCATGAGTATTTTATCGAAGAAACCTTTGAGGCAGGACTAGCATTACAAGGTTGGGAAGTAAAAGCCATTCGTGCAGGAAAAATGACGATTACTGAAGCGTACGTCATATTCCGCAATAACGAAGCTTTCTTGTTTGGGGCGCACATTCAGCCATTGCTATCGAGCTCAACGCACGTTAGTCCAGACAGTATTCGTACCCGCAAGCTGCTGCTAAACCGTCGTGAGATCGAAAAGTTATCTGGGGCAATCAACCAGAAAGGCTACGCCTGCGTACCGCTATCTTGCTACTGGAAAAACTCACTGGTGAAGTGCCAAATTGGCCTAGCCTTGGGTAAAAAGCAGCATGACAAACGTAAAACGCTAAAAGATCGTGACTGGGAACGTGATAAGCAGCGTGGTTTCAAACAGCATTTAGATTAAGCGTTATTTAATCTATATCAAAAAGGACGGTTCAATATTTACTGAGCCGTCCTTTTTGTTGTCTATCACATTTTATAAAAATCATTTTAAACGTTAGTTGGCAAAAATAGGCTTTGTAAAGTAGTAGTTTTATAATATTCAACCAGCGACCTTTTATGCCACTTGCTCTTCTAGAGACAATGCTGTCTTTCTACTAGCCTGACGTAATTGCTTAACACCATGAGCAATCAAACACGCAATACCTAACCAAATCAGACCATAGCTATAGATCATCGCTGACTCAAATGGGTTGCCTAGTACGGTCACTGCCAAGATAAATAGCAACGCTGGCTCCAAATAGCTCATCATGCCATAGACATTGACGGGTAGCATTTGACTGGCATCAATATTGGTCTTCATCGCCAAGACACTGAGCACACCTAAACCTACTAGCATCATGATGAAGAAACCAGAGCCGCTAACCAATGTCAAACTGCTTGGGGCAAAGAAGAACAAGTAAGCCAGCGCAAAGAGCGCAAATATCGTTAAATCAACCAATAATCCAGTTACTGCGCCAATTCCCTGCAGTCGGCGTAAAATGTAGTAAACAGGATACGTACCGCATACCCATAGCGTCGCCCAAGAGACACTTTGCGTACGGATAATTTCGCTACCCACGCCCAATGCAGCAAAGGCCACTGCCAACCATTGCAAACGGCTTAGTTTTTCGCCAAAGAGGACACAACCAAACACTACCATCATTAACGGGAATAAGAAGTATCCCATCGCGGTTTGCACACCTTGCCCATTCACTGGCGCCCACATAAATAACCAAAACTGGCTAAGGAATATTGGCGTAGGTAATAGCAGCCAAGCCCACTGCTTAGCGCCTTTGAGCACTTTTAATTTATCGATGTGCAATCCCAGACGCCCACTGACCATTAAGTATCCGACCAAAGCTGCCCACATCGCGAGCATGCGCCAGATAAAGACTTGCGTACCTGACAATGGCGCTAAAAAGCTGCTGTAAGCATAAAGTACGCCAAACAACAAATTCGACAATACTGCTAAGGCCACGCCCATGATTAACGTACGTTGCTGTGTGCTGCCTGCTGTCCAGATAGTAGCCAGTGGCAAGCGCGAAACAGTCGTTGCGAGTGTATTAGCGAATACGTTAGATAGCATTAAGATAGACATAAAGACACCGTACATGTAAATAGATTTTAGAAAACCCGCTATTAGCCTGTATTTATTATGGCTAAGCTTTGATTACTAGGCTTTGTTTGCCAAGCTTTGATTAGTGGTGTCTATTTTACTGAACGATATTGATAAATTATCTCCAAATAAAGCTATTTATAAATAAATTTATCTTTTATGACTCTTAAAACCAAATATTTTCTTAAATTTTGACTTATAGTGATAATAATTATAAAAATCTTTAACAAAAATACTTTTTAGAAGAGAGCATACAATGAGCCAAATTTTAGATGATATCGATAAAGCGATTTTAAATTTGCTACAAGATGATGCGACCTTGCCATTAAAAACGGTGGCAGAACAAGTGCATGTGTCTATCGCTACTGCCCAACGCCGCATCCAAGCATTAATAAGCAATGGCGTCATTACCAAGCAAGTCGCTATCGTGGATCCAAATAAGGTTGGCTACGGCCTGACTGCCGTGGTAATGATAGAGATGGCGCGCTCAAATACCTCGATGCAACATCGATTTGAGCGCTTGATGAATGCGCAGCCACAAGTGATGAGCTGCTATGAAGTGTCCGGTGATGCGGATTTTATGTTGATGGTCAATGCCAGAAATATGAGCGATTATCATCGATTCACGACTGGTCTGCTCACCTATGAGAACAATGTACGCAACTTTAAAAGCCAATTTGTGATGAATTTTACTAAAAGTGGGACAAAGATTTTGCTTGATTAGCAATCTCAACAAGCATTGGTTTATTGAGTTAATTAAAAGTAGATAAGTTACTACTAAAAAAGGTACGATATCAACGAAAGTCTGGCAGTAAACAATAATTGCCACCTCAATAGTCCATTGACAGTAGACAAGGAAGTCGTAGTATGACTAAAAGTACCCGTGCCCTTAAAAAAGAAGAAAGTGATAATCCAGCACTAAAAGCATTAAGTTTTAAAACAGTGATAACAGGGGCGTCGCTCGCGGCATTGCTCGCCAGCTCAGGCTGTGCCACCAGTTCATTGTTAGAAGACAATAACCGTGTCAGCACAACCACGACTAAGAGTGTGTTGTCTGAAGACCAAATCGTGGCTTTTGGTCGTCCTGCGCAAGCATTGCCAAAAACGCCAAATGCGACCATGGTGATCGTCGGTGAAAAGAACAGCTACGTGCTGACCCAAGGCGGCACAGAAATGGTCAATTTGCTCACCAATCTGACGCCAAAGAACATCCAAGTCGATAATGACATGAGCTTTCATGTACCCGATAACGATGGGTACTTCCAAGGTGAGATGAAACTGTCTTATGCTAAATTAAAAGATGAGTTTGGGCGCTCAGACTACCAGTTCTTTTTGCAAAATAACGGTAAAGAGTGCACCTCAGCGAGTGATCAACGTATCAATGCTCAGCGCTTTTGTTTTAGCGTGCCTGTCAAAGGTGCTATCTATCCGCAAGTTAGTAACTTAGGGTTAATTCAGTCAAACTATCGCGCATTGACCAAACCTTATACGGTAAGCTTCTATACACAGACTCAGCAAGATATCGTCACTCGTAGCGGTCCAAATGGCGCACAGAAGTTAGTACTGCTACCCTTTGCCCTCGCCTTTGACGTGGTTACTTTCCCGCTTCAGTTATTAGATTAGATCGTTAAACTACTAGACCGCTCATCGTATAGTATCAAGTTTCAAAGTGCGTTATGAAAGCTACATCATGACAGCTACGTTATAAAAGCCCTTTTATATAAGGCACGTTATCGAAAGGTATTCCGTACCCACCCGTAACGTGCCCACTCAACATTTTAGAATAACTTTTCGACCAATGTTTTCGGGTAATTTTGTTTCGCCTTCTCTGCCGCTCGAAACATCATCTCATCTGCTTCGACAGGGCCTGCAACATCGCATAAGCATACATAAGCCAGCTGCATCAAATTATTCAACAGGTGCTCATTATCAGGTACAGACGGGCGATTGTCCTCCAAAAACTGACTAATGTTAAGACTATGCCCTTTGAAGGTGCGCTCTTGCGAAACAGTTTGGTGCATAGTTAGAAATAGGTTACGACTTTCTGTTTCTGATAGCTGACTGCGCAGCGCTTCTATGACAGTATAAAATGCCAAAACCAACTCAGAGACAGGGACTGGCGCTTTGACTGTTTCATTGTGGCTATTGTGACTATTATAACCATTGTGATTATTAGCCTCGACTGTCTGCTGACTGTCCGCTTGCAACGTAGCCCAAAAGCCTTTCCTAATATCAGACTTATAAGCTTGCAGCTCAGGATAGCGCCTTGTCGCATCCAAGACGCACTGTTGCATCATTTTCACAGAGACCGTTGAATATCGCTGCCACTGTGATTTAAGCAGTCGCACCTCTTCAGGATGTAGATAATCGGCAAGCACTTCTGCCATCGCAGTCACAGCTTGGTCTACGGATTGAGTATCAATATTCATCAGCTCTCTCCTATAAATGCCGCTCAGTTAAACTCTTGGAATCAAACATTTGCTTCTGGAACTCAGGGTAACCAAGCTCTGCATGCTCGGTATAATCAAGGCCACGCTGCTCATGTAAGCGGCTTGCTTTTAACCCAAAGCTTAGATCGATAAGCTTATACATCACTAGCCCCAATCCCAATCCCCAGCCTAACGCCACGCCGACGCCTATCGCTTGGACGCCAAGCCGCGATAAGTTAAACAAATCTCCTGTATAGAATAATCCTGCGGCGAGCGTACCCCATGCCCCGCCAAAGCCATGTACTGCCACTGCCGAGACCACATCGTCTATTTTGAGCTTCAATAACGCCTGTGTGGATAAAATATAAACCACTGAAGCGACCGCCCCAATAACAATGGCAAACAGAGGTGTCGTTGTGGCACAGCCTGCCGTGATAGATACCAGACCAATCAAGCTGGCATTGACACTATCGCTCAGCAAAATAGCCTTGTTAAGTGTCCGAGAAATCAGCATATAACTCACCACCGCACTCACTGCAGCGACAAAAGTATTGACTGCGATTAGACCAATATTGCCCGTGATAGACAATGTCGATCCAGCATTGAAGCCGAACCAACCAAACCATAGAATAAATCCGCCTAGCGCTAGCAACGTCATGTTATGCCCTGCGATTAGTCTTGGTGTGCCATCAGGTGCAAAGCGGCCTAATCTTGGGCCAATGACCAAGATGCCTGCCAATGCCAACCAACCACCGATAGAATGCACAACAGTAGACCCAGCAAAATCAATAAAACCAAGCTCAGCTAGCCAACCAGTACCGCCAAAGTAACCACCCCATACCCAGCTGGCAAATACAGGATAGATAAACAAACAAATCAAGCAGGCGGCAACTGCATAACCAATGAACGAGACACGCTCTGCCATCGCACCACTTGCAATCGTCACCGCTGTCGCTGCAAACATCATCTGAAAAAACATCAACGCCCAGTCCATATTGGAAAGCGCTGTTGGCATAAAGTGATCCGTACCGACAAAGCCTGAATTATTAGTACCCATCATCAGCCCAAAACCAACCAAGTAGAACGCCAGACCGCCGATACACATGTCAGTATAATTTTTCATCATCACGTTTACCGCATTCTTTGCGCGTACTGAACCGCTCTCAAGTAGCGCAAAACCTGCCTGCATAAAGAACACCAATACCCCGCCCCAGATAATCCAAGCGATATTTTGATATTCGAGCAGCTGTGCCACGGTCAATGTGTCGGCCTCAGCAGCTTGGGCTTGGGCGCTACCCATCATTGCAAACGATACTGTACTTAGCACCAGCCTATTACTTAGCGATAGTTTTGGTGGTTGTAATAGTTTTAATAATGTCTTTATCATGTCCAGTCCAACAGATGATGCTCTCATTTTATCTCCAAACACTTATCCAGCCGTTCAAATTTTATCGGTGCACTATTTTTACTCATTAATGCACACAAATAAGCCCTAATAAGGGTGGAGCAAAACCTGTGCCAAAACCTATCATTAGAAATTAAAGAAACTTATAAATATAAGAAAACAAATGACCAGTAGCAGCTAAGTCAGTATTTTGACTATTACATTTGCGAGGATGTAGCTATAAATTGAACTAGGGTAGAGAATGATTGTTAGAAGGAAGTTTTATAGAGCTAATAATGACCTATATAAAATTAGTGATGAAACTAATAGCGTGACAGTTATAGCTAAGCAATTTTTGCTATTATCTTGCTATGCTAGTAGCTTACTTTGCATGAGCAGTTTATCTCATGCTATCAATAACTTATCGGCAATCGCCACTCATAGAATAGGTCGCATAGTGAAGGCGATTCATGTTAAAATGAGCGCTTTTAAATTCGCCTTTATTATCATTGGGTAATAAGGGCTGTATTTTTAGTGCCATTTTTCTAATTAACAGGTCCGCCCATGTCTGCCGATACCATCGCCCGCACTGCCTTTAAACAAGGCACCAAGCCACTTTACGATTATGACAAACACTGGGCGAGCTGCTACGAGCCGGCGCCTTATCTGCCGATGAGCCGCAAAGAGATGGACGATTTGGGCTGGGATGCTTGTGATGTCATCATCATCTCAGGTGACGCCTATGTCGATCATCCAAGCTTTGGTATGGCCATTATCGGTCGCCTATTAGAGTCGCAAGGCTTCCGTGTTGGTATCATCGCTCAGCCAGATTGGAAAAGCAAAGACGCCTTTATGGAATTGGGCAAACCTGTCTATGCGTACGGCGTGACCGCGGGCAACATGGACAGCATGATCAACCGCTATACGGCAGATCGCAAAATCCGTAGCGATGATGCTTACTCTCCGGGCAACGTGGCAAACAAACGCCCTGACCGCGCAGCTATCGTCTATAGCCAGCGCTGCCGTGAAGCCTATCCTGATGTGCCTATTATCTTGGGCGGTATTGAGGGCAGTCTACGCCGTATCGCTCATTATGATTATTGGTCAGACAAAGTCCGCCGTAGTATCTTGCTGGATGCGCGTGCTGATGTCTTACTATATGGTAATGCTGAGCGTGCGATCGTCGATGTGGTACATGGTCTGTCTAAAGGCTATAGCTTTGAGCAGATGAGTAAATTGCGCGGTACGGCTTATTTATTGACTCCGACTCGTCGTCATTGGCAATCGGACATGACAGAAGTCGCCAGTAATGATGTTGATACCGTTGGCCGTGTCGATCCAATCATCAACCCTTATGTGATGACAGAAGATGTAGACCAATGCTCAATCGAGCAAGAAAAGCCATCTGACTCCCCTGTTGGGCAAGCCATGCCGTCGTCCATTTCATCAATGTCGTCACAGTATCAGGGTTTTGTCGCTGAGCCAGTTGCCAATAAAGTCATCAACGCCAATCAAGTAGACACCGACACGCAAGTAGTGCAAATGCGCGGCTTTGATAAGCCAAAGACCGCACGTAAGCATAAGCTAAAAATGCCACCACGTGAAAAAACCGTTATTCGTCTGCCTGATTACGAGCATGTCAAATCTGACCCTGTGCTTTATGCTCATGCGAGTCGTATCCTGCATCTAGAGACCAATCCGGGTAACGCTCGTGCGCTCGTACAGCGTCATAGCAGCGGTGCTGGTAACTCGCATACCTCTATGGATGTTTGGCTCAATCCACCACCAGTGCCACTCTCAACTGAAGAGATGGATTATGTGTTTGACTTGCCATATGCACGCCTGCCCCATCCAAGCTATGGCGACGCGCGTATCCCTGCTTATGACATGATTAAATTTTCGGTCAATATCATGCGCGGCTGTTTTGGTGGTTGTACCTTCTGCTCGATCACTGAGCACGAAGGCCGCATTATCCAGAGCCGTTCAGAAGATTCAATCTTGCGTGAAGTAGAAGCAATTCGAGATACCGCACCGAACTTTACTGGTGTGATATCTGACCTTGGTGGCCCAACGGCAAACATGTATCGCCTCAGCTGTAAAGACGAGACCATTGAAAAGAACTGCCGTAAGCCATCTTGTGTCTATCCTGATGTCTGTGAAAACTTGATTACAGATCACAGTAATTTGACTAAGCTATATCGCAAAGCGCGTGATATCAAAGGCGTGAAAAAAATCCTGATTGCTTCAGGCTTGCGTTATGACTTGGCAGTAAAAGATCCTGAATATGTGAAAGAATTGGTCAGTCATCACGTCGGTGGTTACCTCAAGATTGCGCCTGAGCACTCTGAAGAAGGCGTGCTATCGAAGATGATGAAGCCGGGCATGGGCAGCTATGATCAGTTCAAAGCCATGTTTGAGCAATTCAGCCAAGAAGCTGGCAAAGAGCAATATCTGATTCCTTACTTCATCGCCGCTCATCCAGGTACCAAAGATGAAGATATGATGAACCTTGCGCTTTGGCTCAAAAGTAATGGCTACCGCGCTGACCAAGTACAGGCGTTTTATCCAAGCCCAATGGCGACCGCGACTACCATGTATCATACGCACAAAGATCCGCTACATAAGGTCAGCCGTGATGAAGGTGACATGGATATCGTCAAGTCTGGCAAGCAGCGCAAACTGCATAAAGCGTTCTTGCGCTATCATGATCCAAAAAACTGGGTACTACTACGTAAAGCCCTACAAGACATGGGTCGTAGTGACTTGATTGGTAAAAACCGTGGTTGCTTGATTCCACCATTTAACGCCAGTTTAGAAGGGCGTGATGCCGCGCAAGATACTTACCAATCAGCGCGCAAAAAGAATAGCCGTGTTGGCAATGATTCAGTGAAGCGTAGTAATGGCTCGTCAAACAGCAGTGCGTCAGCTAAAGGCTCAGCAGGCAAAGGCATGGCGGGTAAGAAGAAAGTTAGCAAAGGCAATTTCCAAACGCAGCATACTGGTCTGCCACCGCGTAAAACCAAGTAGTATTCATAGCAAGTAATGTTCATAGTATAAAAGTACACGCTCAATCTAACGCGTGTTAAGTAAAACAAAAGCGTCTATCAGCCACTCGGTGATAGACGCTTTTTTATGCACCAATTTTATAGACGCGCACTTCATAGCTAATCCTGCTTACTTTTCACCCTGTCTCAGATTACAAGTTACATTAGACAGCGGTTGGGTAACGAAGCTAACAGGTAACGAACAATTTCTAACACTGAAATGGTTCGTTTTCGCTACTATAACCCTCATATGCTAAACGCATCATTAAGAACAAGTAAATGACATTAGTAAAAAGCTTTGGAGAGCACTATGAAAATGATAACTAAAATTGCGACCACCCTACCAGTCCTTGCCTTATTGAGCGCTTGTGCGACTACCGCACCCACTACCCCAGATGCAACTGATACGCCAGTTCCAGAAAAAGTAACCGCTGCCTATGATCGTATGGCACCAGCACCATACACCTGTACCGATGACAGCAAAATCATGGCAAAGCAGTCTATCAATAAAGAACAAGTGATGCTCAACGTCACCTTGCCAAAAGTAAAATGGGCCGAGCAGCCAATCATCCTAAACGGTAAAGTGAAAGGCGAAGTTGCAAGCTATGTAAACGACTCAAACCCAGAAGTCGTCTATGCATGGCACATGAAAGGTGACAAAGGTATCTTTGCGATGAAGTGGGCTGACGGTAAAGAATACCAAGTAAATTGCCAAATCTAATCAGTTAGAGATACGCTCATATCGTAATAGACAAATAGTCGTAATAGACAAAAAGCAGTCATTATATGATGGCTGCTTTTTTATGCGTGTTCGTTTGATGTTTTTATAGAAATGGCTATAAAAAACAGTTCCAAATAGACGGTTGTATAGTCAGTTCAATATAATTTCGATAAAAGGAAACCGAGTGCAAGTTATACATTAGTATGCTTAGCGAGGATGACGATGTAGCGGATTTATATAGACTTGACTATATAGTTGATTCAATTTAAAAGTAGTACAAGGCAGCCGAGTGCAGTTGTAACTGTGATACTTTAAGCGAGGTTAACGTTGTCATTCTTTTATAGAGGATTAGACTATATCAAAACTTACCATCTGATGTATTTCGCTAGAGAAGCATAAAGAAAGCTGTCAAAATAGCAGGTAGAGCAAATCAATCATGACCAACAATCAAAAGGGTAACTCGATGGCGAAGCGTCTGATAAGTATGATGGTAATTGCAACGGCAAGCATGTGGGCGCTGACAGGCTGCGATAACGCTACCGATTCTGTCGATGCCACTGAGCAAACTGCGGAGACAGCAGCAGATCCATCCGCACCAGCAGCCGACACCATCGACTGGTCACTGGTAGATAGCGGTGCAAAGCCTGCTGACCCTACCAATTATAAGTATCCGTTTGCCATCGATAGTCAAAACGTCCGAGACTATGCAGATTACTTTAAAGTGGACGCTGCGACTGCTCAGCATAATCTAACAGTGAGCATGGCAAGCAACGAAGCACTATCGAAAGCATTAGATCAGCTGAGCGAAACCTATGTCTCACACGAGTTAACCGATGGCAATGAGATGACGCTTATCATTCATACCACGCCCGATGTCGCTGCCAGCCGCTATGATTATGTGCTGTCTGATGACTTTGCCAAAGGACTGGTACTACCTATCGTGATTCAGCCAGATGGTAAGAAAGGTGATGTGAAGGCACATGGTCAGATGGTGGAGTAGAGTTTAATAGCGTGTGTTCTGATTTATACAACACACGCTATCAAAGAAATTAAGTTTGACGGTAAGGGTTATTTGAGAGTTCGATTTTAACTTCGGTGTCACAAAGTAACTTTGCTAAGTAGGGCTGAAATTGACCAGCAGCAGGAGCGATATATATTTTATCTAAGTTATCTTTTACATTTATTTCATAATTAACATATAGAAACTTCCCAAAACTCATTTGAACTTTTGGGTCTTTAAGCGATGTTATGTATATCATTCGACATTCCTGCTCTTCCTGAAAGGCTGAATGCTTTATAATATAATTTAAAGGCAGCAATATCTCTTCGACTAGCTCTAAATTTTCTATATAATATTCCCTAAAGTTTTGCTTTGTATTTTTATAACATTTTCTTAAGGATTCTAATAACTTCGAAATTTTATCATTTTTATCATCAATTATCTTTTTATAGTCCACCCACTTTTGTTCAGGACTATCTTTTTCTTCAAATTCACGATAAAAAGTAATTCGACTGCGATGAGCTATCTGAACAAACCCAGATTTCGGGTCTATATAAATACATCTTATAGCTTTAAATCTACTATAGTCAGTTCAATATAATTTCGATACAAGGAAACCGAGTGCAAGTTATACATTAGTATGCTTAGCGAGGATGACGATGTAGCGGATTTATATAGACTTGACTATAGTTTCACTATCTATATCCTTGGTACTGAAACTCTCTCCTTTATTATTAATTTGAGAAGATAATATCTCCTCGTAACTTAAATCTTCCTCAGTTTGAAAAAATCTTTTGGAAAAGACTAAGCTAAGACCTGAAGCTTCCTTATCATCTGTTTTTCCGTATAATCTAAATTGATTGAGGCTATCGTGATTAAAAGTAAAACAGCCAATAAAGGCATGCAAATTATCATCTAATTTTAAATTGTAAGGAGATTCTTGGTCGTAATTACTTAAATATCTGCGCAGAACCTGTCCTTCACTTGGGTCATTAACGTTACTAATCGTATTTAACCGAAAGCTGCTTGGTGAAGTTTCTTCAAGGCTATCATTCATTAACTTATTACAAGTATCCGTACTTGTATAATGTGCTAACTTTCGTTCTAATGACTTTAAATTATTTACTTTAGTGTCAAACTCGATTTTCAACAAAGTTATGATGTCTCTTGTATAGCAAAATAGCTCAGTCAACTTGACTCCAAAGCTTAAAGTATCCTCGTTCATCAATAATCTACAAATACTTATGAAACATAAAGACTCATAAGGAATTCCTTTCTTTGATAGTTGAAAATACTTTTCTGCTTCTTCATATTTCTCTAATTCAAAGTGCAATTTTCCTAATAAGTAATCTGCTTTGATACGTATATCATCTTCTGTTCTCTCACTAAGGGTACTTAATACAATAATTGCTTCTTTATATTCATTAAATTTGTACGCTTTTATATTAGCTATATTTAAAACTGCTAAATTATAAAAATTTAAGAAATCATCTTTATTTACTTTATTAAGATACTCTAATGCCTTTATATAATTATCTTTTTTTGTTTCATATACTTTAGCTATATGGTATTGAGCAGCCGCAAATCCTTCTTTAGTATCTTCTATTTTTATGTTATTCCATAGTTTCAAAGCATCTTCAAAATTATTATAAATATAATTAAGTATAATTCCTTTTTGATAAGAAGCCGCCGAAAAATATAGTTTACTATATTCTTGATTTATCTCTTCAAAATTCTCTATTGCCCGCTGATATAAGTTTTTCTTTTTATACTCTAAGCCAATATTAAACTTTGCTTTAGCATATAATTCTGCGCTATCAGCTAACTTTATACTATTCCAATAATTAATAGCCTCTTGATTATATTTATTTTTTAATAATAACCCCCCAATTACAGTCTGTGCTTTAGCATAAACTTCACCGCTAGGATTTTCGCGTGTAACTTGCAATAGTCCTTCTATTTCTTCTATATCAGTGTTACTTAATTTTAGTTTTTTAAAATCATCCATATTCATACCCTACTCCCCAACCATTCCCAAAAACTCTTCCTCACCCACTATCTTTACGCCCAATTTTTCCGCTTTGGTCAGTTTAGAACCAGCCTTATCCCCTGCCAGTAGCGCAGTGGTTTTTGCAGAGATGCTGCCCGAGACTTTTGCACCCAACGCTTGTAGTTTGGCTTTGGCTTCATCACGCGCCATGCTATCGAGCGCACCCGTGATGACCCACGTTTGCCCATCGAGTGGGAGCCCTTCTGAGGCGACTTGCTCGACCTTATCCCAATGTACGCCAGCTTCAAGCAATGAATTAATCACTTCGATATTGTGCGGCGCACGGAAGAACTTATAGGTCAGCTCGGCAGTGATTTCTCCGACATCTGGGGTTTTTATCAGGGTCTCGATACTCGCCGCCATCAGACTATCTAAATCACCAAACTGCTGGGCAAAGTTCTGCGCCGTACCTTCACCGACACCGCGGATGCCGAGTGCATAGATGAAGCGAGCCAATGTCGTATGCTTGCTGGCTTCGATAGCGTTAATGATATTTTGTACCGATTTTTCACCCAGTTTCTCAAAGGTGACCATCTCATCCGCATGATTGTGCAACTGATAGATATCAGCAACGGTTTTGACCAGACCATGCTCAAAGAAGCTAATCAGCCAACTTGCACCAAGTCCATCGATATCCATGGCACGACGTGAGACAAAATGAATAAGTGCTTCTTGCTGCTGCGCTGGGCAAAACAGCCCACCCGTACAGCGCGCCAATGCTTCATCTTCAGGCAGCACGACAGGAGAGTCACAGACAGGACAAGTCGAAGGTAGCGTGACCGGCTCGCTATCGGCTGGGCGCTGATCGTGCCAGACACGAGTGACTTTTGGGATGACATCACCTGCACGGTGAACGCTGACCGTGTCGCCTGCGCGCACATCTAAACGTTGAATCTCGCCAAAGTTATGCAAGGTGACATTGCTGACAGTGACGCCGCCAACTTTGACAGGTTCAAGCTTGCCGACTGGTGTGATTTGACCCGTACGGCCAACTTGCCATTCGATATCGTTGAGACGTGTCATTACCGTTTCGGCAGGGAATTTATAAGCGGTTGCCCAGCGTGGCTCACGTGATAGGTAGCCTAACTGCTGCTGTAACGCAAGGTTGTTTACCTTAATCACCATACCGTCAATCTCAAATGGCAGATCGCTACGCCCTTCTATCACTGACTCATAATAGGTCTGGGCGGCGCGTGGATTTGCTACCACTTCTACGGCGCTGACCGTAAATCCAAGCTCGGTAAGCCATGCCAACGCCCCTGACTGAGTGTCGATATTCTCAGGCAAACCCTGATTGACCGAATAGCCATAGAAAGCCAATGGACGACTGGCTGCTATCGCTGGATCTAACTGACGTAAGCTACCAGCAGCGGCATTACGCGGGTTAGCAAAGGTTTTGCCCTCATTCTCTTCTGCCAATCGATTAAGACGCTCAAAGCCTGCCTTAGGCATCAATACTTCACCGCGCACTTCTAGCAACTCAATATCAGCAGCATCAGCTATCCATAGGGGCAAGTTACGAATGGTCTTAGCATTCTGGGTAATATCTTCACCGGTCTGCCCATCACCGCGCGTGACCGCTTGGACAAATTTACCATGCTCATACTTCAGTGAGACCGCCAGTCCATCGAGCTTTAGCTCCATCTCGTATTCAGGGTTTTGCTGCGAGTCGCTGAGGCGATCATTGACACGGCGCATAAAATCGCGCAAATCATCATATTCAAAGACATTGCCTAATGACAGCATCGGAATATCATGCGTGACTTGAGTGAAGGCCGATAGTGGCATATCGCCGACTTGATTGATTGGACTGTCTGGCTGCACCAAATCTGGATATTCTTCTTCAATCTCAAGCAACGAGCGACGCAATTGGTCGTACTCGCTGTCTTCTAAAATTGGATTGTCGAGCACATAATAGGCATAGTTATGCGTCTTAATCGCTTCAATAAGCGCACGCATTTTTGAGACAATCTCTGCACTATTATTGGTACTACTGTCAGTCGAACTAGGCACATTAGATTTGGCAGGTGCTTGGTTTTCTACTTGAGCAGATAGGTTTTTAGAGTTATTTGATGAGGTAGAGTCAGTCATAGTCGGCGTCTTTTTTGCAATTCGAGATGTCGATATGATAACAAGTTTGTAGGAAGCTCGGTATAGTCAATCCTATATAAATCAAATACCATGTCAGGCTTGCTCAGTCTACTATGGTTAGCACTTTGCGGAAACTATAGCCCAATAAAAAAGGCAAATAACGTTAATCGCTATTTGCCCTTTTTATGATTTCTGCTATTAAGCAGCTTTTAACTTTTGTAGCTTAGCCTTCGCGCTGCTAACCCTCATAATCACGAACTTGGTTACGTAGTTGCTGTTTGTATTCAGGCGTGATTGGTTCGTTCTCTTCATCAAGCATAATCGCGTCCAGATCGCTCGCCATCATATAAGCAATGCTCATCATACTATCAAAGCTGCGCACAGCTTGTGGATGCGGCAATGACAAGAACACGACGACACCGTTATAGGTATTGGTCGCGACACTATGCGGATCAAATGGCGCGATACCACTATCAGTGATGCCCATCATGCTAAACCACAACATACCCGTGCCGTCTTTTTGCTCATAACGATGGAACATATTCATCGCGCCATAGCGTAGACCGTATTTATCAATCAACGCTAGCAGGTCACGACCACGGATAATCGCCGCTGGACGATCGCGATATTGGTGCGGCAAGATGGTGATATTGATATTGTCTTTGGCATTAATCAATGGACCGTTTTGCGCATCATCACCTGACTCTGATAGATGCTGATCCAATATCGGGCTGTTGTCATCGAAGCTTGGCTCTTCTGCCGTATCGATGGTTGGCATCAGGCTATCAGTCGCTGACATTAGGCTAGAGAATGCATCAGGCTCTTGCTCGATATGCATCTGATCTGCGACTTCTACAAACTCAGCACTATCGGCACGGCGCTGCTCTTCTTGCCAGCGCGCGTAGTCTGCTTCATCGATGACGTCATCGTCGTCAGTTGCTACATGGTCACGCTCAGCCGTTAGTTGCGCATCAACATTGGTATGCGCTTGCGTCAATGGCTCTTCTTCAACCACAGCATCTAAGTAACTACGGTCAGGACCGATGCTCGTCTCGCCTGCGACTGTATCATCAAGATCTGGCTGATCGACGATATTGCGCTCGTGACGCGGTATGATGGGAATACCATTTTTATCATAATTGACCGCAGCAGCTTCGGTAGCACCGCGGCGCTTAAAGCTACGAATGACCATAAACAGCCCTGCGAGCACGATAAACGCGGCAATGGCAATCAATATAAACTGAATAACGGTCATGATAAATACATCCTAGTATATATAACAAAAGGGAATACACAAACGAGCATAAATGGCAATATTCTAGCATGGCTGACCTATATCGTCACCACATTGTGTACTTTATAACCAGTATGCTGGACTGAGGTCAAGCTTATTTGCATTTATGCCAATTGATTGATTATATTTGCATCGCGCTGATTCTCATAGCACTTTTAATGTCGACTATTTCACGCTTAGCTCTCTACGTAACGCGCAGCTTCATCAAGCGACACACTGACTAGTGTAGAAATGCCTGCACTTGGCATGGTAATACCTTTTAGCTCATCAGCAATTTGCATCGTCAATTTATTATGGCTGATAAAAATAAATTGCAAATCATCTGCTAACTCATGAATGAGACTGGTAAAGCGCGCGACGTTGGCATCATCAAGCGGTGCATCGACCTCATCAAGCACACAGAACGGTGCAGGATGCTGCTTAAATATCGCAAAAATCAAACTCAGCGCGGTAAGGGTTTTTTCACCGCCCGATAATACCGCTAAGCGACTGTTGCGTTTGCCCTTCGGCTGCGCCATTAAGGTAAGCCCTGCCCGCCATTGTTCAGTCTTTGGCGTATTGGCTGGCATCTCGTCAGTGTTCAACGTCAGGCTAGCTTGTCCACCGCCAAAGACTTTGGCAAACAAATTGGCAAGCTCGTTATTGACCGCATCAAGCGTCTGCATAAATAGCGTTTTGGTGGTCTCATCAATAGAAGCAATCGCCTCGGTCAACGTCTGCATACTGGCAGCAATATCGGCTGTTTGCTGCGCAAGTGGCTCTAAACGCTCATTAACTTCCGCAAGCTCTGCCACTGCGGCAAGATTGACTGCGCCTATTTTGCTTAGTTGCTTTTCAAGCTTATTACGCTCAGATTCTAATTCTGCGATTTTATCTGGGCGTACACGGCGATCATGGGCAATAAAATCTGCTAATAATTTTGAGACGCTCATGCTTTGTTGCGGTTGCTCTGCTTGCGCTTTATATTTATGACTTACACAATAGTAGGCATCTAAAGCGCTCTGCGTGTGCGCGCTAGCATCTTCCAAGCGCGCCGCACTCAGTGCCAATTCAGTAGCATGACGGGCAAGCTCGCTTTGCTGCGTTTGCAGAGTATTTTGCAGCGTATCTAGCTCGACCTGCTGCTGACTATACTCTTGTTTAAGCACGTTCAATGCGGTTTCGCGCGTCGTCAATAATGTCTGCTGCTCATCGCGTGCTGTCTGTGCAATTTGTAACGCTTCTTGCAAGGCTGGCAGTTTACTTTGCTGCTGCTCATGACGCGCTTTTAGACTTTGTTCGCTTTGTAGCGATTTATCATGTTGCGCAGTTGCCCGCGCAAGACTACTCACGCTATGCTCTAAACGCATCTCGCTTTGTTGAATACGAAGCTGCAATGCTTGCCAAGCGTCATCATCAGCTTGACGCGCGCGGTTTAGCTCGCTGCGCTCAGCTTGCAGTTGCTGAGTTGTCGCTCGTGCTTCTACTATTTGCGGCGTTAGCGTAGCGATCTCGCCTTCAATGTGCTGCTGTTCTTGCTCAAGGGTTTGTTGCTCTTGCGCCAGTTCTTGCTTTTCTTGCTCAAGCGTTGCTTTATCAGCGTTCAGGCGTTGGCTATCTGCTTGTAAACGCTCGGCATTGGCTCGCTCGGTCGTCAGTTGCTGCTGGTATTGATGCTTATCACGGGTTAACTGCTCAACTTGCGCGCGCGTTTCTTCTAAGCTAACTAACAACGCATCATAATCGCGCTGATTTTTTGCAATAGATTTTCGCTGATCTTGTATTTTGGTTTCAAACTCATCAAGCAAGTCTTCTAATGCTTGTAGACGCGTACGCTGTTGCAGGCGCTGCGTGAGGAATTGGCTATTGCTATCGTTTTGCTCATCCTGTGCACCAGCGAATTTGCTTAAATTAATCGTTCCATGACGACTGATCAGCCAACCATCTACGGTAAGCAAAACAGCGGACGATGGTAATGACTTTAGAACATCGGTAAGTGTATCAATTTCATGCTGCTGACTGGTCTCAAATTGCGCCGTATATATATAGCACTGCTGCCATAGCGAGAGTAGCGGCTGAGTAATCAACTGCGATACCGGCAATACTCTATCAGTTAAACTATCTGACAATTCGCTGACAAATTTATGGTCACTAATATCATTTTGCGCAGTAGGTAACCATAAGCTATGACTTGTTTCTACTAGAGTTTTATCTTTTGCACTGGCAGGCGTATTTTGTGCTGTTTGATAAGTCAGTAAATCTGCAACGTCATGCTCAAGCGCCTGCCACAAGCTATCGGCTCTTTGAGAAATGCCAGTAGCATTATTAACGCTTGATTGCTTGATTTGATTAGCTTGTTGATTCGCTTGTTGGTTAGTAACCAGCACATGGCTATCTAGCCACAATGCTAGGATATTATCCAGTAGCGGTGCATACTCCTGCCCCTTCGCACTTAGCTCAATTTGCTCACGTAGCGTTGCAATAGCTATCGGCTGATGATGTGTGCCATCGCTATCTACATTATCTGTCGCGGTAACTTTCGACTTTGCTGATTGCTGTTGTGTCGATTTCGGATGCAGTATTTGATGCAGTGTATCGTATTCGCCTGCCAGCAGCGCATGACGCTTTTCATTATCGCTCAGCTTGCTCTGCTGTGCGTTTAGTCTCTGCTGCAAGCTGTGCGCTTGCGGTTGTATCTCAGACAAGCGTTCATCGACGGCTTCGCGTTGACGCTCAACCTGCTGCAACTGCGTGTTTAGCTCAGTGACTTGCTGTCCTAGCATTTGACTGAGATTTTGTACATTATTCGTCTTACTCACATCAGCACTGTCAGATGCAGATGGCGCTATAGACTGCTGTAATTGCTGCCACAGGTTTTGCCAGTTTTGCTCGCGGCGTTGCCATTTATCATCGCTTTGCTGATGGCGTTTCTGTGCTTGAGCGTTAATAGCTTGCTGCTGCTCAAGCGAACGGTTTTTATCTTGTAAGCGTGACAGATTGTTTTGCGCGTCATGCCACGCGCGTTGTAGTGGCTGCTCATTGCGCTTATAGTTATCGCGCTTATCTGTCAGCTCAGTCAGCTGCGGACGTAGCGTTTCTAGCGCTTGATTCTGCTCAGCTTGTTCAGCGTTGAGCCGTTCGATATCAGCGAGTGATTGCGCACGCTGCTGAGCCAAGCCAAACAGTTGCTGCTCAATAGTAGCTAGCTGTGACTTAGCATCACTTAGCTTATGTTCCGCTTGTTGATAGCCGAGCTGCTGTTGATAATGAGCGCTTTGGGCATCGTCTTTGAGCCATTGCTCTTGATTGATACGCGCAGTAAGCTTGTCTTGCTGAGCTTTGAGCGTATCGTAGTCAGCTTGTAGTGTCGACACCTCATTAGCACTGCGTTCATGCGCTATTTTTTGCTGTTGATGTGTTTGCTTAGCTTGATAGAGCTGCTGAATAGCAAGCTGCTGCTCGATATCAGCTAGTGTTAAAGCCAACTCTTCGTAACGCTGCGCGCTCGCTGCCTGTTTAGACAGTGTTTTCTGCTGGCGTAGTAATTCGCTTTGCATATCGTGCAGGCGAGCTAGATTATCCTTTGTTTTCTCTAACTTCTTTTGCGTTTCTTCACGGCGAACCTGATAGCGTGAGACACCTGCCGCCTCTTCGATAAACTCACGCAGCTGCACGGGGCTAGACTCAACGATGCGCCCAATCATGCCTTGCTCAATCACCGCATAGCTACGTGCACCCAGCCCTGTACCTAAAAACACATCGACCACATCACGGCGACGGCAACGCGTACCATTGATAAAATAATCTGAGCGGCCATCTTTATTTACCTGACGGCGAACCGATAGCTCTTGGTATAAGTTAAACTCGTGGCGAATGCCAGTCTGCTCATCTTGGGTATGCTCAAAAGTCAGCTCAACACTGGCGACACTTTTTGCTGTCTTATCCTGCGTACCAGCAAAGATAACATCACTCATCGCCCCGCCGCGTAACTGCTTGGCTGAGGTTTCGCCCAGCACCCAGCGGATAGCATCAATCACATTGGATTTGCCACAGCCGTTCGGCCCGACGATGGCGGTGATACCATGACGAAAAGTAAAAGTGGTTGGATTGGCAAAGGATTTGAAGCCTGCCAGCTTTAGAGATTTTAAACGCATGAAGAGTCAATAAACTTAGCAAAAACAGGCGGCTATTCTACCTGAAATTGTAGTGGGTTTTTAGGGTTAAACTGCTAAGTGCATAAACGATTTTGATTCTAGGCTTTGATGGAACCCTCGTAATAGTTTTTGCTCCACTTGGCAGACGCTATTTTCTGCTAAGTAGCGATTATTAAACTCGATGAAGGCTGACCAAGAGATACTTGCTACTTCTAAGTGATCGACTATTTCTAACAGCTCTGGTCTTAGCAAATGCTGATACTTTCTTGGCCGTTTATGACATAGAGCCAGCTCCCGATCTACGAGCGTTTGCTTGTTTTGCTTTAGCGCGTCACCACCGATAAATAACAGCAAAAATTTTGCCCCTTTATCGATAAAGCCTTTTTCTAATAAGTGCTCATACATCAAACAATACTTTAGGATTGGGTCTGGGTTTTTCCGACCAGCGAGTTTTAACTCATTCGCTATCAATACATTCCCCTGATGGTTATAGGCTAGGTTGTCCATATACATTGCTTTGAGCTCTGTACTGTTTTCAAACATGCCGCTATTACCATGTGTCGACCATGACTCACTCGGCTCAAAGCTAATAAATTGCTGATAAAATAAGTTCAGATAAACATCACTGCACAAACTCAAAAAGATGTCGAATTCTTTATTGAGATAGTCTTCAGAAAAGAACGTTACGCGGCGCACGGCTTCTCTCGCATTACAGATACCCATCGTTTGCGTTGAATACGTCTCTAGCTGCTCAGTTTCATTCATTTTTGTATTGAGCTTTTTGATGACTGATTGCTCAATCTCCTCTATATTTTTGTCCTTTAACTCTGGGTGGGCCGCCCATTCAATGATTTGGCGTACGTATTGCTTTTTAGTAATACCTAAAATACGCTGCGGCTCCCATGCCAAAAACTCTACCATATTAGAGAGACCCGTCGTCCATGATAACTGGTCTTTTAGATGATTCATTGAGCCGAAAACACGGCGGTATTTTTCTGCAGCTTTCATACTAATAATGTCTCACGGTTTGCATACTAATTTTATAAAAACTCATTATTGCTATAAAACACCCAATCCACTCAGTAACAACTGCCCTCCAACAAATATTAACAACATACCAAATGCGCGCTTAAGCATCAGTGCAGGTAAGACATGGGCAAGCTTGGCGCCAACTTTTGCCATCGCAAAGCTGGCGACTGAAATAAACAAAAATCCTGTGACATGGACAAACCCTATCGTACCCTCAGGCAGGTTGACCACGTCTTGACCGAACCAAGCAAACCCTGCTGCCCCAGCCAAGGCAATTGGTAGACCGCATGCTGCTGATGTGCCGACCGACTGTTTCATCGGAAGCCCTGCCCAGTTCAAAAACGGTACGGTCAAGCTGCCGCCGCCAATGCCAAAAATAGAGGACGCCATCCCAATGCCAGTACCTGCACCAAACTGGACACCGGCCGATGGTAGCGGTTTACCCACTTGTTCTTTATTTGAAAAGAACAGCATTTTTAAGGCGACCAATAGCGCACCGAAACCAATGATAGCCTGTAGTGCTTGTCCATCAATCATATCCGCGATACCCGCACCGACCAAACTACCGATGACCAATCCAAGCGCCATCTTGCGCCATACTTCCCAGCGCACGCCGCCGCGCTTGTTATGTGCCGTCAGTGAGCTGATTGAAGTTACAACGATGGTCGCCAACGACGTACCAATGGCCAAATGGGTGATTACTTCTGGCGAAAAGTCATAAGCGGTAAAAATCCAGACCAATGCAGGCACGATAATCATGCCACCGCCGACGCCAAACAAGCCCGCGCTGACACCCGCAAACGCGCCTGCAATCACAAACCACACATATAACATCATAGAACGAACCTTTTATAATACTGACTGGCGCTATAGTACTCATTGGCGCTTAGGCGTGCTTAATTGTATTTGCCAAATCTCAGCGCGACCTTTATGCTGTTTACTCGGTACTGTCTGACCACAACAATCGCTCAGTATATCAAAGTTTCCTTTAACCACATCGACTAAACTTATGCCGCCACTCACTAGTTTTTCTACCTATTTATCCGAGCTCAATCACCGTCATGTGGCTAGTAGCGCCTCGACCAATAGCGAGCTGATAGAAGCCTTGCAAAACGGGGCGTTAGATGTCGCCACCGTACACGTTTTGACCGCGGAAACCCAAAGCGCAGGTCGTGGTCAGCACGGGCGCTCGTGGCAATCACCGCGCGGCAATGTCTATCTGTCGCTATACCATCCTGTGCATATGCCAATCAGTGGCTTATTATCGCTCATCATTGGTCTTGAGCTGGCAAAAATGCCCGTCATTCAAATGTTGAACGAGCAACTACAAGCGCAGGGACTGACGCCAATTGGGGTAAAATGGGCAAATGACTTAGGGTTTTATCCATCTCAAGATGTTAAGCCTGCGTTATTGGATAGCGGTGAGGCACATCAGCAAACACTACCCTTTCAAAAACTCGCTGGCATCTTGATAGAACCAGTGACCAAATCTGGCAAGTTGGTTGGTGTGGTGCTAGGCATTGGGTTAAATGTAAAAGCTGCGCCAACACTCACCGCTCAAACGTCTGAGGGGATGAGTTATCAAGCGATCAGCTTACAAGACATCTATGCAATGCTGCAGCCAGCAACACAAGCCACTCGCCTGCCAGACTTACAAACATTGTATCAGCAAATGACGACGGCACTGATGGCAGCGATGACCCGCTTTGAGCATTTGGGTATAGAAAAACCAACGGGGCATACCTATTATTTAGATGGATTTTTGCAGCAGTTTGCAGCGATGGATGCGCTAACCGGTCTGCGTTTACGTGTTACCCAAGACTATAATAATGAGAAAAAAGTCATGACGGGAGTCGCTTGCGGTGTCGACACTCATGGGTGTTTGCAATTACAGCAAGATAACGGTAAGATTTCTACGCTTTTTACTGGACGTATTGACGTTATTTATTAGGGACACGCCCTAGGCTTAATCATAACACTGACGAGCACCATCATTAACGAGCGCTATATAAAGGGAATTTTATGCTCTGGCTTGATCTTGGAAATACCCGCCTGAAATACTGGCTCACCGATGATATCGGTCAGATAGTCACACATGATGCCAAACAACATTTGCAAGCGCCTGCCGAATTACTCATGGGTCTGACCGATCGCTTTGAGCGTTACGCGCCTGACTTTATTGGTATCTCATCAGTATTGGGCGATAACCTTAATGCCAAAGTATCAGAGACGCTCAGTCGTTTGAATATTCCGTTTGAGTTTGTCCATGTCGATGCGGCGCACGCGCTGATGAAAAGTGCTTACAATGATCAGCAGCTCGGCTGTGATCGCTGGCTACAGATGCTCGGTGCGGTCGATAAGAAAAAACGCCAGTGTGTGATTGGTTGTGGCACAGCGGTGACCATTGATTTGATTGATCATGCTGAGCATCTGGGCGGTTATATTTTCCCCAGCATCTACCTGCAACGTGAGTCACTGTTCTCTGGTACTAAGCAAATCACTATCTCGAACGGTACTTTTGATAGCGTCAACCAAGGCTTGACCACTCAAGACGCAGTACATCGCGGTATTTTGCTCTCTATCGTCGGCGCAATCAATGAGATTAGCCATCGTCATCCTAATTTTGAATTGATTATGACAGGTGGTGATGCAGCCATTATCTCGCAGCATGTTAATCGTCCCGTACGCTTGCGTGATGATTTATTACTAAATGGTTTGGCAAGATACTTTGATTATCGCAATAAGTCTTAACCGCTTATAGATAATTCAGTTCGACGTTGACACAAAAAAAGCAGCATGTTTTAAGCGTGCTGCTTTTTTATTTTATATTAGAAAATAGCTAAGGCATCATTAGTTACTTCTTATTTGGTCTCGTTAAACAGCTCACGACCGACTAGCATACGGCGGATTTCACTGGTACCTGCGCCAATTTCATACAGCTTGGCATCACGCCAGTAGCGACCAAGTGGATACTCATTGGTGTAGCCGTTGCCGCCAAATATTTGAATGCCCTCGCCTGCCATCCATGTGGCTTTTTCGGCACACCATAAAATCACACTGGCGCAATCTTTACGCACTTCTCGACTATGACCAGCACCGCGCGCGTCCAACATATCGAGGTTTTTCCCGACAGTGTATAAGAAGCTACGACCGGCTTGTAGTATCGTATACATGTCCGCAACTTTACCTTGAATAAGCTGGAATTCACCGATCGCTTGACCAAACTGTTTACGATCGTGGATATAAGGCACGACATTGTCCATCACTGCCTGCATGATACCGATAGGGCCTGCGGCCAATACAGCGCGCTCGTAATCTAGACCGCTCATCAGCACCTTGACGCCTTCATTGAGACCACCCAAGATATTTTCGCTTGGTACTTTTACATTATTAAAAGTCATCTCGCCAGTATGGCTACCGCGCATGCCGAGCTTATCTAGCTTTTGCGCTGTACCAAAACCTTCCATGCCTTTTTCAACGATAAAGGCCGTCATGCCTTTTGCACCCATCTCAGGGTTGGTCTTGGCATAGACTACCATCACGTCCGCGTCAGGGCCATTGGTGATCCACATTTTGCTACCGTTCAAAATATAGCTACCGTCTTTTTCTTCTGCTTTTAGCTTCATACTTACCACATCTGAGCCAGCGCCTGTCTCACTCATTGCCAATGCACCGATGAATTCACCGTTGATTAGTTTTGGCAGATATTTCTGCTTTTGCGCCTCAGAGCCGTTACGTTTGATTTGGTTAATACATAGATTAGAGTGTGCGCCGTAGCTAAGCGCGACTGATGCCGAAGCTCGGCTAATCTCTTCCATCGCGACCATATGGGCAACATAGCCCATATTGGAGCCGCCATATTCTTCAGGAACGGTAATGCCATGTAGACCGAGGTCACCCATCTTCTGCCACAGATCCATTGGGAACTCATCACTGCTATCAATCTCAGCAGCACGTGAAGCGATCTCGTTTGCTGCAAACTGCTGTACGACATCACGTAGGGCGTCAATATCTTCGCCAAGTTGAAAATTTAATCCAGGTAAACTCATAACTATTCCTTGTATATAAATATTTTTAATATCTTGAATTTTAATCTGTTTTTTAAAGCTAATGTAACTGTATTTTTGATACCGTTTTTAATGTCATAGTCAACTTAATGTGAAACTGTGACAAGGCAACCGAGTATAGATGTAAATACTTCAAACGAGGTTAACGCTGTCATACCTTCACAGTGCATTGACTATACTAATTAAGACTGACGTTTATTAATGATGGCACGCGCCACATTTGAGCCATTCGGACGCTTTAAGAACACACTGATACGCTCGCCTGCCACGACCAATTTATCCAAATCGATACCCGTGCTGATACCCATGCCATGCAGCATATACACCACATCTTCGGTCGCGACATTGCCCGTTGCGCCTTTGGCATAAGGACAACCGCCCAAGCCAGCGACAGAGGTATCAAACTCACTCACACCCATCTGCAAGGCAGCCAGAGTATTGCTTAGTGCCTGGCCATAAGTATCATGGAAATGACCTGATAGCATAGAGATATCAGCATACTCAAGTGCAGCTTGCAATGCTCGTTGTACTTTGAGCGGCGTACCCACACCGATCGTATCGGCAATGCCAATTTGCTCTGAACCAATATCAATCAACCGCTTGGTCACATACGCTACTTGGCTGGGGTCAATGTCACCTTCATAAGGACAACCGACCGTACAAGAGATCACGCCACGTACTTTGATGCCTTGCGCTTTTGCCGCAGCAGCTACTGGCGCAAAACGTTCTATACTCTCATCGATACTACAATTGATGTTTTTTTGACTAAAGGTTTCGCTGGCTGAGCCAAAGATGACGATTTCATCTGGACGATGTACGATGGCGTTTTCAAAGCCACGCATATTGGGTACCAGTACCGAGTAGCAGACGTCCGTCTGCCGCGTTGGTGCTAGTGCATCGAGCAACTCACTATTATCACCCATTTGTGGCACCCACTTTGGCGAAACAAAACTGGTCGCTTCCAATTTTTTGACACCCGCTGCAATCAAATCATTGATAAGCGTTTGCTTAACTTCAGTCGGCACCGTCATCGATTCGTTTTGTAGCCCATCACGTGGACTGACATCAACGATGCTGACCTGTTCAGGGTACGAATGCTCTGGATACGAATGGCTCATACTTGTCGTCCTATTTGTTATTTGCCCTTTTGTGAGGCTTTCTTATTAGGCTTCGTCAGCTATGCGCTTTCGCTATCGATGCGCAGTAGCTCATCACCATCAGCGACCAAATCACCTGCTGCAAATAATAGCTCTGCTACCACACCATCTGTCGGTGCGGTAATGGTATGTTCGATTTTCATAGCTTCGATGACGGCAAGTGGCTCGCCTTTTTTCACAGTATCGCCAACAGCTACTTTGAATGCAACCACTTGCCCTGGCATTGGTGACTTTAAACTGCCAATCGCTGCTGTGTCTTCGCCCACATGTGCCATTACGTCGACAAGCGTAATTTCATCACGTCCGCTATCTGTGAATACGTAGACTGTCTCGTTATTTACCCAGCTTTGGGCACTGATACGTGCACCCTCTAACCACAAGGTATGATTGTGCGCGTCACTGCTGTCATAGCTGATCTGACCTTCATAAACCGTTTCGGTCTGAGCCGCTACATTGATATTGCTATCATCCTGCGTATTCGCGATTTCTTTGCTAATGACGAGCGTAAAGCTACTGAGATTATCGCCGCCTTTTTTGCTATCAGCACAACTCGCATTATGCCAATTACTGATGCGAGCGCTATAAGCCTGCTCATCATAAACCAAGCTAAACGACCTTGTATAATCGCTATAAGCACGAAAACCCGTTGGCTTACTAAATGGATCTGAGCCATGCGTAGTCGCTTCGCTCGCAAGCTGCTGCGCAATACCCGTCACCACAAGCGTCGGTAATTCCAGTGGATGCTGGTCAAAAAGCTTATCCTGCTCACGCTCTATCAAGGCAGTATCGAGATTGGCTTTGCTAAATGAGTCAGTATTTAAAATATAACGCAAAAATGCCACGTTATTTGGCAAACCCACAATACGTGTCTGCGCCAATGCCCGATCTAGTCTCGCTAGAGCTTGCTCGCGCGTAGGAGCATGGACGATAAGCTTGGCAATCATAGAGTCATAAAAAGGACTGATGACATCACCCTCTCGTACGCCATCGTCGATACGTACATCAGCGCCGTTTTTATCAATGACAAAGGGGCTGTGCTCAGGCTTCTGATAGGTAAACAACGTTCCTGTCGCTGGTAAAAAATTATTGTCAGGGTTTTCAGCACAGATACGCGCTTCGATCGCATGACCATTGATCGTCAAATCGTCTTGCGATTTTGGCAATGGCTGACCCGCAGCGACCAACAGCTGCCACTCGACCAAATCGACACCAGTAATCGCTTCACTAACTGGATGCTCAACTTGCAAGCGCGTGTTCATTTCCATGAAATAAAAATTCATAGAGTCTTCACGCTGCTCCACAATAAATTCAACCGTACCTGCACCCACGTAATCAACCGCACGTGCTGCTTCGATTGCCGCTGTGCCCATTGCTTCACGCATGGCAGTATCGACACCGGGCGCTGGCGCTTCTTCTAGTACTTTTTGATGGCGACGTTGTACTGAGCAATCACGCTCAAATAGATGCACATAATTGCCATGCGTATCACCAAATACTTGGATTTCGATATGACGTGGTTTTAGCGCGTATTTTTCGACCAACACTTGATCATTGCCAAAACTGGTAACCGCTTCACGGCGACATGAATCTAACAGGTCAATAAAATCGCTGCTTTTTTCAACGATACGCATGCCTTTACCGCCGCCACCTGCACTCGCTTTAATCAAGACAGGATAGCCAATATTATCGGCCTGCTGCTGCAAAAACTGTGCGTCTTGATTGTCACCATGATAGCCCGGTATCAGCGGCACACCAGCTGACTCCATCAAGCGCTTAGACTCAGACTTGCCGCCCATGGCACGGATAGCATCCGCTGATGGACCGATAAACACCAAACCAGCATCTTGGCAAGCCTGTGCAAAGTCTGCATTTTCACTCAAAAACCCATATCCTGGATGAATCGCCTGAGCACCCGTTTGCTTAGCGATAGCAATAATAGCATCGCCTTTGAGATAACTGTCTTTCGGTGCCGAACCGCCCAAATAGATAGCCTCATCACAGACAGCCACATGCTTGGCCTCACGATCCGCATCAGAATAAACAGCAACGGTACTGATGCCAAGACGCTTAGCAGTCGCAGCCACTCGGCAAGCAATTTCACCACGGTTGGCGATTAGAATTTTAGAAAACATAACTATCCCTGTGTCTTGTCGTTATTATTTGACGTCTTGTCTATTTGCCCATTTACCTATCATTGTTCTACTACTAGTTAGTCTGCCATTAGCCAATCAGGTTTACGCTTTTGCAAAAATGCTTGTACCCCCTCGCGGCCTTGCTTTGATGAGCGGATATCAGCGATACCTTTGACCGTGTCAGCAATAAGCTCATCTGTAATAGGTGCACCAGCGACATCGTGTAATAGCTGTTTGCAGGTTTTTACCGCGTCAGGGCTATTTTTGACGACCTTATTACAGAACGCAGCCACTTCATCGCCTAGCCACTCTTCGCTAACACGCTCATGGATAAAGCCAAGCTGACGCGCCTTTTTGGCATCAAACACTTCAGCACTTAAAAAATAACGCTGCGATGCTCTAGCGCCTAGCGCTCGGATAACATAAGGACTAATAGTGGCAGGTGCCAACCCTAAACGCACTTCACTCAGACAGAAATTAGCAATCTTAACGGCGATAGCCACATCACAAACAGCGACCAGACCCATGCCACCTGCGTATACATCACCTTGAATAGCCGCAACTGTCGGCTTAGGACATTCATAAATAGTCTTAAGCATTTGCGCCAATTTATCAGCATCCGCTAGATTTTCTTCATAGCTATAATCCGCCATGGCACGCATCCAATTAAGGTCAGCGCCTGCACAAAATGCCTTACCAGCAGCCGCTAGCACAATGACACGTACCTCATCATCAGCACCAAGCGTACTAAAAGCATCAGTTAGCTCAGCAATCATTTCATCGTTAAAGGCATTACGTATCTCGGGACGATTCAATGTCACTGTCGCCACATGCTGCTCCACTTTAACCAGTAGGCTTTTATAATTTTTATCACTGTCTTTTTGCATAACTGTCTCTATATTTTTTATGTAAATACTTAAACAAACTCTTTGTCAATCCATAATAATGTTAATACAAGGAAACTAAGTACAAAGACTAAGCGTAGATGTACAAACCATACTTCAAATAAGGTTAACGCAATAGTCGCTTATTATGGGGAGATCTTAGAATGCTTACATTCTAAAAACCCCAAATGTCGTCTCTTCAATCGGTGCGTTATAAGCCGCGCTTAGTCCTAAAGCCAATACATTACGGGTATCAGCAGGATCAATTACGCCGTCATCCCACATACGTGCAGTGGCATAATACGGATGACCTTGCTCTTCATACATCTCACGTATTGGCGCTTTAAATGCCGCTTCGTCCTCATCACTCCACACTTCACCTTTGCGATCAAAGTTACCACGTTTGACCGTTGCCAGTACTGACGCTGCTTGCTCACCGCCCATGACAGAGATACGGGCATTTGGCCACATCCATAAGAAACGCGGGCTATAAGCGCGGCCACACATACCGTAGTTACCAGCGCCGAACGAACCACCGACGATAACGGTGAATTTTGGCACTTTTGCATTGGCCACTGCCATTACCATCTTGGCACCATGACGAGCGATACCTTCGTTCTCGTATTTACGCCCAACCATAAAGCCAGTAATGTTCTGTAGAAATACTAATGGGATTTTGCGTTTACAGCACAGCTCGATGAAGTGCGTGCCTTTTTGCGCTGATTCACTGAATAAGATACCGTTATTGGCAATAATACCAACAGGCATCCCTTCGATATGAGCGAACCCACAAACCAACGTCGTACCAAAGCGCGATTTAAACTCATCAAAGGCACTGTCATCAACGATACGCGCGATGATTTCTCTGATATCAAATGGCTTGCGCTTGTCTGTTGGAATAACACCATAGAGTTCTTTGGCATCGTAACGTGGCGGACGCGGTGTGATTTGATTAGGAATATTTTTTGTAGGGCGATTGAGATGACTGACGATATTACGGGCAATCGATAACGCGTGGGTATCGTTTTGGGCTAGATGATCGACCACGCCTGATAGACGTGTATGTACATCACCACCGCCCAAGTCTTCTGCCGTGACCTCTTCACCCGTCGCTGCTTTTACCAGTGGTGGACCACCTAAAAAGATAGTACCTTGCTCTTTGACAATAATAGACTCATCGCTCATGGCAGGCACATACGCACCGCCAGCCGTACAGCTACCCATAACCACAGCAATCTGCGGAATGCCTGCTGCACTCAGATTAGCTTGGTTAAAGAAGATACGGCCGAAATGCTCTTTATCAGGGAACACATCATCTTGGTTCGGTAAATTAGCCCCACCTGAATCAACCAGATAAACGCACGGTAAATGGTTTTCTTGCGCAATTTCTTGGGCACGTAGGTGCTTTTTGACCGTCATTGGATAGTACGTACCGCCTTTTACCGTGGCATCATTACAGACAATCATACACTCGATGCCATTGATACGGCCAATACCTGCAATCACGCCAGCAGCCGGAATCTCTTCGCCATACATATCATGTGCAGCCATCGGTGCCACTTCTAGGAACGGCGTGCCTACATCCAATAAACGCTCGACGCGCTCACGTGGTAACAGCTTACCACGCGCTAGATGCTTGGCTCGTGCGCGCTCTGAGCCACCTTGGGCAACTTTACGCAAGTGTACATACAGGTCATCGACTATCTCTTGCATCGCGGCACTGTTTTGCTGAAAATCGCTTGAGTTTGGACTCAGTTTACTGGTTATGATAGCGCTCATGATATCCCTTTTTTTCTTATACATAGATAGATACGTAGATGTGAGTAGCTTTTTATATAAATGATACTAACTGCTATTTTTAAGCATTGCTCACATATAGTCGATTCAATTTAAAAGTAGTACAAGGCAACCGAGTGCAGAGGTATGTGTGATACTTCAAGCGAGGTTAACGCTGTAATACTTTTATAGCGAAATGAATATGGTTAGTCTTTTATTTTTTAGAGCAGATAAGTAAGCTTACTACAAACCCAACTCTTCTTTCATTTGCTCAATGATTTTATATTTTTGAATTTTGCCAGTGATGGTCATTGGATATTCAGTCACGAAGCGATAGTAAGTCGGCACTTTATAATGAGCGATATGCTCGCTACAGAACTCGCGTACTTCCTGTTCAGTCAAGCAGCCAGGCTCTTTCGGAATAATCCATGCCGCGAGTACTTCACCATAACGCTCATCTGGTATACCCACGATTTGTACATCACGAATCTTTGGATGGCGATAGAGGTAATTTTCGATTTCTACCGGATAGATATTCTCGCCGCCGCGAATCACCATGTCTTTACTACGACCGACGATTTTGACGTAGCCATCTTCATCCATTGTGGCCAAGTCACCCGTATGCATCCAACCATCTTGGATAGCCTCACGCGTTTTAAAACGGCTACCCCAATAGCCTTTCATCACTGAATAGCCTCGTGTAAGCAACTCACCTGTCTCACCCAGCGGGACAATTTCACCTGTTTCTGTATCAACGACTTTCACCTCAAGCGCAGGCTGTACCAGTCCTACCGTCGAGACTTGCTTATCAAGTGGCGTATGCTCATTGGTCTGGCAAGATACAGGACTGGTCTCTGTCATGCCATAGGCAATGGTGACTTCGCTCATATGCATCTTATCGATGACACGGCGCATGACTTCAATCGGACAGCTAGAGCCAGCCATGATGCCAGTACGTAAGGTAGACAGATCAAAGTTTTCAAATTCAGGATGGTCAAGCTCAGCGATAAACATCGTTGGCACGCCGTGCAGACCTGTACACTTTTCTTCTTCGACTGCCTGCAATACAGTCAATGGCTCAAAACCATCGTTTGGATATACGATACAACCGCCATGCGTGAGAATTGCTAGATTGCCAAGTACCATACCAAAACAATGATACAAAGGTACTGGAATACACAGCCTATCCTCTTCAGTAAGGTTCATGGCCTCACCGATGAAGTAGCCATTGTTAAGGATATTACGATGGCTTAAGGTAGCGCCTTTTGGCGTACCTGTCGTACCACTGGTGAACTGTACATTGATGGCATCAGTGTTCTTAAGTTGCGCCTGACGCTCGGCAACACGTGGATCGTTGGCATCGCCCTCGCTCATCCACGCAGAGAATTTTTGCATAAAGCCAAATGTCTCGTCCGACTCTGGCTCATCAATCCAGATGATACGTTCAATCGTCGGAATCTCGACCAAATCAAGCTGAGTGTAATCTTTATGGTAAATCTCAGGACATAGCTCACGGATTAAACTTGCGTAATCACTGGTTTTGAAATGACGCATCAGTACGAGCGCTGAGCAGCCTAGTTTATTTAAGGCATATTGCAGCTCAAAAGTACGATAGGCAGGATTGATATTAACGAGGATAACGCCGACTTTTGCCGTGGCCAATTGCATGAGCAACCATTCAGCATTGTTGTGTGACCAGATACCGATACGATCGCCAATCTCTAGTCCCATTTCAATCATGCTACTGGCTAGCTGATTCACTTGCTGCTGTAGCTCACGATATGTCCAGCGGATATTTTGATGGCGGACGACCAGTGCTTCGCGCTCAGGATATTTAGAAACAATAGCATCAAAAAAGTCACCGATGGTCGCTTCAATCAGCGGTACATCAGGACCTTTGTCATAGCTTTGAGTAAGTGGTGCATTGGCTGAGCGTGCGCCCATATTGATACTAGGAATGTTGTTTAAAATAGTGTCGAAGTCAACGCGAGTCGAATCGAAATCGGGAGTTTGAGTCATAACGAGTCCTTTCGTTTTACTTTTTATATTATTTATAAATAGCACTTATTAATAGCCTGCGTGCAAACCTTCTTCCTTGGGCAGGTCTTACATAGCATTCAGCTACTATAACGCCATCAATGAAAGCCTGTCAACAATATCAATACAGTATGTATCATTTAATTAGACAGTCTGCCTTTCTACTTAGTAAAAGGTAACATAGAATCATGGCAAACTTTTGACACAAAAAAGCCAGCAACATCATAAGGAATGGGCTGGCTCAATCATCAATATTGTCTTTTGACTGAATTGTCTGGAAAGGAATCTAATAAAGGACATTACTTATAAATACTGTGCTTTATTAGTTTTTCAAAAGACGGTATTGCAATCGTTATGCTTTAGGAACTGCAGGCGCTTTAATCGTTACTGTTGCGCTAACGGCTTCATTATCATCGAGCAAATCCATGATTAGCTCATCATCACTCTCAGTCTTCACTTGCCAATTACCCGCTGCTTGCGGTACGCCCGTCACCATCACAGAGATGGCTTTATTTTTTAGGCGAATCATTGGCGGCTTATGATCATAGCCACTATGCTCATGACCTAAGATATCGTCAGCGATGGTCGCAGCTTGCGCGCGTAATGGCGCAACGTAACGACAAGCGACCCCATTGATAGACATACAGTCACCGATGGCATAGATATTCGCTGCATTGGTACGCAACGTCGCTGCATCCACCACGATACCTGTACGGCGATCGAATTCCACACCAGCCGCCGCAGGTAATTGCTCATCGACTGTCAGACCTGTACTGGCAATCACATGATCTACAATCAATGGTTCGAGCGGCTGAGTATCAGTATTATCTGCATTCGTTGATAATGGGGCATAGTCCACTTGTAGTTTCTCGGCATCTTCGCTGTCATTGTTATTGCCATCGTCATTAACACGAGTGACAGCTGATACTTGATAACCACCTAAGAATTGAATGCCCTGCGACTCGATCGCTTTGGTAATACGTGCGGTTGCTTTGGCTGGTAGCATCTGCGAAAGCGGTGCATCGTTTAAATCAATGAGCGTTACTTTATGACCAGCTTTAAGTAGGTCTTCTGCGATTTCTGTACCCACCATACCAGCACCAACGATCGCAACATGCTGGCTACCGGTTGTTAGCTTTTCTTGTAGCTGACTAAAGCGCTCGATGTGATTAACATGCCAGACCAAATCTTGTGGCAGACTTTTAGGGAATATAGGATGCGCGCCCATCGCTAGTACCATTTTCTCATAGCCGATAGTCGTCAGCGTGTCATCTGACTGCGCAGTAGAGCGCACCTGTACGGTTTGGCTCACTGGATCAATATCTGTCACTTGTGTGTTGGCTAGCAACGTCACTTCTGCTGTGTTCGCCGCTTCGCTACCAGATGCCCGTACCAAATCTGATGCGCGTTTGTTTTGGCTGATTGCCATTGTCAACATCGGCTTGTGATAACGGTCGCCACTATCAGCCGTGATTAATGTGATTGGAATCTCTGTGTCTTTGGCACGAATGGCATCAATGACATGCCAGCCTGCCAGCCCTGCACCAATAATAACGACACCTTTTTTTGATGCTGTGCTTGATGCTACAGATAGGTTTTCTACGCTCATACAAACTCCAATATGGTTTATGAATTATTTTAATTATCAAAAATATTGACCGCTATTGTATCAGTAAACAGCCATTCACTCACCTATCTAGCAATTCACTTAGTCAATATCGAACTCCATGCGATGTGCTGTTGCACGCATGGTTTCACTATCTATTAATTTTTCTATACAGTATAGACTTGCATGGATGCCTGCGCTTATTCCCGCTGATGTGATGATATTACAAGTATCATCACTGGCATCTACAAAACGCGTATGCGAGATTACATCGATATCAGGATAGGATGCTAAATTATCCAAATCCATCCAGTGCGTGGTTGCTGACTTACCAGTTAATAAACTTGCCTTAGCCAATAGCAATGCTCCTGTACACACTGAAAGCGTCAGATCTACCAAACTTGCTTGAGTGATAATCCAATCAATTACCACCTTATTATATATTTCTGTTTTTTCGGCACCGTATCCACCGGGGACGATTAAGACATCAATGTCTGGATGATTGACAAAACTATAGTCAGGAATGACTTGTAGACCGTTCCTAGCGGATATCGTTGCTTGGTTCTCGGCAATGGTAATAACCTTAAAGTGCTTATCATCACTAGAACTGGCAGCATTTTCAGCCAACGAAAACACCTCAAAAGGTCCTGCAAAATCCAATACTTCTACTTCATTGAACAGTAGTATGCCGACGGTTCGTTTTAGCGTCATAGTCAATCCTAATTCAGTTGATAGCGTTAAATAAAATTAAACTTATCTATATTACGATTATCACCTTTTCAAACTTGCTTGATTAATAAGATGAGCCATTTCATCTGCCTTTGCCATTTGCAACCTCTCTAATCCTACGACTATTCCCGCTCTATTTTCAGCGGCTTTATAGTCTCAAAGCTATCTTATTAAAATTCCTTGTGTGTAAAAATCATAGGCTCTAAATCGTTTTTCAAATAAATATACAAAAAAAGCTCAATACAAAGCGCCCTATTAAAGATAGCGTTTAACTGTCTTTAATAGGGCGCTTTATATAATTATTAGTAGTGGAAAGAAAAGTAAGCTTTAGAACATGTCTTTATCTTAGAAATACTGCTATAAACAATCGTAAATCAAAATGTATTTAATGATTTAAAATCTTCGATAAGAACATCTGCGCACGGTCACTTTTCGCGCCTTCAAAAAACTCATCCTTACTACAGTTTTCTACGATATGTCCTTCATCCATAAAGATAATACGATTGGCCACCTGACTGGCAAAGCCCATCTCATGTGTCACGCACATCATAGTCATACCATCACGAGTCAGCTCGACCATCACATCTAGCACCTCTTGAATCATCTCAGGATCAAGCGCGGAGGTTGGTTCATCGAATAGCATTGCGACTGGATCCATGGCCAACGCTCGTGCAATCGCAACACGCTGCTGCTGACCACCAGAGAGTTCTGCTGGATATTTCGCCGCTTGTACCGTTAGGCCAACACGGTCGAGATAGGCCATCGCTTTTTGTTTGGCCTCAGACTCTTTACGGCCCAACACTTTGATTTGTGCCACAGTCAAATTATCAATAATAGTTAAATGTGGAAACAACTCAAAATGCTGAAACACCATGCCGACACGGCTACGTAACTTGGGCAAGTTGGTCTTTGGATCACCGACAGAGATACCATTGACCATGATGTCACCTTTTTGAAAAGGCTCAAGTCCATTCACCGTCTTAATCAAGGTTGATTTACCACTACCCGATGGACCACAAACAACAACGACATCACCTTTATGTACATGCGCTGTACAGTCAGTCAGTACTTGAAAATCTCCATACCATTTACTGACATTAGATATCTCAATGACCATCTCATCACTAGCATGACCACTATTGGTAACCAGCCCGCCAAAGGCATTTACGTACGTATCAGCATTGCTCATCACTGGCTCCTAACCACATTATTTTCGATAATCATTATTTAAAAAAGGTAAATCAAATACTCAAGCTCTTAACACTCAAAAGCGCAAGCGATAGCCGTATCAAAATACGCTATATTAAAACCGCAAACGCTTCTGTAATTGTTGCACGCCAATAGAAGCACTTAAGCTAATCACAAAATAGACAGCACCAGCACCTAGTATATAAGGCGTGAGTAAGCCCATTAGCTCACCGCGTACATAGGCTGCGCGGAAAAAGTCGGTCAAACCAATGGCAAATACCAGTGTCGTATCTTGGAATAAAATAATACATTGCTGCAAAATCAGTGGCAGCATCTTACGAAAGGCTTGTGGCAAGATGACCAGACGCATGGTCTGCCCATAAGTCATACCGAGCGCTTTTGCCGCATTGACCTGCTCGCTACCAATCGATTGAATACCAGCACGCACCACTTCTGAGAAATAAGCGGCCTCAAACATCATAAATGCGACCACACAAGAGGCAAATGCAGCATCGAGTTGCAGGTACTTACCCGCTACCCAAAGATAAATCATCGGTACGGCAAAATAAAACCATAGTAGTACCAATAACAGCGGCACGGAGCGAAAGTAATTGACGTATAGTTTGGCTGGAATTTCAAGCGCTTTGATACCTGACAAGCGCATCAATGCCAATACAGTTCCTAAACTGATACCGCCTAAAATAGCCAAAAACAGCACTTTTAAGGTGGTAAGCATGCCACCCATCAAACCAGGATAGGCTGTTGCCAATTCGGTCATATTCATTTCTGACCTCCCGCAATGAGCCCAGGCACACGCAGTTTACGTTCAATCAATCCCATAATAGCGATTAAGGATAAATTGAAAACCAAATAAATAATCGTCGCGTAAGTATATATCTCGATACTATTTTGAGTATATTCGCTGATGGTTTTGGTTTGGCTAATCAGCTCCATTACCCCCACGAGCGAGGCCACAGAGGCGTTTTTGAAGCAGTTGGTTAACTCAGAGCTGAGCGGTGGCAAGATAATACGAAATGCTTGCGGTAGCAGTACTTCTTTATAGACTTGTGGAATGCTAAACCCTAATGCGTAGGCCGCATTAATCTGTCCATCTGGTAATGACTCAATACCTGTCCGTACCTGTTCCACAATACGAGCAGCAGTAAATAAGCCCAAACCGATACTGGCTGATAGCATGGCTGAAGTATTCGGAGACAAATCCTTATACCACCATTCTTGTATCGTCGGCGTGAGCCAGCCAGGGGCGATATAAAACCAAAAGAACAGTTGAACAAGCAGTGGAATATTACGAAAAAATGTTACATAAGCCGTACCGATTGCACGAGCAGTCTTGTTGGGCAAGGTACGCATGATACCGAAGATGGTACCGACGACCATCGCAATGGCCCATGCGATACTGCCAATCAATAGCAGCCAGCCAAGACCTGTGATCATCCAATGGATATAGAGCTCGTTGCCAATACCAGTCTGCTCAAAGAGCACACCCCAGTTCCAGCTATAATTCATGATTGTCTCTCCGAGCAACGATTGATAAGCCTATACGTCAAATAAAATACTGGCTATCTGAACGTATAGGCAAGCTATGTTGAGGGACAATGAGCGTTACTGCGCTGCTGCTGCTTTAGGCTGAGCGCTGTCATGCGGATTGGCAATCAAGGCCTTTAAGTTGTCTGACATCTCAAAGTTTAGATTGACGTTCTTTGGCGGGATTGGGTTCAAGAACCACTTGTCATAAATGCTATTGATTTCGCCTGAACTAAAGACATTAGCAAGTGCTTCATCGACCACAGCTTTGAATTCAGGATCATCTTTACGCATCATACAACCATAAATTTCAAACGATTGCGGCGTACCGACGATGACCCACTCATCAGGATTTTTTGCTTTGGCTTTTTCGCCTGCGAGCAATACATCATCCATCATAAAGGCATCAGCGCGGCCATTTTCTAGCATTAGGAAGCCTTCGCCATGATCTTTTGCTGAGATGATATTGGTATCCATTTTATTATCATCATTGTACTGACGGATATAACGCTCTGAAGTCGTGCCTGCTGTCGTTACCAAGGTTTTGCCTTTCAGGTCTTCAAAATCTTGAATACCAGAGTCTTTTTTGGTCAACAGACGCGTACCAATTTCAAAGAAACCGTTTGAGAAAGCGACTTGCTTTTGACGTTCTTCATTATTAGTAGTTGAGCCACACTCAAAATCTACCGTGCCGTTTTGTACCAATGGGATACGAGTTTGCGAAGTGATTAGGTTATAGCGAACGTTAAGATCTGGCATGTTTAGCTTTTGCTTAACGGCTTCAACCACTTTCATTTCCAAGTCGTGAGCATAGCCAATCGGTTGGTTAGGATCATCAGCGATATAAGAGAAAGGAATAGAGGAGTCACGGTGACCGACGACAATAGTGCCAGAGTCTTTGATTTTCTGTAGCGTACCATTGGTGGTGGTTTCTGTCGTCGTTGCATCATCTGCTGGCGCATCAGTGCTGGTCTGGCTGCTGTTATTACATCCCGCTAAGCCTAATGCCATAACAGCAGCTAAAGTCAACGGTTTGGAAAATGAGTATGTCATGAAATACATCCTTTTATCGCAAGATTGAGTGAGTGCTTGGACGACCTAGGTCTGATTGACCCGACTGCCCCGCATCCGTACGGTTGTTGCTGTTGTTTATCACAATGCAACTTAATGTTACTGTACAACAAATTTGCAGTAGAGAGTGAATTTTTTTTGAGAGAGTACATATTTATGAATATATTTATATTCTAACTATAAAATGTTGGCTTATAGCGGCTATCTACTCAGAACTTTGTACAAACAGCTGCTTGGTTTTTTAAGCTCGTTATTAACCTTTGCTGCTTATAATCGTCAAAACAGTCTACTAAGTGAGATTGATAAATCGGCAGCAATCCCCATAAAGCAAACAACTTCTCTATACTACAAATGACTTATGACTCAAGATATCCAAGTCCCAAATACGGACAGCCAAACTACTGGCAACCATGGCAATAACGACATTCGCCAACGTTTCTTCGTTGAAGACTCTCCCGTGCGCGGTGATGTGGTACGCCTATCACGTAGCTACGCGAGCACGATTGCACAAAAGCCCTACCCTGAAGCTATCAAACGCTTATTGGGTGAGATGCTAACCGCAGCAAGTTTGCTAATCAGTACGGTCAAAATCAACGGCCGCCTGTCTATTCAGCTGCAATCATCGGACAGTGACAGCTTACTAAACTGGGCGATGGCAGAATGCGATCAAGACGGCGTCATCCGTGCACTTGCTAGTTGGAAAGGCGAAACGGATGAGCAAGTACAAGCGTGGGACAATATGACCCATGCCAAAGAAGCGTTTGCTGAACTTGGTGCGATGGGACAAGGCGTATTGTTTATCAATATTCAGCCTGATGGCGGTGAGCCGTACCAAGGTATCGTTGAGCGTAGCCATGACAATCTAGCGGACTGCTTAGCACATTACCAAAAGCAATCAGCCCAGATTCCAACGTTGATTAACTTGGCATCTGATGGCCTGCAAGCTGGTGGTATCTTGGTGCAAATGCTACCGCGTACTGCTGAAGAAACGTCTGAAGTTGAGCAAAACCAAGATGCGGGTATCGACGATGATTTATGGACACGCTTGTCTGTATTGACACGCACGGTCAAACCAGAAGAGCTAACGACACTGGATGCTAACGAAATACTCTATCGCTTGTATCACGAAGAAAACATTGTTGCCCCTGAGCCTGCCCCTCTATCATTTGGTTGCACTTGCTCACGCGAGAAGTGTGAAATGGCAATCGAGCAAATCGGTGAAGCAGAAGCGTTAGATATCGTCGAAGAGCAAGGTGGTACATTTGAGATGGATTGCGGATTCTGCGGTGAAGTCTATAAGTTCAATAAAGATGATGTAGCAGCAATATTTGCTGGGTAAGTTTTTTTCTTACTTACTATAAGTCAATGTTTATAAAAAAAACCCTCAAGCGTCATACTTGAGGGTTTTTGTTTTTCACATTAAATCACTACACCGCTACATCTAAACTTCTAGGATAAGAATGTATGCGCGGACGTCCCGCATAGTCACTTCGACCATTATCAAGTAGCCATTCAACCACTTGTTCGCGCACTCGTCTACTATGGATTAAGTTCATATGATTGACGCCATAAAACACTGCTTTATGACCATCTGGCACAAACAAAGCATGCTCAGCGTCATCCTCACCCAACGCTGAAGCTACTGATACCAAGCTGTCTCCTAGCAGGTCCGTCACCTTAGAATCATAATGCGTTTCAAGCAAAGCACTGGCGACAAAGTAAGTTTTGATACCACTTGGCAGCCGTGCAGGATGACGGAAATCTTGTGGCAACACGCTACGTCCTTCTAATGCTTTCCAATCTGCATCACGAATACTGCCATGACGTAGATCGATAATACCGGCACTGCGCATATCACCGAGCTTGGCCAGTGAGCCTGCAAACGGCAGCTTGGCAATGATGTCTTGCACATAGTTACCGATACGCTCAAGCACTGCCCCATGATGTGGTGAACCTAGCGTGATAAGGTTTCCCACGCGCTTGATCCAGTCTAGGCGATCTTGCTCACCATAGAACAGTGCACTGCGGGAGACCAAGCCGCCCATACTATGTCCAACCAGATCTATCTGACTGATATCTGGGTTTTCATCGACTAGCGCTTGCAGTAATTGAGAGAACTTACGGCCGCTACGTGAGATACGTCGACCCGTATTGTAATCCAAATACAGCACCGTGGTATCAGGCTGACTGATATGAATGGCCTCGCCTAAATCATTATCTGCTTGGGCTTGCCAGCTTAAATGACTCATACATAGACCATGGCACAAAATAGCAATGCGACCTGATAGGCTCTCACTTTGCGGCTTGCCATCTTGAGTGTATAGCATCATCGGAATGGCGAGCGCATTTTGATTATTGACCAGATGATCACCCATGACACCATTGAGTACATTCACCAGTTTTTTTAGTGAGCCTGGTAGTGGCTGCACTGACTTTTGGAGCATCAGGTTTTTGTATATGCGTAGTACAGATGCTAGGTTATTACCAACCATTTGCATGACATGACGTATCGTGCCATAGATACGTCCAGTAAATCCGCGCGACCATTTATTTAAATGTTTGTCATTGAAGCGGCCTAGCGGACGCAAGATAACTTCACGGTGAATGGCTTCTACGATTTCTGTAATCTCAACCACACCCATGGTGGCAAGCTGGGCCAATCCTTCAAAAAAATCAGCCAAAGACACAGGTGTTTTGTTGATTTCATCACTGTCATTCGAATCTGCCAGTAGCTTTACTAACTCATCCATATCGATGGCTTCGAGTTGGTCGATTTGCTCATATAGATGACTGTGTAGCGGTACACTCGCATCTGGGACAAAATGCGCATCGAGCTCGTGATGAGTACGAGTATAGCTGCTATCATTTTGAGCGTCGCTGTCACTAACACCGTCGTTATAAAACACCTTTGGACTGCTCATAATATTTGCACATTCAGCGAAAAAAGTAATGGTCTATATTATCCTGTAACGGCAGCAAAGAGAAGTAAATGGTTTGACTTTAGAGCGAGATGACGATTAGCAGAGCCAGATGAGTGATAGACGGTCTCGTTAGCCATCAAATCAATATGACAATAAAAAATCCCAAGCCTTAACTTGGGATTCTTATGGTCGTGAGCATTTTGGTTATTTCTATTATCCGCCTATAGCTTATCTATCTATGTCGTGCTATCAGCTGTAACAAATGATTCTGCCAGTATGACATCACCATCCTCGCGAGTAATCATCACAGTCGCTGAGCGAGGTATACTACCGCCAGCGACAGCGCCCCATGTGTTGCCAGGATGCTGGATGTTGATAAACAGCGTCTTAAAATCTGGTGCCATGGTAATACCTGTTACTTCGCATCCTTCAGGACCAACAAAGAACCGTTTAATATTGTCATTGCTAGCAGATGTGCCGACTCGGGTCGACTGCCCTGCCGATGTGGTCGTCATCGAGCCATCACTGACTTTGCCTGGTAGAGCCGCGAGCAACATGCAGCTACTGGTATCGGTATAAGCGCCGTCATCTGTCTGAATCCACAAGACACCGCGCGGGTCAAAATATAGCCCATCAGGTGAAGAAAAGTCATTATTATCATTTAGCTGAGATAAGTTTTCTGCCGATAAATCACTTGGCGCACCAAACAGATAAATATCCCACTCAAAGCTCGTTGCGGCATGGTCGCCGCCCGCTTCTGCCCAGCGAATAATGTGACCATTGTCATTACCAAGCGCTTTTCCGCTTGATTGATAGCTACGCGGATTGGAAGCTGAGACAGGCTGGTCGTCACGCACACCGCGATATTTATTATTGGTCAATGTCACATAGACATCACCCGTCATAGGGCTGACCGATACCCATTCAGGTCGATCCATCTTAGTAGCACCAGCAGCATCGGCAGCTGCACGAGCAAAGACCAATACCTCATCTTGTCCATTGAATGGCAGTACACTATTAAAAGCATCCAGTCCATTTTGACCATGGACGAGAGCTTTCCACTCACCGCTACCATCTTCGTTAAATACCGCCACGTATAGCGTGCCGTCATTCAGATATTTGTCACCTGCTTTTAGTCCGCCGCCGATGTCCGAGTTTGACCACATCGCTTTGGAGACAAACTTATAAATGTACTCACCTCGGGCGTCATCACCCATGTAGAACACCACTGGCTTACCTTGCTCAACAGGAGCATACGCACAGTTTTCATGAGCGAATCGGCCCAGTGCGGTACGTTTTTGCGGTATAGAGTTTTGGTCAAATGGGTCAATCTCAGTAATATAACCAAAAGTGTTGAAGCCGTAGCGATAATCTTCAGCAGCACTGGCACCGACAGCGGTCATATCCCAGCGTGAGAACTCGTCTGCTATTTTGGCATCCTTTGCCTCTGGGGTATGCCATAGATACTCCCAACCTGGGAAGTCCTCCACAGCACCGTAGCGCTCGCGTGCATAGTTATCACCAGCGCTCAATTGACTAGCATCCTGTCCACGGGCAAACACACCTAAGAAATTCTCTTCGGTAGTCAGATAAGTACCCCAAGGTGACAGACCTGCGCCGCAATTGTTATTGATACCGCGAGTCTGATAGCCTGTCGGATCAAACTTGGTCTTGACCAGAGCAGAACCTGCCACAGGGCCAGCCAATTGTGCTGTAGTACTACTGGTGATACGGCGATTGTATTTAGAGTCAGGTACCATCTCATAACCCATACCATCTGCGCGGCGAGTTAACTCAACCACCGAGACGCCATGACAGTTGACTTCACGGCGGACGTCGCTCGCGAGACGGCGGTTTTGAAAGATAGGCGCAGCATCATTGTCTTGAGTAACGTAATAGCCAAATGGGCTAAGCTCACTGCTATTAACGTATTCATGGTTCATGACTAGCAAGCTATTTTCTGACGCTTTAGCATCGTAAGCGTTACCATTTTTGCCAAAGAACCACATTCCATCATGGTTGTCACCCATACGCCATTCAAACGACTCTGCTGATTGCTCACGATTGTCTTTCCAATCCTCAATACCAGAGTTCAGCGGTGTACCCAGCGGTAATATCATCTCTGCCTTGTAGCCCGCTGCTACGGTCATCGTATCAGCTGTTGAATGCGCGACTGCTTCAAACTTTAGGGTATCAGGACGCTTTAGATCACCTTGTGCAGGGATAGCGGCATTATCGTTATTACCAATAATACTGCTATCGTCGTCTTCACTACAACCGACCAAAGGTAATGCGCCAAAAAATGCAGCAGCCGTCAACCCTGTGCCACCTTTTAGGATACTACGGCGGTTCAATCGACGATTGATAATCGTCTGAAAGTCAGTATTATTAGTAGGATTTGAGTCTTCAACCACTTCGTGGGCAAGCGTTCGCTCATTGTTCAATAATGTCATTATCAGTCACCTTGCTATTAGGCTAGATTGGCAGAGAGTTGATCGCGGCTTTATCATTACGACCACAAAAATACGAATTCCGCTTAAGTCTACTCAACCTTTATGACAGCACGCTGAACAATAGGTGACAAACTGATGACAATCGACTGTACTGATGATTGTTTAAAAATAGAATAATTTGAAGATAGAATTGTTTGGCAGCTAGCAAATTTAAAAAATAAATATAAAATCTTAAACGCAAAAGCCCCAAGCAATTGCTCGGGGCTTTTAATATGTATCTGTTATCGCAATCAGGCTTACTGTACTTGTGATACCCACTCATGAGCACCCAATTTTAGCTTAAGCTGATCGCCTGCTTGCAACACACCAACGCCGCTTGGCGTGCCAGTCATAATCACATCACCTGCTTGCAAGCTAAAGGCGTGACTGATATTGACCAGTAATTCATAGACAGGGAATAGCATTGAGGCACTATCGCCATCTTGCGTTAATTTATCATTGATAGACAGCTGATACTGTACACTCTGCAGATTGCCAAACGCTTGCGGTTCGAGCCAATCAGCAAGGACGCAAGCTCCGTCAAAACACTTAGCACGCTCCCACGGATGACCTTTTTCTTTTAGCTTGCTTTGCAAATCACGCAAGGTCAGATCTAGCCCCAATGTCACGCCACCAATCGCTTGCTGAGCCTGCTCAATTGTCGCCATAGATAAGTCAGCTGATAACTGAATACATAGCTCGGCCTCGTAGTGAGTCTCGCCAAATAACTCTGGACTTGGACGAACCACATCACCACGGATAGAAACCACTGAAGACGCAGGTTTCATAAACAGTATCGGCGTGGTTGGTACTTCATTGCCCAACTCTGCAGCATGTGCCGCATAGTTGCGACCAACACAGACAACTTTACCAATAGAAGTACGCAATCTTTCATTATGATCGATAGCGCCCTGCTCGGCATTTACACCAGCTGCAATGGCGTTCGCTAATGACTCGTGTGGCGATTGGCTCATACTAAACTCTCCTTGTAAATGATGGCTATTTTATCAGCAGTCCATACTCTATTGTCTACAGTGACTTTGACGACTTTTAGTTGCTAACTGCTAACTGCTAACTGCTAACTGCTAACTGCTAACTGCTAACTATGGAATCGTATTGGTCACAACGTCTGGCGGTACATAACTGGCATGACGGTTCATACGCTTTTCGAACATTCTAAAGCTAAACAAGATAACCCACGACAGCAATAGATAGACGATACCAGCGGCAAAGAATAGCTCCATCAAGGTATAGGTACGCGCACTAATCGTACGAGCAACACCTGTGATATCCATCAATGCAATAGTCGACGCTAGCGCACTGCCCTTTAGCATAAAGATAACTTCGTTACTGTACGCTGGAATCACAATACCAAATGCGCGCGGCAGCGTAACCCGTGTTAGCTTTTGCCATTTTGACATGCCAAGCGCATCAGCAGCTTCAAGCTCTCCAATCGGAATCGTCTGAATCGCCCCGCGTATAATCTCGGCTAGATAAGCACTGGTATTCAGGGTAAAGGCGATGATGGCACACCAATATGCTTGGCTAAGTACCGGCTCCCATAAGAACGACTCGCGTACGGCCTCGAACTGACCCAGACCGTAATAAATTAGGAATATCTGTACCAGCAGCGGCGTACCACGGAAAAAGAAGATATACAGAAACGGTAGTATCTGTACCACCCAATTCTTAGACAGTCGTAACAACGCCAAAACCAAACCAAACAGCAATCCAATCACACCTGAAAACAAGACCAGCTGTACGGTCAATACCGCGCCGCCTAGTAAATCAGGGATATGGTCAAAGATGACCTGCCAATTCCAATCCATAGTATCTCTCCTCTACCCTATGGTCGATTGACTGTGAGTGGATTGACGGCTTATCTTTTTGGCATAGCGTGCCGCAGGATTGGCGCGCCACTCAAGCCACATCATAAAGCCAGTAATCAACATGGTCAGACCCAAATAAATAATCGCTGCTGCCATATAAAAGGTAAATGGCTGCTGTGTAGACTGTGCTGCACGCGATGACTGATACATGATGTCTTTGAGACCCACGACCGATACCAATGCGGTATCTTTGAGCAGTACCAGAAATAAATTACCCAAACCTGGTAAAGCAATCTGCCACACTTGCGGCAACGTGATGCGATAAAAAGTCTGAAAAGGACGCATACCAATCGCTTGCGCAGCCTCTCGCTGCCCTACTGGAATCTCTTGAATGGACATGCGAAAAATCTCAGTCGCATACGCACCAAAAGCAATAGACAGTGCCATGACACCACCCCAAAAAGCGCTAATTTCGACATAGTCGTTATAGCCTAACTTTTTGAGGATGCTCATCAATAAGATAGAGCCGCCATAATAAATAAAGAGCACCAATAGCAGCTCAGGAATACCGCGCATTGTCGCAGTATAGACAGTCGCAAGTTTACGCAGCAACCAGATATTGGACATCTTTGCGGTTGCGCCGAGCAAGCCTAAAGCCAGACCAATAATTAAACTGGTCACAGCTAGCTGTATGGTGACGGTAGCGCCGCTCAATAAAAGCGCGCCAAATCCTTGTAAGTCAAACACGATTATCCACTCAGTCTCTTTATATTAGCAATTTGCAAAATATGAGTTAAAAGAATCAGCATCAATAGCTGAACGCGGCGAAACACCGTATTTTATACCAAATCAATAGGGATGGTCGGCATCAAAAAATGACGTCAGAAGAATACGATTAACGCTGCGATAATTGACACAGTAGAAATGAGCGCTGATTTTATCATATTCACTCGCCGTGATGTTAATACTGACGCGTAAAAGCTGCGCCTAAACCGTACTTAAACAGACACTTGCCTCTAGATACATACAATCAGCCGACTAAATTTGAGCAAAATTGATAGGCGGCTATTATGTATATTCTTTGATATAACGACAAATAAAAAAGGACATCACCATGATGGCGATATCCTTTTATTGATCAAAACAATATTTTTTGACTGCTATATTTAACTACTGTTAGCTATTAACTAACGTTTATTGTCGCTGGTTGCTCGCTAATATCTGTATCTGTTTCCGCACCTGTATTTGCGCCTTCATCAACTGTACTCGTTGCAGACGCTGGTATCGCAAAGTACTTTTGATTGATCTTATCGTAAGTACCATTAGCTTTTATATTGGCAAGAGACTGATTGATCTTTGCTTGTAGCGGATCGCCTGCGCGTACTGCTATCGCAAAGTTATCATTGATATCAATTTCATCACCTTTTAGCGCATATTTGCTACCAGCATTTGAGCTCAGCCATTCTATAGCAGGCAACTTATCAGAAATCATCGCATCGACACGGTTTGAACCGAGATCCAAAAACGCATTGCTCAACGTATCATAAAGCTTCATATCGGCTTTTGGATACGTGTCTTCTAGCCACTGCGACGAGATAGTTGAACGCTGTGCAGCAATAGAATGCGAGTCGATATCGCTGTTGTTACTAGGGTCAAAGCTGCTGTCTTTTTTGGCCAAAAAGACCAAGGCATTGCTAAAGTACGGATCGGTAAAGCTTACCTGCTGCGAACGCTCTGGAGTAACGGACATCGCGGCCACGATTGCATCGTACTTACCTGCTTTTAGACCAGGGATAATACCGTCCCAGTCCTGCGCTATAATCTCACAGGTAACCTGCATATCCGCACAGAGTGCATTTGCTATCTCAACATCAAAACCACCAAGTGTCCCATCGGCATTGGTATAGTTAAAAGGAGCATAGGCCCCTTCTGTACCGATGCGTAATACATCACCTGTAGAAGCTGACGTTGCTTCGGTAGCCTCTGGATTGGTATCCGCGGCACTCTCTTGGCTATTGCTACAGCCAGCAACGGTAAAGGCCGTCGCTAGTGCAAACAATGACATAGACAGACGACTGGCTACAGTAACGTTAGATTTGCCAGTCGTGGCACAGATTGGGGCACAATGGTTGCTCATGATCATCCTTGGTTTTTTCTTGAGTAAACAACACGTCTTCAAACAACAGCGGTAAAACCGCTAAATATCGTATTAGTTAGCTGGTGCTTCTTCTTCAGCGACCACTACTTCTTCGACACTATCAGTTGTTGCTACCGCTTTTTGAGCTGCAGCCGTTGAGCTAGTACCAAAATAGCTACCCGTGATTTGATCATAGGTACCGTTGTCTTTTAGCTCAGCCAATGCTGCATTGAACTTAGCAACTAACGGATCGCCTTTACGGAAAGCAATACCCATTGCGTCATCATTGGTGCTGATTTCTTCACCTTTAACTTCGTAGCCTTTGCCTGCGTCTGTTTTTAACCAGTCGATACCTGTGACTTTATCAGACATCATACCGCGCACACGGCCTGAGGTCAGATCTAGATAAGCATTGTCTTGCGTATCATATAACTTGATATCAGCATCTGCATGCTCGTCTTGTAGGTATTGCGAGGCAACAGTTGAGCGCTGTGAGGCAATTGGTAGACCTGTTAGCGACTCAACGCTTAAGTCATCACCCTTTTTGCCGATCAAGATGATACCGCTATGGAAGTAAGGGTCGCTAAAATCAACCACTTCTTTACGCTCAGGCGTGATAGACATACCTGCGATAGCTGCATCAAATTTCTGTGCGTTAAGCCCTGGAATCAAACCATCCCAATCTTGAGAGATGACTTCACACTCAGCTTTCATCTGTGCACATAGTGCGTCAACCAGCTCAATCTCGTAACCAATCAGCTTGCCATCTGCATCGGTATAACTAAAAGGCTTATAGCTTGATTCTGTCGCAATTTTGATATTTAAAGGCGCTTCAGTAGCGGTATCAGTTTCAGCATTTTCTGCTGGTGCTGAGCTATTGTTACAACCTACCAGCATTAGCATTGCTGCGCTAAGCGGTGCTAGCCACAGTGCTTTTTTGCTCATTGATGATGTCATTGAAATTGTCATAAGTTTTATTCCTTAATATATTTACCAGCTGTATCGTCAATTACTGCTTGCTGATTTATGCTTATAAACACCGTTTATTTGAAATATGCTTGGTTTTAAGCATTACTCGCATCAAACGTTACTTGTTATAAGCATAAATCTTCAGTGAGTCATTATTGACCAAAGTTCATCTGCTCAAGACGTGCAAGCTCACCGTTACTACGGATTTCGCTCAATGCTTTGTCAAAATCTGCTTTGAGTGAGTCACCTTTACGTACAGCAATGGCAATATTGTCATCATTATCAATTTCATCACCAACGATACCGAAGCCCGCTGCGTTTTCTGCTAACCATGATTTGGCAGAAACTTTTTCAGCCAATACCGCATCGCTACGACCAGATTTTAGATCTAAATAGGCATTGTCATAGTTGTCATACAACTGAACTGTGTTGCCTTCTTTGCCTTCGTAGTTATCCTGTAGATAAGCACCTGGCGTAGTAGAACGTTGACCACCAAGCGTTGCATCTTTAATCGCCATAGGATCAAAACCACCATCCGTATTGGTTAGCCATACCATCGTATTGGCAAAGTACGGCTCGCTGAAATCTACCTTTTCTTGACGCTCAGCAGTGATAGACATACCTGCAATCACCGCATCATATTTTTGTGCCAATAGACCAGGGATGATACCGTCCCAGTCCTGTGCAACGATTTCACACTTGGCTTGCATTTGATCACACAAGGCATTGGCAACATCGATATCGAAACCTGCCAAGCTGCCGTCGGCGTTGGTGTAGTTGAATGGAGGGTAAGCGCCTTCGGTAGCGATACGAATGGTTTTACCAGTGGTTTCTGCTGCAGGGGCGTCAGCGTTGGTATCGGTAGTTTCATCGGCAGGTTGGCTACAAGCACTCAACATCAATGCAGCAGTAACGGTCATCGATGACCACAATAGGCGAGAATTCGACATCATACGTTCCTTAAATTCTGATGGGTTTTACATAAGTTTTTGACAGGATCTTCTGACTTAGGGTTCTGATATTTTGTTCTCTGACGTCCCTGCCAGACAAGCAATATAGATAGCAGAATAACAGACAGCCACGAGACGTGACGGCCTATAAACCTTTTGATAATACCTGAGTAAAATATCAAAAACAAACGTTTTGCATACTCATAGTTATCATTGGGCAATAAACAGTCAACAATGGTTACGTTACAGTGATTTTACGTTTGGCAGGGCAAATGGTGGCAAGCGTGTTGCCACCATCTGTATTAGACATGGTACTAGGCAAAAACTAATAACTAAGTAGGACGGTGAGATGCCATAAAGTCTTTAACGCGCTCAGAGGTAGGGTTATCAAAGACTTGCTCAGGTGTGCCAATTTCTTCGACCACACCTTGATGTAAAAAGACGACTTTGCTTGATACTTCACGGGCAAAGCGCATTTCGTGAGTAACGATAAGCATCGTACGTCCCTCTTCTGCTAGCTCGCGCATTACTGCAAGCACTTCGTTGACCAGTTCAGGATCTAGCGCAGAGGTTGGTTCGTCAAATAATAGGACTTGTGGCTGCATAGCAAGCGCACGGGCGATAGCAACACGCTGACGCTGACCACCAGATAAGTTGGCAGGATAAGCATCTTTCTTGTCGAGCAGGCCGACTTTATCAAGCAGTTTTTCCGCATCGCTAATCGCTTGGTCTTTTTTAATCTTTAAGACCTGCGTTGGCCCTTCGATGATGTTTTGTAGAATGGTTTTATGCGGCCATAGATTAAAGTTCTGAAAGACAAATCCCACACGAGCGCGCAAGCTTTCTAGCTGCTTTACGTCTGCTGCTTGTAGCTCACCTGATTTGGCAGGTTTTAGCATTAGCTCTTCATTACCGATCAAGATACGACCATGATTGGGGTTTTCAAGAAGATTAATACAACGCAGCAACGTCGACTTACCTGAGCCAGATGAGCCCAAAATAGAGATAACATCGCCATCATAGGCAGTCAGGGATACCCCTTTCAATACCTCTAATGAGCCGTAGCTTTTATGGATGTCTTGTAAGTCTAGGGCGATAGGCCGAGTCGGGTTTTTTGCAGTATCAAGCATGGTTCAGCAGACTTCCAATAAATATGAGTGAAAACACGAATAAAATAAGAGCTATATCTATATATAGTACAAGCATCTAGATGCATTATCGTAATATGCCTGATGAGGCAAAGAGAAAAATGCCATATTGTCTCTTATTACGCAGTAAAAAGGCAAATATTGTATTTAACCAACGGGTTAATCAGCTTCTAATAAACCGGAGTACAAAAAAGCCCAGACTGCATTTATCGCTCTGGGCTTTATTTTATCACTTTAGAATACGAGACGTTGTGTTATCTGATAACTGCCTATTTATAGTATGTGGTTAGTACATTTAATATGTCGCTAGTACATTCTATAGTATGCGATTAGTACGTCGATACATGTTCTGAGTCTTCAGTACCGTCTATCATATCCGCATCTTCTGCTGTCGCCACTGCCACATCATCGTTATTGGTAACGTCCATACCCTCATCATCGGCACTAGCCACGGCCACATCATCATTGTCGCTCGCTGTCGCACTTTCTTCTACAGAGGTTTGAGCATCTACAGTAGTATCAGCTTCAGTCTCCATCGGTGTGTCATCTTTTTTGCTACAAGCGCCTAATGCTAGAGCACCTGCTACCAAACCAACCGTTAACCAATTTTTATAAGTCGTATTTTTCGTAGCCATGTTCGTTCTCCATCACTCATCATAATAAGATTAAGTACTATCTACTGATAGCCTTGCTGTTTTAATGCTTACTATACTGAGGATATCTCGCAGCTACCTTAGTATTTACAGCGCAATTCTGTTAAAAACACGTAAAGATATAGTGTAGTACTGATAACGCGGTTATTCTAAATAAATACCGCTTAGCATGAGCAATATTACTTTGAATAAGCCCTTACAAGAGCGTTGCAAAGCGGATTCTGTTCACAAAATCATCTTTACTATCTTCCCAATCTGCTCTATGTTAAATAGCATAATGACCTACCGTTATCTAAGTAGGCATTCAAAACTTCTTTTTTTGCGACATTTTTCGCCTTTTTAGGTACTTTTACCTATATAAATTGGGCGCTTTTAGTTATAAAAAACCTGTATCACATAAGGAAAATAATTTATGAGTCAATCGAATACTACGGATATTACGACCTATATGCAGTCTGTCGGCAAGCAGGCACGAGCGGCTTCTCGCGCGCTGGCTGCTGCCAACACTGGCGATAAAAATTCAGCACTTTTGGCCATTCATGATGAGCTGGTCAATGCCAAACAAGACATCTTGGCTGCAAATAAAATCGATATGGACAACGGTCAAAAAAACAATCTTGATAGCGCACTCCTCGACCGCTTGGAGCTAAACGAAGCACGTTTTAACGGTATGCTACAAGGTCTTAAAGACGTCGCTGGCCTTCCTGACCCAATCGGTGAAGTCACTGACATGACCTATCAGCCATCAGGTATTCATTTGGGCAAAATGCGGGTGCCGCTTGGTGTGGTCGGTATGATTTATGAGTCGCGTCCTAACGTAACATTAGAGGCTGCATCACTGGCACTCAAATCAGGTAACGCCATTATCTTGCGCGGTGGTTCTGAAGCATTTGAGTCTAACCAAGCCATTGCCAAATGCATCATTAAAGGTCTTAGCCATACTGATCTATCGGAACATAGCGTGCAAGTGCTACAGACGACCGATCGTGCCGCCGTCGGTGAGCTGATTACTATGACTGAATATGTCGATGTCATCGTACCACGTGGCGGTAAAGGTCTGATTGCGCGTATCAGTAACGATGCAAAAGTCCCTGTGATCAAGCATTTAGACGGTAACTGCCATACCTTTATTGATAGTGACGCGGATCCTGAGATTGCGATTAAGGTCAGTGTCAATGCCAAAACGCATCGCTACGGCACTTGTAATACGATGGAAACGCTACTGGTCGATGAAGCAGTCGCTAATGAGCTATTACCTAAAATAGCAGAGGCCATCGTCGCGGCTGATGACGCAATGCAACTACGCCTTGATGACAAATCACAAGCTATCCTAAATGAAAACGCTAAGCTAGAAGGGCATCTATCCGCTGCCACGGCTGAAGATTGGGATACCGAATACCTTGCGCCTATCCTAGCGGTAAAAGTCGTCTCAGGTATTGACGAAGCCATTGAGCATATCAATACACACGGCAGCCATCATACCGATGTCATCATCACTGATAACTATACCAAGTCGCAACGCTTCATCCGTGAAGTAGATTCAGCGAGCGTGATGATTAATACCTCTAGCCGCTTTGCAGATGGCTTTGAATACGGGCTTGGTGCTGAGATTGGTATCTCGACTGATAAAATCCATGCACGCGGCCCTGTCGGACTCGAAGGCCTGACGTCGCAAAAATGGATCGTCTATGGTCATGGCGAAACTCGTGCTTAATCATACTAGCATCGACTATCGAAACGAGTAATCAGAAACGTCAGCAATTATGCTGGCGTTTCTTCGTTTGAAACATAAGTATTTTAGTTAAGGCATTTAAATTATAGGGAGCGGTACGACCATGCAAAGTGGCAAGATTAAGCACTGGAATGAAGATAAAGGCTATGGCTTTATCGATGTAGACAATCAAAGTGAAGATGTATTCTTTCATATTAGCAAAGCACGACTGGCGAAGCCTATAACAGTTGGTCAAAGTGTCTACTTTAACAGTGCCCGTAACGACAAAAATCAATTGAGAGCCACTGAAGTGACCTCGTTTTCATTGAGCCTTGACCAAGATACTGCATCAGATGTTCCAAGCTATACTCCTACTAATGCTAATAGAAATAGCAATCATAGTACTCGTAACTCAAATCGTAGCAGTCAAAACAGCAGACCCAATAAAAGAAGCTTAGGCTCTACACTATTTAGCCTTGTCGCTATCATTGCCGTCGCTTTCTATTTCTTTGGCGATTTAAATTCGACATTGTTTGCTGATAGCATCGAGTCGACAACGGTATCGCAGGACGTCACTAATAATACAAGCCAAGTCGCCCGTGCTGGTATAACGGGTGATGCACAGGTCGATAATACGATTGCACTTATTCAGCAAGGCGGCCCGTTTCCATATCCAAATAAAGATGGCACGACGTTTTATAATCGTGAAGGCAGACTACCCGCTCAGTCGCAAGGCTACTACCGCGAATATACCGTACCCACCCCTGGTGTCTCTCATCGCGGCGCACGACGTATCGTCACAGGTGGTAATCCGCCTACCGTCTATTACTTGACTGTCGACCATTATGATAGCTTCCAAAGACTACAGGTGCCTTAATATGAAAAAAGCTAATATGAATCGAGACAGTATGAACCAAGCAATCCACTACGTTAATCAAAGCCATGTTAATCAAGACCACATTAACCAAAACGGTACAGCACTTGGTACTAGCATTCCTGCGCAGGCTGTTACTATAGCCGTCGGTGACACGCTCGAAAAAACTGAGCTATTGACGAGTTTGGCCAAGGCCTGTGACTTCCCTAGTTATTTTTCACACAACTGGGACAGTGCATGGGATTGTCTAACAGACAGTGAAGCAATTCATTTAAGGCTGGATTTAACAGACGTCAAAAGGATAAACACTGAGGACTTCAATGTCTTTAAAAGCATCATTGAGGATGCCTTTAGAGAATTTGGCAAACCACAATTGTGGGTCATCGTGCCATCTGAGGATGAAGCTTATGCGTTAGAGATTTAGTCGTTGAAAGCCTATATTGCAAGCCCGACCGCCGATAGTCACCGATAATTATTCGTCATCATAGAAACCTGAATTCGAGATAAAGCCATATTTATCCCGAATTCAGGTTAATTTATTTTATAGAAAGGATTAACCTATGGAGATTACCTTAAACGGTTATTACACCCTGATATTGGCCACCTTAGTGCTGCTGCTTGGGCGGTTTTTGGTGCGGAGAGTCAAGTTTTTAGAAGACTTTAATATTCCAGAACCGGTTGCTGGTGGTTTGGTCGCGGCGATTGTTGTCTATGCTCTCAATATGGTTTGGGGATATAGTTTTAACTTTCATCAAGGGCTGCAGACCGCCACCATGTTGATGTTCTTTGCCTCCATCGGTCTGAGCGCTGATTTTAGTAGGCTAAAAGCAGGCGGCACACCATTATTGATTTTTACTATCGTTGTATCAGTGTTTATTGTATTGCAGGATGTCGTGGGTGTGGCCATGGCAAGTGCATTGGGACTTGATCCTTTGCTCGGTCTGGTGACAGGTTCTATCGCTCTAACAGGTGGTCATGGTACAGCAGGCGCTTGGGGCATTACGTTAGAACAAGACTATGGTGTGGTCGGTGCGACGACGCTTGGTATCGCGGTTGCTACTTATGGTTTGGTCGCGGGTGGTATCGTTGGCGGTCCTGTTGCTCGTCGCTTGATTAATCGACTTGGCCTAAAACCAACGCCAGCCAACCCTGATCCTAGCGATATCGAAAAAGTTGCTGGTGCACAATCGTTATATAGTACCAAACACGATGAGGAGTCTGCAGGTAGTAATAAGGATATCTTTGAAAGACCTGATAGCATGCGCTTTATCACCGCTTCTTCTACTATCGAAACCTTGGCACTATTCGCAGGTGCTTTGGCTTTTGCCGATGTGATGGCCATCGTTGCTGAAGGCACCTGGTTTGAGCTGCCGACGTTCGTATGGGCACTGGCAGGCGGTGTCATCATTCGCAATGTACTGACGATGGTCTTCAATTTTGATATGTTTGATCGCTCAATTGATGTACTTGGTAATGCTTCTTTAAGTCTATTTTTGGCAATGGCATTGTTGTCTTTAAAACTATGGCAATTGACCGATTTGGCAGGCCCTGTACTAATTATATTGGTTGTACAGACCATCATTATGATTATCTACGTTTACCTCATTACCTTTAAAATTATGGGTAAAGACTACGACGCGGCTGTATTATCAGCGGGGCATTGTGGTTTTGGTATGGGTGCAACACCGACTGCGATTGCGAACATGCAGGCAGTCACTGATCGCTATCTGCCTTCACCTAAAGCATTCCTAATCGTACCGATGGTAGGTGCGTTCTTTGTTGATATCGTTAATGCCACGATATTGCAGATATTTACGAAGTTGCCGTTTATGTAGGCTGATGCTGTTACAGATCAAAACTTAATAGCTATCTAGCAAATACTAGCCATCGAAAAGCCCGCCAAGACTCATCTTGGCGGGCTTTTTTAATTATCAAGCTATAATGGATTGTTCAATCAAACCCATTATTTATACTTTTTAATTTCACCACTTTTCACACGCGCTATGAAAGAATTAACTTCTCTTTTCACAATTGGCATCAAGAAGTATAGGCCGATGATGTTAAAGATAGCCATAGCGAACAGAGCCGCATCTAAGAAGTCGATAACGAAGCTAAACTGTACGATGGTACCGATAACAACGAAGATTAAGAAGATAAGTTTGTATATCATCTCGCCGCCTTTACCTTCACCAAAGAGGTAAGTCCAAGCTTTTAGACCATAATATGACCATGAAATCATCGTTGAGAAAGCAAACAACAATACCGCGACAGCTAGGAAATACTGGAAAATAGGCGCCGTTTCCATGAAGGTTGCACGGGTTAGATCCACACCAGTAAGCGCTTGAGTTTGTAAGTTTGCGGCAGTGTTCACCCCAGAGATAGTAATAACAAGCGCCATCATCGTACAGATAACAACCGTATCAATGAAAGGCTCTAATAGCGCTACTAGACCTTCAGTAGCAGGCCCTTTGGTTTTTACTGCTGAGTGAGCAATAGCGGCTGAACCAACACCCGCTTCGTTAGAGAAAATGGCACGTTTCAAACCTTGAATCAACGCACCAATAAAGCCACCAGCCACGCCAGCACCAGTGAAGGCACCCGAGAAAATCTCGCCAAATGCAGTGCCAATATGATTAAAGTTAGCAATCAGTACGATTACCGCCATAGTAATGTATAACAAAGCCATAAAAAGTACGACTTTTTCGGTAACGGTTGCGATGCGCGGCATACCACCAATGATAACCATACCGACTAAAAACGCTAAGCCAATACCAAAGAATACACTGTAATCCGTTGGAATGCTAAAAGTAGAGCTCATGACTGCAAAAGCTTGGTTACCCTGAAACATGTTACCAGCACCAAAGGTCGCCAATATACACATGAGTGCAAAACCAACAGCCAGGAACTTACCTAATCCGCCCATACCACGTTCAGCCATACCGCGGCTTAGGTAGTACATAGGGCCACCTGATACGACGCCAGATGGTAGTACCGTACGGTATTTGACACCTAGCGTACATTCTACAAACTTAGTCGCCATACCGAATAGGCCGACCATAATCATCCAAAAGGTAGCGCCAGGTCCACCAATAGCAAGCGCTGCACCAACGCCTGCGATGTTACCAAGACCAACGGTACCTGATAGAGCAGTAGCTAAGGCTTGAAAATGGCTGACCTCGCCTTCTTCTTTATTGGCGGGATTTGGATCGGTATATTTGCCTCTGACAATATCTAGAGACAGGCCTATTTGACAAAACTGAATAAATCCAAAGTAAAAAGTGAATACGAGTGCGGCAACTAATAACCAACCCACAATGAGGGGGAAGCTGACGTCTCCAAGAGGTACTGAAAAGAAAATAAGGTCGACGAACCAGCCAAATATATTGGCCATAAAGCCATCGAGACCTGCTCCAAATGCTGCTAAACCTGATTGTTCTGCTGCTTGCGCAAGAGTCGTGCTGAGTAATAGCATCGTTGCGACTAAAGATTATTTTTTCATGTAAATCCCTTTAGTGAAAATAACATTTATATAATTATTCAATCAATTACAGCGATACTAATACAAAGTGTAACTATTTATTATAATTTGTATTAGTATTATTACTAAATGTTCAATACTGACTATATACTAATAGTTTTGTATGAACAAAGAGATTTACATATTTTTCTTAATTAAACGTCAACTTAGCTCTTTAAAACTAATAGCGGAACTCAATCAAGCTCACTACACTTATCGAAAAATGTCGGTAGTAATTTTCAGGTTAAATAATGGACTTAAATATAATTAAAAGAGCTCAATGGCAATATCAACATAGGTTTGCGTTAAATGACATAATATTCATAGAGAGCAACAACAAAAAAACCGCTAAGCAAAAGCTTAGCGGTTTTTTTTATTACCTTTCTAAAGTTTACTGATTTTTAGCATAGACTGGTAATTCTGCACAAATCGCTTCTACTTTAGCGCGTACTTCAGTAGCAACCGCTTCATCGCCACGGCTGTCTAATACGTCGCAAATCCAACCTGCCAAATCACCCGCTTGCGCTTCGTTGAAACCGCGAGTGGTAATCGCTGGCGTACCGATACGGATACCAGACGTCACGAACGGCGATTTTGGATCGTTTGGTACAGCGTTTTTATTCACAGTGATATGCGCATCGCCAAGCCATTTGTCCGCTTCTTTACCGGTCATTTCTTGCTTGACTAGGCTGATAAGCATTAGATGGTTTTCAGTACCACCAGAGATAATTTCATAACCGCGCTCTTGGATAACTTTTGCCATTGCTTGGGCGTTTTTGACCACTTGCTGCTGATACGTTTTGAAGTTATCTTCTAACGCTTCTTTAAAGCAAACCGCTTTTGCCGCGATAACGTGCATCAACGGGCCGCCTTGGTTGCCGGGGAATACGGCAGAGTTAAGCTTTTTGGCAAGTACTTCATCACGAGCCAAGATCATACCTGAACGCGGGCCACGTAGGGTTTTGTGCGTCGTAGTTGTCACGACATCAGCGAACGGTACTGGACTCGGATAAACGCCACCAGCGATAAGACCAGCCACGTGTGCCATGTCTACGAGTAAATAAGCGCCGACTTCGTCCGCGATTTCACGGAAACGCGCCCAATCGACCACTTGTGAATACGCTGAAAAACCAGCAATAATCATCTTTGGCTTATGCTCTTTTGCCAAACGCTCAACTTCGTCATAATCGATAAGGCCAGTGCCTTCGACCAAACCGTACTGTACGGCGTTGTAGTTCAGGCCTGAGAAGTTGATATGGGCGCCATGAGTCAAGTGACCACCAGCGTCTAAGCTCATGCCTAGTACGGTGTCATTTGCTTCGAGTAAGGCTAAAAATACTGCAGAGTTTGCTTGGCTACCAGAATGTGGCTGGACGTTGACGTACTCAGCACCGAACAACTCTTTTGCGCGGTCAATGGCCAATTGCTCAACCACATCGACGTGCTCGCAACCACCGTAATAACGCTTACCAGGATAGCCTTCAGCGTATTTGTTGGTCAGGTCAGTGCCTTGTGCTTCCATCACTGCTTGCGAGCAATAGTTTTCTGAAGCGATAAGCTCGATGTGGTTTTCTTGACGAACGCTTTCAGCGGCCATGGCTTCAGCAAGTACTGGATCAAACTCTTTGATAGAAATATCTTTAAACATAGTGATGTCCTAGGTAGTGGCTATCGTTAATGGTAGTGTTTATGAAAAAGAAGCGAGTAGTAAAAGGAGGTAAAATAGGCAAGCAAAGGCAATTGGCCTTGTTATTAACTTGTCCATTATAGGCAATAAATTCGACATATAAATGCATCGATATCATCGCTAAAGATTAAGTGTAACATGAAAATTTGTACTGCGAGCGCAAAAAAACCTCACAGCAAGCTGAGCAATTTAAATGACGATATCACGCAGATAAATAGCCAATAAAATAAAGTATTTACTGGCGGCTCACCCATACGGTTAAAACAATATTTTTATTAATATCCTAACTTATATAGTAACGCGCGCTCATTTTAAAAATGAAGCTAAAAACGTTTCGCTAATCAGTAGCGTGCGCCCATACCAATCATAACGCGTTTGTCGTTGCCAGCCAGCATCGGTATGGCTGATAAAACGCTGACTGGGTAAAGTACGACGACGTTTAAATAACACATAGCCAATCGGTGTGCCCTTTAGCTGTTGCAGACGCCGCGCGTTGCCTTTGAGACTCGATAAAGGAAAGATACTTTGCGCTGCCACCCACGGCTGCTCATCATTACCATATAACTGTACTTCACGTATCCACGTCAGCATCGGACGATTTAGCGCTGAACCTTGCAGTCCTAATTGTCGTTTTTGTTGCAATGTTAGCGCTCGAAAGCCCTCAAAACTGCGTTCTACTCGTAATGGCTGCCCTGCTCTTTGTTCCAACATCACAGTCAGAGAGCCTTCGGCATTAAGCCAAGATACCAGCTCAGAGGGCGGGGTAAAAGTGGCAGGACTAGCAAAAAGATTACTGGGCATAGTTGACGGCTAATAGTGAGAATTTAAAAAGTAAACGGCTGCGAGTGTCTGTGAATAAAGCGACATTGATAAAAGCAGCTATTAATAATAGTCAATATTCGTAAAATCGAGCATTAACGATTGATATCAAAGTCTGGCATATTATCGGCGTTAAACGGTAATGCCTCAAATGCCTGCTGACGATATTGCGCCATATGCAAGCGATCTTTTGCACAAAAATCGCTAATCGCTGGCACAAAGCGCGCATCATAAATACGGTGGATAGAGTGAGTGGTCGTTGGAATAAAACCGCGAACCAGCTTATGCTCCCCTTGCGTGCCCGGATCAAAATACCTTAAGCCTTGCTCGATAGCAAACTCAAGCCCTTGATAATAACAAAGCTCAAAGTGCAAGCTATCATACTCACCGAGCGCGCCCCAATAGCGGCCGTACAAGGTAGCATTATCATCAACATTATCGCTGTCCGCTTTATCGTATAAGAATAAGCTACTTGCGATGATTTCACCATCGGCATCCATGGCTTGCGCCAACATGATGTGCTCAGGCATGCTGTCGGCTAGCGCCATAAAAAAATCAAGGGTCAAATATGGCTTTTGCCCACGTACCGCATAAGTCATCACATAACAATGATAGAACGCTTGCCAGTCTTCATCCGTGATGTCGTTACCACACTTACGCTGACAGCTAATGCCTTGCTCGCCGACCTTGCGACGCTCAGCCCGAATAGTCTTGCGTTTTTTGGCTTTCAAGGTCATTAAAAACGCATCGAAATCCGCAAATGGCTTACTGTCATTAAGTAAGTCTTTGTTTTGCCATAAGAACTGGCAACCTTGACGCTCAAATATCGGTAGCTCAATAGCAGCTGATTCTACGCCGCTTTCTTGAGCCGCTATCGCATGCTCTACATCAATTTCAGTTGGCATAGATGTGGTGGCGATAGAGGCAAGCTCTGGTGTCACAAACAGTCCATGCCAGCTTGAGGCGCCCACTTGTTGAGCGATATCATCGATACCTGCGATGGCTGTTTTAAGAACTTCCTCATTTAAAGTCTCACCTTTTGCCAACCAAACTCTTTGACCGGTAATCGGTGTATATGGTGCGCTAGTGACCAATCGCGGATAATAATCAACGCCATAGCGTGCATAAGCTTCAGCCCATGCATGATCAAATACAAACTCACCGCGATGATGACCTTTTATAAATACTGGCATGACGGCCACAGGCTGCAATGTATTTTCTGCCGCGCTATCTACTAAGGTATCGGTGCTATCTTCACTATCCGCACTATTAGCAGCATCGGCGACACGATGTACCAAAATAAATATCGGTAGCCACCCTGCCTGCTCACCAATTGCTCCGGTGTCAGTCAGCGCTTGCCAAAAAGCAAATGACATAAAAGGGGTATCTGGCGTCTGCCACTCTGTTTGGCTCTGCCAGCTGGTATCATTAATCAGCGCATACTCTAAACTCATATTCACCGTCACTATTATAATCGCGATATATTTATCGATAACCAATCTATTGATGACCTAGACTAGCAAATTTTTACGCCATTGCTGTCACAATTTGCAAAAACTTATCTGCATCCAATAAAAAACCACCAACGATAACGCGGGTGGTTTGTACGACTGTGCTCATGGGCAGTAAGATCAATATAAAACATCATGAAAAAACAGTAGTTGTATGGAAAAGATGATATCGAAGCCGATGACTGGTAGAATAAGGTTGTTATTAGCTTAGTATAATTCGAAACCATAGGATACGAGCTAAAACAGTATACTTAGTTCATGGTATACGATTGACATCCTATCGGATTTATAGTGGATTGATTATAATGTAGCGTCAGTGATTCACTTTTAGGCAGTTTTGCACCGACCGTTAACGTGTTGCCTTTAAATGCTTTTTTCATGAATATTATTAAAAGAAAATGCCTGACCTGTCTTAAAAATTTCTAAGAAGCTACATATGAAGTACTTGTTCTAACCATATCATGGATTATTGCATAGTATCATTGACGCATATTCAACACTATATTTGAGCTTTATTATTAACTACAGCCTAAAGGAAGATCTAACTAAAATGTCAAAAATTATTTATACAAAAACTGACGAAGCCCCAGCGCTGGCGACTCTGTCGTTCTTACCTATTGTCGAAGCATTCACCAAAACGGCAGGCGTTGAGGTTGAAACCAGCGACATCTCTGTTGCAGCGCGTATATTGGCCGAATTCCCTGAATACTTGACCGAGGAGCAACGTGTTCCTGACAACTTAGCTGAGCTAGGTCGTCTAACTCAAGATCCAAATACCAACATCATTAAACTGCCAAACATTAGTGCTTCTGTACAGCAGTTAAAAGCTGCTATCAAAGAGCTACAGAGCAAAGGCTATGCTATTCCTAACTTCCCAGAAGATCCACAAACTGACGAAGAAAAAGAGCTACGCAAGCGCTATGGCAAAAGCTTAGGCAGTTCAGTGAACCCAGTACTGCGTGAAGGTAACTCAGATCGCCGCGCGCCTAAAGCAGTTAAAAACTATGCACGCAAGCATCCACACTCTATGGGTGAGTGGAAGCAATGGTCAAGCACGCACGTATCACACATGCATGGCGGCGACTTCTACGATGGCGAGCAATCTATGACATTAGATAAAGCTCGTACAGTACGTATGGAGTTGTTACTTGATGACGGTACTCAAAAAGTATTAAAGCCTAAAATTGCTTTGCTTGATAAAGAAGTCATCGACCTGATGGTCATGAGCAAAAAAGCACTATTAGAGTTTTATGAGCGTGAAATGGAAGATTGCCGCGAAGCTGGTATCTTGTTCTCATTACACGTAAAAGCAACCATGATGAAGGTCTCGCATCCTATCGTCTTTGGTCATGCGGTTAGAATCTACTATAAAGAAGCCTTTGAAAAACATGGCGCATTCTTTGATGAGCTAGGTATCAACGTCAACAACGGTATGGCTGACTTGTACGACAAAATTGCCACTTTGCCAGCCTCTCAGCGTGAAGAGATTGAGCGCGACTTGCATGCGTGTCAAGAGCATCGCCCACGTCTGGCCATGGTTGACTCTTCAAAAGGTATCACCAACTTCCATTCTCCAAGTGATGTAATCGTTGATGCTTCTATGCCAGCGATGATTCGTTCAGGTGGTAAAATGTGGGGTGCTGATGGCAAAATGTATGACTGTAAAGCCGTCATGCCAGAGTCTACCTTTGCGCGTATTTACCAAGAAATGATCAACTTCTGCAAATGGCATGGTAACTTTGATCCAAAAACCATGGGTACCGTTCCTAACGTTGGCCTAATGGCTCAAAAAGCTGAAGAGTATGGCTCGCATGACAAGACTTTTGAGTCTAGCGATGCTGGTATTGCACGTATCGTCGATATTGATACTGATGAAGTGCTACTCGAAAAACGTGTTGAGAAAGGTGATATCTGGCGCATGTGTCAGGTTAAAGATGAGCCTATCCAAGACTGGGTAAAACTTGCCGTACGCCGTGCTCGTGAATCAGATACGCCTGTTATCTTCTGGTTAGACCCATACCGTCCACATGAGAACGAGCTAATCAAAAAAGTTAGAACGTATCTAAAAGATCATGATACTACTGGCTTACATATCGAGATTATGTCTCAGGTTCGTGCGATGCGTTATACCCTAGAGCGTGTTGCTCGTGGTTTAGATACTATCTCTGCGACCGGTAACATTTTACGTGATTACCTAACTGACTTGTTCCCTATCCTAGAGCTAGGCACCAGTGCCAAGATGCTATCAGTTGTACCACTAATGAAGGGTGGCGGTTTGTTTGAAACTGGCGCTGGTGGTTCTGCACCGAAGCACGTTGAGCAGCTGACAGAAGAGAACCATCTACGTTGGGATTCACTCGGTGAGTTCTTGGCATTGACGGTATCTTTGGAGCATCTAGCAAACAACGACAACAATGCTAAAGCTCAAATCTTGGCAGACACACTAGATACAGCAACAGAAAAACTGCTACTAAACGATAAGTCGCCATCACGTAAAACTGGCGAGCTTGACAACCGTGGTAGCCATTTCTATCTAGCAATGTACTGGGCAGAAGAGCTTGCAGCGCAAGATCAAGATAGCGAGCTAAAAGCGCAATTTACACCATTCGCGCAAAAGCTAAAAGAGAACGAAGAAGCCATCGTTAAAGAACTTAACCAAGCTCAAGGCAAGCCAGTAGACATCAAAGGCTACTACTATGCTGATGAAGAATTGGCTAAGAAAGCAATGCGTCCAAGCGCTTTGTTTAACGAGACATTGGCATCGCTATAATTTTAAGCAACTGCTCTTAAACAATTAAGCCTAATCTCTTTTGGTTTTTATACCTAGCAGCGATTAAGCAAGTTTAAGTCTTAGTAAAAAACACCTCAACCGTCTTAGAACGTTGGGGTGTTTTTTTATGTTTTCTAAAATCTTTATAAAGAGTGACATAAAAAAAGCCACCTATATAATCAGGCGGCTTTTGATACATAGTAATAAAATAGAATGCTGAGAGCTTAAGTAGTCTTAGGCTTCCATATGCTTAATAATCGCCTTACCAAACTCAGAAGTACTCAATAAGGTAGCATCTGGCATCAGACGCTCAAAATCATACGTGACTGTTTTATTGGCAATCGCTCCTTGGATACCGCTAATGACAAGGTCAGCTGCTTCCGTCCAGCCCATATCACGAAGCATCATCTCAGCAGACAATATCAGTGAACCTGGATTTACTTTATCCTGACCAGCGTACTTGGGCGCAGTACCGTGCGTCGCTTCATAAACAGCGATCGCGCCGCCTTTGTTTGCACCAGGCGCGATACCAATACCGCCTACTTCAGCCGCCAATGCATCAGAGATATAGTCACCATTCAGATTAAGCGTTGCTACTACAGAATAGTCTGCGGGACGCATCAAAATCTGCTGCAAAAACGCATCAGCGATGACGTCTTTAATAATAATATCATTACCTGTTTTTGGATTTTTCATAGTCATCCATGGACCGCCATCTAATAACTCTGCACCAAAACGCTCTGCCGCTAGCTCATAGCCCCAATCCTTGAATGCGCCTTCAGTGAACTTCATGATATTGCCTTTATGCACTAGAGTCACGTTTGGCAAATCATTATCGATGGCATGCTGAATCGCTTTGCGTACCAGACGTTGTGAGCCCTCTTTTGAGACAGGCTTGATACCGATGCCGCAGTCTTCAGGGAATCGAATACTGGTCACACCCATCTCATCTCTTAAGAAATTAATAACTTTTTTGGCATCATCGCTGCCCGCTTTCCACTCGATACCCGTGTAGATGTCTTCTGTGTTTTCACGAAAGATAACCATATTCGTCAGCTCTGGATGCTGCACTGGACTTGGTACGCCCTCAAACCAGCGTACGGGGCGTTGACAGACATACAGGTCGAGGTTTTGGCGTACCGCGACGTTTAACGAACTAAAGCCACCACCCACTGGCGTGGTCAATGGACCCTTGATACTAATGACGTAGTCTTTTAGAATCTCTAGCGTCTCGCTTGGCAAATAATCGCCGTCATATACTTTCGCTGCTTTTTCACCAAGATAAGTCTCCATCCAAATGATAGACTTCTTGCCGTGATACGCTTTATCAACCGCAGCATTGACTACTTTTATCATGACAGGCGTGATATCTACGCCGATCCCATCACCTTCCACAAACGGAATAATCGGATGGTTGGGAACATTTAATGTGAGATCTGCGTTTACGGTCACTTTTTCGCCGTCTCTTGGCACGATAACCTTATCATATGACATCGATGATATTCCTTGGTTGTATGTTGGACGTCGCAAGCGAACTAGGCACTTTGTTATGCTAACCGTTTTATTATAGTTATAACGCTCTGGGCGCTTATCGGCTAAGCAAAGCTTTGATGAGTACGACACTTGCGGCATTGATTTGAACAATGTTAAAAGTAGCTTTAAGCTAAAAAAATTAAAATAAAGACCCAAACAATGATTGTCGCTTGCAGATAGTAGATATTTCTCTATTAAAAATATAAATACCACTATTAGAATGCGGATTTAGAATAACAGCAAATTTATATAAGCGCTGTCCTACTTTTGTAGCAGGTCATGTAGCATACAGCACATTAAATATATCGCCTTTAGTCTTGCCGCTTAATACTAGCTCTGCATCACAAAACATACGCTACAATGATTCATTGTCCCTCAAAAACTAGGAAACACCGTTTTATGTCTACTTCTAGTCTCATCTTATTCAATAAGCCTTACGGCGTGCAAAGTCAGTTTAGAGATGACAGTAATAACGATCACACCACCCTATCGCAATACTTTACTGACAAGGCTTTGCGAGTTGCTGGTCGGTTAGATGCTACTTCAGAGGGCTTGCTGATTTTGACCGATGATGGTCGAGTTAATAAAGCAATTACTCATCCGCCAAAAGCCAATGCAGGGCGCAAACAAGGTAAAACTTATTTAGTGCAAGTAGAAGGAACCCCTACTGCTGAGCAACTCAATAAGCTCAAACGTGGCGTGGTTTTAAAAGATGGTAAAACGCTACCTGCTGAGGTCAAACACGTCAGTGAAAATGAGCTACCGATGGTACTCTGGCAGCGCAATCCGCCAATACGTGAGCGTAAAAGCGTACCGGACTCATGGCTAATGCTGACAATATATGAAGGTAAAAATCGCCAAGTTAGACGTATGACAGCGCATGTCGGTCTGCCTTGTCTGCGTTTGATACGTTGGTCAGTGGCAGGATTTGAGCTAGGTGAGTTAGCTGTTGGAGAGTTTGTACGCGTTCATCTAACTAGCGAACACTGTCGTCAGCTAGGTATTTCTAGCTAGTTTAGATAGTTTTAAGTTTATATATTGTTGATTAGTTCACACTGTTTGGCTATTTAGCTGTTTAGCCCCTAATATAAAGCTCTGACACTAATATATTACGACCTGTTAAACATAGTGTCTCGAATGGGTAAGGTTTATCTGCTAACATTCAGCACGTAATTGATTATGTATAATAAGTATTATCCATTTATCGTTTGGTTTTTTCACAATAGGGATATGTCATGATTGCTTCTCGTCGTTTTCTTTCGTTGGTCACTAGCATTTCTGCAGCGCTTGTATTGAGTGCCTGTCAGCCAACGACAGAGGACAACCAATCAAATCCTGCAGAAGAAACCTCACCGCCAGTAACTGATATACCACATGCTGAGCATGACGATATGGCAGACGATACTCTAACAAATGACAGCGATAACAGTGTCAGCGATGAGTCTCAAATGAGCGATATGCTCAGAGACTATACGAGATCGATGACTAGAATGCATGACGAGATGATGATTGGTATGGGGTATAACGATCCTGATACCGCTTTCGCTAAAGGTATGTTGGGACATCATCGCGGCGCGGTAGATATGGCAAAAATAGAGCTCAAGTATGGCATTGATGAAGCGATGCGCCAACTTGCTCAAGACGTCATCACGGCACAGCAAGCTGAAATCGATGTCTTAAACAAGTGGCTGGCTAGCCATCCTGATGCTGCCAAACCTAAGCCAAATACTGTGGCGATGCAGCAAGCATATGCTAAAAGCATGGAAAATATGCATGGCGAAATGACTTTGGGTGTGGCTGATCCCGTGCCTGATATGGCGTTTGCACGCGGCATGCTACCGCATCATATTGCCGCTGTTGATATGGCAAAAGTTCAGCTCGAATATGGGACAGATGAAGAGATGCGTCAGTTGGCTCAAGACATCATTGATACCCAGCAAACTGAAATCGATGTGATGAAAAACTGGATTGCTGCGCTTGAGGCTGCAAGTAGCGAAAAAGACGATAGCTCTGTAGATGAAAATATTGAGCCCGAATTTACCGATGATAAGAACCTAGATAGCCCAGATAATCTAGACAACAGAGCCAAAGAGCAGTAATTGTATATCTCGCTAACCCCTGATTTGTTAATCACTTAGGTTGCTTAGACATATCAACAATATTATAGATTATAAAAAACCCTCTTCTAAGCAGTATTGCTCGGAAGAGGGTTTTTTGTATGGAAAGGTATTTTATATAGCATCGAGGCTATCGTTTCATAACATTAAGCCATGTCTCCCAACCTGCCTCACCTTTTAATTGCTCATTATCATTCTCTAAAGTCTTATCTCCTTTTGCTAAGCGTAGGCTTACTTTATGAGGAGGTACTGCTCCAGTCATGCCAGTTGTCTCATCTCGCGGCTCAACTTTAGTTGTCGTTTCGGGTTGAACCTGAACACACATCAGCTCATCACGACGGAATAAATAGCATTCAACAGGATGCTCTGTATTAACCAAGGTGGTAAGTTGTTTCGTATCTGCTTTGATGCCGTCAATCGCGATAATAACGTCATGCGCTGAAATACCAGCTTTAGCCGCAATACTACCTCGCATCACACGATTGACCTTGAGCCCAGCTGGCGTCTCATTACATCGCATACCCCAAGGCACATGCTTGTCAGCGGTTTCTTTGGTATTCGCCTGTATTTTGACACCGTTTGCCACTAGCAACGCTTCAATTGGCAGCTCTTCTACCCCATTGACGTAACGACGTTCAAAGTCTTCCCATTCTGCTAGCGGCATAAACTGCTCAATAACAGAGGCCATGTCATCACTACTGATACCAATCCGCTTACTATCGTTCTGCTTGGCCTGAGTATAAAAAGCTTTGACCACATCAAACAAACGATAACGACCGTCGCTATTTTTGAGTAAGATTAGATCCAGACATAGAGCGACCAACGCGCCTTTATTATAGTAGCTGACACCCGCATTGCCTGTATTTTCATCAGTACGATACAGCTTAATCCAAGCATCAAAACTTGACTCTGCCACGCTTTGATTACCGCGCCCTGGGGTCTGATAGTAGCGATTGATTTGCTCAGCTAGTAGTCGCAGATAATTGGCTTTGTCAATCACGCCTGACGCTTGCAACATGAAGTCATCGATATAAGACGTAAACCCTTCGAATACCCAAAGTAATGGCGTAAATGCCTCACGACGCAAATCGACATCGATCATGACATTAGGGCGTACCGTCTTCACCCACCATGAATGAAAATATTCGTGACTACACAAGCCTAAAAACCGCTGATAATCTGCACTTGGTAGCTTTGGCTCATTGGCACTTGGCAAGTCATTTCGCGGGGTAATAAGGCTAGTAGAATTGATATGCTCAAGTCCACCATAGTCTTGACCGCTGGCAAAGGTCATAAAGGTATAATCGTCAAATGGCGCATCGCCTAACCAATCTACGTAGGTCTGACAAATCTGAGTAATATCCTGCTGCAACCGACCTAGGTTAGCATTCTGCTTACCTGACAGGTAAAAGCTATGATGTAGCGTCTGATGCTCATTATCATGAATAATAAAATCAAACTTTTCTTGTTCTGCGATTTCGAATGGATAATCAATCAACTCGTGATAATTGGCTGCCTGTAACTTGTAAATATGCTGACTGTTCGCTTGCTGACGGCCTTTTTGCTGCTGATCAACTTGCAGGTGCGTAGCCTCTAAACCACAGGCCATCAGTACTTTGCTACTTTCTTTGTCTGCAAAAAATATCTCAGGAACGATTAAGCTAACGTGGACAGGTGCTTGCTCTTGCCCTTCGACGGCGAGCGCAAGTGAAGTGAAATTACCATAAAGTCGTTGCTGATCGATGTAGGCCGTACGCACGGACAAATCATAGCAATAGACTTCGTACTCAACGACGACCGTCTGCCCTGCTTGCACCGCTGGCAGCTGCCATGTATTTTTGTCAATTTTTTGCGCGCGATAAGTTTCTGATTGCTTGTTACTATCCGCTGTTTGAGCCCCTACTATTTGATAATGTACCGCAGTGATGTTTCGGGCAAACTCGCGCATCAGATAACTGCCTGGTATCCACGCTGGTAACCAAAGCTGCGGAGCGTCGGATACCACTGTAAAGCTCAGGGATACATCGACCAAATGCTCGTAGAAACGGGCAAAATCAAATTGATAGCTTATATCAACTATCGTTTTAGCCTTAGTATCATCATGATTGGTTGAAACATTGCTCGCTGGTTGTTTAGTAGTGGTATTGGCAAATGCAGTCATCGTATCTCTCGTCCTTATTTTTATAATTATGCTAGAAGTCCTGCTCTAAAAAAGCAACTCCTAAACCATGAATAGCCAATAGCTATGCATTAGCTATAGAAAATAGCAGTTATTATTGTAAATTGTGGCATTAATTGGCATTTTTTATGTTTTTTGCCTTGAAAGTTATGTGGGCCATCTCAATTAAAGATGCTAACTGCTAAAGTTACTTTAATAAACTGATGATAATTGACTAATGACGTGGCCTTTTGGCTTGCAGATTGGCTTTTTTAGGTTTATTGCAACCGTATTTAATTTTTTACATAGATATATTTAGGATATTTTATGACTACTATCGCAAAAGACACTGCCGTCAAATTCAATTACACATTAAAAGACGACGAAGGCAATATCCTTGACCAGTCACCAGAAGGTCAGCCACTTGCTTATCTACATGGTCACAGCAACATTATCCCAGGCCTAGAAGCACAATTAGAAGGTAAGTCTGCTGGCGAAAAAGTTAATGCAGTCGTTGAACCTGCTGATGGCTACGGCGAATACCAAGAGCAAGCAGTACAGCACGTACCACGTGACAACTTCCAAGGCGTTGATGACATTCAGCCTGGTATGCAGTTCCAGTCAGAAGCTGGCGGCCAAGTAATGTTGGTTACTGTGACTGCTGTGAACGATCAAGAAGTGACTGTTGATGCAAACCATCCATTGGCTGGCAAACGTTTGACATTTGATGTTGAAATCCAAGAAGTACGTGCAGCAACTGAAGACGAATTAAACCATGGCCATGTACATGGTGCAGGTGGCGTTGAGCACTAATCTCTTCTAGAGTGTAGTGAATATAGTTAGATAATAAGTTATTAAATTTATCATCTAATCTAAAAGGCCAGTAGCCGATAAGGTTACTGGCCTTTTTTTATGCTTATCTCATGGCAAGTTTCGAATTAATATAAATATGATTAACTTGAATACTATCTATTTAAAGAATCCGCCATAAAATTATTAATATCCAGACGTAACAAAGCCGCATAACGACAAGCGTCATGCGGCTTTTATTACCAACCATCCATGTTAGCGTTACGTGATACCTAATCCCGGGGCATCTCATAACTGACAGGCATCCAGCCTTATCATCCTTAATCAGCAAACTACTTATCCCTAGTGCGACCTTTAAGATACCAATCCCTAGTATCAATGAACCGTTTCGTTCAATCGTGCCGTACAGTTATAGTCGCAGATTGACCCTTCGTTGGTAAGAGGTCTAAACGTCAATCTATGTAAGCATATGCTTACATAGATTACGTAACGCTATAATAACTTCACATTATAGCTTCTCTTCAGGGCTAAGCATTGTCTTAGGTTCTGCACTGAGCATAAGGTAAGCTGCCTCATTGATGAATGCTTCATCCTCTGGCAATTCTGGACGCTCAGCGGCTTTCATACGGCTACGTTCTTCAAATTTTGCGTCCATCGCTGCCTGATAAGTGTTCCAATTAGAGTACGGACGCTCACCAGTTGCGATAAGGCGCTTGTTTTCTGCTTCTAATGAGCGTTTTTCAATTAGCTGCATTTTAGCTCGGCGGCTATTGATATCTAAACGAACAGGTTTCTTTTCATCATCCATGTTACGAATATCATTTAGTGTCGATAGATAAGTAAACTGCGGGTCTTTTTGTTGGCGAATCTTAGACTGCTGATTGAGTGTCGCCAATGTATCACTGGTAAACTTCCCTTCAGGCTTATACGGCGCCGTTCTGATAGTGTCCCAAGGCAATGCTTTTTTCTGAGCGCGCTCGCCGAAGGTTGCATCATCATAGATATTGACTAGCTCAACGTCTGGTACAACACCTTTATTTTGCGTACTACCGCCAGTGACACGATAAAACTTACGCTGAGTTAAGGTGGCAGAGCCTAAAGCTAAGCTATCGAGCTGAATCTGCGCAGAGCCTTTACCAGTTGTCGTACTACCAACTACTAATCCGCGACCATAGTCTTGAATAGCAGCGGCAAAGATTTCACTGGCTGATGCCGATGCTAAGTTGGTAATGACCGACATTTTGCCATCATACAACTGCTCGCCACCATCGTTGTCACGATACACTTGAATGTTACCGCGATTATCACGAATCTGTACCAGTGGTCCACTCTTGATAAAGAAACCTAACATCTTGGCAACTTCATCTAATGAGCCGCCAGGGTTATTACGCAAATCAACCACTAGGCCATCGATATTTTGTTTATTCAACTCTTTTAACGCTTTTTCAGTATCGATACTGACGCTACGGTAGTCTTCACCATTACGACGCGCACGATAGTTTAAATAAAAGCTTGGTATCTCAAGTACGCCAATACGCTTTGGTGTCTTATCAATATTAGGACGCTGCACTTCTACCACTCGCTGAGTGACGCCTGACTCTTCTTGCTGAATAATGTCTCGTACCACCGTGACCGTACGGGCGCTAGCATCTGGGGTGTTAGGTTGACGTAGTTTCAGTGTGACCGATGTACCGCGTTTTCCGCGAATCAAGCTGACAATTTCACGTGTTGACCAACCAACCACGTCCGTCATGGTTTCGCCATCTTTTGCGATACCAACTATCAAATCATTGGGCTTGATTTGACCCGACTTGGCGGCTGGACCACCATCGACCAAAGTCACAATACGAGTATAATCTGGATTTTTGCGATCTGGACGAATAGAGACACCAATACCTTCTAACTGAAGACTAGACTGGATTTGCAGTTCAGTCGCTTGAATCGGTGCATA
>TARA_R110000737_G_scaffold17_1_pt1 | contig 173345 bp, 139 predicted proteins | sample TARA_R110000737 | Tara Oceans TARA_R110000737 (sample SAMEA4398027) | marine metagenome | biome: Polar Biome; feature: [SRF] surface water layer (ENVO:00010504); material: water (ENVO:00002006), including particulate matter (ENVO:01000060) such as... | depth 5 m | reverse complement strand
GCGTGTCCGACACTGGCTCTGCTGCTTGCTGCTCCGCAGGCGGGGTTCTCGGCGGCTCCCATGTGGCCTCTGACGTCGACTTCATACTCGTGAACAACCAGATAAACGCTGCCAACACTAGCAGCAATAAGACCCAAGGTAACCATTTTAATAAAGACGCCTTGTTATTGGTGTTCCGGGATGACGACATATAAAACCTCTATAAATTTATTGCAAACAGACAGTGAAAAACGATGTGAGATAATGGCGACCGCTTAGCTAGTGTTGACCCATTCATCAGATGGTCAAATGCTATACAGCTAGGCAGACTCACGTATATAAATTATAACCGCAATACCAGTAAATAGTAACGTATCGTGTACCATTTCAGTTATCCAGCTTGTCTGCTTGCTTACAACGGCATGTTAAAATAGCTTTTACGATGCTCGACACTTCAACATTTCGAGAATTGAACATAAAGCGAGAAGTCCAAAACCAAACACTCTCAAACATGACAGATAATACATAATTTTTGCTTAGTTAATCTACAGCACCTTACGACATACATTTTATTGATGACAGGAAAACATAATGACTGCAAATCATACGACAGCTGAATCCAATACTCAAAGCATTAGCGCTCAGGCATTGACACAGTTCTGTGACGACTACTTATCTACTAGTGCGTTTAAAGACTACGCACCAAACGGTCTACAAGTAGATGGCGGACGACCAATTCAGCGTATCGTCACTGGTGTCACGGCTTGTGAAGCCCTAATTGATGCTGCGATCGCTGACAATGCCGATGCAATTATGGTGCATCATGGATACTTCTGGAAAGGCGAACCTGCACCGCTTACTGGGATGAAAGGTCGACGCGTGCGCAAGCTGATGCAACACGGTATCTCTATGATTGGCTATCATCTACCGCTTGACTCACACCCAATCTCTGGCAACAACGCAAAACTTGCTGACGTACTCGGCATGACGATTACTGGTGCGCTCTATCCTACCGAGTCCCATCCTGTGGGCAATATCGCTACTTGCACACCGCAAAGTACTGACGATCTCATTGCCACCATTACTCAAGCTTTAGGCCGCGCGCCATTACATATTTCAGCTGAGTATCATGCAGACTCTCCTACTCAGAAAAATGGTAGGCTGATCGAACGTGTGGGTATATGTACGGGCGGTGCGCAGGATATGATTGAGCAAGCGGCTAGCATGGGCTGTGATGCATTTATCTCTGGTGAGATATCTGAGCGTACCACACATAGCGCGCGTGAGCTTGGGATTGACTATTTTGCTTGTGGTCATCATGCGACAGAATGTGGCGGTATTCAAGCATTAGGAGAGATAGTCGCTCAAAAATTTGGTCTGCCAGTTACCTTTATCGATATCAAAAACCCAGCATAAACTAGCCACTTAAAAAGCCATTTTAAACGGTTGTCATTGATAGAGAAAAACTTATAAAGGAAATGATAATTTAAAAGCCAAACTAGACTTGCTAATGCTATAGTCACACCATAAGCATAAAGTCTAGTTTGACTACTATTTAAACTTTGTTATTCTATTTTTGATTATTATGTACCAAATATCTGGAAAATTAACCGTTTATATCTCAATTGTTAAGTTTTATCGCTTTTTTCTTAACTCCACTTGAATAATGCAATTAGTAACCGCATATTACTACCCGTAAGAAAGAACGTTTTGTCATGAAACTTCCCATTATTACAGCTTCCGGTTATGGCACTAAAATAATGTTGGTAGTTGTTTAAAACTTTATCATGCTATATCAGCGATAAGATTTTAAACCGCTACCCATCGAAATACTATGTTTGCACTATGTATGTTAGCAGCATGGTATTTTTTTATTTTTGGTGTCGCGATGACGGTATGACATAGTCAGTTTGATAGACAGCTATAAACTATCAATTCTGGTTATTTTACTTACCCTCATTGCTGGACAAACAACTTTAGTAGCCAGCTATCCTATTACTAGTAACTTAATATTAGTGATTCAAAGTATAGCCAGCCATCAAAGTTAGCATAGTTAAAACAGTTGAATGTATTTGCCTCATTGGCAAAACCTTACATCAATGTTTCAAGCTATGTCTTTGTCTCAATAACTTAATCATGACCTTACCTATGTTTGATATATAGTTGTTTGGCCACTAGCCATATTTAGTTATCGATGAAGGAATCATCTGATTTATATCCTTCGCGTCGTTGTGCGTTCAGTATTTTAAACCAGTACTTATGAACACTGTTTAGAACGCTTTTATGACATATCGATAGCTGGCTGACGACAAACTATCCCACTAACTCTTAGAGAGAGTACGCTAGTGGCGCTATAGTCAAACAAGATAGAGTGGCATTTGTTCTATTAAAAATGCCACTCTATTTAAGATACGATATCGATATATGTCAATATTATGCACATATATTTATACGTGTTTTTGCGGTAAGAAGGATGGCTAAAATCAGGAGACATCCATGCAGCGTATTACTTATCGTGTAAAAGTATCTGCGCAAGGGGCCAAACGCCGTATTTCTTATTTACTGCGTCCATCTAAACGCCTACTAAACACCAAAAGTAACATCGTTTCATCCGTTACCCCTATTGCGTCTAATCGTTTTGCCAGAACCAAGAAGCTGGCACAAATCTCTAGCATCGCTCTACTCTCGTTGCCCGCTGAGAGTTTAACGACCATGAATACATCGGTACCAGCCTATGACAATGTCATGCTGGAAAACACCTTGACCATTGCTGCGGTACCAGGCGATAGCACTTACTTTGCTACCGATGGCTTCCAACATGGTTTTGGGTTTGATTTGGTGCGCACTTATGCCGACGAGCTCGGTGTCGATATCAATCTAAAAGCCTACGCCAGTGAAGAAGCGGCACTAAAAGCACTAAGAACTGGCAACGCTGACATGGCATTGACTACGGCTAGCACCAAGCTAAAAAGCCAGTTGAACCTATCGTCTATCAATGTCAGCTGTGGTTATGACTCTAGTCTGACTAAGAATGGTCTACATCCTAAGGTAAGTTGGACGTTTAGCTCATCCAATGACCCATTATCTAGAAAGGCCAGTTACTTCTTGTGCGATAGCATCAAGCTACAAAACACACAAAAACTTGCCGCGTTCTACAATCAAAACTTGCTCAAGGATGCCTATAGTCAGGATCATTTCCAGAGAACCTTAACGGAAAAATTACCGGACTATCAGTCTTCGTTTGAAGAGCAAGCACGCAATTATAATCATGATTGGGAACTATTGGTCGCGATGGGTTATCAAGAGTCGCATCTTGATGCCAATGCTGTGTCGCCGACTGGTGTACGCGGGTTAATGATGCTGACCAATAACACTGCAAAAGCGATGGGCGTCTCAGACCGTGTCGATCCTTACCAAAGCATTGGTGGCGGTGCGCGCTATCTAGAGCAAGTGAAAGCGGACTTCTCTGATGTGCCAAAAACTGACCGTATCTGGTTTGCCCTTGCAGGTTATAACATGGGTCCCAATGCGGTAAAAAGAATCCAACGTGAACTACGAGCTCAAGGTATCGATGATAAGAGCTGGGCGAATGTCTATGCTTATTTAGCAGACAATAGAGCGTCGAATAGCCGCTATGGTCAAGCCATGCACTATGTCAGTAATATCAGAAGCTATCTTGAGACTATTAAAACTCAGACTGTCTAGTCTGTAAATATTACTAGGCAATTTGCAAGCTAAACTTTCACAGTTATTTATTCTTGTTAAATAAAAAAAGCTGCTCTTATAAAGAGCAGCTTTTTTGTGCGATACGATTACTAATTAATATTAATGACGCCTTATGTAAACGGTATCCATTAATATCTTATTCATTAACGATTTGGAACTGTCAGACGCTGACCACGCTGCAACATCGTATCAGCGGCGATATTGTTCATATCAGCCAGCTCTTGTGTTGAGACACCATATTTGCGTGCTAAACCAATCAAGCTATCACCCGAGCCAACCGTGTAGCTTACTGTCGCTTTTGGTACTTTAAGCGTTTGGCCGCGTTGTAGTTGTGCATTGGTCGCTAGATCATTGGTCGCTGCCAAATCCTCTACCGATATGCCAAACTGACGTGCTAGAGCAATTAGGCCATCGCCAGATTTAACTTTGTAGCTTTCAGTATTACCTAATTTCGTACCACTGCTTGCTGAGCTACTACTGCTGCTACTAGCAGAGCTGCTGCTTTGGCTGCTACTAGATGCACTTGCCACACTGCCGCTAGCAGGGATGGTAATAGTACGGCCCAATATCAGATTCGAGTTGGTATTCAAGTTATTCGCTGATGCCAAATCACTTAAGCCAATATTGTAACGTTTAGCGACACCCGTTAGCGTATCACCTGATTTTACTTTGTAGCTGACCGCTTTGTCATTCAGCTGACGGTCAACCAACTCTTTAGTAGCAGGAACTTTAATCGTTTGACCACGTTGCAAGCGAGCCTTTGCATCAAAATTGCTATTTACTGCAGCCAGCTCCGTTGCACTCACTCCGATGCTGTTCGCAATACCAATCAGCGTATCACCTGATTTTACTTTGTAATTGGTGGTCGCGACCGAACTTGAGCTATTACTACTGCTAGTATTTATCGTGCTTGCAGCATCAAAATCAACACTAGCTGGCACTTTAAGCGTCTGACCAACATATAGCGAACTTGTGCTGTTGATACCGTTGAGACTGGCTAAAGTATCTGTCGACACATTGAATTGACGTGCCAATGCAATTAATCCGTCCCCTGCTTTTACTTTATAGTTTTTGGTCGCAGTGCTTGATTTACTCGGCTTGGTAGAAGGCGCTGCAGGTGTCGTCGCAGGTGTAGTCACTTTACCCGGTATGAGCCATAGTTTCTGACCTCTGAGCAGATCAGCACGGCTGCTCAGGTTGTTATAGCTGGCTAGCTGAGTGACCGATAAGCCAAAACGATTAGCCGTACCGATAAGCGTATCACCGCCTTGTACGACGTAACTGTCAGGCTGACTAGCGGCGGCGTTATTAGCAGTACTCAGTGGCTCGATAGTCTTGGCATTATATAGATATAACGTACTGCCAGAGAGCAAATTGGCACTGGCATCTATCTGGTTCCATTCTGCGATATCACGCCAACTAACCCCTGCTCGACTCGCAATGTTCGAGAGCGTATCGCCACGTTTGACCGTATAAGTGGTACGAGTGCCTTGAGGTTTTGGCTTACTTACCGAGGTTTTAGCAAAGCTAAGTTTCTTCTCTGCACCACTCGCTTCTAAGATAGACTGCTGTGTTTGTACGGCTGATAGATTAATGTTGCCATCAGCATTGATAACATTGGTCTCAGAGGTATTTCTCCGGATTTGATTGGCGATGAAATCACGCTCTTCTTTGCTAAGCGGTGGCTCTTGGACAATCGTATTGTTCTGAGTAATCTGAGCTGAGGTAGTCGGTAGACTGTTACTGCTCTTAAGCTCAGCATTGATTTTGTTAGTCTCTGCTGTGGTCAGTGGTGGCTCAGTACGAGCTGAAGAGTTGCCACTGTATACCGAGCTGCTAGTTGGCGTCGCAGATGGTGAGATGTAGCTGGTAGTCTGCTGAGGTACACTTGCGTTAGCGGCATAATCAGCCAATGCACTACCAGTAGACGGTAGTGATGAGGCAGTATAGGGTTTGTTATTATAGCTTGGCGTAGTCGCTGTCGTGCTTGAGCTACCTGCGTTGTTTGAGGCGAGTACATTGCCTGTACCGTTACCTCTGAGCCCACTTAATTTGGCATCAGCATTGAGGCTGACGTCGTTAGGAATGATGACACGCTGTGGACCTGAAGAATCAACGCGGCCTGATGTCAGTGCAGTGTTTAGACGCTCTAGCTCATCATAGCTGACTCCAGTTAACTGCGATACTTCTGCCAAGCTCACACCATAGTTAACTGGTACACTACGGAAATGCTGACGGTTAGCGATAGCTGGTAGATACACACCATACTGCTCAGGCTTAGCGACGATTTCGGCTACAGCTAAGAAACGCGGCACATAGTTCATCGTTTCAGTCGGTAATTGAAGTGACCAGTAATCTGTTGGCAGTCCGCGCGCTGCGTTGGCATCAATTGCTTTTTGTACACGGCCAGGTCCAGCGTTATAAGCAGCCAATGCTAGCTCCCAACTACCAAACTGGTTGTGCAGTGCTGTCAAAAAGTCATAGGCAGCACGTGTCGATTCGATCACATCGCGACGACCATCATAAGTGCTGCTTTGGTTCAAGCCATAGATACGGCCTGTACTTGGGATAAACTGCCATAAGCCCGCAGCTGCCGCACTACTCGTACCACTTGGATCGTAAGAGCTTTCGATAACTGGTAACAAGGCAAGCTCTGTTGGAATATTGCGACGCTCTGCCTCTCGTACCGTATGATAGATATAACGACTGGCACGTGCAGTTAGGCGATTGAGATAATCCTGTCTACTGGTAAACCAGCTTTTTTGACCTTCAATGCGCTGATTATAGATTGGCTTACCACCATTCATGCGGTAGCCTGCGCGTAGACGATTCCACAAATCACCATATTGCTGAATAGCAAGCTGGTTACCTTCTACCATGGTCATGTCAGTGGCTTCTAACAAGTCAGCCAACTCATCCAAACTCTCTGCATCTAAAAACGCAGTTGAGTAGTCTGCACTACCTGTATTAGCCCCTTGATTGGCAGGACTTTTGGTGATGACAGATGAGCTATTGGTCGCACCTTTGTTTTTTACCGCTGATGTGTTGCTACACGCACTAATCAGTAAAGTGGATACCGCAAGCGTCAATGGCAACGCAATAAATGAGCGAGAGTGTGATAGCACAGTAGACATGATATTGGAGGTTTCCTAACGACAGAAATTAATAAGATAAAGTTGATGGATAGTATAGTATGCAATGTAAAGCAAAGACTAGCCTAATATAAAAGATAATCATAGACGCTCAAGTAGCCTATAAAACTAAGTAATGACTATTATTAGCCAGCTAAGACTTTTTATAGGTCGAAATCGCAGCTAGCTCAATCAGCTATTGTTTATGCTACCTATTGTATTTTTGAGTCTTACTTGCTCGATGATGACTTAATTAATAGCCACCTGAGACACTGCACGCAAGAGCACTGCATTACCAGTAGATAAGGTCAAGGTCACACGAGATGTGGTAACAAATGATACTTGCTGACCATTTTTTACCCAGCTTTCATTGGTCGTCACATTGGCTTTGGCTTGTGAACCAGTAATCACCACATTATCTACCGAAATATCATAGCGATAATTGGACGTATCATTCCAGCTGTTTTGAAGCAGCTTTAAATAGGCATCTTTGTCTAGACTGGTAGACTTTCCCTTTCTAGATAAAGAAATAAGCGCGTCATCTGACACAAGGCGCGATACCTGATTGATGCTCTGGCTATTCGCTGACGCTTTCATTGCGGCGGCATAGTTTTGTACCAAATCTTCGGTCATAGTTGCCGCTTGTGCATTGATACTGATGGTGCTGGCTACTGCTACGATTGCAGTGATGCTGGCGCTTTTCACCAATAGAGCTAATAGCCTATTTCCCAATAATTTTTTCATGATAATCCTTAGCGATATTTTTTTCGTTAGTGTCATATAGTGACGATTAACGCTCTTTTATCATTTATTTCGGCCATGTATCTGTATAGATATATCTATATACTCATATCATATGCCGAGCCTATCATCGAATTCTCACAGCCATGTGACACCCTGTGTAATTATTGCGAATAAAAACACAGGCTATCAAATCAAATATTCATAAGCATTTGTGCTGCAGATTCTAGCCATAATAACTATGTGCTTTGTGATGCTTTACGGCTCTAGTTTGATAGTCAGCCCATAATGAGCTGACCATTGTTAAACCATCAATCTTTAGAACCATCAATACTATGGTTAAGTTATCAACGTTAGAGTTTGGCTTCATTAGGGCATAGTTAAGATTTCGTTAAGACTTAGGTTCGTTATTACTGTCTTCATACTGCTCATCATCGCTGAGCTTCATGCCTAAACGCTCTACCCGTCTATCCATCATCTGACGAGCCAAGGCCTGCATGTCTTCGACGCGGTCTATCTCATCAACAATCTCAAGACCTAACAATGTCTCAAACACATCTTCTAACGTGACCAAGCCTTTAACTTCACCATATTCGCCGACTGTAATCGCAATATGAATACGGTTTTTTAGCATCAACTCTAACAAGTCAAACAGCTTCATTTTAGAGAAGACAAAAGTGATGTCTCGTTGAAATTGCGTCAACGGCTTGTGCATAGCATGATTAACTTTAGCCAGTAGCATGTCCGTTTTTAGGACAAAGCCTGTAATGTTATCCAAATCACCATCATAGATTGGCAAGCGAGAAAACGTCAGCTTTGGACGGTCAACCAATAGCTCAGCAACGGTTTTATTTTCTTCGAATGCAAGCATCACTGAGCGCGGGGTCATGATATCTTCTACTTTAATAGCGCCAAATGCGAGCAAGTTACGAATGATACGCGACTCTAGTGGGTCAATTTGTCCTGATTCTTCACCGATACTAGCAAGAGCAGCAAACTCACGGCGGCTAAATGTTTGTGGTTCTTTACCGCGTACCAATAGTTTCGTCAGACGCTCTGAGAACCAAATTAACGGGTATAGCAGCAGGATGATGCCACGAACGAAATAAGCAACCAAACCACTTAGCTGACGCCAGTAAACTGTACCTAGTGTTTTTGGGATAATTTCAGACAAGAATAATATAGCAAGCGTCATGAGGGCAGAAAACAGACCAAACCACGCACTACCAAAGACGATCGTAGCCTGTGCACCCGCACCGATAGAGCCAAGTGTATGGGCAACCGTATTTAACGTTAAAATAGCGGCTAGCGACTGGTCGATATTGTCCACTTTGAGGCTTTTAAGCATTTCTGCTTTTTTTGGACTGGTTTCTTGCACATCTGCAATAAACGATGGCGTCATGCTCAGCAAAACAGACTCTGCTAATGAACAGACGAAAGAGACACCAATAGCGAGTAAGACAAAAAATATCAATAAAGAAACGCTAAGCGCAGTTGGTGCTGCGGGCTCGCTGGACGTTGATACAGCACCAGCTGCCCACACTGCCTGCGGTATCAGAAGAATTACCAATGCAGATAGTGCCGAAAAAGAAGTATAACCAAATCGAGAACTAGTAGTCATTCTCGAGGGAGGCTCTGCAGATGCGTCTTTACGATTAGCACGCGGACGACATAAACGAGGTACAAACATAAAAGTGGTGAACAAGTTAGGTAACCTAAAAAGAGTAAAAGGAAGATAATGTCATGAGCAATTTATATCGATTTTCAGATTGCTATTAATGAAGTAATAAAAGACCTCTGTCTATCGTATAAATAGTTACTCAAAGCTGATTTAGCTGATTTAATCGCTATTTCAAAGCCATACTATGCCTTAAAAAGCCTTATTATGGTTCAATACGTAGCATACTAAATGCAGGCAATCATTGCCATTTGATAGTAGCATTGATGATACCATTTCACAATAAGTCGCCATTTTTAAGTTTTTGTTTTTTGATGAATTTTATTACCCTACTATTAACGGTTGTATGACGACATCTTTACTAGCCAATTCATGACAGTTATTTAGTCTGAGGCTTTATATAGGTTATCTGAATATAGTAAAAACATTGTTGTCCTATCCGTTGGCTGATAGTATGCCTTACGCTAAGAAAAACACGCTCAGCCTATGATTAACAGTTACCAAGTCTGGGATTTTTTGTTACTATGCGTCTAATTTTATTATTGTCTATGACTTACTGAGAGATATTATGAGCTTATTTATTCAAGCTGCCCATGCTGCACCAGAGACTGCAGGTGCTGCAGGTCTATTCGGTCAGATTTTACTGCCTGTTGCGTTTTTTGCGATTTTTTACTTCTTGGTCATTCGCCCGCAGTCTAAGCGTACCAAAGAGCACCGTGCCATGGTTAACGCATTAACCGTTGGTAGTGAAATTATTTTTGCTGGTGGTTTAATGGGTCGTATCAAAGCAATCGAAGGCGATTACGCCGTCGTGAGCCTAAACAACAATACTGACGTCAAAGTACAACGTGCTTCTGTTATTTCAGTATTGCCTGCTGGCACGATCGAAAGCGTCTAATGAGAATGTTCACTAGCTTTTATTAGTGAAAATTTATTAGTGAACATTCAATAGTCGTCACATTAACGAATGTAATGACTAAAAAATGACCGTATATGATTTACGGTCATTTTTCGCTATTAACACAGTAAGGTAAAATTGCTATATAAATTAAGCTTACTGTTTAGATGTCCTATCTTTATCCAATCTAGCCATATGATTTTTGGTGACCAGATAAACAGACATCTGTATTATTTGCTTTACTGTTTTATGCGTTACTATCATCGCGGATGATCGCAATGGTGCATGATGACGGCTGCTGAACATAGCACTCGACCGTTGCTATCGCTAACTTCCCATCTGCTAACTTGTGGCCTACGTCGCCAGTCGTTTATCAACTTAAAGAAGTGATTATGCAATATCCCGCTTGGAAATACTTACTAATTGCCGTCGTGCTACTCGTTGCCGGTCTATATGCTGCCCCCAACCTTTACCCTGACGAGCCTGCTGTGCAGATTACGAGCGCAGCAGCAGGAACTCAGCTATCCGAAGGCATCTTAACCGAGTCTCAAAGCTTACTCGAAGAGGCAGGTCTAGATAACCACGATGGTACGTTTGAGGGCAACAGCGCGCTGGTACGCCTCAATAACCCAGTCGATCAGCTAAAAGCGCAAGAAGTGCTACGTCAAAACTTGGGCGAAGACTATGTCGTTGCCCTTAACCTAGCACAAACTACCCCGCAGTGGCTACGCGATATCGGTGCAAGACCGATGAAGCTTGGTCTCGATTTGCGTGGTGGTGTACGCTTTGTACTCGAAGTCGATATGGACAAAGCGCTTGAACAGCGTTTGACCAGCGCCAGTCGTGATATGCGACGTGAGCTACGTGCTGAGCGAGTAGCAATCAAAGGTATCAAAACCGAAGATCGCGGCGTGGTATTGCATTTTGCTGATACTGACACTCGTAACCGTGCCCAAAATGTATTACAAGGCTCAATGAGCAATACGTTTAACTTGCAGTCTTCTATTGATGATCAAGGTCCTGCATTGGTCTTATCGTATAACGATGCGACACTTGACGAAATCAATAGCTACGCGGTCAATCAGAACTTAACGACTCTACGTAATCGTATTGCTGAGCTGGGTGTTACCGAAGCTTTGGTACAGTCGCAAGGTGCTAGCCGTATCGTCGTTGAGCTACCTGGTGTACAAGATACTGCTGAAGCAAAACGTGTACTTGGCCGTACTGCAAACCTTGAGTTCCGTATGGTAGCAGAAGATGCTGACACTTATACTGGCGGTATACCTCCAGCGGGCACAGAGGCATTCCCATTCGAAACACTTGATGGTCCTCCTGTATTGTTAGATCGTCAAGCGATCGTCACCGGGGACAAAGTAACCAACGCGCAAACTGGCTTGGATGAAAGTGGTCTACCTGAAGTAAGTATTACCTTGGACAGTGCTGGCGGTAAGCTTATGCAGAACGCCACACGTACAGCTGTTGGCCAACAGATGGCTGTATTGTTCATAGAAAACAAACAAAGAATCACTTACGAAGAAGATCCAGCGACTGGTGAGACGACTGAAGTACGTACACCTTATGCTGAAACCAAAGTCATCAACCGCGCCAACATTCAAGCGGTATTGGGTTCATCATTCCGTATTACTGGTTTAGATAGTAGTGCTGAAGCAGCTGAGCTTGCGCTATTGCTACGCTCGGGCGCACTTGCTGCACCGATGTATTTCGTAGAAGAGCGCACTATTGGTCCATCACTCGGTCAAGAAAACATTGATAAAGGATTGTTCTCTACGCAAGTCGGCTATCTATTAGTCTTCGCGTTTATGATTATCTTCTATCGTCTGTTCGGTGTGATTGCCAACGTTGCGCTAGCCGTTAACGTTATTATTATCATTGCGATTATGTCAATTTTGGGTTCATCACTTACCCTACCGGGTATCGCAGGTATCGTTTTGACCATTGGTATGGCAGTTGATGCCAACGTGCTGATCTTTGAGCGAATACGAGAAGAGATTGCCAATGGTGTGCGGCCAAAATCAGCCATTGTGGCAGGTTTCGATCGCGCATTTAGCAGTATTTTTGATGCCAACATTACAACCTTATTGGTCGCGTTTATCCTATTTGCGATTGGTACTGGTCCGATTAAAGGCTTTGCGATTACGCTAGCTATTGGTATTGTCAGCTCGCTATTCACCGCTATTTTGGTGACACGTGCACTGGTACAAATTGCTTATGGTAAGCGTAAATCCATCAAAAGTCTGAGCATCGGTTAGGAGAATATTATGGCGATCGATAATAACAACCCTTTAGAACAGCAGAATAATCCTGATCGAAATGGCTCAAACGGTGACACGACCAATGCAAGTACGCGTCGCCGTAACAAACCGCGTCGTGATGGTAAAGGTAGCAATACTAAAACCAATAACCCTACTACCGCAAAGTCAGGTAAAAGCTCTAGTCGTCGCGGTGGTAAAGGTCAAAATGCCGAAGACAGTCAAGCACTGTCTACCGCTGTTGATTCTGACGTAATATCAGGTGACGCCGCTGATGATGCAGCAGCTGTCGCTGAAGGTGGCATCAAGGCAGTTGGCAACCAACGTATCATTCCATTTATGAAGATAGAAAAGCCGATGGCACTACTATCTTTATTTATGGTGATCGGTAGTATCATTGCTATCGCGGTAAATGGTCTGAACTTAGGTCTTGATTTTACTGGTGGTGTCTCTGCTGATGTTCGTTATGAGCAGCCTGTTGAGCAAGTTGCTGTTGTACAAGCACTAGCAGACAATGGCTTTGATGATGCGGTTGTACAGTATCTAGGTACGCGTGAAGAGCTATTGGTACGTCTACCTCCTCAGTCTGATAACGTCGATGGACTAAGCGCAAATCTGACGCAAGCATTGGCACTACCTAGCAATACCGCTACGATTAGCAACGTAAATATCATTGGTAGCCAAGTTGGTAATGAGGTTTATCTAAACTCAGTCATGGCATTGGTGTTGGCACTGGTTTGTATGCTCGGCTATGTTGCCCTACGATTCCAGTTCAAATTGTCTCTAGGTGCTGTACTGTCACTGTTCCATGATGCCGTCGTAACCATCGGTGTATTTGCACTATTCGGCTTCCCCTTTGACCTGACGGTATTGGCTGCGGTATTGGCATTGATTGGTTATTCATTGAACGATACCATCGTTGTCTATGACCGTATTCGTGAAAACTTCCGCCGTGTTCGCGGAATTACGCCAGAACAGACGATTGATTTGTCATTGACCGAGACGCTACGCCGTACGATTATGACCATCTCAACCGTTTTATTGGTCGTACTAGCCATGCTCTTCTTGGGCGGTGATGGGTTATACTGGTTCTCAGTAGCTCTATTCATCGGTTTGCTTGCGGGTACTTACTCATCAACTTATATTGCCAGTTCGATTCCGCTGCGCATGGGTCTGTCGCGTGATGATTTTATCGTAAAAGTAAAACCAGAGTTTGAAGAAGAAATCGTTACTTTCAATGATCCAAAAATGTTTGAGCAAGACAACGTTTAGTAAGGTATATTAGATGGTTTGATACGCTGAAATAGCGTGTTATCACATTCTATATAATTACTGATTGCACAGATACAACGTTTAAATAAGAGCACCTGACTTATGAATAATGAGTCTAGGTGCTTTTGTCTTTATAGCTATTTTGTCTCTTACATTAAATGTACTGCCTTACAATTTTATTATTATTTAACGAATATACCTCTTTATCGTTCACGTATAAACGAGTCACCCATGTCAGCTAATTCCGCAACTTCTCACGCGATGCCACCTATTGACACAAGCTATAAGCGTATTGTCGCGATTGCATTGCCTGTACTGCTAGCCAATTTGGCCATGCCATTGCAGAGCGTTATTGATACGGCCATTGTTGGCAATATGAATGACACAGCGAAACTTGCTGGCATGGGTTTGGCCATACAGCTGCTGTCGCTATTGCTTGTTAGCTTTAACTTTTTGCAATATGCATCATCTGGACTTGCTGCACAGGCATTGGGACAACTGGCGAATAATACTAGCAATGCATCAGCTCTATCAGTGCCCACGCCTTTGCTGTCTATCTTACAGCGCGCGTTACTATTGGCGTTTGTTATCGGAGCAATATTGCTACTGGCAAAGCCCTGGCTGATTGATTTTGGCTTACAAGCACTATCAGCCAATCCTGAGAGTGGACGCGCAGCGAAAACCTACTTAGACGTACGCTTTTGGGGCGTGATCGCAGAGCTGATGAATTTTGCATTTATTGGTTGGTTTGCAGGACAAGGTAAGACCCGTTATATGCTTTATCAACAGGGCTTTATTGCCGTACTTAATATCGTACTGACCTTGTTTTTTGTATTTGCAATGCAGATGGGATTAGCTGGTGTCGCACTGGGAACGACTATTGCATTTTGGTTTGGAATACTGATGGCACTGTGGTTGAGCCGCCAACATCTAAAAATATCGTGGTCTGTATTATTCAAAGCGGATCGACAGTATTTTACGAAAGAAAAGATGCTTAGGCTATTTTCTTTAAACAAAGATATCTTTGTACGCACTCTTATCTTAACGCTAAGCTTTGCTTGGATTACTCGACTGTCTGCGCAAAGCGGAGATGTCATACTGGCTGCTAACGCTATTTTATTGCAAGTATTAAGCATATCTGCCTTCGCTTTAGATGGCGTCGCTGTTTCTGCTGAAACGTTAAGTGGACAAGCTGCAGGGCGACGTGATTGGCCACGTTTTCGTATTATCATAAAGCGTACAGGCGTGGTTAGTTATGGTCTTGCTATCATGTTGAGCGCCATTTGGTGGCTTTCGATGCCTACGTATTTAGGATTTATGACCAATATTGAGTCGGTGTTTGCCCTCGCCTATGACTACCATTTATATGCCGTATTATTGCCTCTTGTCGGTGTTGGTGCCTATTGGCTGGATGGGATATTTTTCGGTTTGACGGCTGGTAGCGTGATCCGTAATGCGGCGCTGATACTGGCTGCTATTTTCTTTCCGTTGAGTTGGCTGCTCTATCAACAATGGGATATGACAGGTATTTGGCTTAGCGTGTGGTGTCTATTATTATTGAGACTAGTCATTCTAGGTGGGTTTTTGTACCGTGCCAATCAGACTGACAGCTATGAAAAACTACAACCTGAAGCTTAGTTAATTTTATACTATGTTTGCTCTATCAATTTTCGATAGAACGTTTTTATTAAGCTCGTTTTGCACTTTTTAATTTTGCAGCAATACCGTTTGAATCAATAATTTTTATATCAATAGATTTATAAAAATATCATAAGAAAAATTTAGGATGTCATGTGAATACTCATTCAAATGAATTAAGCCATCAACATGCAAACCGCTATCAATGGGCTGAGGGCTTTAAGAAAAGCTTGCCAGTTGCTATGGGATATCTGCCTGCCGGTATTGCCTTTGGTGTACTCGCACAGGTAGCAGGTATCCCGATATGGGCAACGATTATGCTCAGTATCGTTCTCTATGCTGGTGCAGCTCAGTATGCTTGTTTACCAATGCTGAGCGCGGGCCTACCGATTGGCAATATCGCCACCAATATTGCGGCGATTAATCTACGTCATGTATTCTATGGTATGCCGTTATTACAGTATTTACCAAAAAATAAGCTGGCCAAGACGTATTGTTTGTTTGCGTTGACCGACGAGACTTTTTCGATCATGACAAGCTTACCAAATGAGTCACGACGAGCGCTGATACTTCCTATCAGCCTATTTAACCAAAGCTGGTGGGTACTGGCGAGTACGGTTGGCGTAATGATTGGTAGTACGCTCAGTGATTTGGTGCCAAATTTAGATTTTGCGTTGGTTTGCCTGTTTGCAATTCTGGCTTATGAGCAATTTCAAAGTATCAAACGCTACTTCCCGATTGGTATTGCCATGCTTGGCTTAATCATTGCTTCGCTATTTACCAGTGACTGGTTGCTACTAGTAGCCATCACTATCTGTATGTTTATGATTTTGGTACGTGGGTTTTGGATAGAGCGTCAAAAGACGGGAGACTCTTATGACCAGTAGTTATCTTATTTTTGCTACGCTTGCCATGGCAGCTGTGACCTTTATCACTCGTGCGCTACCCGCACTGATACCTAGAAAGCTACTCGATACACCTTGGCTACACCGATTAAATGAGAGTTTGCCATTATCAGTGATGGTACTGTTAATTTTAACTAGCCTCTCTTATCAAGACCTATCGACGACTGTTGCTTTAAGCGATACCGAGTTGCATCTATTAATGGCACAAGTCGGCGCACTTATTTTGGTATTGTTTATCTATCATATCAGCCGTCAGCTTTTGGTCAGTATGGTTGTCGGTATAGCAGCAATCAATGGTCTATTTTGGTTATTTAGCAGTTTTCTAGGCTAAAACTGTTTCGACCATTTATATAAACGTCAGTACCATTGGCTATATTTTAAACATAAAAAAGCTAGATTCATTCAGAATCTAGCTTTTTGTTATCTGAAAACAATGGCTTTAACTTAGCTTAAAGCTCTTCTACGCCCATCATATCAACTGGGGTATCAGCCACTATTTGTACGCCTTTTTTACCAGTCTTGGCAGTATCGTTACGCTGCTCTTGCAGGTGATCAAGATACGCTTCATTGATCTGACCAGTGATGTAACAGCCGTTAAATACCGCACAATCAAAACCTTCCACTCGGCTATGTTTGGTATCTTTTACTGCATCGATCAAATCATCCAAATCTTGGAAAATCAAACGATCAGCGCCGATGATATCACGTACTTCTTCAACGCTATTGCCTGAGGCAATAAGCTCGCTACGTACGGGCATATCAATGCCGTATACGTTTGGAAATTTCACTGGTGGCGCAGCGCTGGCAAAAAACACCTTGTTAGCACCAGCATCTCGTGCCATTTGAATGATTTCATGACAGGTCGTACCACGAACGATAGAATCATCAACCAACAGTACATTTTTGCCTTTGAACTCTAGTGGCACAGCGCTCAGCTTTTGGCGAACTGATTTTTTACGCTGCTGCTGACCTGGCATAATAAACGTACGACCGATGTAACGGTTTTTCATGAACCCTTCACGGTACTTAACGTTCATTTTTAACGCCAGCTCCATCGCTGAAGTACGTGACGTATCCGGAATTGGAATGACCACGTCGATATCATGATCCTCACCCCATTCAGCAAGGATTTTATCTGCCAGTTTTTCACCCATGCGTAGGCGTGATTTATAAACTGAGATATTGTCCATAATCGAATCTGGACGAGCAAAGTACACATATTCAAAGATACAAGGCGTGTATTCTTTTTGCTCGACGCATTGATGCGTATGCAGCTTATGGTTTAAATCGATAAAAATCGCTTCGCCTGGTTTTACATCACGAACGATAGTAAAGCCAGAACCTGTCAATGCAACTGATTCAGAAGCAACCATATACTCAGTGCCGCCATTCGGTGCCATACGCTTACCAAAGATAAGTGGACGGATACCGTTTGGATCGCGGAATGCAAGTAAGCCATGACCAGTGATCAAAGCGACAACGCCATAAGCGCCTTCACAGCGTTTATAGACAGCTTTTACTGCTTCAAAGATATCATCAGCAGTTGGGTGTGTTTTGCCTAAATTCTGCATCTCATGTGCTAGTACGTTTAACAGTACTTCAGAATCTGAGTCAGTATTAAGGTGGCGACGATCTTCGATATACAAAGATTTGGCCAAATTCTCAGCATTGGTCAAGTTACCGTTATGCGCAAGGGTAATACCATATGGTGAGTTGACATAAAATGGTTGTGCTTCGGCGCTGCTAGAAGTACCAGCTGTCGGGTAACGAACGTGACCGATACCGAACTTACCAACCAGTTTCATCATATGACGATTCATAAATACGTCACGTACCATGCCATTTTCTTTACGTAGATAGAGTCGCCCATCTTGCAAAGTGACAATACCTGCTGCATCTTGCCCGCGATGCTGTAGCATCGTCAAACCGTCATAAAGAATCTGATTGACTGGTTCGTGAGCTGCAACTCCAATGACTCCACACATAATAGCTATATCCTATTTTGACTCATACATTAGTACGACAATAACGGCAAAATTAACGACAGTATATTGCTAAAATCATTCACTGTCGCACGCCGCTAACCTGATGATATTGTAAGAAACTTAACGAGATTTTTCGATAACCTATGTTTGATTATCAGTGACACGTGCAAAAATTTAGAAGTATAAAAAGAAGTAAAATAATAGACAGTCAGATAAAATAATAGGCAATTAAACAATTACGACTGATTGACCTGATCCCAAGCCATGCCCAATACATCCGATACTAGAGCCTTGCCCATCGGTGCATATGGCATCAGCTCAGGCGCTAGTACGGAGGTTTGCCACTGCGGCATCTGTACTAGCAATGGCGCACTGACGCTGAGTACAACCAAGACCATTAGTACGTTTTTGGCAGCACCCAGTACGCCGCCTGCCATTTTGTCCAAGACGCCCAAACGTAAGGTTTTGAGCACGCCTGAGAATACAAACGCTATCAGATGCATGATTGCCAATATGGCAATCACTACCAATAAAAAGGCCATTGCCATCTGTAACACAGGGTTTTGCACGATACCCGTTAATTGGGGCGACACTACTCCTGCCAGCCTAGTAGCAGCGATAAGGGCGATAAACCAACCTACCAAGCCTATTGCTGTTTTAATCAGTCCTACTTGAAAGCCGCGCCATAAGCCAATCAAGACAACGATAGCAATCACAATATCTAAACCACTCATGCTTTACGCCTTATTACCTTATTTAGTGGATTAACTTTCCATGGCATCGTAATAGCCACCGATTGCCTGAATGCAAGACTGCACTAGCCCAGGACCACGATAAATAAGCCCCGTATAGAGCTGTACCATGTCTGCGCCTGCTTCGATTTTTTTGACGGCTTTGGCACCACTATCGATACCACCCACGCCTATCAAAGCGACTTTACCATCTAACTGATCAGAGAACTGTTGCAAAATCTGAGTACTAATATGACTCACAGGACGACCAGATAAGCCGCCCATTTGGTCGCCATCACGCAAGTCTTCGACACCTACACGGCTTAGTGTTGTATTGGTCGCAATCAAACCATCAATTTCAAAGTCTATTAATTGCTGCGAGATATAGTCAACTTGTAATGGCTCTAAATCTGGAGCAACTTTAAGCACTAATGGGACATAAAAACCATATTCAGTAGCCAGCTGACTATGACGATTTTTAATCGTATCCATTAACTGAGTCAGTGCTTCACCACTTTGCAAATCACGTAAGTTTTTAGTGTTTGGCGAGGAGATGTTGACCGTAATGTATGAGGCATGCGGATACACACGCTCTAAGCAATACACATAATCATCAGCGGCTTGCTCTACTGGCGTATCGGCATTTTTACCAATATTAATACCAATATTGCCTTTATATTTACAGCGTTTGACATTGTCGATCAGATAATCAACGCCTTCATTGTTAAAGCCCATACGATTGATAATCGCATCTGCTTGCTTGATTCTAAATAGTCTTGGCTTGTCATTGCCTACTTGCGGTCTTGGCGTGACGGTTCCTACTTCTATAAAACCAAACCCTAACTCAGCCAGCGCATCAATATAATCGCCGTTTTTGTCCAAGCCTGCGGCCAGACCAACTGGGTTAGAGAACTGCAAACCCATACAGTCTGTTGGTTGCATTGACTGACCATACGCCAAGCCTAAAACACGCGCTTTATGCGCTTTATCCAATAAAGATAGCGTCATCTCATGGGCGTGTTCGGGATCCATATTAAACAAAAAAGGACGAAGTAAGGCATAAGACATAGTGATGGCAGACCCTGCTTGGAAGAAATAGTGAATAAAAAATGCGAATGAAATCGGGCGCAGCGATTATATCAGCTTAACAGAAATAAGAGCAAAGTTTCAGTCGCTAAATTTCTACATTTAAGCAGTAACCAATGCTGATGAGTCTCTGCTAAATAACGATAAGCTGCCGCTTTCTAAGCTAAAGACATAGCACAAAGGTACTATTAAACGTCTACGGTACTGGACGTCCATCAGTTAACGCAATCCAACCACGTATAATGCGATATAAATGCCAGATAAAGGTAAAAGTCATAATGAGCAAACCAAGACCAGCTAATAATATTGAGCCAATAGCGATATTGCCACTATCCGCCAATAAGCTAACGCCAAAGCCGCCTAGTGCGAAGGTAATCAAAATAATGCCAATGACGAACCAAACGATACTGTACCAAAAGGTCTTGATTTGCCAATCGAAATGCGTGGCTAACCATGACCCATTAGCATCATGGCGCTTGGCATAATTCATGACAATCGGCACAATCCACAGTAAACCCGCAGTAAAGTAGCTGATCACATATAAGAAATAAGTGATGTGGTTATAAGTAATTAACGAACGGCGCTTATCGTTGCTCATACTGTCCCGCATTATGTGAGGTTTTCCTTACTGGTAATATTTTTGTTCGATAGTCATATGGTTAACTATTTAATGGAGCCAGATAAATGGCTTTTCAATGATACCAACGATAAAGCATTATTTTGCTGTCGAGGATTGAGTGTCGAGTACTAAGCATACAGTGATATAAGTATCTAAAATTTCTGACATAAGCATCTAAAATATTTATCACAAAATGATGCATTTTAAGAAGTGACCGTTGCTTGTACCTGTATAGATTTATTGGTCAGGTCTTGCTGCATAGATAGCTGTATAAACTGCCAACCTTGCTGTTCAAGCTTACCCAGTGCAGTGCTGACAACCGCTTGACTAGGATGCGTAAAGCTCAGTTGCACTTCATCACCAGTCGCAACCACCTGAGCACCTGCTATACCTGAGTTATTGAGCAGCGCATTGATACGACTAGCAGGCGGCATATCAACCTCTCCAGTAGCGTTGTTACCAGAATTCAATGCACTACTATCAATATTACCTGCTTGAGCACGCAACCAAAAATAATCCGCCACTTGTTCCTGATAGTCACTCTTACTATCGCTCGCTGCTTGATGAACGCTATAGCCACCATAGCCGCCAATAAACAACAGTAGAAATACGGACAATATAGCTAATGCTAGCTGATCACGGGGAGGTAATGCTTGCCAGCGCGTCGTGAGTACATTTTGATAATTATTCATACGCTCTGACAATACATGAGCCTTAGTACTGGTTGCAGAGACCGCTGCATTACGTTTGATACGGCGTTGTAATCGTTTCATGTTTTGACCTTTATTACCAATACCTTGATGAGTTACGACGCTGCCGCATTGTTTGCCATGTCGCTGTTTTCTGCAATATTATTTTCTATCACATTGACAGTGACTTGACCACTAAACTGACCTTGCTCATTACTATTCACTTGCGCAAGTTTGGCATTTAAGCCTTGTGCTACCAGTGTGCTTGTGAATTTATCAAGACTACCGCGATCTGGAGCAATCAAGGTAAAGCTGAGCGCTGATGGCTGCATTACCAGTGACTGTGCATGCAATGAAGACTGTTTAATCAGCGGTGATATGCGTGACAGTGCCGCCATATGCGATGCAGGCGCTTGGCTATCGCTACGCAGTTTTGGTTGCAGCTGTACTTGCAATTTGGTGCGCGTACTCAGTGGCTCATCGGCAAACCAAGACTGATATTGTGCCGCAATTGCAGTCTTGGTTGCTGCGGTTGCTTGATTATACTTATACCACTGTACACCATCGGTTGCCATTTGCAGCACTAACGCTGATAGCGCAACCATCATCGCCACTCGCAAATATGGCGATAATTGTGAGTCAGTAGATTTCATAAAGAAATTAAGCGCGTGACGTTCGGGACTGTCAATTGGCTTAGGTACTGTAGGCAGGGTCGTCAGTAGCAGCTGATGATCAGCGATCAACGCTTTAGTTTGCGCTACTAAATCCATGGACGATGATGAATCTAGTAAGTCAAGCGATGCGTCAATAGCTGCCTCAATAGACGGCAGTACCATTACTTCACTCAAATGCGGGAAACGCTCAAACATTAGCGGTAAATAGCTGACGGCCATGCCCTGACGCAATGATTGGCGCAGCAGCATAGTCTGTGAATCTTGATAGAGAGCCACTTGCTGACCTGCGCCCTCTTCTGGCGGTGGCAACAATAAAAAATCTGGCAGTAACGCTACTATATTCATACCGGCTAGCTGCGCACTTTGCTGCCATGCCTCAATATCGTTTTGTGCCAGTGCATACAATTGCGTCGTATCAGCATGGCTCAATTGGCGGATGTTTAATTGCTCAATAGGTGTTAATGAAGTTTCTTCAAATAAGTACTGCTTGCCGCTATTACCCAGCTGTTTAAGCTGAGTAGCATTGAGCGCCGTGTCTACTTGCAACGCGTGACTTGAGGGGAAGTATAGACAAAGCGTCTTTTGGCTATTGGACTTATAGTTACCATAGATTGTTTGCAGCTGTTGCCAACCATCAACCATTTGCCATTGCTGTACATCTTCGTGCCAGACAGCTAGCGGGCTATGCTTCGCTCGTAACCAAACATGTAACACTAAACGTGTCCTCAATTATTGCTGCAGTTATCAAAATATCGTTAAGGATTGATGCGGTTTTTGAAACAGCTGGATGATTTTATATGATTAATAAAGGGCTGAACTTTGTACCAATACCATTTTAAATCCGTTATATTCAATCAACTATGCTCTAGCAAAGCGTTCCTAAGCAAAATATTAGAATATCTAGTCTAGTACGGCTGGTCAGGAACAAAACGATCAACTTCCGTTGCCATGCCAGTCATCACAAATTCCATATCAAACACTCTGGCTTCTGCTAAAGAGAACGATTCTGGATAGTCGCCTGTCAGCAATCCCGCGATATAAGCGACGATAGACATATGACAAACAACAACCAAACACTCAGCTTCAATATTGGCAATATCTATCAGAGCTTGGCGCGCATCATCCGAGGGCGTGATATTGTCCTGCACAGATGATAGTACTTGCGGCGCTTGTGACTGGAACGCAGATAAAGTCTGCTGCGCTCTCGTATAAGGGCTGACCACAAAACGATCTGGGCTATAGTGAGTGGTCACATACTCTGCCGTTTGCGCTGCTTGCTGCTGACCAAAGTCCGTCAGCTGACGCGCGCTATCTGGACGTGTCTCATCTTCTGCTTGACCATGACGTACTAATATAATTTTCATAACCTTCCTTGGAGCGCTGAGTTCGACTTTCTTAATACTGATTTTTAATGGTGTGTCTTACTTATCAGCATCGCCATCTTTGCTTTTGCTATTGCTACCAGAGGTTTTCATATGAGCCGTAAGCGCAGCATTGCTATGATCATGCGCCATGACAAACTCAACATCGCTACGGAATCCTGCTTCCATTAGATGTAGCGCAACGCCTAGAGCGGCCTTGTCTTCATAAATCACCGCATAGAGCGCATGAGTAATTGGCATATAGATACCCGCCTTGGTCGCCTTTTCATGTACTTGCTGAATGGTATTTACCCCTTCAGCGGTCTGGCCAAGCTTTTTGACCGCGGCATCTATACTCATACCGCGTCCAAGCATATTACCGATACGATAGTTACGACTTAGCTCTGAGCTACAAGTGGCGTATAAGTCGCCTACCCCTGACAAGCCCAAGAAAGTGAGCGGATTGGCACCTTCCTCAACGCCAAAACGACTCATTTCTGCCAAAGCACGAGTAAGAATCATCGCTTTAGTATTCTCACCTACTTCATAAGCTGCCGCCATCCCCATGGCAATTGCGTAGATGTTTTTTAGCGCACCGCCAAGCTCGACGCCGCGTATATCATCACTAGCAAATACTCTAAAGAAGGCACTATGTAATGCTGCTTGCACAGCATGACGTAATGGCTCTGACTCACTTGCGATAACCGTAGCAGACGGCATATTTTTCATGATTTCTATGGCGAGGTTAGGCCCTGACATGACGCCAAAATTCACTTCTGGTAACACTTCTTTGATGATATCACTCATCATCGCAAAGGTGTCTTTTTCCATGCCTTTAGTCAACGATACAATGGACTGACCACTGATAAAAGGTGCGATGTTTTTTAGCGTTTCGCGAAAGGCTAAACCTGGCACAGCGATAAAAATAATGTCTTTATCTTTGACGCTTGCCGCCAAATCATGGCTGTATTTCAATCGATCATCAAGCTTATAGCCCGGTAGATACTTTTTATTGGTCTGTGTTTTGGCCATTGCTTTTACCGTACGCTTATTACGTACCCACAGCGTGGTATCACAGCCATTACGTGCGGCTAAATTTGCCATTGCCGTACCAAAGCTACCACCACCCAAAAACGCCAAACGCAGCTTGGTTGGATTGCTATGAATGTCGGCCATATCCTTTGCCACAGCTGATTCAACAGGACTAGGATTTGACTTTTTACGGCCGAGACCTGACTTGGTTGCTCGCTCAAAAATACCTGCAAGCATACCATTCTGCTTTTCAGACGACTCTTTGTCCGTTTCATTATTAGCACTGGTGTTGTTTTTATTACTATTGTTAGGGCTTGTCATGTTCTTTTATCCGTGTTGACTGACGTATTATCAATAGAATCTATCGTGCTCAGCGACTGGCCTTATTATCTTTGAATTACAACTTTGTGAAATTATAATCTTATAAATAGACAGCACTAAGCTACATTACGACTCGAAGCGAACTAGCGGTTCGATATCAATAGGTTTGCGTTTGGACTCATCCTTGGGACTTGTGCCAGTATAAACAAAAGCTGTCACATAATCATCTGCGCCTACGCCAAAATACGCTTTTACTGCAGGCTCATTACATAACAGCCCAGTGCGCCAAACGGTACTAAATCCTTGGGCCTTTAATGCCAAGATTAGATTTTGTACAGCAGCACCCGCACTGAGCATTTGCTCAAAAGGCGGTACTTTTTTGTGTTCTTGCATTTGAGTTACAGCCGTTATGATTAGCGGCGCTCGCAGCGGCATATTTTTAGTTTTAGTGATGGTTTTTTCAGACAACTCTTCGCCATCTTGTAGCGCTTTTGCTTGGGCAGCTTCGAGCAAGGCACGGCCTAATTCATGGCGCGCCTCACCTTGCGTCACGATGAAGCGCCACGGACGCAACTTTTTATGATCTGGCGCAGTTGCCGCACACTCAATGGCAGATTCAATCTGCGCACGCGTCGGGGCTGGCTCATCTAGATTGCCCATGCTGCGTCTTGAATTGATCCAACCTATCAGCTCATCACTGGTAGATGAGATATCATTCGCTGCTACATTCTTAATAGACAGTTTGTTGTCTTCAGTTTCTTGGCTTTCATTGTCAGTTGTAGTCATTGTTTTATCCTTATTTATTATTATCTATCACTACTTATTATTTATAATACCATTTTCCTATTTTTTAACAGTTATAGAGCAGTTGATAGCTACACATAGGCAGTCTCAACTCAGCGATAAACTACGCAACATCTTCGACTCGGTGGTCCATGCGTAGATAGTCCTCTGACTGCATCTCAAGCAGACGTGAGCGAGTACGCTCAATCTCAAACGCCAACTTCTCTCCTTGGTACAAGTCTAGAATCGGCTGCTCTGCCCGTACCAATAGTTTTACACGGCGATCATAAAATTCATCGACGAGATAAATAAAACGGCGCGTTGGATCACGCAAGTCGTCATCTAGTGCTGGCACGGAGTCAACTAAAACAGTACTAAATCGTTTGGCAAGCTCAATAAAATCAGCGGCTGATCGCGGTGCCATACAGAGATGACGGAAGTCACAGAATAAGATATCTTCGGTACAAGCGTTGATTTTTACTTCTCGTCCATTGATAGTAATGGGCTCTTTACTGATTTTCTGGTTATTCGACAAGCTAGCAAAACGGTTGGCTAGCCAATGGTAGTTCGCCTTAGTAAGCGGCGCTTCGTATAACTCAGCCTGTTGCAATACTCGCAGACGATAATCAATTCCCGAGTCGATATTCATTACCGTCGTATGACGCTCAACTTCCGCAATAGCAGGCATAAAACGGTCACGATGTAAGCCATCTTTATACAGTCCAGCTGGCTCAATGTTTGAAGTGGCAACCAAAGTAATACCGCGATTGAACAGCATAGTGAACAAATCACCCAATATCATGGCATCAGAGACATTAGAAACAAAAAACTCATCAAAACAAATAATAACCGCTTCTTTATAAATAATATCAGCGACTTTTTCGAGTGGATCGCTCTCACCTTGTAGTTTGTTAAGCTCTCTATGGACACGCTGCATAAAATGATGGAAATGCAGACGCATTTTGCGCTCGATGGTCAACGAGTCATAAAACATGTCCATCATCCACGTTTTACCGCGGCCAACACCGCCCCACATATAAAGGCCTGTTGGCGCGACTGGCTTAGATTTCAAAAAGCCAAAAAAACCTTTCTTTTGCGGTGCACTATTGATGAGCTGATGGTATATCTCATCAAGATAGCTCATGGCCTGAAATTGCTGCTCATCCCGAGTAAACTCATCTGTACTGACGGCTTTCTCGTAACGTTGCAATGGAGATAAACTCATAATACGACTCATCGTTGGATTAAATAAATATCAAAATAGTAGGATAATTTAGCATAATGCTGGTGCTACCAAGCAAGCCATGCTAAACCATATCAAAGCAGAAGCTATCAAGCTGAGCTAGGTAACAAATAAATTAGCTGTCCTGCCCAAAGCTATGCTTGTCTAATAAACCTTTGAGCTCCGATAAGCGACCATGGAAGAAATGACCCGCGCCATCGACCACGCTGACTTCAATACCTAATCGGTCTGCAAATGCCTGCATATTGTCAGGTTCAATCACCTCATCCGCATTACCATAAATCTCAAAAGTTCTATCCGCAGGCAAACTAATATCAGTACTGTCATTTTTTTCGACTGATGGTGCGATCAGGGCAATTTTCGTGACTTCAAAGTCACCCAATCCCCATATATGCGCGGCTTCAAGCACTTGCTCAGCCACGCGTGCAGTAACATAGCCACCAAAAGAAAAGCCACCCAGCCATAGCTTTCGAGCATTGGTTTGTTCAGCAATCCATTGTAGCACGGTCATCGCATCGACCACTTCACCTTCCGCATAATCATGCTCGCCTGTCGATTGACCAACACCGCGAAAGTTAAAGCGCACCACATGCATACCATTATCACGGGCAAAGCGATACATGGTGGTGACCACTTTGTTATTCATCGTACCATCAAACAACGGATTGGGATGGCATAGCAGCGCCACAGTGTCTGTAGTTGGATCATTAGGATTGTCATTTTGCCACAGTGCGTCAACCTCGAGCACGCCAGCAGGAGCAGGAGCAGGAATCAATTGCATAGTATTACTTATTAATAAAAAATGAATGGCTCAATTATCCTAGATACAATTTATATTTCAAGTGATTTGCTGTGTACGAATGCGACTTGTTTTATTTTTGGTCAATAATGGTTATCTGCCGTTTTGAAATATTGCTGTTCTTAAGGTTTTAAACTGGTTTATATCTAAGGCAAGGTTCATCGGCAATATACCGGTAATACAGCACACAATAACTGTCTAGACAGGTAATATCTAGATAAGCTACATTCATAAAGCTTTGCCTATAGCTAAGACGTTCTGTTTATATAAATCAGGAATTATTTATGAATACTTTTAATAAAACTGCCAGTTTGACGGCAACGTTAGTGGCTGCACTTGCTTTGAGCGCTTGTCAAAGTACGCCTTCCTCACCAGTTATCCAGCGTGCCAACTCTATCTATGAAACAACAGGTATCGCTGATACCAAGGTCAAAGCACAACAAAATGCGATCGATAGTGCGCAAAAAACCTGTCGAAGCAAGCAAGTGATTATCGTTGATGACAATGTAAAATATAATGGTATCTTAAATGAGCGTACTGGCCGTATGGTTGGTCAAGTAGGTGCTGTCGTTGGCTCGATATTTGGCACGGGTACACCAGATCTGTCACGTAGCGATGATTACGAATACACCATTAACTTCCGTTGCCAATAAATATCGTCAATACCATATAAATCAGATACAGTGTCAGGCTCACTCAGTCTACTACTTGTAGCACTTTCACTTGCCTTCCTCGTATCTAAATTATCTTGAACCGACTATATCTAGCTAAAAATATCTATCTACTTTTCTCTACACGACAACTTCTTTTAGACGCAAACAGGTTTACGATTTAATCGCTAACATTAAGTGACATACAATCGTCCTCTGATTAAACAGCCAACAAACTGCGAGATAGATAATATATCAATCAAAGCTTGTTGGCTTCGCTTTTTGTGCTCTCCTTTTTAAGTTAAACTATCCGCTACCGTATTCAGCACATCCTCGTCAGTCTTTATATTTTCATTACCTTTGGTCTAATATTATGCGCAAACCCAATCTTTCAAATATTAAACAGGCCAAAGTATTAGCACCTGCCAAAGATTTGGCCACTCTAGAGGCGGAACTCGCTGAGCAGGAAGACCATCTAGAGGATACGGTCTTACGCCTAAGTGATTACTTATCAGCGGTTGAAATGGTCATCAAACAAACTTTTGACCACCGTGTCTGGGTAAAGGCTGAAATCCGAAATCTATCGAGTAAAGGTGGTCATTACTACTTTGAACTGGCAGAAAAAGATGACGATGGCAAAGTGGTCGCCAGTTGTCGTGGCAATCTCTGGCGCTTTAAAGCTGCGCGTGTATTAGCTAAGTTTGAACGTGCGACTGGTATGCCGCTTGAGCGTGATTTGACCGTACTCCTCAAAGTATCGGCAGGCTTCCATGCCCAGTACGGATTTTCAATCACCATTGAAGATATTGATCCTAGCTATACGCTAGGCGACTTGGCACGGCAGTATGCAGAAATGGTTGACCGCCTAACAGGTGAAGGGCTATTACATCTTAATCAACAGCTACCTGCTCCTTTTGATATCGAGCATGTACTGGTCATCGCTCCTGAAAAGGCGGCTGGATTGGGCGATTTTCAAGCAGATGCGGATCGCTTAGCCAGTACAGGTGCGTGTCAGTTCCACTATCATAATGCGACTTTTCAGGGCAATCATGCGCCCGCTGAAATCCGTCAAGCCATCGTTAGCGCCCAGCAGCAGTTTTACGATACTTATCAGCGCTTACCAGATTTACTAGTGATTATTCGCGGCGGCGGTGCGGTTGGTGACTTGGCTTATCTCAATGATTATGAGCTGGCAGCTTTGGTTGCCGAGCAGCCTGTCCCTGTCTGGGTGGGTATCGGTCATGAGCGTGACAAAGTCATCTTAGATGAAGTGGCGCATACCAGTTTTGACACACCCTCAAAGGTGATTGCTGCTATTCATAGCTACTTGGCCCAGCTCGTCACTCAGACGCTACAATATCAAGCACAAATTAAGCAAGCGGCTCAGCGTCAATTGAATACTGCTGAGCAACAAACCGCACGCCAATTGAGCCAAATACAGTCGCAAACGATTGGGCAGCTCACCGCTCTACGAAAAGACAGTGACTATGCATGGCGCAGTATTCAACAAAGTGCCCAGCGCCAAGTAAAGCAAGCAGTCAGACTGACGGCTGAGCGATACACACAAACGCAAACCTTAGCGCATCAACAGCTCGCAAACGCCGCTACCAATAGCAGAAATCATCAAGAGACAATCATGCAAAACGCACAGCAGCAAATTGTGCAAGCACAGCGCGATAGCGAACATTTACGTGACATCGTGCTATTACATCGCCCCTCTCGCGTGCTCAAGCAAGGCTACACCATGCTCACGGATGCTCGAAACAAGCAAATACTCACTAGTAGTACCCAACTGTATCCTGAGCAAACTGTCAATATCATTTTAAAAGATGGCAACGCAAAAGCGCAGATTATCGATATCACTATGGATAAGAAAGCGACGAAAGCAACGGAAACCTCAGGCGCTCTAACTTAACCACATAGTAATATCTACAGATTACTCACCGACTTACCTTTAAAAATTAGGAAATTTTATGACAACCCCTACTCGCCGACGCAAAAAAGCCGCCCCAAAAACCTTTAAGGCGGCTTACGATATCTTAAAAACCAATGCGGCTGAACTACAGCAACAGGATGAGCCTGATATTGATAATCTAATGACAACGGTCGAAGAATCTATTGCCGCTTATCGTGTTTGCGAGACTCGTATCAATGCTGTACAGCAAGCATTGGATGCCGCCTTTGACGAAGAAAAATCTACCAGCAGTGTTGATAGTTGAACGAAAAACAGCCACTAGATAGCAGCTGTTTGGCCAAGCCAAGCGCATCAATCTCATTTGGCACATTTGGCAACGCAACCGTTTGATATTCTGTTTACTCTGGTTCATCAACCTCAAAGACTTGGCGCAGATAGGCAAGATACGTGTCATTATTGATCATGGTCTTGCCTGGGCTATCGGATAGCTTAGCAACTGGCTGACCATTGCACTCTACCAATTTAAGCACGATATTAATCGGTGTAATACCCATATCATTGGTCAGATTGGTGCCGATGCCGAAACTCGTTCTAATGCGACCTTTAAAGTATTGATGCAGCTCCCACGCCTTCTCTAAATTTAACCCATCGCTAAAAGTTAGAATCTTAGTTTTTGGGTCTATTTTTAGCTTCTCATAATGGGCAATCGCCTTATCGCCCCAAATATAGGGGTCACCGCTATCATGACGTAACCCATCAAACAGCTTAGCAAAATACAAGTCGAAATCACGTAAGAACGCATCCATGCCGACTACATCTGTCAATGCAATACCCAAGTCGCCACGGTACTCATGCACCCATGCTTCAAGCGCGGCTTTTTGTGAGTCACGCAGACGCACATCTAATGCCTGAAACGCCTGCATAAACTCATGCGCCATGGTGCCTATTGGCGTCATTCCTAACTGCTTGGCCAAATACACGTTAGATGTACCACCGACTATCTTTGGCTCAGCTTTATGTAGTGTCTCTACGACATGTGCTTGCCAGCGTCGACTAAAGCGTCTACGCGTGCCAAAATCAGCGACTATAAATGGCGGCGTATCTTGACCGTACTGGGTTTGCTCTTCGGCATACTGATGTAATAGCGCCACTTTTGCATCGAGGCGACGTTGTCCTTCTTCAATCACGCTGTCATTAGATAGCGCATTAAAATACAGCTCATTAACAATAGCCAGTACAAATACTTCAAAGAACATCGCTTGAATCATCGGCCCTTCGATATCGATAAACAGGCGACCTTTATCGTCTGTACTTACCGTAATGAAGCGGCGTTTTAGCTTAAATAGCTCTAGGTAGTCAACAAAATCTGAGCGAATAAAGCGTAAGCTACGTAAGTACTCTAGCTCATCTGGTAAAAAGCGCAATTCGCATAAGCTGTCTAGTTGCTGCTCTAGATCTTTTTGGATATCAGCCAATGGATAAGCTGCATCTTTGTTATTACGGCAGCGAAAGCGATAAACACCATGGGTTTGCGGGAACTGATGCAGCATGGCTTGTAACATCGTAAATTTGTACAAATCATTATCAAGCAATGAAGTAATAATAGGTGCATAAGAAACGGTCATACTATGGCCTTAAAAGTGCAAAATAAGAAACAAACGTCATTTGATAGACAAAGCGACATCATATGTGGACGATAAACAATACACGCTCATTCATTATGAGCCATCGATAAACCGTTCAGTATAACGAAGTTTGGTATTTATTTCAGAGTTCACTTTTGATTACGGTAAAATGACAGTGAAAAGCCAGTAAAATGATTGCGGTTATTTAAACCATTTATCAAAACATCGTATAAGTCTATCCAGACAACCTATTCATAGATGATTATCACAGCTTACGCTTTTGCACTCATAAACTGCTCGACATAGTCATCAGCAGGATTGTGCCGCAACTCGCTTGGCGTCCCCGTTTGTATGAGTCGACCACCATTTAGCATACTGATACGCTGACCTACTTTGACAGCTTCATCAATATCATGGGTAATAAATACAATGGTTTTGCTCAATCGTTCTTGCAATTCAAGTAGTTGGTCTTGCAGCTGAGCGCGAATGAGCGGATCAAGTGCAGAGAATGCTTCATCCATTAGTAAAATTGGGTTGTCCGTCGCTAAAGCACGAGCCAGACCAACGCGCTGCTGCATACCACCTGAGAGCTCATCAGGGTAACTGTTTTCCAGATTTGATAGACCTACTTCATTCAGCCAATGTCGAGCCGTTTCATGTCGCTCGCTTACGCTCATTTTTCGAACACGCAGACCATAAGCAACATTTTGTATGACCGTCATATGCGGCACTAAGCCGAAATGCTGAAAAACCATACTGACTGTCTGCTGACGATAATGCTGCAACTGCTTATCGTTGAGCGCTAAAATATTAATAGCTGTAGCAGAGCTTTCTTCTACTACCGTACTCATATTAGCTGTCGCTGATTGCCTATCAGCTGTTGTGTGAGTCGCATGTTCTCTATTCAGAGCAGTATCTACCCATATCTCGCCACTGGTTGGATCTATCAAACGATTAATATGGCGTATCAGCGTTGATTTTCCTGAGCCTGACAGACCCATGATGCAATGCAACTCGCCTGCCTTGATATCTAGATTGACATCATAAAGACCAACTGAATAGCCCGTTTGCTCTTTTACTTTGATGCTATCCATACCCTCAGCCAGCAATGCCAATGCAGACTGTGCTTGCGTACTACTGGCGTTATAAATCTTACTGATATTTTTTAATTGGATATGATTCATCGGTGCTCTCACTATTCACGTGGTTTTTATCATTATGGCTTCGGTCGATTACCATGGGTTCAGTCGTATGCCACTAGATAATTTTTTATCCAATCGGACGTCTGCCTGCTTCGATGGTTTTTTGACGGGTACGCTTACCTTGACCAAATGCTTGCGTAATACGGTCAATGATAATGGCAACGATAACGATGGCCGTACCTGCTTGTAGACCTTGACCGATATTGAGCGTTTGGATAGATTGCAATACATCTTCACCAAGCCCAGGAGCACCAATCATTGAAGCCAATACCACCATGGCAAGTGACATCATCACAGCCTGATTGATACCTGCCATAATACTGGGCAGCGCTTGTGGCAATTTAATCCAGAGAAGTAGCTGTAGGTGGGTACTACCAAAGGATCGTCCTGCTTCGACCATTTCATGATTGACTTGTGTAATCCCTAATGTCGTCAGACGAATCAAGGGTGGCAAAGCATAAATCACGGTCGCGAATAACGCAGGCACTTTACCAATACCAAACAACATCAGCACTGGTATGAGATATACAAAACTCGGCATGGTCTGCATGATATCTAGCACTGGCGTCACAGTCTTGCGTAGCAGTTTGCTACCTGACATAGCGATACCAATAGGAATACCAATCACCACCGTGACCAGTACCGATACGATAAGCAGCGCTAGAGTGTCAATTAATGCGCCCCATAAGCCAAAAGCACCAATCAAAAACAACCCTGCACCACATGCCAGCGCGAACCAAATCTTGCGGACACCAAACCAGCCAAGCACAGTCACAAATGCAATAATAAGCCAAGGCGGGACAACCGTTAATAATCGTTCAATAGGTAATAGCAGGTAAGTAAGCGCCATTGTGCTAATAGTACGAAATACATCACCATAGTTTTGGACCACATTTGCTAAGGCATTATTGAGTGGGGTCTCAAGCGACCATGAAGGAAAGCTTGAGGCGAGCGCTGACGCATTGATATTAGATGCAGTTGTAGAGACAGCACCCGTTGAGCTAAGGTCTAACTTGGTAGCGAGGTTGGTAGCGGCCTCATCGGATAACCATGCTTGCCAAACCTCTGGGTTGTCACGCAAAAACACCATGGCTTGCTCATCGCCAGTGCGTTTACTTTCGCTCATCTCCAAGATAGCACCGTTTAGCTCATCAGAGGTAAATTGCACCTTTTCAAAGACAGCTGCTAGTTCGGGATTGGATTCGACAAACGGGGTAGAAACGGCAATACCTAACGGCGATACTGGGAATCCTGACACGCAATACATCTTACCATCAGCGAGCAGCAGATTTTGCCAACAACCATCCTCATAAGCTGGGAACTCTAATGGTGCAAGGTCATATTTTGCCATTAGCCCAGTGGGTTGCCAGTAGTAAAACAACAGTGGCTTATGCTGTTCAAAAGCGGAGGCAATTTCGGCATCAAGAGCAGCACCTGTACCAGGGTGTGCGTTGTTGAAAAGGCTGTCTAGACCGGTGGTTTTTAGCAAACGTGTGTTAAAAATCTCACACGTCCAACCAGAGGGACAGTTCATAAAACGTGATCTACCAGGATCTTCAGGGTCTTTAAATAGCTCCGTATATTTAGGCAGATCTTGATAGCTGCGAAGTCCTGGATTCTCTTCCAAGACGTATCGCGGGACATACCAGCCTTGAGTTGCACCACCTTTTAGCGTATCGCCGATGATGGCCACTTTATTTTGCTCAATGGCTTTTTCCATGATTGGCGAACGGCCAACCCACTGCTCCCCGATGACCTGAATGTCATTCTGTGAGAGCGCTGTATCAAGTGCAGGCCCTGCTCCTGGTACTTCTTCTACTGTGCAGCCGTATCCGTCTTCTACGATATATTTGAGTACGCCGGAGGTAAATTGCCCACTCTCCCAGGTTAGCGCCCCAAATTTAATCGGCGAGTTGCAGGCTGCAGACGCCGATACAGGCAATAGTATCGCGCTCATCCACAGTAAGCTTAATGCAATCCATTGGCGCATACTCTTTCCTATTATTATGTTGTATCGGCATGAAATCACTATCAAAACAATAGAACTAAAAACAGCTGAAAGGTCTATATCAAGTTTACCAATGCTGGCTCTAGACCATTCAGCTACTATCTACTGTTGTTTAGACTTACTACAAAGTGTAGCGATTTATAGAAGTGATGACAAACGCTTATTTGTCGATTAACGCATTAGATAAATTTACGATAATTTTGATAAAGCTCTTATGAAAAGTCGCTCTTAATTTTAGAAATCTATATTTGTAAATTGGTATTTTAGATAAAAAAATAGCACCTATCTGGATAGGTGCTATTGGTTATGGTATCGATTAAAAAGGTCACTATTAATTTCTATAGCTACTATAAAATGTCTAACTCAAGAATTGTTATTTCAAAAACAGCGCCATCGCCTTTTTAAACAGTCCACCATAAGGCGGCAATAATAAATTCAAGCCATTGAGCTTAGTTTGGACAAAAATCGGCTTCATATGGCTGAGACGTTCAAAGCCAGCCTTACCATGGTACGCACCAGTACCAGAGTCACCCACGCCACCAAACGGCAAGTCGTGCTGAGCCACATGTATCAAAACTTCGTTGATACATAAGCCACCCGAGACCGTATTGTTACGCACGTTTTCGATACTGCTGTAATTGTCACTAAACACATATAGTGCCAATGGCCGTGGACGCGAGTTCACAAAGTAAATGGCATCATCAAGCGTCTCATAATGCATCAGCGGCAAAATCGGGGCAAAAATCTCATTTTGCATGAGGTCGCTGTCAGGCTCAGGCTCGCTGACGATGACTGGCGGCATTAAACGGGTCTCTATATTAGATTCAACGGCAGTTAACGCATGTAACTCGCCGCCTGTTAGCGCATCTAGATAGCCTTTTACCCGTTTGAACTGCTCACCATTAATAATGCGAGAATAATCTGGGTTTTCTTCGATATCAGGATAATGCTTGGTCATCCACTCTTTTGCGAGTTGGATAAACTGGTCATGGTATTGACGATGAATCAAGACATAATCTGGAGCAATACACGTCTGCCCAGCATTTAGTGTCTTACCCATCATCACTCGATTGACAACAGACTCTAGATTGGCATCATCTAGTACGATTACAGGTGATTTACCACCAAGCTCAAGCGTCACTGGTGTTAAATTGGGCGCAGCGGCAGCCATTACCTTTTTGCCCACCGCAGTCGATCCGGTATATAGCAGATGGTCAAATGGTAGCTCACTAAAGGCGGCGGCAATCTCAACTTCACCGAGCACCACACAAATCATATCTGGCGAAAAATAACGAGCAATGGCGTCAGCAAACGTCTTTGCAAATTGCGGCGCAGCTTCACTCATCTTGACCATGATGCGGTTGCCCGCGGTGAGTGCATCAATCATCGGGCCAATTGCTAAAAATAATGGATAGTTCCAAGGTACCATGATACCGACCACACCCAATGGCTGAGGCTGAATTTCATTATGGGCTGGCATATATAGCGCTGAAATAGGCGCACGATGGGCTTTCATCCATTTTTTGCCGTGTTTCTTGGCGTGGCTGATACCGGTAAAGCTAGGAAACAACTCAGCGAACTGAGTCTCTGACTGGCTACGATAGCCAAAGTCTGCACTAATCGCCTTTGCAAAACTCTCTTGGTTGTCACTAAGCATCACTTCTAGATTGTCTAGCTGCATCGTACGAGTGCCCCAATCATTGATTGGCTGGGTACGGCTTAACATTTGCAAGCGCGAAAATTGCGCTTTCATCTCATCGATAGTCGTCGCCGTACTTAGGGCTTCAGGCACACGCTGCAGCGCAAAACCGGTCTCGGTCACTGCCTGCTCATGGGCGCTTTGGTTGCTATCTGTCATTTGTCTTCCTTGTCATAATCATAGTAATAGTCATAAGGTTTGTAGTCACTATACTATATTGGGTTAGAGGCTCTATCTTTCTAGTCAGGTGCACTCTTTGATAACCTACTCTGACTATAAATTTCATCAGATTCCATTCATCACACTTTAATGTAGCGCATCGACTGAGCAATGAACAGCATCTTTGGTTGACTACTGCGTCTGTACTAGCAGTACCTTTATAAGCGACTTACCACTGTTCTATACCTATTATTTCATCATCAATTGCTAGCTGTTTTCTATTAGCATTTACGCCATTTACAGACATTGCGCCAGTATATATCTTTGGGCGATAGTCGCCAAAACTGCTACACTACCGATGAGCATTATTTATTTTAAACTTGATAATAATAAGACAGATACTCTCATGCAAAATGACACACAACCCCTTAATGACACGCTTGTCAGCAAATCTCTCTCAGCCGCCGATTATGTCCCTACTCTCGATGCGATGCTGGCACGCACCCTCGAACGTATCGATCTAAAAAAACAACAAGGGCTGCGTACGCCTGATGAATTGTGGATTGTCGATCATAACGACGTCTACACGCTGGGACAGGCAGGCAAAGAAGAGCATATATTACAGCGTACTGACACGCCTATCATCAAGACCGATCGCGGTGGTCAGGTGACATGGCACGGTCATGGGCAGCTGGTTATCTATTGGTTGTTTGACTTAGACAGTCTCAAATGGAGTGTACGCAATCTCGTTTCCCATGCTGAGCAAGCGATAGAAGACGTCATCAATGACTGTTTGAGTAGCTCACCATCTAATAGTGATAATATCAGTGCTCATGCACGCCGCGATGCCCCAGGTGTCTACTTATATGCAGATACTGCTGCAACAGATGACAGCACCTCTACAGATGACAACTCTCTTGATAATAAGATTATGCTGGGCAAAATGGCCTCGCTAGGCTTTAAGATTAAGCATGGCTTTAGCTACCATGGTATTGCGATTAATTTAAATTGTGACCTATCTTCATTTAACGCCATCAATCCTTGTGGCTATGCTGGCATGCAAATGTTGCGATTGTCTGACTTTGTAGCCATGCAGACAGATTCAGAGCAAACTGAGCCAGATGCGCAGACTGAACAGCAAATGAGCGATTCATTCAGCTATGAGACAGTCACTCAAAAACTTATTGATAACATCGCCAAGCGCCATGCTGGTCTGATTGAGTTACGAGCTATCGCACCTAAGTAAATTTTGAACCTATTTTTGCATAATCTTTTTTTGCATAATATCTTGCACGCTTAGACTTAAGCATTAAGAGAAAATTCAGTACAAACTTGCTATAATCGCATGCAGTACAAATTGGACGCAGCAATTATCCTTGCTGTATCCCTAGCTCAACCCCTTATTCAAACATCTAAAACAAAAGCAAATTGGAGCATTTTATGGCAGATTTTAACAAAATTTTGGACGCAGGCGACGTAGACGGCGGCATCATCAATGTAGTAGTAGAGATCCCAGCTGGTAGCAGCCATAAAATTGAGTGGAATCGCGAATTAGCAGTATTTGAGCTTGACCGTATTGACCCACAGATTTTTGCCAAACCTTGTAACTATGGCTTCATCCCACAAACACTTGACGAAGACGGTGATGAGCTTGACGTATTGCTATTGACTGAACAGCCACTACCGACTGGTATTTTCTTAAAAGCAAAAGTTATCGGCGTGATGAAGTTTGTTGATGATGGCGAAGTAGATGATAAAATCGTTGTTGTCCCTGCTGATGACCGTGACACAGGCAATGCTTACAACAGCTTAGAAGACCTACCAAAACAGTTGATCAACCAATTAGAGTTCCATTTCAGTCATTACAAAGACCTGAAAAAAGCTGGTACGACGGTTGTTGAATCTTGGGGTGATGTCGCCGAAGCGAAAGAAGTTATCAAAGAGTCTATCCAACGCTGGAAAGATCTATAATTATCAAATATTGGCAAAAATGCCAATAACGATAAATAAGAAAATACCGCAGTCACCATGGTGGCCGCGGTATTTTTTTGCTTGAATCTTGCTTGTCTAACATGGTTATAATGAGCATATAACTCATTCGCACTTATACGCCCTAATAAGGACAGTCATGTTTAACCCCGACCCTAGCGCAAAACCGGTCAATACCAAGTTGCCAAGAGACGTCATTATGATGGTCGAAAAAAACAACCTAGTAATGGCTATTAAAACTTTGGCAGCAGACGAAAACATCAGTATGGATGAAGCCAAAAGTAGAATTGATGCTTATGAGACCCAGCTGAAAGTAAAGCAACAACAGAAGCTCAACACCATCGCTAGTAAACAAGGCATTCCAAATCAAGCCATCAGCTTTGATAGAGAGCAAGAGGAAGACGAGCCTGGACCATTGGTAAAAAACCGTGTTAAAACCACCAAACAGAGTCAAGGGTTTAAGGGGCTGCAAGATGGTGTCGATAGTCAGTTGAATGACTTAGGCTACAAGAAACCTCTACTACCTTATTGGCTAAAACGATTGCTCGTGATTGCTGTCTTGATGATAGGAATATTTTGGATATTATGGCGAGTATTTGGTTAAGTGATTTAGCTAAATAAAGGACTGAATCAACATACCTTCTATAAAACTGCATACCGACTAGCTACAATTTAAGAATGTAGCTAGTCGGTATGCTAATTGAAAACCTACCCTTGAATCCTTTCAAGCGTCCATTAATCTCAAGTCACTTAGAACAATCCTTTATATAAAAAGTAACAGCCTACGACGGTCAACAGTACTGCAAAGCATTTTTTCAGCAACTGCGGCGATAATGCGTGAGCGACTTTTGCGCCTAGCTTGGCGGTAAAAAAGCTCATCATGCTAATGCCCAAAAAAGCATAGATGTGAACAAAGCCAATCGTATTGGGCACGTCGACTTGAGCTTGCATACCAAAGAACATAAACCCTAGCGCACCTGCAATGGCGATAGGCAATCCACATGCGGCTGAGGTTCCAACGGCTTTTTGCATAACCACACCGTAACGCGTGAGGTAAGGTACGGTTAAGCTACCACCGCCAATGCCAAAAATAGCAGAAGCAATACCGATACCCGCCCCTGCTGCTAATTGCTTAGGCTTTGAAGGCAAAGCTATATGAACATTACCAGCATCGCTATCTGCTTTCTTTTTGCCACCCATAAACATTTTATAAGCGACCCAAAGCAAAAACACACCAACAATCAACTGAAGATACAACCCAGATATCTGTCCTGCTATCCCTGCCCCTAAAAAACAGCCTATTACTAAACCTGGCGTCAGATTTTTAAAGACAGGCCACATGACTGCGCCTTTCTTATTGTGCGCCATGAGCGAGCTTATGGATGTAACGATGATAGTCGCTAGTGAAGTACCCAAGGCCAAGTGCATAATACTGTCAGGACTGTAACCCATTTGCGTAAAGACAATAAATAGCAGTGGTACGATAATAGTGCCACCGCCTACTCCAAATAGCCCTGCAGCAAATCCTGCTAGCGCCCCTATTATTAAAAAAGTTATTAATTCCACAGGATAGTTACTTCTTATTTAGATTTAATGAGATGATAATTATAGTTAAACGACTGCTCAATATTGAACGAGCAATAGCCCATAGGCTTAGGTGTTGGATTGTAGATATCGGATTAAATAAGCTCCACTTGCCCCACTCTAGAATAGGCACGATTAAAATAAACCAACCCTTCATCAGTTCCGCCTTGTGGCTCAGCCTGATTGATAGCGACAACGCGGCACATAAAGACGCTATGCGTGCCGACTTCTTGAATTTGTTCAATCTCACAATCAAAGCTGACCAAGGCATCCTCCAATACAGGAGCGCCTGTTTGTAATTGTGTCCAAGAACCATATGCAAACCGTTCTTCTGAACACAGCTTAGAGGCAAAAGCATTGGACAGCTGCTCATGTTGCGCGCCTAATACATTGACAGTTAGAATCTTATTTTCGAGAAAGTAGCCATGTGACCGAGACGTTTGATTCATACAGACAAGCAAGGTCGGCGGTGTGTCTGTGACACTACATACTGCCGACGCTGTAAACCCATGTATGCCCGTCGCGCCTGCTGTAGTCACCACATTGACCGCAGTCGTTAGCAAAGACATGGCATCTCTAAAGTCGGTCGCGTCAATCCTATCTTTAATCATTGCTTCAATCCCGAGAAACGTTAAAAAATAACGTTAAAAAATTGTGCTTCAATTTTAGTTTTGCAAGGGAAATTCTCTAAATAGAATTTCCTAAACGGCTAAACTCTAAGCAGTCAGTTCTTGACGAACGATTTGAGCACCAGCGCTTAATGCCGCGAGCTTACCACGTGCGACTTGGCGAGATAAAGGTGCCATGCCGCAGTTAGTGGCAGGATACAGCTTATCGGCATCGACAAATTGTAGCGCTTTGCGTAGCGTATCTGCCACTTCTTCTGCTGTCTCGATAGTGTTGGTTGCCACATCAATGGCACCGACCATCACTTTTTTACCGCGAATCAGCTCAATCAGATCCATAGGTACACGTGAGTTTTGACACTCCAGTGAAATGATATCGATTTTCGACTGTTGCAATTTAGGGAACGCTTTTTCGTATTCGCGCCACTCTGAGCCTAGTGTCTTTTTCCAATCGGTATTGGCTTTGATGCCATAGCCGTAGCAAATATGGACAGCTGTCTCACATTTTAGGCCTTCAATGGCACGCTCTAAAGTTGCAATACCCCAGTCGTTCACATCATCAAAGAACACGTTAAATGCAGGCTCATCAAACTGGATAATATCGACGCCAGCCGCTTCTAATTCTTTTGCCTCTTGGTTCAGGATTTTAGCAAATTCCCAAGCCAATTTTTCACGGCTTTTATAATGACCGTCATATAACGTATCAATCATCGTCATCGGCCCTGGCAACGCCCATTTGATTGGCTGATCAGTTTGCTGGCGTAAAAACTTGGCATCATCAACAAACACGGACTTCGGACGGCTCACCGCAGCAACGACTGATGGCACGCTCGCATCATAGCGATTACGAATTTTGACCGTCTCACGCTTCTCAAAGTCAACACCATCAAGGTGCTCGATGAACGTAGTCACAAAATGCTGACGGGTCTGCTCGCCATCACTCACAATATCAATCCCTGCATGCTGTTGTTCTTGCAATGATACACGTAGCGCATCTCGCTTGGCTTCAAGCAACTGCTCGCCCTCTAAAGCCCAAGGTGACCAAATTTTCTCGGGTTCTGCTAGCCAAGACGGTTTTGGTAAGCTGCCAGCGGTAGACGTCGGTAATAGTAGTTTCATACGATTTATCTTCTAGTTAATTTATTTTTTATTATGTTGATGAGTAATGCTCAGTTAAGCGGCTTGCTTCCTAGCCGTTTCTTTTTCAGCAGCTTCTTTTTCAGCAGTATCGCCTGTTACATCATAGCTTGCAGCCCATTCCTCAAGGATTGTTTGATACGGCTTAATAAAATGCGTCTCAGTAAATCTGCCTTGGGTTACTGCCATCTGACTACGTTCAGCGCGGTCATAGACTACTTGCGTCAATGAATAGTCTTGGTAATTCAGGCTAGGTTGATACACTTGTCCAGCGCTTGAGTTGGCGTTGTAAATCTCAGGACGGTAAATCTTCTGAAAGGTCTCCATAGTACTGATTGCACTAATCAGCTCAAGATCGGTGTAATCACTGAGCAAGTCCCCTGCAAAATAAAAGGCTAATGGCGCGGCGCTACCTTCAGGCTTAAAATAACGTACCGTTAAGCCCATTTTATAAAAATAGTCGTCGGTCAACGAGTATTCATCTTGCTTGTACTCAATGCCCAATACAGGATGCTGATTGACAGTACGGTAGTAAGTCTTGCTGGTTGACACGCTCAGGCAAATCACTGGTTTTTTGTGAAAATGAGCGTTGTAAGCCTCTGAATTCAATAAATATTGAAACAGCTTGCCGTGCAACTCACCAAAATTATCTGGCGTTATGGATGCTAGGTTTTTGTCGCGATGCTCTGGTAACACAATACTAAAATCATAATCACGCACGTAAGAGGAGAAACTGTTGCCAACCATACCGTCGATACGCTTGTTTTCTTTGTGATCCACAATCGTTGTTTTTAGCGTTTCGATAATAGGAAACGTCTGACCATTGCCTTTAATATCTAGATCGACAGAGATGATATCAACTTCAACAGAATAACGATCTGCTGTCAGATTATCCCAATGCGCCAATGCATTAAAGCGGTTATTGATCATGGTTAACGTTTTGCGTAAGTTCTCTTGGCGGTGCTCGCCGCGTGCCAAATTTGCAAAGTTAGTCGTCAAACGCGTGCTATCTGCAGGCTGATAGTTTTCGTCAAAACGAATGTGCTTAATTGAACAATTGAATTCTTTACTCATGGTGATCCGCTACCTTATTTATCTGAGATAAAACCAAATCTGTGTATGAGGTGAATCATACCGAAATCTAAACATGAATAAAAACGATACAATTTAAACATAAGATGAATTTTATTCATCTTCCTGAAAATTAGAGATATAAAGGAAATTTAACAGCGGAAGTTTTAAAGGTTTATTTAACGTATAACTAAGTCTTTCACATATAAACGGAGAAGAAGGCTTTTATACTGCTTAAGAGTATTTGAGGCATAAAAAAAGGATACCGTAGTATCCTTCTTATTCAAATTCGAGCCTGATAACAAATCGTTTCTAGTGGTGCTCACCAGGAAGAATTTTGGCAAAGGCACGCTGAGCAAGGTTAGGCTTGCTATCCGTCGTTTGCGCAGCGGTCGAACTTGGGAAAATTCGATAACCAATGGACTGAACGCCAACGTTAAAGGCTGGTACTAGTGAATAAGTCGCCGAGGCAAATTTGCCCATATTACTAGCAATGCTATTTGGCTTATGAACGATGGCTTTTGCGACCATCATCGCTGCTTCATCAGGCATCAGTGCTGGCATATAACGATATAGCTTGGTTGGCGCAATCATTGGGGTACGCACAAGTGGCATAAAAATATTAGTCACTTTGATATTATCGCCTTTGACTTCAGCAGCCAAACAGCGACTAAATGCATCTAAGGCCGCCTTTGACGCGACATACGCTGAAAAGCGAGGGCTATTAGCCAATACCCCAATTGAGGATATATTCACGATTTGACCGGTTTGGCGACCAATCATCGTTGGCAAGAAACCAAGAATGATTTTGACCGCGCCAAAATAATTAATCTCCATGGTACGTTCAAAGTCATGAAAGCGGTTGACCGACTCATGCACTGAACGGCGAATCGAACGTCCTGCATTGTTGACTAGTACATCAACATGTTTAAAGTCAGCCAAAATCTTTTCACTGGTTTTTTCAATCTCATCCATATTAGTAAGATCACATGGATAGTAACTGGCCGTGCCACCAAGTGTTTCGATGTTTTCCTTGACCATTTTTAGCTTATCTTCAGTACGGGCCAGCAAAATAACATGCGCACCACATTCACTGAGCAAAAAAGCCGTGCGCTCACCGATACCACTTGAAGCGCCTGTGATGATAATATTCTTGCCTTTGACGGCTTTGGTAATTGCTTTTTTCGAGAGATTGGCCATAAAAAGTCCTTTTCGTTTATTCTATAGTTATTGGTATTCGGTTATAGCATAGCAAAAAAATGTCGTATGGAGTGAACAAAACCATAGTGGGCGTTAGCTAACGGGACTTTTACAAATTTCGTCGTCGACATAGATATTTATAGATACATTTTTAGCTTATTGTTAATTACTAAATGCTAAGTACTAAGTGTTAAGTGTTAAGCTTTTTTTCTGATTAATTATGAGGAGTATCTACTTTGATAGACACACTAACTCACTATATCGACTTAATTGCCAAAATGATCGAAGTCATTGGCGTCCTCATTATGTTTTTTGGGCTATTTCTTGCCTTGTATAAAGCTTTTCGAGCGTCGAGGCACTTCAACAATGATACCTACGTCGAGATCAGACAGACCGTAGGCAAATCTATATTGTTGGGGTTAGAAGTACTGATTGCCGCTGATATCGTGGCTACTGTCGTCACCGAGCCATCGCTACGCAGCGTACTGGTGCTAGGTTTCATCGTACTGATTCGAACCTTTTTAAGCTTATCGCTACAAGTTGAACTAGAAGGTCGATTCCCTTGGCAAAATAGAAAACCTGTGCCTGACAAACAGTCTGATACTGACAATCATACTGTGCCAATTGATAAAGCATAGCTGTTGGACAAAAATGCCATCAAGAAACGATGCATAGAAATAACTAGCACTGATTTATAAAACAATATTTAAGCGATTACTACTCGTGCGCCTGCAAAAAAGTCTCGACCACTTTAAATTGCCCAACCGTACTTTCTTCACCATACATCGCCTGTCTAAAGGCGTTAGAATTTGGAATACCTGTCGTATACCATGCAATATGTTTGCGAGCGATACGGCAGCCTGAGTACTCCCCATAGAAATCATAGAGCTCTTGCAAATGGGCCAGTACGATCTCTTTTATCTCACTAACGCTCGGTGCCTCTAGGCGCTCGCCAGTACGCAAAAAGTGCTCAATATCGCGAAATATCCACGGCTGCCCTTGTGCAGCACGCCCAATCATCACCGCATCACAGCCTGTCATCTCATAGACGTGTTGGGCTTTTTGTGCGCTGTCGATATCGCCATTGGCAATGACAGGAATACTGATACTTTCTTTGACTTCGTGTATTAGCTCATAGCGTGCATTGCCTGTATACATGTCTTCACGCGTACGTCCATGAATAGCAATTGCTGCAATGCCTGCCTGCTCAGCACGCTTAGCGACTCGTAAGATATTTTCACGACCATTCTCAAACCCTAGACGTGTTTTTAGCGTGACAGGTGCATCCACGGCATTGACCGTTGCATCTAGCAAACGCGCGACCAAATCCTCATCTTGCAACAATGCAGAGCCTGCCAGCTTACGACAGACCTTTTTGGCCGGACAGCCCATATTAATATCGATAATCTGTGCGCCATTATCAATTTGATAACGAGCCGCTTCAGCCAGTTTGTCCGGCTCAGCACCTGCTATCTGTGCCGAGATAGGCGCAATCTCATTGTCAAAATTGGCACGGTACAAGGATTTTTTGCGTGCATAAAGGGCCGTATCAGCGATGATCATTTCACTGACCGCATGACCTGCGCCAAATGATTTGCACAATCGGCGGAAAGGATTGTCCGTTACGCCTGCCATCGGTGCGACCATCAAACGGTTTTCAATCGTCAGGCCACCGATATTTAATGACTGCAACAATGGATGGTCAGACAAAGTCGAGGAAGAAGGTAAAACGGAAGAATCAATAGACATAAAAAACGGCTTGATTTGTAAGGAAAACAAGCCGTTATTCTAAGGATTCCTGCGTTTATTGCAAGCTATTCACGTGAATAACTTGCATAAGCATTACTCGTTTTTAATACATCCCATGCATTATTTATCAAGCACACTGCCCTGCTCTAGCGTGATGTCATCATCATGCTCTTGCATGCGCCACGGTAGACTATCAGGCGATACATTAAGGAAATGCAAATACTTCTCAAACTGATCGATGATGTCATTAATCACTGATTCAGATTTGTAGCCGTATAAGTCATAGGTCTGACCACCACGGCGTAGATACACTTCAGCGCGATGATAGTGCTCTTGTGGCAAGGTATCTGCGCTGTCTTCAGTATAATAGTCAGGCGCATCATGCTCAGATAAGCGCACCTCATACCAAAACTCGACATCGTCACCACGTTGCAACTCAAGCACCGCACGGTTATTCACCGCGTCATAGTTGACCTCAGTCGTCCAGCCAGTTTCTGCAAATTTAGACGACACCTCCATCATCGAAGGCATAACCACTTCTTTGATATAGCTAAGAACCTTTTCACGCGTTGGCTTGTCGGTCATATAATCAATACGCTCGCGCCATGCAGACGGTTTGAGTAAATGCGGCGGCAGTCTGTTGTCATTACCAAGGCTTTGATTACGATGTCCTTCGATACGCAGCGCACGCCACATACCAAACATTGAAATAAGAATAATAACCGCAAATGGTAACGCACTAACGATAGCTGCTGTTTGTAGGGCTTCTAAACCACCTGCAAGTAGCAATACTGCTGCGACAGCACCTTCAGTCACTACCCAAAAGCTACGCTGCCACCATGGTGTATCACTGCGACCACCTGCCGCTAGCGAGTCGATTACCAATGAGCCAGAATCCGATGACGTCACAAAAAAGGTAATAATCAATAAAATGGTCAACGACGACACAAATTCAGTAAACGGTAGATTCTCTAACAGTTTAAATAAAGCAATCGCTTGGTTGTTTTGTACTTCACTGATTAATGAGGTATAACCATCGACCATAATCATGTGTAGCGCGGTATCACCAAACACCGAAAACCAGAAGAACGTAAAGAAAGTCGGTACTAGCATCACACCCAAAACGAACTCACGAATAGTACGACCACGGCTAATCTTGGCGATAAACAGACCTACAAAAGGTGCCCATGCAATCGTCCATGCAAAAATAAATAAAGTCCAGCTGCCGATCCAATTGCTATTCTCGTATGCCTGCAAGCTAAAGGTACGTTCAACGATGTTACCTAAATAACTACCCGTATTTTCCATAAAGGCATTCAAGATAAAAATGGTCGGACCGACAACAAATACGAACAGCATCAACGCAGTTGCCAATAACATATTTAAAATAGATAAGCGTTTTACACCCTTATCCATACCTGCCAACACCGATACCAATGCCGCGGCGGTCACTAAGGCAATGGCAATCACCTGTACGGTCGTATTCACTGGAATGATATCTGGCAGTAAATAATTTAGTCCCGCATTGATTTGCGACACCGACAAGCCAAGACTGGTCGCAATACCAAACATCGTACCTAATATCGCAAACACATCAACCGTATGACCGATAGGGCCATGAATCCTGTCACCAATAATCGGGTACAACGTCGAGCGTATCGATAGTGGTAGACCATGACGAAACGCAAAATACGCTAGTGATAAACCAACGACACCATAAATTGCCCAAATATGAAAACCCCAATGAAAATACGCAATTTGCATCGCCTCTTTTGCCGCGGCGATAGTCTGCGGATCCGACATTGGCGGACTAGAAAAGTGCATCACTGGTTCCGCTACCCCATAAAACAGTAGCGCAATCCCGTAACCTGCCGAAAACAGCATGGCAAACCATTCAAGGAATCCGTACTCTGCCTCAGCATGATCAGGGCCCAGCTTGATACTGCCATAAGACGAAAACGCCAGTACAATAATAAACATCAAAAACAGTGCCACTGCCAGCATATAAAACCAGCCGAATGTCTCAGTCGTAAAACTAAGCACATCACTAAACAGAGCACCCGCTGCTTCAGGATTAATAGCCGTACCAATGACCAATAGCAGCATAATAATTGCTGCAGGTACAAAGACTGGTAATAAAATAGTCGAACGAGGTAATTTACTCATGAAAAATAATATCCTCAAAAGTTGACGATGCCTTTTTATAGAAAAGTTTTAATTAAGGCAAAGATTAGAAAATGTGTGTGAATGGTTATAATAATTATCACACTCTTTTCCAAAACCCTAGACAAGCGTTCAACTCGTAACATGACTTTAACGAATGTTACATGACTATTACCAAGAAAATAAAAAAGGCAGCTTGCTAGCTGCCTTTTGATTGTATATATATTTTTTAGTGATTTATAATCTTTGAATACTCGCTAATTCGTAAATACCAATATTTATTGTACCTAAACAGAAGCACTCTGTTTTCTAACTATGCATCAATCACTGCCGCCAACTTCTGCGCAATAGCTGCCAAATCACTATTATCTGCTTGGGTCACTGCATGACGACCCAATTCATGGATACTTGATGGAATGAGATGCACATGATAATGAAAGACCGTTTGACCTGCTTGTGAGCCATTCAACTGCATTTGGATAACGCCTTCACGCTCAAATACTTGGCGCTGAGCTTGCATGACTTTCTTAGACGTCATTAGCACCGCAGCAGCATATTCAGGCTCAAGATCCGCCAAATCAACGGCTTTCTGTTTTGGTATGACCAATACATGGCCTTCTGCTTGTGGCATGATATCCATAAAGGCCAGCGTTTTATCATCTTCATATACTTTGTGATATGGAATATCACCATCTAACATTTTGGCAAAAATATTATTGTCGTCATAAGCAGTCTTTTGATTTACTTCAGTCATTATTTTTTCCTTTAAGAGTTTTATTATTAGTTAATTAATAGCTCAATAGCTCAATAGCTATCCAAAATAGATAAAAGCATCTGTCATATAGTGGACGAAATATAACTTTAGTACAAGTCAGCAATGTGAGTTCAAAGCGAACGAACCTCTAATAACTGAACTTTTTTACACACTTAAAAAAATTATTTTTCCAAAAAACAAACCAGCCATAAAAAAATCGGATACTAAAAGCGATAAATATATATAAACCGTTGATATATAAATTACCAAACCATGCTTCTTGATCTATCAAACCTAACGTAAACCAAGTAGTTTTAGTTACAAAACCCAATGTACCAATCGCCATAAAAAATCCAAAAATAAGCGACCATGCACAACTACGTAAAAAAGACATAGCACTATGAATATTTCTAGGATCGATTTGCTGCATACCCAGCCATCTTAATGGCTTCCACAATACAATCGACAATGCCGCTAAGATAGGAACAAACATGACCACTCGAATAAAGTGGTAAAACATTGCCGCATCACCAAATGGAGAAGCCAAAAACGCCCACTCATCACCAAAAAGCTCCTGTAATACCGTGTCACTATGACCGCCATTGAACCATAAATTAAAAATCTGTCTGTCTTCACTAATTGGAGGCATCGATAGATTATTATGTACCCAGCCAATGCACATATTGACCCAGTCAGGCTGCCATACTAGGCTCAGATCTCTTATCCAGCAGCGGGTATACAATATATCGAAGAGTACGAATGCAAATAAAAATGCCAGTGATAGCGTTTCTAATCGGTTAGGTGGCAACTTGCCATTGCTAGTAATCTGCTTATGCACCTGCTCTCTTTGTTCAATATCTTCTATGCTGTCTAGCGTTTCATACACTTTGGCAGTGGCTTGAAACAGTTGACCATGACGCCCTTTTATCAAAAAATACCAAAATTTGGGGATGCTTAATGCGACACATAGGATTAAAAACCATACCGTATTAAATGCTAAATTCTGCATATCGTTGAATACTGGTATACGTATACCAATAGAAAACAAACCAACGAAAAACCAAAATAGGCATATGAGTAAATAAAAGAACAGATACTCTTCATAGAGACGATTTGATGTTATCCATTCTTGGATAGATTCGTTATCGGAGAACTTTTTCATTAATTCCTTTGCTTACATTTCCATCTAAATTATCGACTATATTTTAGATTATTTTAATAGACAAAATACGATTAATTTATAATAAGTCATTCAACTAAAGATATTATTTTATACGTATAAACTACCATCTCATCCCACTAATTTATTGGCGAGTCATACCTTTTAAATGTTATATTAGCCCTCTATTTTAACAACGCTATGTTTATGGATTTGCCTACTTTGCCAACCAATAGATCAGATAGCCTAGATAACGGCGACCCGTCTTCAACACTCAATGACAATGCCCAAATGTCTGGATCAAATGTCTCTGTGCCTGATAGTACTGGCTTAGAGCAACTTAGTACTGAGCCTGACAATAGTACTCAAACCATCGATCCAAGCGCTATCATATTAGCGGAAGCACTAACTGATAAAGCCATCAGCTGGCAGATGCACAATTGTAAAATTATAAAGAAGACTGTCACGCAAGATTTGCCACTGCCTTTTTTGTATCACTATGACAGTTTAGATGATGCGATCAAACAGACGCACCCGCTTACTCCTGAGCTACTGCTTCAATTCAATACACCCATGTCGGCTCATCAAGCTGCCAAATTAATTGGCATTGACGAGGAGCTGCTGACCAGTCCTTGGCATGTAAAAATTATTGGCTCGTTGGTCGTATTTAGTGAGGCATTGCAGTTGGCTGTACGGCTACACTGGACCAATACGGGTAAAGAGACGCAGCAGGTATATACCAAGGATGCTGCCGACGCTATTATTGCCGCTTTTAAAGACTGGCAGTTTTTTGGTCGTGTAGACGTCCTTTATAAAAACAATAAGCAGACATTAATTAGCGTTGACGAGCAAAACCCTAACACTCAAGCACTACCTGCCGAGTCACTGTTGACGATTGAAGCTAGTAGTGATTATCAACAGCTACTGGCTGCTCATGCGCTTGCAGCTATTGTGAAATTAGAAGCAGACAAAGCCGATCTTCCTTGGTTTGACAAAGCCATATTAGAACGTATCGAATAAATATTTTGAATAACTGTTTTTTTGCTCATCGCTTGTGATTATTAATTCGTTATTATTAATTCACTGTTATTAGCATATTGTTTTTAGTTATTCATATCTAATGGTATGGTAACGAATTAGTATTATTCACTAGTACTCACTCTCTATAAAAAGCACACTATCCCTATTAAAACTAAGGGTGCACATTTTAACAACCCCGCCTATTTGTAAGGAATATCACATGGATTATCGCTCAAAAACCTCTACCGGCGGTCGTAATATGGCAGGCGCGCGCGCATTATGGCGTGCAACCGGCATGACTGACGGCGACTTTGGCAAGCCAATCATTGCGATTGCTAACTCTTTTACCCAGTTTGTACCCGGCCATGTGCATCTAAAAGACCTTGGACAACTGGTCGCCCGTGAGATTGAGCAAGCAGGCGGCGTTGCAAAAGAGTTCAATACCATTGCGGTCGATGATGGTATTGCGATGGGCCATAGCGGTATGTTGTACTCGCTACCAAGCCGTGATTTGATCGCTGATTCTGTCGAATATATGGTCAATGCCCATTGTGCAGATGCGCTAGTTTGTATTTCTAACTGTGACAAAATCACTCCGGGTATGTTGATGGCCGCCATGCGCCTTAACATACCAGTGGTTTTTATCTCAGGTGGCCCAATGGAAGCGGGTAAAATCTTAGCCAGTACCGTTGGTAAGAGCCACAATACCGATAGTAGTGACAGCAGTGCTGTTCGCAAACTTGACCTTGTCGATGCGATGATGGACGCTGCTGATGATAGCATCAGTGATGAAGACGTCGCTGCTATCGAAGCCTCAGCCTGCCCTACTTGTGGCTCATGCTCTGGTATGTTTACAGCCAACTCGATGAACTGCTTGACCGAAGCTTTAGGCTTAGCCTTACCAGGTAATGGCTCACTACTAGCTACTCATTCATTGCGTCGCGAGCTATTTTTAGAAGCGGGTCGTACCATTGTGTCGCTTGCTAAGCGTCGTTATGAGCAAGATGATGACTCTGTGCTGCCACGCTCTATCGCTACCAAGGCTGCTTTTGAAAATGCCATGAGCTTAGACATCGCTATGGGTGGTTCAACCAATACTATCTTGCATCTACTTGCTGCGGCCAATGAAGCAGAGATCGATTTTAAGATGGCTGATATTGACCGTTTAAGTCGCGGTGTACCTTGTCTGGCAAAAGTAGCCCCTGCCTCACAGAAATACCATATGGAAGATGTGCATCGTGCTGGCGGTGTCTTTGCATTACTCGCTGAGCTTGATCGCGCTGAGTTATTAAAGACTGACGTGCCGACTATTCATAGCGCAACGATGAAAGAAGCAATCGACAAATGGGACATCATGAACCCTGATAATCATGAAGCTCGCGCACGCTTCCTTGCAGCACCTGGTGGCGTACGTACTACAGAGGCGTTTTCACAATCAAAAGAGTGGTCAAACCTCGACGTCAACCGTGAGTCAGGCTGTATCCGTAGTGCCAAACATGCCTACTCTACAGATGGCGGCTTAGCCGTACTATATGGCAATATCGCTGAGCGCGGCTGTGTGGTCAAAACCGCAGGCGTCGACGAAAGCATCTTGACCTTTACTGGTCGCGCGCGTCTATTTGAATCACAAGATGATGCGGTTGCTGCGGTATTGGCTGATCAAATCGTTGCAGGCGATGTCGTCATCATTCGCTACGAAGGCCCTAAAGGCGGCCCTGGTATGCAAGAGATGCTATACCCAACGACTTATCTGAAGTCAAAAGGATTGGGTAAAGAATGCGCCCTACTGACTGATGGTCGCTTCTCTGGTGGTACATCAGGCCTATCAATTGGTCATGCTAGCCCAGAAGCTGCTGAAGGTGGGGCGATTGGTTTGGTCGAAGAAGGCGATAGCATTCATATCGATATCCCCAATCGTACCATCAACATGCAAGTGAGCGATGCAGACTTAGCCGCTCGCCGAGAAGCTATGGAAGCGCGTGGTCGTGATGCATGGAAACCTGTCAACCGTGACCGTCATGTCTCGCCAGCATTACGTGCTTATGCGGCTATGACTACCAGTGCTGATACTGGTGCCGTACGTGATGTGAGTCAAGTCGAACGCTAGTCTATAAGCTATTCATGATACAAACATACTGATAAAAATATATTAAGCCTGCGCAATGCAGGCTTTTTTTTCACCAAAAAACAACGTAGCTGTCGTTTTGATAACTATTTTTTGCGGTAATTATTTTATTTTGACGTCATGATAAAGAGTATCAATGACTGACTATCAACCATTGCTGTGAATTGTCATCAATATCTAAAATTACCCTCTTAAAATCGACCCTTAAAACATAACGACGTGCGTAAACCTCATGATTGAAAAATATAACTTATTCTTATTAATCTGCGGGATTGCCTTTTTACTCGGGGCATTGTTTCCTGTTATTTTTAAGCGCACCTCTATCTCATTACCGATGCTCCAAGTCAGCTTCGGTCTGATGATGGGCTACTGGTGGACGTCTTTGTCCTTTTTAGACCCACTTGATAACGGGTTACTCATCGAAAAACTGACTGAGATTGTTGTATTGGTCTCATTGGTTGGTGCTGGCATTAAAATCGATACAGAGTTGTCTTGGCGATTGTGGCGACCAACTGTAAGACTGCTACTTATTACCATGCCTATTGGTATTTTTGCGATGGCAGTCTTGGGGTATTACGCGTTTGGTTTAAGCCTTGGTGCAGCTATTTTATTAGGTGCAGTGTTAGCACCTACTGATCCCGTGTTAGCTTCGAGCATTCAGGTGGGTCCTCCCAATACAGGAAGAGAAGACACACCGCGCTTTACCTTAACGTCAGAGGCCGGGTTGAACGATGGTCTGGCTTTTCCGTTTGTGTATCTAGCGATTAAGATTGCAGAAGCGTTCAGTGAAGGCAAAGCCTTTACTTACGAGATGCTATGGTCGTGGTTTACTCATGACGTCTTGTGGAAGATTGGCGCAGGTGTAGTGGTAGGTGTATTGGTTGGTAAATTATTGGCCAAAATCGTGTTTTCTAAACATACTCGCGAGACTACCATCTCGCAAGGCTATGTGGTTATTGCGTTGACACTACTAGCCTATGGTCTTGCCGAGTATGTACATAGTTATGGCTTTATCGCTGTATTCGTGGCCGCATTTGCGTTTCGTCGCTCGGAGTGTGAGCATACTTATCACCAAAAACTGCATGATTTCGCTGAGCAATCAGAAGGCTTACTAATGTCATTAGTGCTGGTTATCTTCGGCATGTTCCTCGGTCAAGGGTTACAGGCAGGCGTCGAGTTGACATGGCGCGTCTATATCGTCAGCTTTACCTTCTTACTACTCATACGTCCAATCGGTGGATTTATTGCCTTATCAGGATTGAACCTACCCCATACCGAGAAATACGCGATATCGGCTTTGGGTATTCGCGGTATTGGTACTCTATATTATCTGTCCTATGCGCTCAATCAAGGATTCTTCGCGGATGAAGATGCGCTTAAATTGTGGATTGTCTGTTCGATTGTTATTTTGACTTCTATTTTTATCCATGGTCTCAGCGCATCAAGACTGCTTAAAATGAAACCAAACAAGCAGCATTAAAATTAATGCTGCTTATATTTGAAACGGAATCAATTCGCGATTAAAAATAGCATTATTAAAACATCTCTTCTACCCAGCTCAAGACGGCTTCTGTCAGTGCAAACTGACGAACGTCATTGAGCATAGTGGTATCAAAATTATGAATAAAAGCAAATGACAGTTGGCGCTCAGGTTCGCACCAAGCAACCGATCCGTTATACCCCATATGCCCAAATCCTGATAATGCAGGACTCATTCTCTTATCCGTATCATCGTTGTTAGCATACAAACTAAATAATCTATGGTAGCCCAATCGCCATTTCATAGCTGCTGGCATAACCGCATCTAAACCCTCAACCTGCGGAGTAGATAACTGCTCAAAAGTAGCACTATCAATCAGCGTCTTTCCTTGCCATATACCGCCATTAGCGAGCATTGCGTAAATCGTTGCCAGTGCTTTAGCGGAAGCGACACCATTTGCCGCTGGAATGACCGCCTGTAATGTTTGACGGTTATGATAATCAAGGGCATGTTTGCCAGCAGGTATCAGCGCTGCCTTATAGTTTTTTAGATTAAGCTGAGTGGTATTGAAATATAAGCTATTAATACGTGCAGTATTTAATACATGTTGTACGTTATCAATATCAGAGCTATCTAGGCTGTCATATAGGCTACTTTGCGTCTCAGCTGCACGTTTGTCATTTAGCATTTTCTGTTGCCAGTAATGATAACTAGGTAAGCTTGCATAAGTACGTAAAGTTTCTTGAGAGTCTACTTTTAAGGTTGGTTTTTGACGTCTCGATTTTAATTGAGCACTCGTATCCTCTGATTCTTCAAAATCTTTGGCCAATTTTGCCACCTGATCTACTTTACTATCTGGCACACCAAAATAGCAGCTGTCGGCAATACCCAGAGGCTCCGTTAGATACTGGCGCAGTGCTTCGGCTAGCGACAAATGAGTAACCGCCTCTACTAAGCCGCCCAATACCCAGCCATAGACCAATGCACTATAAGCGCTGTCATATTTGGTCGCATCTTCGGGTGAGGTAATGGGCATCGCTGCAATGTGGCGCAGCATCGTATCCCAATTGAGTACTGTCTCACTATCGACATCGATACTTTGAATCGAAAACAAATCGGCTTGATGTGACATGACTTGTCGCAACGTAATTTGGTCTTTGCCGTTTGCAGCAAACTCTGGCCAATAATGGGCAATAGGTTTGTCATATTCAAGCAGCTGCTGTGAAACCAGCACATGAACCAACGTTGCCAATACCCCTTTACCGGTAGAAAAATTAATCGCTAACGTATCGGGCTGCCACGGCATATCAGGACGCGCCATACCTGTACTAGCTTGTGCTATACAATGACCTGCCTGATACACGGCCACAGCCCCGCCAGCAGGTGCATCATCAAGCTGTAAGTCTGTCAGTAATTGCTGTAATTTTTTTTGAAAGTCAGCGTTTATGGGTGTATTAGAATTTTCTGTATTATGATCCATTATTATTACCTTACTCCAGTGATATGAATTATTCTATTTTTAAAATGATAGCTATATGTAAGCTATAGTCAAAGAGGGCTAAAACGAATACAAGGTAGCCGATTACAGATTGCACAAGTAGTTCTTTGACTATATAAAATATTTGAACCAGTATAAATGAATTGTGAGCCAATAAAAAAGGCCACCTATTGGTCGCCTTTTTTATTATTTATTTCGATGATACTTTTAGAGTTTACTCACGTCTAAGACAGCACTAATATTCAATGCCACAAATCTAGTTAACGCGGCACTAGCAAACGGTTATGAACTTCTTGTTCAAGCTTGGTCAAACCATGACTGCGACCACGTTCCATAGCCGTATCCATCTTACGTCCACGCAACCATCCTGCCCGCAGCGCTATTGCAGCTCCTACTCTATTACCCGACCCACAGTGCATAGCGATTTTTTTGCCATGGTGCTGGCGCAATACATTATCAAATGCCAATATCTTAAGCTGCTTTAGCTCTTTAGCACCGTTGATAGGCAGCTGTTCGTAGTGCATACCTGCTTGCTCAACTGCTGATGCCTCATCAAAGCTTAACTCGTCATCAGGCTGCAAGTTGATGACCAGCTCGACGCCCGCTTTCGCTAAAGCCGCAACTTTTTCGTCATCTAATGCACCGCACACGATAGTGTTTGCATCTGGACGAAAATAAGGCTCAAAGATATCGGCCAAATCAACGCCATTATCGGCACTAACATGAATGTTAGCGCCGCTATCATTAGCGGCAACCGTATTAGTCGCTATCGAGCTATCTGTTTGATCTACGTCTATCGCGTTTTCTTCTGAAGGCAGGTTTTGTGAAGTCATAATAATAAATATGTACGTTAAATATGGCTGTTAAAATAGAAGCTTTATGATACTTACTCTACTTGCTGTCGCTCTTTAGGGTTACAACACCCGCCAAATGCGGTTTATTGTTTTTAGAGCTATACAATCCAAACTCACAAGTATCATCTACGTTTTTGAGCTGGGCTACTGGCTCAGCAATCAGCTCTACTTCAGCTGGCAGAAAGATAGGCAGCTTAAATGAAACGTCAGTTGTGTAAGCATCAGGCAAGTCACCCATTAGAGCAAGACACTTAGCCTTTGACCACATACCATGTGCAATCGCTTTAGGAAAACCAAACGCGCGTGCTGATAGTGGATGCAAATGAATCAAGTTAAAGTCACCTGAGACAAAAGCATAACGACGACCGATATCTTCTGGTACTTCAAAAATGCTATGAACACCTTCTTCGTTTACTTCAGGCTTGACCATGACCGGACGCGGCGCGCTCTTCTTATCTTTACTGCTAGGTTTCTTGCTACGTGATAAATAAGTCGACGTACCTTCCCAGATAACTTCATCTTCTGATTTTACGATAGTGACAAAGTCAAACTGCTGACCTTGGGCATGATCGCGTAGGTTATCAAAAGTGACCGACATTGCTACCGTTTCACGCTCTCCAATCGGGCGATACTGGGTGACGCTATTATCAACGTGAACAAGACCTAACATGGCAAATGGGAATGGCTCTTTGACCATCATGTTCATCTGCAGCGTCTGTGACAATACCGAGAAGTAAGTCGCTGGCACTTTACCATCATCAGCAAAACCGCAAATTTTGCGATAGTCATCTAGGTTTTCTTGATCGATATGCAAGTCATCTACATAGTAAGTAGATTGTGGCAACTGGTCTCTACTGACCTTGCCACCATTACCGATAGGCAATAAGCTTTTAACAATGTTGGCATAAGTGGTGTGCGCTTTTGGCAACGCATCATAATGTTTGTCTGACATAAGTACATCCTAAGTGTGGCTTGAACAAGTTCTTTAACGTATATAAAGACAATCTGCAATCATTGACTAAAGCCTACTATTAAATCATCTAATAAGCATTAAATTTAATCAACCTCATGAGTATTTTTAATAGCAAAAAATAGTTTGGCTATTGGTTCTTGTGTTTTTATCATAAAAAAGCCACCCTTGGGCAGCTTTATTACACTTTATCAGAGATTATTTCGTAAGCATATGTGATACAAACGAGAATAATAGCTTATATGATACAACTACTGTCTTTATCTGTACCTTATTTCTCACATATACCTGTCAATTAATCAACATTACGCACCAAGTAAGCTTTGACCACAGACGCGAACCGTATTGCCATTTAGACCGCCAGACGCAGGTGAAGCGAACCATGCGATAGTCTCAGCCACATCTACTGGCAGGCCGCCTTGGCTCATTGAGTTCATGCGGCGACCAGCTTCACGAATAGCAAATGGAATGGCTTCTGTCATTTGGGTTTCGATGAAACCAGGAGCGACTGCATTGATCGTCATGCCTTTAGCATTGTCTTCTAATTGCTTGGCAGTTGCGTTAACCAAACCAATTACCCCAGCTTTAGAAGTGGCATAGTTGGTCTGACCCATGTTGCCCGCGATACCTGAAATTGAAGACACACATACGATACGTGCGTTTTCTTTCAGTACGTCATTGTCCAACAAGTAGCGGTTCAATCTAGCGATACTGCCTAAGTTGATATCAATGACCATGTTCCATTTTTTCTCATCCATCTTAGCCAACGTCTTATCACGAGTCACGCCAGCATTATGGATGATTGAATCTAGACCACCACGTTTTTGAGCAGCGTCAGCGATTTCTGCACCAGCATCTTCACTAGTGATATCTACCGTCAAAGCAGAACCACTGATTTCGCTAGCAACTTTTTGTAAGTCAGCTTGCTGCTGTGGTACATCTAGACAGATAACATGAGCCCCTTCACGAGCCAACACACGAGCGATAGCTTCACCAATACCGCGACTTGCGCCAGTCACTAGCATCGTCTTGCCGCCCAAAGGCTGGTTCCAGTCAACATCGACTGAGCTGCCTTTACTGACACGTACTACTTGTCCTGATACATAAGCTGAACGAGCTGAAGTAAAAAAGCGTAAGGTTGAATCTAGGTTTTGCTCTGCGCCTTCTTCAACATAAATCAGCTGCGCTGTAATACCGCGCTTGAACTCTTTGCCCACTGACTTCACAAAACCTTCAAGCGAGCGTTGAGCCATTGCTGTTTCAATATCAGTGATGTTCTCTGGCGTACGACCAACCACAACCACACGGCCTGATTTTTCTACGCGGCGTGCAACTGTATGGAAAAACTCATAAAGCTCTTTTAGCTGTTCAGCATTGCTGATATTACTGGCATCAAAAAGCAGTACTTTGAATTGATCATCGCTGCCCGTGTTGGCTTTTGCCTCTACGCCTGCATCAGCAAGTGCGTCTTTGATGTCATCGCTGCTGTTTACATATACTTCGGCATGAACGTCTGACAGGATACGGGTCACAGACTCACTGACACTCTTGTCATCACCAGTAGCACGGCCAACCAATACACTACCACGCACCAAACGCTCGCCGCTTTCGAAACGATCAAGCGTCGTTGGCATCGGCAAACCTAAGTTTTTTGCTACTTTTTTGCCAATAGAAGATTGAACAAAATCACCATAACGGTCTGACATAATATAATCCTTATAATTAATGATTCGTATAATAATAAAAAATGCAATGAATCTATTATATAGAGACATTGACATCGTAATTATTTAAATTTAGTAAATCGCCTCAAAACTAGCCTAACTATACACTTCCCTTATAAACAAGTCCAAAAACAGATAATGTCTACAACAATCTGTAAACAAGTCAGTATACAAGCCAGTCGTTTTTAGCAGCGTTAAGCGCCACTATAACATGTTAAAATCCGACCTATAGGTTATGGCATACTTAATTATTGATAACAATATATTATCAAACGTACTGTTATGCAATGCTAATATTTCTTACTAGCCAGTCTATTAGAGCGATGCGTCATGGTCATGAATCTACTACCGACCTCATACAAGCGTCACATAGTTTGCTAAAGAGATACATTAAGTGAATAAAAACGCCTTATGATAAACAGCTGTACTGCGTAATAAATGATAATATTTGCTTGTATAAAATAACTTAACTATTTTTTATTATTACCTATCACTTTTTACTTCTACCCATACTTTTTAAGGATAATATTATGAGTAATAAAAACAATCATCCAGATAGCCCTGTTGTTGAAAGTACAGTTGTTAAAGCAACGGATACAAAATCAGATACAGCAAAAAAAGAAAACGCAGCAAAAAGCACCTCGACTAAAGATACTAGCGCTAAAGAAACTGCTAGCAAAAAAGCGGTCGATGAAAAAGTGGAAACCACTGCTGCTAAAAAACCTGCTCCAGCTAAAAAAGCCAGCGCGAGCAAACCAGCTTCACACCTAAACCGTGTTGCTATTTTAGGTGGTAACCGTATTCCATTCGCGCGCTCAAATGGATCATACGCTGATGTTAGCAACACAGATATGCTAACAGCTGCATTGGACGGTTTAGTTGAGCGTTATAACCTGCAAGGCGAAACAGTAGGTGAAGTGGTATCTGGCGCAGTTATGAAACTTAGCCGTGATATCAACCTTACTCGTGAAGCCACATTAAATACCGCGCTAAACCCACATACGCCAACTTATGATATCTCACAAGCTTGCGGTACTGGCTTACAAGCGACATTTGCTTCTGCTAACAAGATTGCACTTGGTCTGATCGATTCGGCAATCACTGGTGGTGTAGATACTACTTCTGACGCTCCTATCGCTGTCGGTGATGGCTTACGTAAAGTACTGATCAAACTTGGTGCAGCAAAAGACAATAAACAACGTCTAAAAGCGTTAATGGGTCTAAATCCAAAAGATTTAATCGATTCACCGCAAAACGGTGAGCCACGCACTGGCCTATCAATGGGCGATCATCAAGCGATTACCACGCTTGAGTGGAATATCAGCCGTGAAGCGCAGGATGAGCTTGCATTTAACAGCCATCAAAACCTAGCACGCGCTTATGACGAAGGTTTCTTTGACGACTTGATCACGCCATACAAAGGCCTAACTCGCGATAACAACTTACGTCCAGATACTACATTAGAAAAACTGGGTAAGTTAAAGCCAGTATTTGGTAGAAAAAATGCCAATCCAACGATGACAGCTGCCAACTCTACGCCGCTTACTGATGGTGCTTCTTGTGTACTATTGGGTACTGATGAGTGGGCAAAAGAGCACGGTCTAAAACCACTTGCTTATATCGTCCATCAAGAAACCGCAGCGGTAGATTTCATTGGTAAATCTGGTACTACAGAAGGCTTACTAATGGCACCAGCTTATGCGGTACCACGTATGCTTGAGCGCGCTGGTCTGACTCTACAAGACTTTGATTTTTACGAGATTCATGAAGCCTTTGCTTCACAAGTACTATCAACCTTAGCTGCTTGGGAAGATGAGAAATTCTGTGAAGAGCGCTTAGGCTTAGATGCCCCACTAGGTTCTATTGATCGTAGCAAGCTAAACGTAAATGGTTCATCATTAGCCGCAGGTCATCCATTTGCGGCAACTGGTGGTCGTATTCTAGCCACTGCTGCTAAATTATTGGATCAAAAAGGTTCGGGGCGTGCACTTATCTCTATCTGCGCAGCAGGTGGCCAAGGTGTGACTTGTATCCTAGAAAAATAAGCTTAGTCACTTTTAAGTGAAAAAGATACGCTGATTTATTGTTTTAATCAGTACATATCTATCAATAAAAAAATGCCCTTTAATTTATTTAAAGGGCATTTTTTATTGTCTGTACTTTGCTATGATAGAAACGACCTAGATAGTAGCCTCTTAAAAAAGCCGATACGCAAAACAAAGGTAATATTTATGGGTAAGACAAAAATTTTATTAAGAAAAATGAGGCAAGTCATTTTTGGCTCTGAAAAACTGGTGTTGACAGAACCGCTTGCAACCGCTGATTTTCGATCTCTAACGACTGATGAGGATGTAGATCGGTACAATCAGGAACAAGCCATTCTTACTGAACGCATCGAAAAAGATATTCTTGATGATGATTTACGTCGAAAAATGCACCAAGACTTAATCGATACATATGATGAAGAACTAGAAAATGAAATAGATGACTATGCACGTGACTTTCGTTTTAACGGACGTGAGATGAGCGAGCAAGAAAAACTGGATCGACGCACCTACTTTCAAGAGTTGGTACGACTACAGCGAGAACTGATAAAACTACAAGATTGGGTAGTTGATCGCGGTGAGCGTATCGTCGTTATCTTTGAAGGGCGGGATTCTGCTGGTAAAGGTGGCGCCATTAAACGCATTACCCAACGATTAAACCCACGCGTGTGCAGGGTAGCTGCCCTGCCGGCTCCCACTGAGCGCGAGCAAACGCAGTGGTACTTCCAACGTTACGTGGCCCACTTGCCTGCAGCAGGCGAAATCGTATTGTTTGACCGTAGTTGGTACAACCGCGGAGGCGTTGAGCGTGTTATGGGGTTTTGTACTGACGCGCAATATGAGGAATTTTTTCAATCAGTACCAGAATTTGAGCGTATGCTCGTACGCTCAGGCATTCGCTTAGTAAAATACTGGTTTTCTATCACTGATGATGAGCAACATGCACGATTTATGAGCCGAATATATGATCCGCTTAAGCAGTGGAAACTCTCACCAATGGACCTACAGTCGCGTCGACGCTGGGAAGATTACACCAAAGCAAAAGAGACCATGTTTGAGCGCACTCATATTCCTGAAGCACCTTGGTGGGTTGTCGAAGGCAATAATAAAAAACGTGCTAGGCTGAACTGTATTGCCCATTTGCTCGACCAAATCCCTTACAAAGAAGTGCCTCGTGACGAAATTGAGTTACCCAATCGCAAACGCGATGATGAGTACTACCGCGAACCTATTCCCGATGATATGTATGTACCGCCTCGTTATTAAGCCACTAGCACCTACTACTATAAAAATCTACAGAAACTTGATCTAAAAAAGCAGCCTTACTAAATAATAAGGCTGCTTTTTTTATATTTATAAGTTAAAAATCACAGCCAAACTTATTAAAGATACAGGTGTGATTTCTAGATACTACATAGTATAAGTCGATTGCAAGCTATCGATTTTTCCAGCTAGCAAACGCTCAACTTCATTCTTAATTCTTTGGCCAGAGACATCACTACCAATTTGCACAGCAAACCCTGCTGGGCGACTGCCTTGACTCTTAGAGTTAATCCAAACAACCTTACCATTCATTGGTAGGCGTTCACTGGAGTTGGGTAGCGTGATAGCAATAAACACTTCATCACCCAATTGCTGAGGTCTGTCAGACGGTACAAACAAAGCGCCATTACTGACAAATGATAAATAGCTGGCATATAACATTTCGATACTTTCATAATGACAGGTTAAAATCCCGCCACGTCCTGGCATTGCCATAGTCAGCTTCCTTTATCAACTGGGTTTAATATGTTTATATAAATAATTGATAGTATATAGTTAAGAATAATCACAAATTTTAGAACACAAATTAAATGCTCAAGCATGGCTCTATAAGCTTGCCAATTCTTGCATTAGCTTATCATAGGCAAATTTTTCTTGCACATTTTGTTGCAGCGCAATTTTGGTCTGCTGTACGCTGTTGGCAAATGCCTCTAACCCGCTATCAGTAGGCTGATAAGTCGCCAATATCGTTGATAGATTGACATCCTTTTGTAGTTCAACAAGGCCCAAACAGACACGGCGTATATCAAGGAGCATCAGCTCAGATAACTGTATAAACTCTTTAATATTAAGCTGACTTTGCCAATAATCACTCGCCGCCACACCACTACGTTTACCGCTACGTAGCGCCTGCCATGTGGTCAGCCATAGGCTGCGCTTGCTATACCATGGTGCTTGCGCTAAGGCGATAGCAGCTAATGGCGCACCGTTGGCCAGTTGTATCAACTGCTCAATCGCAGCGGTACCGACGGCTTCGCGGTTAATCGTGTGACCTAACGCCTGCGTCACGTAATCGACAGCAACAGTCGGCTCAATTGTCTGTAGTGCCAACTGTTGCACACGACTCTTAATCGTTGGCAATAGCTGAGCAGGCGTATCACTAATCAAAAGTAGATGCACCTGCGCTTGTGGTTCTTCCAATGTTTTAAGCAGCGCATTAGCAGCGGCCACCGTCATTTTTTCAGCGTGATCTAACACACAGATACGCATCCCTTGCCCCCCTTGATAAATAAAAGGCTGCAAAGCACGAATATCATCTACTTTGATTTTAAGAGCGCTATTGCTAGTAGCTTTAGCGCCTTTTTTATCTTTTGTGCTACTTGATTTTTCTTGAAGCGCATCGCTTTCGGCACTGATAGGCATACTAACGAGTGGTAATACTTGTAGGCTCGGATGAGTTCCCGACTTGAGCCATTGACAGCTCTCACACACTTCGCAAGCACCTAGTGGGTGTGTGCCACGCTCACGGCATAATAGCCAAGCGACCAATCGCCATACAAAGGCGCGTTTGCCCATACCTTGCATACCAGCAGCGAGCAATGCATGCGGCAAAGACTGCTGCTTAAGTACGCGCTCGGTCAACTGTAACCACAGTACTTTTTGCCATGGCAATAGTGGCGCAAAATACATACGGTCTGTGTTATCTAGTGCGTCCATATTTCCTGTTAAATTATTCATGGTTATGGCTCTATCACATTGATTAGGTACTTTAGGTATAGCCACGACAACGATACTTTAGCGTTGTATGAAGCTTAGAATCGCACGCAACTTTGCTTAGACTATTACTTATGATTATGAGAGTTTTGAAAGTTATTTAAGCTCATCGCGTTTAGACGGTCTAAATCTTCTTGTGTATCGACACCTGCTGGTAACTGACAGGCAGCTTCTGCGATGGCGATATGCTGACCATTTTCTAAAACACGTAATTGCTCTAAGCTTTCGAGTATCTCAAGTGGCGTTTGTGGCCAGTTTACGAACTGCTGTAATAGACTGACACGATAAGCGTATAAACCCAAATGACGATAGGCGTTCTTTGGTGGTTGCATCTGGTTATTATCAGCCAATACAACATCACGATCACAAGGAATCGGTGCGCGGCTAAAATAGAGCGCACGCTGTAAGTTATTAGCAGATTGGCTGACTACTTTTACTACCGATGGCCGCTGGAACGTATCATAGTCATCGATATGCTCACAGAGTGTGGCCATCACGCTATCCTCATCTGCTACCAAAAGCGCCTGTACTTGCTCCAAAAGCAATGGCGGTACAAGGGGCTCATCGCCTTGCATGTTCACCACAATATCATGCTCAGCCCAACCTTTGATAGCTGCTACCTCTGCCAAGCGATCCGTCCCTGAAGCATGCTCACTACTGGTCATAACCACATCAAAACCTGCATCGGTGCAAACTTTTGCAATTTGCTCATCATCAGTCGCTATACACATGTCATCAGCAAAACTTGCTGTCTGCGCTTTTTCTGCTACCCAAAGTATCATCGGCTTACCATGAATAGCTAGCAATGGCTTACCAGGTAAGCGCGTACTTTTAAAACGCGCAGGAATCACGATATGGGTTTTGGCGGGCGTGGTGGCGAACGACATGGCGTATTCCTATAAAAATTATACGGCGATTTAAAATATTAGCTGATATTTATAATGGGGCTGACGTGTTCATATCATGGTTGATACGAATCCCTAGTGCCTTTAGCTGCGCATCTAGATTATGGTAACTATTCTCAGATAATACAGCCGTCACTGGCAATACCCATAGTCTACTGACAAGTTTTACATACTCATCACTGAGTGCTTGTGTCGCTGTATAGTCCGCCAATAATGCGCTAATTTTCACTGCATCTTTACTGGTCACGATGATAGGATAATCACTATATTGTAAAAGCTCAGCCAAACTAAAATCATAGTGATCAGGGTAAGGATGCCCTATGACCTCAAAGCCAATAGATTCCAAGGTATCAAAAAATCGCTGTGGATAACCGATACCACTAACAGCATGGACGCGGTTATTATTAGTAGGCATCACACTATTTAGTTGTGCTGCGCTCGATGTGGGATCCCATAGGCGCTGTAACTCAGCTGGTTGCAAATGCATGGTTAAACGGTCAGCAGACTGTATCTTATTACCACTTCTAAAAGTCTGAGTTAAATGCGTACTTGGCTTTTCATGATAGATAACATTTGCACCCTCTAATCGTGACATCGGCTCACGCAAAAAACCCGTTGGTAATAGCTGCTTGTTACCAAACCCACGGGCAGCATCTACCACAATCCATTCGATATCACGCTGTAGTGCATAATGCTGCAAACCATCATCTGCAATAATCAATTGTAAATCAGGCTTTGCCTTTAATAAAGTGGCAATCGCTTGCTGACGATTGGGGCACACTGCCATAGCAGCGCCTGTCATATGAGCAATCAAACACGGCTCATCCCCGACTATATGAGGTAAGCTGGTAGCACTAACCAATGCAGGCATTTGACTCGTATCACCGCCATACCCGCGACTGATTACCCCTACTTCTATGCCTTTTTTCTGTAAGTAGTTGACCAGAGCAATAATCAGCGGCGTCTTACCACTACCGCCCACACTGATATTACCAATGACCATCACGGGAATAGGTGCTCGATAGCTTGATAATAGCCCAGCCTTATAAGCTTGACGACGCAAGAAGGTGATGAAACCGTATAACCAACTGACAGGCAGCAACAACCACAACCAAACAGCTTGACCTTGCCATGCACGGGTGATTGTCGTCTCAATACTCATTCATCAATGTCGCTTATCTTGTTGGTTCATGGCTGCATGAAAATTGGCTAAAAACTTGTGAACTGGCTACTCGAAATCTCGAGCATACATTTGCGCATAGTGGCCTTGCTGCTGCATTAGCTCATTATGCGTTCCTAACTCAACAATCTGACCGCCATCCATCACAGCAATACGATCCGCTGATTCGATAGTTGTCAATCGATGGGCAATGACCAATGTGGTACGGTCTTTCATCACATTATCGAGCGCTTGCTGGATATAATACTCAGACTCATTATCAAGCGCGCTAGTAGCTTCATCTAAAATTAGAATCGGTGCATCTTTTAATAGTGCACGCGCGATAGACAAGCGCTGACGCTGACCACCAGATAGTTGCAACCCTTCGGCACCAATTTCACTCTGATAACCGTTTGGCATTTTCATAATAAAGTCATGAGCGAAGGCATCTTTTGCTGCTCGCTCAACCTCAGCTTGAGTCTTATCAGCTAGGCCACCATAAGCAATATTATTGAATACAGTAGTATTAAACAATACTACCTGTTGGTTCACCATTGCAATCTGGGCACGCAAACTCTCTAACTTAATGTCTTCAATAGGCATACCGTCTAATGTGATTTGCCCTGAAGAGGTCTCTAGAGTACGTGTTAATAAATTGACTAATGACGACTTGCCCGCGCCACTTCGCCCTACTAATGCAACTGTCTCGCCTGCTTTTATATTCAAGGTAAAGTCACGTAGAGCCACCGTCGAATCTGGATATACCAAGCTGATATTGTCTAACGACATTTGCCCTGATAGCGCTTTACTGATTGTGCCTGTGTCTTCTTCTTCTGGCTCATCAAGTAGTGCAAAAATCGACTCACCAGCAGCCAGACCTTTTTGCAGCTTCTGATTAATATCAGTCAGCGAACGTACAGGCTTACTTAATAAACCTGCTGCTGCAATGTAGGAGATGAACTCACCTGCTGAAATATCATCTATTACTGCAGGTCGCAACGCAAGCCAGACGACAACGGCCATCGCAACCGCCATCAACAGCTGTACGGCTGGCGTATTAATACTATTGGTAACAACCACCTTCATACCTTGGCGTAGATTTTTCTTCGATGTCTTATCAAAACGTGCTGATTCGTATGATTGACCACCGTAATTTTTGACCACTTGATAGCCGCCGATGACTTCATTAGTAATGTGACTGACATTACCCATCGTCTCTTGGATACCTTTTGAGAGCTTAAGATAGCGCTTTGATGCAATGCGTACCAGCCATAGTATTGGTGGCAAGACAATAAACAAAATAAGCGTTAGACGCCAATTGCTATAGAACAAAAAACCGATCAATGCGACAACGGTCAAACCATCACGCAGCAAAGTCTTCATTGAGTCTGTACTGGCGGCCGTGACCTGTTCAACATCAAATATCAATTTCGATGAAATCGTACCGGCTGGATTGGCCAAATAAAACGAGCTAGGCAAGCGCAGTAATTTATTGAAAACTTCTACACGTAGCTCATAGACTAAGTTGCGTGAGACCAATGCAGAGTAATAGTTACCCAAAAAGCTACCCACCCCGCGCACAAAAAATAGCAATACAATCAATAGTGGAAATAACGTTTGTTTGCTTCGATCATTCTGATTGATAGCATCAGTAATATATTGCAGAAGCTTGGCAGTCCAAATCTCTGTCCCTGCATTAATCGCAAAACCTAAAGCTGTCAATAGCAATGCCCACCAGTAAGGCTTCAAATACCTTAATAAGCGTAATAATGTCTTACTCTTAGGAGTAACGGGCAATACTGCCGATGCATTTTTAGCAGAAGATTTTTTAGAGTCAGGTAAATAAGCTTGGCTCATAAAAGCCTCAATTTGGGTATCGTGGTATGAATGGGCTGTGTATCACACAGTTTTATGATGATAAGACTATATATGTTATTGCGGCAGCGTTTGGCCAAGTGGCACCACTGTACTGATGTTTAAATTCAAAAATCCGAGCTTTCCAGCGATATCCATCACTCGTACCACAGACTGATGGGTCGCATTGGCATCCGCTGCAATGACAAATAGCATATCGCGATTGCTGCCCGCCTCTTGCTGCAACATACTGGTCAGTTCAGCCTCATTGCTACTAGCAAGTGTAATACCGTTGACCAAATAGCTACCATCCTCTTGCACAGCTACTTCGATACTGTTGTTTTGTTCTGTCAGTGCAACACCTTCCGCTTCCGGAAGAATAATATTTAAACGACTAAAGTGATTGAATGAGGTAGCAAGTAATAAAAACACAATCAAAAACAGTAAACAATCAATCATCGGTGTTAGATTAATTTCAAGTGGTTCAACCGTTGGTTTTCTAAAACGCATATCAATCTCTTTAATTCAGCTACCATTTATAGGCTTAAGATTTCTATTCTTTAAAACCGCATTGACTACACTGCCGCTATGCTAGTCTTATCCGAATCCAACCCACCGAATGAACGTTCTTGCACAATACTATCTTCTATTGCCATACGGCCCGAAGATGTAGATGCCTGCGTACTAGCAAGCAAGTGATAATCATACAGCTCTTGAATCATGAGCCCTGCTTGAGTCTCAAACTGAGCATTAATATCAATGATACGGCGCTGAAAATAACGATAAGCAACCAACGCAGGGATAGCAACAATCATACCAGCAGCGGTAGTGATTAGTGCCTGTGATACGCCAGCAGCTAGCATCGTCGGGTCTTGCATGGCACCATCGGTAATCGCCAAGAACGAAGAGATGATCCCTAGTACCGTACCTAATAGACCAAGCAACGGCGCTATCGCACCGATAGTTCCTAACATATTGATGTTTTTTTCTAACTGATGAACCTGGACACTGGCACGATTTTGCATGTGCATCGTCATCGACTCTAGCCCATACTGGCGATATAGCAAACCCGTTGCCAAGATATCGCCAAGCGCCGTCTTTTCTTTTACATTCATCAATTGTGTGCGGCCAATATCACCATTTTCACGTAAACGAGTTATCAGCTGTTCGCGCAACCTGCTAGGAGCGACTTTGTTAAACTGTAACGTATGGCTACGTTCAATGATGATAACCAAAGCCAATATAGAACAGACCACGATAGGTGTCATTAGCCAGCCACCTGCTTTTACCAACTCCCACATATCTACTCTCTTCCGTATTTTTGCAAAAATAGTTGTTCAGAGGCGACTTAGCATTTGAATAGATACGGCTAACTCGCAAACATTATTAAGCTTGAGCTTCTATATGTTTAATCAACGCAGCTAATTGAGCTTGATTGTGGAAAAATATCTCAACACTACCTTGACCACCTTTTTTATGTTTTAGTTTGACTTCAGCACCAAGCATGTCTGTCAATCTTTGGGTCAAACGCTCTACATCACGAGATTGCGCTTGTTCAGCACGGTTGATCTTGGGCGCTGGCTGCAAGATTGATTTGACCAATTTTTCAGCCTCTCGCACGGTCATACCGCCATCAATAATCTTTTGCGCGATGATAGGTTGTTGTTCAGAGGACAATGCTAAAAGTGTACGAGCATGACCCATATCTAGCGCACTGTTGGCCAAATGATCTTTTACTGCATCATGTAGCTGATTTAAGCGAAGTAAATTCGATACTGTCGTACGCGCCTTGCCAACGACTTCAGCGATCATGGCATGACTCATACCAAACTCCGTATGAAAGCGCTGCAATGCTGCTGCCTGCTCAATTACTGATAAGTCTTCGCGCTGTATGTTTTCAATCAGTGCTAGTGCAATTGCCAACTCATCAGATAAAGCGCGCTCAATCGCAGGGATAACCGCCTTTCCTGCCATTTTTGCTGCGCGCCAGCGGCGTTCACCAGCGATAATTTCGTGAGTGACAAATGCTTCACTTTTATCTTCATTTGCCAATAGTGGGCGGATAACGATAGGCTGCATCACGCCATGCTGCTCAATAGAAGACGCCAACTCTGCAAGTGCTGTCTCACTCATATCACGACGAGGCTGGTACTTACCTGCTTGCAAGCGTGTGACATCAATCTGCACAAGGCTAATCTGGTCTTCGGTTGCGCTCGTATCTGTACTATTGCCACGCGATTTGTTGAGCGACGCCTTGCTGGCAGCACGAGGTGAACGTGGCGCGCGAGTGCCATTCTCACTAGCAGCATCGTTATCAGTAGTCTTCGCAGATGATTTTTTACTGGCTTTCGTCGGAGTGATATCAGGCGCTATATCCGTAGACACAGTATTTACAGGCGCATTAGTCTCTACAGGCACATTAATATCTGGCGCAGCATTTTCACGCGCCACCATGTCGTCTTGCAAGGCAGAGGCGGTAATTTGCTTTTCTTTTTTGATTGACCCTAATAAGGCATCTAAGCCCCGATTAGCAGCCAACCCTCTTTTCTTCGCCATGATTACCTATCCTCTAACGCTAAAATAAAAGCCAATTGATTACTGATGCGGCTTACTAAATACAATGTTAAGTGTTCTATACTTATGCTATTCATTTACTGTCTTGATCAATGACGCTTTTTATCTAAAAATTCTTTGTAAGAACTTTAGATAAAAACTAGCTACTTTGTTTCATCACTTCAGCGGCAAGCTTTTGATACGCGCGTGCACCTTTTGACCATCTCTCATACGCAATAACTGGTAAGCCGTGCGCAGGGGCTTCTGCCAAGCGAATATTTCTTGGAATATGGGTTTTGTACATAATATCGCCAAAATGCGCTTCTAGCTCAGTAGAGACATCACGGGCAAGCGTGTTACGCGCATCAAATAGCGTTCTAACCACACCGCGAATATATAGCTTAGGGTTCAACTCTGTTAAACGTTCAATGGTTTGTGATAAGTCAGCCAACCCTTCTAGTGCATAGTACTCACACTGCATAGGGATAATCACACTATCTGTAGCCACCAGCGCATTAATCGTCAGTAGATTCAAACTAGGCGCACAATCGATAATCACATAATCGTATGGCTGCTTTTGTGTAGATACCTGATCGTTAACCAATTCGGCCATCGCAGTTTTGAACAGCTCATGACTATCTGTCTTACTCATCAACGTAATGTCCATGCCAGCCAAATCGCGATTGGCACCGATGACATCGAACCCTGCAGGACTAGTAACAATTGCTTCAGACAACGCGACACCATCTAGCAAAACGTCCGCTATGGTAAGATCCAACTCGTTTTTGTCAACACCTGTACCACTGGTCGCATTACCTTGTGGGTCTAAGTCAATCAGCAGTACATGCTTGCGTTTAGCGGCCAAGCTGGCGGTCAAATTTACTGCCGTTGTGGTTTTACCCACACCGCCTTTTTGATTCGCAATTGCTATGATTTCCATACACTCACTCAATTTTATTAGGGTCTATTACTTTTGACTCGGTTGGTACGATTATTTTTGTTCAATCTTGTGCAGCGACACTCACTTAGTATTTAAAAATAAGCAATTCATGGTCTAAAATGCTCAGTTTGCGGTCGAGTATTTTAAATGCTTTTAAATACTATGTCATTTAGATACAGACGTAAACTGTGTTTCACAAAAAACAGTGCCTGTTTCATGACTGCGAAGTGTTTATGCCTTAGCTATCTTTAGCAGACATTTCAATTAAATGACGATTGTCATGCAAACTTGGCACCGTCAGCTTAATGGTTTTGATATGCCAATCACTATCGAGTGCTTGCAGCTCTTCCTCACTCGGCACCTTGCCTTTCATAGCACATAAGAAGCCGCCATTTGCCAATCTTGGCTGCGCTACTTCTACAAAATCTATCAAACTGGCAAACGCTCGTGATGTCACCACATCGTAGCTTGCTTCGTGCGCTTCAATCCGCGATGCGATCGGCTGCATATTACTCAAACCAAGCTCGCTGCTGATTTGCTTAATAAAGCGGACTTTCTTCTGATTGCTATCAAGAGCCGTACACTGGCGCTCAGGCTGACAAATGGCAATAATAACTGCTGGCAACCCTGCTCCCGTGCCGATATCTAGCAACGATCCAGCGGGTAAATGCGTTATAATAGACAGACAATCTATCACATGCTTGATCAGCGCTTCTTCTGGATCAGTAATGGCGGTCAGATTATACGCTTTATTCCATAGTAAAAGCTGGTCTAAGTACAATAATAACGTGCGCTGCTGCGTTTCACTTAGCGACAGACCCAGCTCATTTATCGCTTGCGCCAGGATATTGACCAGCTTTGGCAATTGCGAACCAAGCTTTACGAAACCAGTCGGATCAATATTGATATTACCCATGCTAGCAGACGATGAAGAGTTTTTAGCGGAAGCTGACATACAACGAGTTATCCAGTTTTGACTTGTGAACCGTTTATTTTATCATGCAGTCTGCCCATTGAATAGTTGCAGATTGCGCCAATGTGGGACATCTTATACTATCTACGCTGATCATGAGGCATTATTCTGCTTTGATTGCCTCCAATTCGCTGATTAAGTCATTCGTTTTTTACTGTTTACGCTCAAGTATTTGCCTAAATATGATACAAAACTGCGCTTAATGACTTCGCTAATAGGTGACTATATCTTGTAAGATGTCATGATTGACTATAAAAAACTCAGAATACGCCTGAACAGATAAAACCAATCACTTCTCATATTCCTTTAATACTTTTTAAGATGATTTTTCAAACGCCTATGACAGAACAACCCTACACCCCTATATCGCAAGTATCAAAAGACGCTAACAATATGGTAGTACCTACTACTGACTCAAAAAATACTAAGCAAACAGCACCTGATACCCCAAACCCTATCTTCATAGAAGTTCAGCAAAATTGTCGCATTTCCGCTGAGCAATTAAAACGCTATAGCGACCCTGATGAATTGCCTACAGACACGCGCACTGCGCCCGACTTAGATGTGGGCTTCGGTCAACAACGCGCGCTTAAAGCATTGCATACAGCGCTGGATATTAAAGCCAGTGGCTACCATGTGTTTGCCGCTGGTGAAAACGGTTTGGGCAAACGTACTGTGATTAGTCGTCTGTTAACACGTATTGCCGCCGACGCACCGACGCCTGATGATTGGGTATATGTGCATAACTTTACCGATCCACGCACACCATTGGCGCTGCGTCTACCAGCTGGTCAAGCCTCGCTATTACAGCAGCAAGTTAATAACTTATGGCAGCAAGCAAAAAAGCGTTTAAGCCAACGCTTTCGTAGCGATCAATACCAGAGCAAAATTGAAGCCATCAAAAACAGTACTCATCAAAAAGAAAGTCATGCCTATGACGCGCTTAATGCTGAAGGCAAGCAATATGACCTAGCATTGACGTTTCGCTCGTTTGATAATAAAGCCGTATTTGTTCATCCTAGTCAACTGCCTACAGAAAGCAACAGCGGTGATAACAAACAGGTAGAAAAACCTAACAAGCAAAAAAATTCAGAAAAGCTCGATGATAGCGAAAAAGTTAACATTTTGAGCGATGAAAATAATGAGCGTAAGGAAAACCAAGATTCTACATATGGCAATAATGAGTATGAAGCTGAGCTGAATAACTTTGTACAAAAAAACCATATGCAAAAGCGTCTGAGTCAATTGACCATCGCTTTAGAGCAATTAGAAGACGAAGCCAATGATGAGATAGAGTCGCTACATCGTAGTATTGCCCAACGTGCTTTACAGCCATTATTTACTCCTATTTATGAGCAGTTTGCGACTCATCCACTTGTCGTAGCATATCTCAAAGCTGTATTTGATGACATGGTCACTCACGTAGAGCGTATCGTCAATGGCGATGATGAGGAGTTTGTGACAGCAGTGTTGGCTACGACGCCCAGTCGTTATGCGGTCAATGTTATTGTCAGTCATACACCTGACAGTGGCGCACCTGTGGTTTTTGAAGATTTGCCAACCCATCTCAATTTATTGGGGCATGTCGAGCAAATCACCCAATTAGGCACAGTAACCACTGACGTGAGTATGATTCGTGCAGGTGCGCTACACCGCGCCAATGGTGGCTATTTATTGTTAGAAGCCAGCCACGTACTTGAACATCCTTATGCATGGCAGGGCTTAAAGCGCGCATTACAATCACGAAAAATCAAACTGTCTAGTCTAGAGCAAATGCTGACGCTAACCGGTAGCTTGTCTCTCTCACCAGCGCCTATTGATTTAGATATCAAAGTTATCTTATTAGGTGAAGCAGATTTATATTATGAGCTGCTAGAGCTTGAGCCTGAATTTGATGCGGTATTCAAAGTCCGAGCTGACTTTCATGATGATGTGCCTCGTACTACTGAGCATGAATTGGCACTGGTCGCAAAAATGGCTGATATCATTGACTACGCCAACCTTTACCCGTTTGATAGTAGTGCGCAGGCCACGCTACTTGAGCATTTAAGCTTGCAAGCCGAAGAGCAAGACCGTTTGAGCCTACACAGTGACTTATTGATTAAACTATTGCATGAATCAAACCGTCACGCGCGTTTAAATAGCGATGATATGGTAACGGCAGATCATGTCACTCAAGCAATCGATGATATGGATGAGCGTTCAGGATATTTGCGCGATCTGTACTGGGATGAGCTGAAAAACGGCCAACAGCTGATCCAGACGCAAGGCAATGCTATCGGACAAGTTAATGCGCTTACTGTGGTCAGTTATGCTGATAGTGAGTTTGGCATGCCAGCACGGCTTACTGCGGTCATTCAGCCCAATATTGGCACAGGTGAAATTCTTGATATTGAGCGTGATGTAGACTTGGGTGGTAGTTTACACGCCAAAGGCATGCTGATTATGACCAGCTATTTGCGAGCGTTATTTAGTCAACATCATGCGCTTAACTTTAGTGCCTCACTGGCATTCGAGCAAAGCTACGCACAAATCGATGGCGATAGTGCTACCGTTAGCGAAGGCTGTGCATTGCTATCCGCGTTAGCAAACGTCCCTATCAATCAGTCTCTCGCGATTACTGGATCAATGAACCAGCTAGGCGAAGTACAGGCAGTTGGTGGCATCAATGCTAAAATCGCAGGTTTCTTCGACGCTTGCCGCGAGCAAGAGCTAACAGGCGATCAAGGCGTCGTCATTCCAATGGCTAATGTCAAACAACTGATGCTACGTGACGACATTATCGATGCAGTAAATAGAGGCAAATTTCATATTTATGGCGTCTATACTCTAAGTGAGGCCCTGACGCTGATGACTGGTTTGCCCATCGACACCATGAATAAAAAAGGCCGTTATCGTAAAGATACTTTATTTGGCAAAGTATTAAGTCGTCTGATGCTATGGGATGAAAACCAAGAAAGCACGGACGACATCGATGATGAAAAGTCCAAAAAGAAAGCGAAGAAAAAGCGTAAAGAAAAACGTCAAAAGAAAGAAGATAAGAGAATAAAAGAAAAGCGAAAAGGTGAGAGAAGTGATAAGAAAGGTAGCGAGGAAAGTAACAAGCAAAGCGATGCTAAGCCTATTGATGACACCCTAAACGATAGCGAGACAACAGCTGTCGATGAGGATGGCAATTAAAATTTGAACGGTACTGCCGATACGCACGCACATTGCTGTTCGACTAGATTTATCGTTGTATCTACAGCTAGATCGAGCAGCTATCATCGAATAGCAACCATCAAATAAACATACGCATGCATGAACGTCGCTAGACGCTACGCTGCTTTTCTGCGATGATTAACGGTTCCTGATCGAGCAATATCGTGCCAGAAACCGACTTGTAACTTCATAAAGGGTATCTCTTAATGACTGTACATCCTACTGATGCTGATAACATCCAAGCTCAGTCCAATCCTAGTGAGCAGGCAGGTGCGCTTGCAGCTGTAGACACTGGCACCTCAAAAGAGGCCAATGCTGCCAATATCAGTGACAATCGACATGGTGCGGCAACGACTGCTCGGCAATGGCAGGTACTATCACAACTACAGCGCAATCGCTGGGTAGGCACCACGCATATTTATGAGCAGCTGATGATGGCAGGCTTCGATATCAGCCTACGTACTGTCCAACGCGATTTGAACGCCCTTGCCAAACGCTTCCCTATCGAAAAAAACAATGCCAATCCTCAAGGTTGGCGCTGGAAAGAAGACGCTCCATTACAAAGTTTGCCGCATATGAACTTATCACAAGCGGTTGCTTTTAATATGGTCGAGGCCAATCTGACCCAGTTGCTGCCACCTGTTATCTTAGATGAATTATTTCCTTGGTTTGACTTAGCACGGCGACAGCTCAAAAACAGCAAAGTGACCCACTCTTGGATAGACAGAGTGCGTATCGAGCCTGCCACTCAGCCGCTTATCGCACCAGATATAGATTTGGACAGTAAAGACAATATTTACCACGCGCTATTTTATCAACTGCAGATTCATGCTTGCTATACTCGTAGCAACAAATTACAAGCCAGCGAATACATCCTAAATCCAATCGCAATTATCCAGCGCGGCGTGATTATTTATCTACTGGCAACTCGTACCGACGATCCAGAAGCCACCATTCGCACCTTTGCCTTACATCGTTTTGATAGTGTTGAGATTCTCGAAACTGCTGCAAAAACACCAGAGAACTTTCAACTCGATACGTATTTGGATGAAGGCAGCATGGGCTTTAGTCACCCACTGTTTGGCGAATTGGATGAGCGTGGCAAAAATACTGCTGTTGAGCTTAGGTTCACTAGGCAAGCTGGTAAGAGTCTGACCGAAAGTAAGCTTAATGACGATCAAACCGTGACGCTAAATGAGGATAACACCCTTACTGTAAAGGCCACTGTTAATTTAACCTCACAGCTGGTCTGGTGGCTACGCGGATTTGGTAGTGGGTTGTTAGATGCTAAGCCTGAGCTGCTCTATCAAGCGGTATTAGATAAGTCTTCGACAGCAACCAGTGAATGATATCACTGATCTAAGATAGGCTAATATCCGCACGCCTTAAGTAAGCAGTCACTAAATCTAGATAACGGTTAAAAACTAAGAATAAAAAAGGAAAGTTATGTCGACCACTGCCCCATCACCACTGTTGTCAGATAGTTTACGAGGACTGGGACTAGACGCAGGGACTTTGTTCTTTGCGCTCAATTATGAATTTACCAAAATTGAGCCAAAAGGCATGTTTAAGCGCTTTAAGAAAAATCAAAGCGCGATGGATATTGATTTAGCTTGCGTGTTGTACGATGATAATTGCGTCATCAGTGACATCGTTTGGTTTAAGCAATTACGAGATAAAGCTGAGTCGGTCAAGCATCAAGGTGACAGCTTAAATGGTAAGGATCGCGGTGAACAAGCCATGTATCTTGCCCCGCTTGATCAAGAACAAATCAGATTGGAGCTCGAAAAAATTCCCGCTCATATTACTCATATTGGTTTAATTGCCAACTCATACCATGGCCATTCGTTTTCTAGGGTGAAAAAAGGCGAAATTCATCTGAGTGACGATGAAGGAAACCGTTGTTTTGAAGTCAACCTTAAGCAGCTTCCACGCGACTGCACGACGTTATGGGTAGCGCATTTGCGTCGATCTGTTGATGATTGGCATTTAACATTGCAAAACTTACCACTTACTGCAGAAGGTCTAGCAGATGCAGCACAAGAAGTGGCTCATGAGTTAGCGCGTGCATTGCCTATTCCTCAGGGAATATAAGAGCAACTAGTAATCGCATATAAAAGAGGTCTTGTGCTATGTAAACACAAGACCTCTTTTTATGGGCAAATCATTAGCTGTAATTAATTGCTAAAAACATATCTGTTATAAATCATTTCACACTTGCCTATAAAACTTCACCGCAATGCGGACAGAAGTTCTTTTGGCGCGTTTCAACTTCTTTTTCACGCCGTTCAAGCTCTTGCTCTCGAAGTACTTGTAGGACGATATTTTGTGCCTGCTCTTTATCTAAACCTAGCTCTCGACGAATTTTATCAATCATCATCTGATTCTGTACCAGATCAAAGTCGCTATCAATGAGCTGCTCACGAAAATGCTGTTCAAGCTCTTCACGGCGCTGGGCCAACTCATTCGCCAATCCCGTCGCTAGAATACCAGCCGGTAGGGCTGCGAGACCAACGCCCAATATCGTAATGACAGCACCCAATATTTTTCCCGCATTAGTAATTGGCGTGACATCTCCATAGCCTACTGTTGTCAGTGTCACTACAGCCCACCACATCGCTTTAGGTATGGACTCAAACTCGTCTGGCTGTGCGTGATTCTCCACTAGATAAATACCGCTAGAGGCGGTCACAATCATAATGATAAGAATAAAGATAACAGCCTGAAATGAGCCTCGCTCCTTGCTGATTACGACTAGCAAAATACGCATGGAAGCAAAATAACGAGTCAGTTTTAGGATTCGAAACAAGCGTAAAATGCGTAAGAAACGCAAGTCAATATTGACAAAGAAATTCAAAAATGCTGGCACGATCGCTACTAAATCAATCAACGCTGATGGGCTTCTAATCCAATTCCAACGCTGTTTCCACGTCGTATTGTCAGGCTTGGTTTCAGCGACACTCCACAAACGCAATAAGTACTCAACAGAAAAAACAACGATAGAAAAGTTTTCAAATAAGGTGAAGTAATCTTGATAAGGGTAATACCATTGATCGACAGACTCCGCTATCACAGCGGCTACGTTAGTCATGATCAAAAATATGAGAAAGTAATCGACGTAACGGCTAAATAACGTGTCATGTTCTTCATTTTGTAAAATATCATAAACAAAATGACGCAAGCGCCGTATAGATTGGAATAACATGCCAGCCCTATATAGTGGTATACCGATTTGATATTAGTAGAATAAAACAACGGTCAAACAATAAAAACCAAACTTTCATCACAGAACATAGGAGATATTTGCAGCAATCATCCGTGATTTTTATCAGAAACGCTTCATTTGGTACTGACCTGTCCATTATCAGCCATGACTATCGGCTATACAAAATGCAGATAATAAATATAGACTGATACAAGCAGTATAAACACAATTAGTAGGATAGAGAACCTCAAGAACTGTTCGTCAGCGCGAAGCTTCTGACTAATATCCTGCGCAGGTATCAAAAACAAGTGACATTCAGGACAACAAGAGTCTACCTGATTCAGTATTTTCATCGTACGCGCATTCGTACAGCGTAGAGGGGAGTTACTGCAATAGCCAAGCATAATATATTGCACCTCTTGTTGAATCGTAAATAAGAGATACCGACTTACGTCAATGACACTTACTTAAAAAGCAGCTTTTGTTGTGTTTAATTATAGACTGTAGACAATTGAATTACACGTAAATGTAATTTATTGCAGAAACATTGCTAATTTATATTTAAAACCTTACCAACAATAATGATTTTCGTATTATAATAGAGATTAAATGTTACAGATTAAACTTTAATCATGACATTATGTATCAGTAGCTAATGCCATCCCTCATTAGCAAACTGCTGATAATTTTTTATTACGTTAAGGAATGAAATGATGAAACTACAATCCCTAGTTTTAGCTACTGCTGCTGCACTTACAATGACAACTGCTTTTGCAGTCCCTGCTGGTACTTGGTCTGTTGCTGCTGGCGCGCACATGGTTGATCCAAAAAGTGATAATGGTCAATTAGCTAACGGCACTTTAGCTGTAGAAGTTGACGACGACATTCGTCCAACTATCAGTGGTGAGTACTTTATCGCTAACAACGTTGGTGTTGAACTGCTAGCGGCGCTTCCATTCCATCATGATTTTGATCTAAATAATGCTGATGGTACACCAGCTTTGAAAGGTAAAACACAGCATTTACCACCTACTCTTTCTGTACAGTATCACTTCGATAATGACAGTATGCCAATGAATATCAAGCCTTTCATTGGCGTTGGTGTGAATTACACAACCTTTTTCAAAGAAAGAATTTCTACTGGTGGTGACTTAGACCTTGATGATAGCGTTGGTGTGGCTGGTCATGTTGGTCTTGATATTCCTTTTGCTCCTACCGAAGCTTTCCGTATCGATGCTCGTTATATGGACATCAAAACGGACGCTACTTTAGATGGTACAAACCTTGGCGAAATTGACATTAGTCCTTGGGTATATGGCGTAGCATTCGTTAAACAGTTCTAAATTAGTCAAAATATTATGTGTAATAAAAGCCAGCTACCAGGCTGGCTTTTTTGTGCCCATTAATGATGGCTATTACTAGTTACTCTAGCTACTAAGCAATTATTTGCAAAAACGGCTAGGATCCTATAATAACAAATAATCTCCATAAAAAAGACCACCCGTGGGCAGTCTTTTTGTATTGCTAGTTAGCTTTAGATCAAGATACGACGTGGGTCTGCTAATAGCGTTGCGATATAACGAGTGAATACAGCAGCATCTGCGCCATTGATCACACGGTGGTCATAAGACAAAGACAGTGGCAGCATCAAACGTGGCTCAAAGCTTTGTTTTTTAGCATTCCAACGTGGCTGCATACTTGCTTCAGAGACACCTAAAATACCAACTTGTGGCCAGTTAACTAATGGCGTAAATGCCGTACCACCCAAGTTACCTTGGCTCGATATGGTAAAGCTAGCCCCTTGCAAATCTTTAGTGCTGAGCTTCTTATCACGAGCTTTTACAGCAAGCTCGCCAATCTCAATTGCGATTTGCTTTAGACCTTTATCTTGTACGTTTTTGATAACCGGTACGATAAGACCATCATCTGTTGCCACAGCAATACCCATATTGACACTTTTACGCAATATAACCTGAGTGTTGTCATCGCTCAAATGACTATTGAATCGTGGATGCTGGGTCAACGCGTAAGCAGTTGCTTTAACCACAAATGCCAAGATAGTAAAGCCAACACCTTCAGCTTTCATGCCACCTTTTAACTCACCACGTAATTTTTCAGTCTCAGTGATATCAGACAGATCGAACTGCGTTACTTGCGGTAGCAAAGTATTGTAGTTGAGCTGTGGTATCGAGACTTTCTGCAAGCGGCTGAGGTCTTGTGTTTCTGTTTCACCCCAGATCTCAGCATTACTCATGTCAGGCAGCTTCGGTAGACCTGAGCTAACAGGATTACTGCTCACAGGTGCCGCTTTTTGCTTGGTTAGACTATTTTTAACATGTGCAAACAAGTCTTCTTTTAGAATGCGATCATTTAGAGCTGAACCATTCACTTGTGTGATATCCACACCTAACTGACGCGCTAGCTTGCGAACAGCAGGACCTGCATACACATCAACCAATTTTTCATTGACTTGTGCTTCAGTTAATTTACCCTCTGTTTTGCTAGCAGCTGTATTAGTATTAGTCGTTTTGGCAGCTTGTTTTGGCTCACCAGTAGTTTTAGCAGCTGATTTATCTTCTGTTTTAGCTGGTGCTGACTCTTGTAGCTTAGGAGCTTCATATTCACTATCAGTAGCATCATCTGCACCACTTGCCATGATGACGATAAAGTCCTGACCATTAGCAACCATATCACCTGCTTCAACCAAGATTTTCTCAATCTTGCCGGCAACTGGCGCTGGTACTTCAACCGATGCTTTATCTGATTCGATTAGCAAAATGGACTGCTCAGCGCTAACAGTATCACCAACGCTAACCATGATTTCAGAAACTTGTGCCTCATCAACACCTAAGTCAGGTAATGCATGAGTGGTTGCTTTACCAGCATTAGCGGCTGGCTTGGCAGCAGACTCTGATTGCTTTGATTCAGTTGCAGCAGGTTCAGGTTTTGATTCTGGTTTAACATCGTCTGTGCTGTTCGCATCTTGATCTTCGGCAGTATTGTCATCGTTGCTTTCTGCGCTATCATCTGCGCTTTCAAGCTCAATCAGCACCATACCTTCGCTGACTTGATCACCGATAGCAACGCTAATCTTAGTCACTTTACCAGCAGCAGAGCTTGGTACTTCAACCGATGCTTTGTCAGATTCTAATAATACGATGTTGTCATCTTTTGCGATGACATCGCCAACTTCTACCATAATCTCGCTGACTTCGGCGCTATCCACACCTAAATCGGGGGCTTTAATGTCCATGATTTATTTCCTCGTCTTATGGTTATTATTATTTGACATCTTTATCATCAAGTACATTTGCATCTGCTTGATCTTCAGCACGGCCTTCATTACTGATTTCATCATCGTCTTCAGCGATAAACTCAGGTACAGGATTTGGATTTACGTTACCTGGTGCTGGTGCATCTGGAGACTGATCATAGTAAGACTGCTGCTGCCATGCAGGTGGATGATCCACATCGATACCTAAGCTTGAAATCGCGTCTTTAACCAAACGCATCTCAACTTCGCCTTCATCGGCTAGACGTTTAAGCGTTGCCACAACGATATGCGCCGCATCAACGTTAAAGAAACTACGTAGGTTTTCGCGCGTATCAGAACGGCCATAACCATCGGTACCTAGAGTCGTGTAAGGACGGTTGTCTGGCAACCAAGCACGGATTTGCTCTGAGTAGTTACGCATATAATCTGTCGCTGCAACCACAATACCTTCGTGCGGTGCTAATTGCTCAGTAACCCAAGGCACTTTCTCTTCGTCCATTGGATGTAGACGGTTGTAATCATCACAAACCATACCATCTCGAGTCAGCTCATTAAAGCTGGTTACGCTCCAAACGTTGGACGTAATATTGAACTCGTCTTTTAGTATTTGTGATGCCTTCTGTACTTCGCGTAAGATAACACCAGAACCTAGTAGTTGCACTTGTGTTGAACCATTGTCTTCAAGCAAGTACATACCACGTTTGATACCTTCTTCGGCACCTTCTGGCATAGCAGGTTGCTCGTAGTTTTCGTTCATCAACGTCAAGTAATAGTAAACGCGCTCGCCTTCACCATACATACGGCGTAGACCGTCATGCATGACCACAGCTAGCTCATAACCAAAGCAAGGATCATAGCTAACACAGTTTGGCACGACATTGAACAAGATTTGAGAATGACCATCTTGATGCTGCAAGCCTTCGCCATTAAGCGTTGTACGACCAGCCGTTGCACCCAATAAGAAGCCCTGTGCTTGACAATCGCCTGCTGCCCAAGCCAAATCTCCCACACGTTGGAAACCAAACATAGAGTAATAGATATACATCGGAATCATCGGTAGCGCGTTCACAGAATAACTGGTTGCCAATGCAATCCAAGTACTCATTGCGCCTGCTTCGTTGATACCTTCTTCTAACATGTGACCATCGATAGCTTCTTTATAGCCCATCAGCGCTTCACTGTCTTCTGGCGTATATTTTTGACCAACAGCCGAATAAATACCCAATTGACGGAACATACCTTCTAGACCGAAAGTACGTGCTTCGTCAGGTACGATTGGTACGACGCGATCTTGGATGTCTTTGTTTTTGAGCATCGCAGATAGCAATCGTACAAATACCATCGTCGTCGATTGCTCTTTACCATTGCTGCCTTTTAACACCCGATCAAACATTGATAGTTCAGGGATATTCAGTGGAATATGACCACTACGGCGGTTTGGTAGATGACCACCTAACGACTCGCGACGACCTTTGAGATACTTCATCTCCGCCGAACCTTCTTCAGGGCGATAAAATGGTAGAGTCTCTAACTGCTCATCAGTAAATGGCAAATCAAAACGATCACGGAAATACATCAACGCTTCTTGATCAAGCTTTTTGACCTGATGCGATTTGTTGACTGCTTGTGTTTGGGCAGACAAGCCATAACCTTTAACGGTCTTAACCAAAATAACCGTTGGTTGGCCTTTGGTTTTCATAGCTTCACTAAATGCAGCATAAACTTTAACTGGATCATGGCCGCCACGGTTTAGACGTGAGATTTCTTCGTCAGACAACGCATCTGCCATCTCTTCTAGCTCTGGATATTTACCAAAGAACTCTTTGCGAGTAAATTCAGGCGTACGCGCTTCATATAGCTGATACTCGCCATCCACCACTTCTTCCATACGTTGTTTAAGCACACCCGTATGATCTTTACCAAGTAATGAATCCCAGTTGCCACCCCAAATGACTTTGATGACTCGCCAGCCTGCGCCGCGAAATACTGACTCTAGCTCCTGAATGATTTTACCGTTACCACGGACTGGACCATCAAGACGCTGCAAGTTACAGTTGACTACCCATATTAGGTTGTCCAGCTTCTCACGACCTGCCAGAGAAATAGCACCCAAGCTTTCTGGCTCATCCGTTTCACCATCACCTAAGAATGTCCAAATCTTACGACCTTCTTTTTCTAGCAATCCACGATTTTCCATATAGCGATGTACATGGGCGTGATAGATAGACATGATTGGGCCCAGTCCCATTGATACCGTTGGGAACTGCCAGTAATCCGGCATTAGATATGGATGCGGATAGCTTGATAGGCCTTTGCCGCCTACTTCACGGCGGAAGTTATCAAGCTGATCTTCGGTCAAACGACCTTCTAGATAAGAGCGTGCATAGATACCTGGTGCTGAGTGACCTTGATAATAGATCATGTCGCCACCGAAGTGATCGCTAGCGGCGCGGAAGAAATGGTTAAAACCCGTTTCATAAAGTGTCGCACTAGAGGCAAATGTCGCTAAGTGACCACCTAGATCATCGTCGTTTTTATTGGCGCGCATGACCATAGCAAGTGCATTATAACGAATCAAAGCGCGTATCTTACGCTCCATGCCTAGGTCGCCTGGGTACATCGGCTCATCTTCAACAGCGATACTATTGACGTACGCAGTGTCTAGTCTGTTGAACGGCAACCCTTCTTGAACTGCCATATTGTATAAGGCTTTTAGGAGGAACTGAGCACGGTCCTTGTCTGCGTGTTTAACCACAGACTCAAAGGCTGCCAGCCATTCCTGAGTTTCGGTGCTATCAGCATCCTTATAATAATTCATTCTTGTTAATCCTTTTATATCAGTCATACCTACCTAATGGCAGGGCTTCATTGAAAAATGCATGATGAGAGATTGGTTTACTTATGACATCCTTGCTACGTCCAAGCATTCCATTGTTTTGTGCGATGACATACTGCTAGATTATAAAAATAGTATTACTCATATCGACAAATGCATCAAATCAACGCACCTGCCAAACCGTCATAATGCTACGACTATTCTATTCAAATGTTAATTACTATGACATTCCATTATAAGCGTTTACGCGCTAGTTGTTTATGGCTGTAGAGAAATGATGAAATAACAAGTATTTTTTAAATAAATAATGATTAGTTGTTAGGTAAATATTATTAATTGATAGCTTTGTGGAATATGACTGGTTAATCTTGCAACATAGGGTAACTGGTCATGACAAAAATGCCATTCATCTATTTAATATGATTTTTACAAAAATATTACTTAATATACAAAATATATATAACACAATTTTTTTTGGTAAATAAACGTTTACATTAGGCTTTAGTACATAGGAATATTGAGATGCGACAAGTACAGCGACTTTTGAATTCAACAAAAAAGCATTTATTCAATAGATATATATGTCAGATAATGACATTGCTAGCTGCTATTCCTATGTTTTTGATTAGCAATGTAGCTTTTGCTGAAGCTGCTCCTGTATGTCCAAGTGGACATGCTATGTATTACTTAGGCTCTAAGAGTACTACAACAGCGCCTAAGGCCACCTTGAGTTGGTCAGCAGCAGGCAACTCTAGTACCACTTATAGCTTTGACAGTGGTCTTAAACTCGTCTTATCTTTTTCTGATATTAACTTTATTAGGACTGGCTATCCAGAAGTTAGCAGTTTTGCTGGTGTTACTACCAATGCTCTTAACATGCGTCATAGCAGCGAAAAAATTGATGTGAATCACAGGTTGACGGCCACTATTAATAAACCCGTTACAAAATACGGTTTTGTCGTTCAAGACTTAGATGCAAATGCTGCTGGAAGATACACTGAGTCCGTATCAATTGTTACTACAGGTGGTTCTTTTAGCAATTTCGCTAACAACTTTACTGTATCCAATTCGAATAAAACGATTACTGCAAACCAGTGGGCAAACTGTAGTCCTAGTAGTCCATGTAATTTTAATATTGAATGGGAAGCCCAATCAGCAAATACGCCATTTGTAACCACACATGGTAATCCATACTCTGGTGCCTCCACGACAACGTCAACTGGTGATCATTTAGTAGGTTATTCAGACTTCTATTTCTGTCTGGCACCGCCTAAGCTCATCGTAAAAAAAGCGTTGAATAGTACACGTGTCAACACTAACGACCAATTTGAAATAGCAGTTAGTGGTGGATCATTAGCTGCTAATAGCTTTACTACTACTGGTACAGGCTCGACCATCACTAACGGAACCAGTGCAACGCTTACATTAGCAGATAGCACAAGTTATACCATTACTGAGCGTGTGATGAATGGCACAACCTTAGGTGATATAGCGAACTATAATGCGACTTATATTTGTAGTAATGCTACGTCAGGTAGTACTACAGTCATGCCTACCTCAGCAATGAGCTATAGCGCCTCAGGCAAGACTCGTTCATTTACGCTTAGTAATGCCACTTATGGCGATGATATTACTTGTACTATTACTAATACTGCAAACTATGTGTTCTCAGGCACCGTATTTAACGATAATGGTAATGTCTTAAGTCCGTCTAAGGACGATATATCTAGCAAATACCTAAATAATAGTCTTTATTTCAATGGCAAATACGATTCACCAACTGAATCTGGTATTCCCTTTACTACGGGTCATACCATTACTCTAAACAAATGTACAGGTGATAGTGGTACGTTCTCACCTCAGACGGTAAACATTGGTAATGATGGAACCTATAGTTTTAGCTTGACGCCAGCACAAGTAGGTAGTTATACAAGGCTTTGCGTTACTCAAAATGAGCCTAGCAACTATACATATTCTGTAGATACTACGAGCAACTTCCTACAAATAGACATTACTAACAGTAAATACAATTACCCTAGCAATGATTTTGGTGATGTTGTTCAAGAAAATGCTGCGTTGGTATTAATCAAAAGTCAGTATGTCCATGACTGTAGCCTAAATAACCTTGCCACAATTGGTGTTAATTATGACGGTAGTGCTAGTAGTGCGTATAGTACAAAACCAATATCTAACATTATCCCTGGACAATGTATCGCTTATAGAATTGAAGCTACAAATCGCGGTAATATTTCGTTAGCAGATATTGTTATTAAGGATACGCTACAGAGTAAAAATGACTCTAATAATTCATTGATTACCTCTACCTTAGTCAATCCAACACCTATTGGTGAAAATAGTGGCACTCCATCATTTGCAACAAATTCAGTATCTATTGGTAACAACGGTACAGTTACCACCAATACTTTTTCTTTAGGTGCTACTACAGCCACTCGCCGTCAGGCCATTCGTTTTAATACTAAATATGGTACTATCATTAGTAACTAAACACCTGTTTATTAAACATTTACTCAAGCCCTGTCTAACCAGACAGGGCTTTTACCGTTTGTATACTCCAAAATGCCAGTTGTCATTTTTGTGATGATTAATTGTATTAATTACGTGAAAATACAAGAAAAGGAGGTAGATGCCTTTTAAAACGACGAATGATATTAGATTACTAGCTCCTCCATCATGATATACGACGTTCGCTTTTTACTGATAGTCATGTTCTAAGAAAGGATTTTATATGAAACGTTTTAACCTATTACATAATGTCATGCTAGCAACTTTTGCCTCTGCTTGTTTGCTAGGTACTGCTCATGCTGACGACGCTCTAAAAATGGAACTGACTGCTAATCAGGTCATTAAGAATGCGGACGGCAAAACAGTCTATTCACCAGTACGTACAGCACCAGCTGGTACTGTCATTCAATACAAAGCAACTTATACCAATACCATTAATAAAGACATTAATGATCTGATGGTGACATTGCCTGTCCCTGCAAACATGACCTTTACTGGTGAGGCAAACCCTGCCAGCGCACAAGCCAGCACTGATGGTAAAAACTACGCTGATATGCCGCTAATGCGCAAGGTCGATGGCAAAATGGTCAAAGTACCCTACTCCGAATACCGTACGCTACGCTGGAACATCAAACTACTACCCGCAAAAAAGGCAGCAGCTGTTGCCCTTAATACTGTCGTTAACAAATAACCCTTCATCCTTACTGATTTAATCTTTCGGAGATCTACTGCATGAAACCAAATTCTTTCAAATATTCAGTATTAGCCGTAGGTGTTGTGGCTGCAATGGGCATCTCTACTGCCGCTAATGCAGCTACTCCTAATACTACTGGTGGTATTAGTGCAGGAGCAGCACCGATTACCAACGTCGCAACCGCAAACTATAGCGTTGCTGGCATTGCTCAGCCGAACGTTACTTCTAACACGGTGACTGTAAGTGTTAGCGAAACAGCTAACTTTGCACTCGTATCGACTGTTGATGATGGTAGCATTGGTAACGATACTGCTGTTAATAGATCTGCTACGCCAGGTGGTACGACTACTTTTACTCATGCTTTAACCAATACGGGTAACGTGACAGATACTTATACCGTTAATACCACAGGTAATGACTCAGCCCTAGTAACAGCTACGCCAGACTATGCTCTGGGTACTGCGCCTGTTACGTTTACTATTGTACAAGCAGACGGTACTGCTTTGACTCCTGCTCAAGTTACCGCTTTGAATGGTCAGGCACAGACAGGTACCCTAGCAAATGGTGGTACTATTAGACTACAGCCAGGTACTAGAGCTAACTTAAGCTACGAAGCAGCTACACCAGACGATCGTAACGGTAATGACAAAGGTGTAGGCACATTAACAGCGACCAGTACTTTCTTTACTGCTAATCTTCCAGCAAATGCGACATTGGTGAACGAAAACCAAACTATCGTGAGATTGCCTACCTTCAAAATTACAAAAACAGCGACCAGTACTGTCGATTTGACAGTCGCTAACCCACAGATTGCTTATAGTATCGTAGTCACTAACGCGACTACTGACTATAGTACTGCTGCGACTGATTTTGTCATCCGAGATGTCCTTCCTGCAGGTTTGAGCTTGCCTAGTGGCACAGCATCAGATGTGACCGTAACTGGTGCTGGTACCGCGACGATCTCTACTGTTGGTACTCGACAAGCTATTAATGTTGCCGTAGCGAACTTAGCCGTTGGCGCAAGTCGCACGATTACTTTCACGGTTAACGTCGATAAAACTCAGTTTACAGCTGCTAATAGTTCAGTAACTAACAACGCAGAAGTCTACGATAAGTTCATCGGTCCGGTTAGTCCGTTAATTGCTGCTCCTGTACTTGATACTGACTATAACATTTTGGATAGTACAGATAGCACTATAGGCGTTACTAGAATACCTGATGATGCAGGTGAAGGTAACGGCGCTGGTATAGATACTGCTGGTGTGACTAACTTTACCAGACGAGCGGTTGTAGTGAGCAATCCAACGACTAGAGAAGTTCCCCCTGCCTCAGGTACTGCTAGTCAAGCGACTCATTCAACTCTCATTACTAACAGCGGTCAAGATGCTGAAGGTACCAATGCTAACCCATTGACTTTCACTATTGCCGATGGTGGCAATAATGTGGGTGTCAGACCGGTTACTGGTCCTGTTAGTGCTACTTATACGCCGCCTGGTGGTGGAGCCCCGGTTACTATAACACTGCAACCTACCGTTGCTGGTGGTAATACATATACTCTTAATAGCACTACACTACCAACTGCTCAATTTCCAAATGGTATTGCACCTGGTGGCAAATTAGCGATCAACTACAATGTGTCGTCTGGCAATGTAGCTGCTCCTGCAACTGTTGATGATGCTGCAGCTGTTGGTAGCACTGAAACTTCTGTTGTAACGCTAACGCCTGCTGGTATTAATCCACCTGCTGTTACTTCAGTGACTGATACGACTAACGTTAGAGGCTTAACTTTAGTGAAGTCTCAAGCATTAGATGAGACTTGTTCAGGTACGGTTGCTGCAAGTACCTTTGTTCAGACTGCGCTCGAGGCGAAACCTGATCAATGTGTCATCTATCGTATTCAGGCAACTAACACTTCTTCAACAGCGTTAGGTTTTAATCTTAACGCTTTAACCATCTCGGATTTGTTGTCTAACTTCTCAGCTGGTGCAAATTTAGTAGCTGGTTCACCTGCTACTTCTGCGACTGCTTCATCTACTGCAGGCACGCCTAGTACGACTAGTGCTGCTGTTCTTGGCACTAACTTTACTATAGTTCCTGGCGGCGTTGGCACCTTGACTTTTAAAATCAAAATCAAAAACGATCGTTAATTTATATTTAATATTTCAAAGACTATAAGCGTCACAAGACACTTATAGTCTAACGCTCCAGCTTGACCTAATCGTTTTTGGTTAGCCAAACTGGAGCGTTACTAACCTACTCTTCTATGTTTTATTGGATAAGCGACATATGACTACATACTCAACGTCTAATCGTACTACGTTGCATACAGCGAAGATCTCTGCGCTGACAGCTGCAATGTTGCTTATGCAATCAAATATGGCGTCTGCTGCGCCTAGCACTCTCGTACAAACTATCAATAACATTGCTAATGCAACTTATGACGTCGATTCTATTGAACAAAATGGCATTTCAAACCAAGTTCAAGTCAAAGCCTCTACCTTACCTGAATATGGTATTAATTTAACTCAGCAACCCTTGCGTACTGTCGCACCCAATACATTGGTGAATTGGGTCAATGTTCTTAGTAATATTGGCTATAGTAGTCAGACTGTTGAGCTGACACTTGCTATATCACCAACTGTTTCTAATTTAAAGGTCTATCAAGATCTTAATAATAACGGAGAAGTCGATTCAGAAGATCGACAAATCATGCTCGATAACCTGAGCGCTCAGATCAAACTTGGTCAGAGTGAGAGTATTCAGCTTATCGTACAGGCTCTATCAGATGCCGAGGGTGAAGATGGCGATACCGCTGATGTAAAGATTGGCGCTATCATACTAGAAGATCCATCAATAGCAGCTGTCGAAGCAATTGACAGACTGGTTATTGTTGAACCTAAAATCAACTTTACCACGCCTCAATTTGACGGTACTAAAACTACCTCACAAATCGGCGACAACGTTTATATTGATGCCAGTTACGCGCACTGTAATGTACAATCTGATAAGCCTGATCAAGTATGGATTACCGTTAAGTCTCCTGCAACAGGTGATACCTATTCTCTTAAAGGAATTGAAACTGGTAATAATACAGGCAAATATCGTCTAACTGCACCGACACAAAACAACGCCAATGCTATTAATGATAAGTTCATTCAGACATTAGCTAACGATACTTTAACTGCTAGTCTAGAAGCGTGTATTGCTCCTTCTGTTGGTACAGATGCTGATCAGCTACCAAGTAATAGCGATTTTACTGTAGTTATCGAGGATCTGAGTTCTCAAGTAAGTATAATTGATAATAGTGCCAGTTTGGTTGTCACTAAAGAAAGCGATGTCAAAACTGCAGAGCTTGGTAATTATGTCAGCTATACCATCGATATTACCAATAACGGCAAATCGACTGCTTACGATGTACAACTAAAAGACGCTTTACCACGTGGTTTTGACTACGTTGAGAACAGTGTACGTGTTAGTCCAACGACTGATATTGATATCAACCAAGCGCAGACCACTGAGTTTAAAGCTGATGGTAAATATCAGGTATTGAACTTAGGAAACATGGCAGTTGGCGAAAGTAAAAAAGTTACTTATCGTGTGCTCATCGGTGCGTCATCGCTAGGCGGCGATGGTATTAACCGCGCCACCGCAATTGCTAGAAATGAACAAGGTCAAAGCGTAAGCTCAAGAGAAGCGCAGTGGAAGATTGATGTAGAGCGCGGCGTTATGAATACTGATGGTATTATCGTTGGTAAGGTCTATCATGATATCAACCGCGACGGTATTCAGCAAAAAGAAGACGGCGAGCTTGGTGTCGCTGGTGTACGTATCTATATGGAGAACGGCAACTTCATCGTGACTGATCCTGAAGGTAAATATAACTTCTATGGTATCAGTGCCAAAACACACGTACTAAAGGTCGATCGTACTACTATCCCTAGAGAGACTGAACTGGTTACCCAAAGCAATCGTAATGCTGGTGATGCCGGTAGTCGTTTTGTTGATTTGAAGTACGGCGAATTACATCGTGCGGATTTTGCAATCGTCGGTGGCATGGCAGATAGCACTGAGCGCTTAAACGCTGAGCTAATTGCTCGTAGCAAATTAGTAGAAGCTAAAAATGACACGTTAGAGCAAGCGGTAAAAACCGAGCTGACTTTAGATCCTGATTATGATACCGATACTACTGACAATGTAGATGCTAGTGGTTGTAACATCAATGGTGACTTAGACCTTGGTAATAACTGTGATTCGGCTATCGTTAATGAAATGGTCAATCCAATAGATAGCCGTGTTGATATGACAGTGACCACTGTTGCTCCGCCAGTAGAAAAAGAGCTCGAAGAATACTTGAAAGAAGTGGCGAGTAACGATGTTGCCTTCATTAACCTGAACGAAGGTCAGCAGCTTAGCACTTATAAACAAATGGTACAGGTTCAGGCACCGCTTGGGTCTGTGTTCACACTATATGCCAACGGCAAAGCTGTATCAGAACAGAAGATCGGTAAAACTGCTGAGCAAGAAAAACAGAATGTAACGGCTTTCGATTACTATGCTGTTGATTTACAGCGCGGCAAGAACACCTTACGTGGTGTTGCGACTGATATAAATGGTCAGGTCATCTCTGAGCAGACGATTAAGGTATTAACTCCTGATAGCTTACAAGCTATCGACTACCGTACTCAAGCACAGTTAGTTCCAGCTGATGGCATTAGTGAATACCAAGTCGTCATCAGCCTAAAAGATCGCGATAATCGTCCTTATATTGGTACTACTTCTCTTACGCTTGATACTAATATCGGTCGTATCAATCTAAAGGATGACAGTCAAGATAAAGCAGGCACTCAAATCACTGTTTCTGGTGGTGAGCTATTAATACCCGTAATTGCACCTAGCGTACCAGGTAAGGGCGAGCTAGTAATTGACACTGGTAGCAGCAAACAAATCATTCCGTTACAGTTTACTGCTCAACTACGTCCACTACTTGCTGTTGGTATTGTAGAAGGTGTTATTTCACTAAAAGACTTTGACGGTAGCAGCATTACCGATGCTCAAGGTGCATTTGAACAAGAGCTAAATGACTTTGCTGGTAACGATGATTACACAGCTTCTGGTCGTGCCGCGATGTTCCTAAAAGGAAAAGTACGCGGCGACTATCTGCTTACGCTTGCATATGATAGTGATAAAAAAGGCGAGCGTTTGTTCCGTGATATCGAGCCTGGCGAATACTATCCTGTCTATGGCGATTCATCAGCTAAAGGCTTCGATGCGCAGTCTACTAGCAAGCTTTACGTGCGCCTTGATAAAGGCCGTTCGTTCGCTATGTATGGTGATTTAAAAACTCAGATTGATGACGACGAAGGTATCAAGCTTGGTCAATACAACCGTACATTAACTGGTCTAAAGGCTCAATTTGAAGATAGCAACACTCGTGTTACTGCCTTTTTAGCAGAAACCAGTACTAGCCAACGTGTAAATGAGACTCGCGGTTTGGGTATTTCAGGCCCATATCCATTGGCTGAGAACTTCGATGCGGTATTAGAAAACTCTGAAACGGTTGAAGTTATTACTCGTGACGCTAACAACCCTGGGCTTATTATCAATCGTGAGACGCTTACTCGCTTTGCTGATTATGAGATCGACCCTATCAGCCGCAGCTTATTCTTAACTGCACCGATTGCTAGTCAAGACATCGAAGGCAATCCTATCTATATCCGTGTCACTGTCGAAGTTGATGAAGGCGGTGAAGATTACTTCGTCGGTGGTATTGCCGCGAAGCAACAACTGACGGATAAAGTCGCCATCGGTGGTAGCTATGTGAATAGCGATGACCCACTGAACAAAGAAGAGTTGGCTAGTGTTAATAGTGTTGTTAAATTCAATGATAAGCTAAAGCTAGTCGCAGAATATGCGATGAACAAAGCTGAAAACCCAAATTTTCAGTCAAGTAATCAAATCAACGCGGCAGAACTGACTGATAGTGATGTTGAAGGTAACGCACTACGTATTGAGCTTGATTTTGATAATAAGAAAAATACGCGAGCTAAAGCTTATTATAATGATGCTGATGAAGGTTTTGTCACTGGTGCATCACCGCTTACGGCTGGACGTACTGAATCTGGTGTAGAGGTTACTCATACTCTAAATGATAAGAAAACTGCTCTTAAATTAGAAGGCATACGCACAGAAGAGCATACTACTGACGCTAGCCGCGAAGGCGTGCAAGCAAGCGTTGAGCATCGTTTAAGTGAAAACATCGTTGGTGAAATTGGGGTTCGTTATTACAAACAAGACGCGACTGCTGCCTCACGTAATACTCAAGCGGCGACAGACGTTGTAGATATTACAGACGACACTCTGTTTAATGATGACATCATCAATCAGTCAGCGTTAAGCAGCGTTAGTAACGCTGAAGAAGATATTGAAGGTACGACTGTTCGTGCTCGTATTACCTCTCGTCTACCTAAGTTGAATGATAGCTTGGTATTTGCAGAATATGAGCAAGATATCGAAAATAGCTCACGTAATGCAACTTCTATCGGCGGTGAGACAGCACTTGGGGACTTGGGTCGTCTATACGCTCGTCATGATTTGATCAACAGCCTATCTGGTACTTATGGTCTTGATGATACAGATGAGCGTCAACGTACCACTGTTGGTTTTGACGCGACTTACATGAAAGATGGTAAGGTTTATAGCGAATACCGCATGCGCGATGCCATTAGTGCACGTGAGGCAGAAGCAGCCATCGGTCTAAAAAACAAGTGGTATGTTCAAGAAGGTTTAACTTTAAATACTTTATTTGAGCGTGTTGAATCTCTGGAAGGTGAAGAAAGTAACACTGCAACAGCGGCAGGTATCGGTGTTGAATATCTTGCCAAAGAGAACTATAAGGCATCAGGACGTATTGAAAAACGTTGGGGCGAAACAAGTGATACGCTACTTGGTAGCGCTGGTATCGCCTATCGCTATACCGATGAGGTTACTTTCTTAGCTAAAGACATCTACTCACGCACTGACTATAGTGATGGCGATCGCACTATCAATCGTTTTCAGCTAGGTGCTGCATATCGTGACTACGATAGCAATCAGTTAGATATGCTTGCAAAATTCGAATATCGTTTGGATGATAATAATACTGGCGATGACGCTTACCAAAAAGACACCATGATTTGGTCATGGAATGGTAATTACCATCCTACGCGTCCGTTGACGTTGTCTGGACGGTATGCTGGTAAGTATACAGAATACGAAGCAGACAGCTTAACCAGCGATAACACGGCTCACGCTGTTTATGGCCGCGGTCTTTATGACATCAGTGAGCGCTGGGATATTGGTTTACAAGCAGGTACTTACTGGAATGATCAGGCAAATGACTTAGCTTATATGCTTGGTGCAGAAGTGGGTTATAGCCCAATGACCAACCTTTGGTTATCACTTGGTTATAATTTCATGGGCTTTGAAGATGAAGATATTGCTTATGATGACAGTACTCAGCAAGGTGCTTACTTTAGATTGCGCTTTAAATTTGATGAAGATTTATTCAAACGTGAAGACCCACGTAAGAACCAACGTCTAAGCAGCAATTCTGCATTTTAATTGTTTGATACTAATGATACTGTCGTAAGTACATCTTTAAGACAGTATCATGATTGTCTTATGGCAAATTATTTTGTCATTCAATAAACAATTAAGTCAGCCCTAGTAATGGTAAATAATACCAACGTTTATTACCTTAACATAAGGTTTACACCATGTTTGATTCATCCATCAATGCAGCACCTTTCAAGCGCTCAATATGCGTTACACTATCAGCTTTATTTTCGTTAACCTTTATGCAGCCAGCTTTAGCTAAGGGTGAGACTGTCCGAATGGCTAACTCAACTAGCATGGCTGAATATTGCCACGATGATAGTCAGACTCAGGCACACTCTTATAGATATCAAAGCGAACAACAGCGCCTATTAAATTGTATGGTCACGCAGTTAAAACCCTATCAGCAAAAAGACAAGACAGCAGCTCAACAGTATTTCGCATATAAAGCGCAAGCGTGGTTGAACTATGCCATCCATCAAGACAGTATGAATAGCCGCTCATCTGCTAGTCAAGTTGCGTTAGAAATGGCAGAGCCTATATTGCAAGCGCTAGATAATGACACGGTACAAGACTTGGGCTTGCATCAAGATATTCCGTCTACCTCTGCTCTAATGCGTCCTGATCTATGGGCAACGTTAAGCGCACTTAAAGACGGCGATGGCATAGCATCAGCACCACGTGAGATGGCATTTAGTGAAGTGGCTTTGATTTGGGCAGCAACCAATCAATGCGCGCGAGGCTGGCGCGAATCTGGTATGCATTTTCGTATGGCCGATCGCTGGCTTGAACAAGCCCGCGAAGCTTACGTCAATGCCAATGACTCACAGACCAATGTAGCGCTAGAGAAGTCAATAGTCAGTTATCATAAGCAGTACTCGCCTTTAGACGCGAGCGATGATACTTGCCGTGGACAAGATTTGACATCTAACCGTTAGAATAACTGCTGTTTTATTAAAAATATGACTTTCTATAACTTTTAATCTTATGCTAAAAATTAGACGTAAAAAAGCCGACACATTTGTCGGCTTTTTTACGTCTAAAGTAAGCTCAATTATCGGTTTTTACGTGGTAACTTTTCTGGTAGGTAACAACGTAAATACGCAATAAATGCTGTATTTGCTTCTTGGATATACTCTTCAGTAATACTCTGATGACGGCGATAAGACAACGTAAAGATAGCATTTACGATGCTATAAGCAATCAACAAAGTATCTTGGATATCATGGAAGTTTGGCATCTCATAACGCTCTGACAAACGTTTATAGACCAAATCAACAATTTGATGATCCATATCTTCACCAAAGCTGTCGCCTTCAAAATCAGGTGTATTAGTATCATAGATAAGCTTGGCTTTTGTCTCATCATTATGGAATATCGTAATACAATGATCGATAAGCGCCGTTAAATACCCTTGCCATCTATCATAGTTGCCAATATCGACCGTCTCTACCATCTCTAATATTTCAATCGCATTCAAAAAACGCAATGCTAAAAATATTGCTTCAATATTAGGGAAAAAATGGTAAGCAGACGCTCTTGGTATACCCGCTTCTTCACACACAGCTGCTAACGTAATATCGTTAATAGCATGCGTTTCGCTCAATTTTTTGGCACCAGCCAATAGTTTTTGACGACGTGCACGACCTTGTTGGCTAGTAAACTTAAACTTATTAGGTACAAGCTTTTTTGCCAATTCCGAATCTACCAACACATCTTCAATCTTTTCGTCTTTGTTATCACTCATTGTGAATCTCTTAATGTTGCGCCCTATTTTATAAATATAATCTTCATTGAATAGTATTTATCCTCAAATAAAGGATGATGACTGTTGGCTAAAATATAAAGCCTATATGGTCACCACTATATTCAATGCAGAGGCATCATAAACGCTTGCACATTATCAAGCAAGGGAAATGAATAGGTTAAAAAACAATACTACGATCAGCAATTTAATAGAGCTAACCGTCTAATTTTATAAAGTTAATCATTGAGTTTTATTTTCGCCCTTATAATACCATGATCAGTGACTCTATCGGCATAGTCCCACTTCAAATGATCATTAAAATAATCGACCCGTTCGACATAACCGAGCGAAAACTTACTATCGGGCAAAAACTCTTCTGAGACAAATAACTGGTCGATAACTTCTGGCATACCTTGATATATATGGGTATAGGCAACATCTTTCATCCAGCCATATCTTGCTTGAATCCGAGCAGCATCAAAAAGTGCGACATCACGCATACTTTTATCGTAATTAACCTCCCCAGTTTCTGTCATCAACTGAGTAGTCACGCTACCTGTAACATCATTCATATCGCCCAGTAGGATCAATGGTTCACGGGTATGTTGCAATCGCTCTATGATAGACATACGGATAGAGGCCGCTTCTGCCGCGCGCATACATAAACTACGAAGCTTGGCGCGAACTCGAATATTTGGATCGTCCATGTCTTCTAATAGGTCACCATTTTCATCGCGTAAGAAAAAAGCACGTTTGCTTTTTAGATGCGCTGTAATAATAGTAATGGGCTGCCCGTATGCGTCAACACGTAACACTAATGGAGGACGGTTGAAGCGTTGATAAGGGCCGATATCAGGTACATCAATAATGGCTTTTGGTGCTATATCTTCTAGCAAACTGGTTTCTAACTGCTCAAATCTGCTGATAATACCGACAGCAGGTGTATTCTGTGCACCCATGCCTTTGGTATATATACTCGCGCTATCATTACTTGCAAGTGGAATGACCGCATGCTCGGGCTTGAAACCTAGTGAAATAGCCAGTGCCTCTAATGCATCACTATCCCAAACCTCTTGTACTGCGATAATGTCAGCATGCGCTTTAGCCAATAAATCTGTAAGACCTCGCAGCTTATGTTCGTAGGTTTTATCATTATAAGCTGGCGCATTTTCATAATAAGTTCGATTAGGGTTCGCAAGGTTCAGCAGGTTTGCCGTTGCGATATAAAACTGTTTATGACCTTCAGTGTTATTACTCATATATTCCCCATCGTTCTCATTATTATAGTGCATAATATTCACGTATGTGTATACGCTACAAATTTTATGCCTAAAAAAACTCCCAAAGTTAAACTTTGGAAGTTTTAAAATAGCATAAATGTTGATAAGTAGATTTACTAATAGAACTGGACATACAATTAATCTATTTTAAGTAATGGTATAGCAATCTCTGACATTAGCTAATTACTAAATGCATTGATTGCCAAGCCGTTTGCCTAAACGTCTTATTAGTTACTTAAACTCTCTTATGATACGCGGTTCCATGCATCACGTGATGCTTGACGCGCTTCGTTCCATTCCATACGAGACTCACCTTTTACTTCATGCCATGAACGCTCTAAATCTGCTTCATGATCTTCAAAACGAGCATCTACTGGATAACGAGCCCGGTTCGCATAACCGACTGCATATGCTGGATGCAAGTCACGGTCGAAATCGTATTCCTCTCTATGATAGTCAGCGTTTGCATACTCTGCACGCCAATACGCTTCTTCATGAGTTGGATCAATGGCTTCAGCTGCTGCATGGCCTGCGCCACCACCAACAATAGCACCAATAGCACCACCAATTAGCGTACCTAATGGACCTGCCATTGTGCCGATAGCTGCACCTGCTGCTGCACCGCCTACACCGCCGATTCCTGTACCTACTGGATGTGAGCCTGGTTCACCGGTAATGATGTCTGCATTTAAATCTTCTTTTGTCTCTTTTGACATATGTTTTACTTCACTGCGATCGATAGCATCATGGTTACTCATAGTATTATCCTTAAATTATTTATTATTTATTGAATTATTTATTTGCTAATTATTAGCGGTCTTACTAAATCCAATTGAAGTATAAAAATTTATAGGTAAAGACAGATAGGCCGATTTTGTAAACTGTGTCCGTATTGCGATTGTCTTGCGTTACAGCCTGTATCTTTATCACATTTGTGTACGGCAGCCTCATACTTTGAGTAATTGTAAATGTACGATCACAATAAATTTACTAAGTAAATCAATCTTATAACGGCATTAGAGACCTTTTGATAGCTTGTTGCCATTTAGCAAGATGTCGCTCACGAGTATCAGCCGACATGCTTGGTTCAAACACGCGATCTACCTGCCATGAAGCTTTCATGGTCGATTCGTCATATAGCCCAGTTTTCAGTCCTGCGAGGAGTGCTGCGCCCTTTGCCGTAATCTCTGTATCTCTAGGACGTAATACTGGAACACCTAACAAATCTGCTTGGAACTGCATGAGTAAATCATTATTTGCAGCGCCGCCATCTACTCTCAGCTCAGTCAAAGGATGAGGGCTGTCCTTTTGCATAGCGATAAGCACATCATAGGTTTGATAAGCAACGGCCTCCAATGCAGCGCGTGCAATATGTGCCTTAGTAGTGCCACGGCTCATACCAGTGATGCTAGCGCTAATATCCGAACGCCAGTAAGGCGCGCCCAATCCAGTAAAAGCAGGTAATAGAACGACATCTTCGCTACTGTTTACTTGACGGGCTAAGTCTTCGACGTCACTACTCTGCTGAATCATACCCAAATTATCACGCAGCCATTGAACGATAGCCCCTGCCATAAATACACTGCCCTCTAGGGCATAAGTGACTTCCTTTTTGGGCGGCTGTAGCATGCGTTTGCCTGACTGTACGATTTGGTCAAATGATAAATTGTCTGGACGAATTGGTGACGTTTTACGTTGCCATGCGATGGTGGTTAGTAGCTTATGCTCACTCAACTTTGGCTGTTGGCCAATATTCATTAGCATAAAGCAGCCTGTACCGTAAGTATTTTTGGCCATGCCTGCATCAAGGCAACCTTGTCCAAAGAGCGCTGCTTGCTGATCACCCAATACTGCTTGAATCGGTATTTGCTTTGCAAACAGACCTTTTTTGGTTTTGCCAAAGTCACCGTCGGACGATAGTACTTTAGGCAATATATTCATAGGTATAGCAAAACGGTCACAAAGTGTCTCTGACCATGCCAGCTTATGGATATCAAATAACAATGTACGAGAAGCATTGGTCACATCAATGACATGTTCACCACCTGTAAGCTTATAAATCAGCCAACTATCAATCGTGCCGACCGCTATCTCACCTCTGCTGGCTCGTACACTCAGCTTCGGATTGTTTTCGAGTAACCAAGCAATCTTACTGGCACTAAAATACGGATCTAAACGCAAACCTGTAATACGCTGTACTTCATGTGCCATGTTGACGCTATCAATGCCCTGATGCACAGGGTCATTCATACTATTGCCAGCACTTTCAGCAGCGAGCGTCTTACAATAATTTGCGGTGCGCCTGTCTTGCCAAATGATGGCAGGAGCCAGTGGCTTACCAGTTTGCTTATCCCACATCACAATTGACTCACGCTGATTGGTAATCGCGATACTGGTAACGTCAGTGGCAAGCAGCCCTGCCCGATTAATAACATCATGTGCACAGCTAATCTGAGTTTGCCAGATCTGCTGTGCATCTTGTTCAACGAATCCAGCTCTTGGTGTTTGCAGCGTCGTTGGCTGTTGTACCATTTTGATAGGACGCGCATGATCATCGTACAATATCGCTCGACTTGACGTGGTCCCTTGATCCAACGCTAAAATATACCCTGCCATGACACACCCTCTACTAATATTATTTATTCTACTTAATAGCCATTTAGTGACTATTCATTGACTGATTCTTGTTAATTGCTACTTATTGAGCATTTTTTATTTGCTAATTACTGTCTAAATGCTTTAACAATAAAATTAAAAACAAAATCCAACTAAAAATAAATCGCGCGAATCTAAAACGCCTTGTTGGCTATGTTGTTACTTATAAACAGATATTTAAAAATTAAATCAAACCTCTATCATACCGCTACTGGTCACACAATAGGAAACAGCAAAATACTGAGCATTGACCCGTCACCATTGTGGCTCTACAGTGTACCTCTTATGACGAATGACCGCTTGTTAGCGCTTTTAATATAGCCGTATTTTCATATTAGAATATGAATGATTTATTTAAGCATCATTTTTTCGCTAGCTAGCAAATAGTCTATAATGGTTCAGCAACTTTATATCCTGAGCAATGAAACTTATCGGTGCTGTTCCTTATTTTATAATACCTTACATTCTAATTAATGGCTTATGTGACTTATGAAATTCATTTTATCAGCGCTACCGACTGCTATGATGACAGTTGCAGTCATGAGTGTGCCTGTCATGACTTACGCGAGCACTGCCGCTGACAGTATAGAAGTATCAGATGATGTTACACCAGTGGCTGTGACACAAATCATAGATGCTGATAGTCCAACTGATAATGATAAACCAGCTGTCGCGCCTTTTCATACAGTACCAAACCCTCGAAACGCTGAGTCGCAGGCACTGTCTACGCTTGTTGACCCTATTACACATAAAGCAGTCGATAATAGCTACGCACTAGACGTCTCAAGCTTTTTGAGCTTAGAGCAAGCGCAAAAGCTGCTGGTACAAGTATCACCTAAAATTGCTGCCAATCAAGCAGCGATTGCTGCTAGCGAATACCAAACTGACGCGCTCAGAACTATCGACAATCCGCTCGTATTTGCTCGAGTATCTGCCAGTGCCTATCATTTAGATGAGGATATAGATTTATCTTCTCTCAGAAGCGGTATCGTCAACGAAGTAAACAATGGCGTAGATAACATAATCCCTCCTACAGCAGACTTACCAGACTTTGGTGAGCTGGTCGGTGAGCGTATTCCCGACTCTTATAACTTCAAGCGATCAGGCTCTACGTCGGGTGCAGGTCTTGGTGTCGTTTGGCCTATTTATACTGCTGGACGTACGGACGCACTGACTGGCGCCTCGGATGCACGTACGCAGGAAGCGATGGCTGATAGCGTACTGGATAAAAATGAGCTTTATAATACGTTAATTGAGCGTTATTTTAAGGCACAGCTAGCGATTATCGCTGCTTACTTACGAGAAGACGCTTACGATACATTGCAGCAAACCGACCATATGGCCGAGCGTTTGTTTGAAGAAGGTTTTATCTCACGTGTCGATAGACTAGAAGCACAGTCGGCGCTTGCCGATGCCAAAAGCGAATCCGTCAATGCGAATAATGACGCGCGCTTAGCTATGATTGCGTTACAGCGTCTACTACGTACCGACTACCGTATTAAACCAACCACACCTTTGTTTGTCTCTAGTCGTCCCCTGCCAGATGTGAGCTACTTTCAGGACTTGGCACTAAACAACCATCCCGGACTGCAAAAAGTTGCAGCCAAGCGGGCACAGGCTCAGCAGTTACATGCGCTATCAGATACGGGCTACAAGCCTACGGTATTATTATACGGTTATGGTCAGGTAGAGAAAGATCCAAGCTGGGTCGCTGGTATATCTGCCAGTTGGAAACTATGGGGCGGACTCGATAAAGCAGCATCACTAGCATCCAGTAATGCCAAAATTCGTCAGGCCGACCTCTCTGAGATTGAAGTCAGTGACAATTTATTGCTACTGGTAGAAAAAAACTGGCACGATGTTAATAATGCCCAATCACGCTATCAGGCACTGCAAAGTAATGTTGATTTGGCAGCAGAAGTATTACGACTACGACGCTTAGGATTACAAGAAGGTGTAAATACCACCGTTGATGTGGTGCAAGCACAAACGCAATCGCTTAAAGCACGTACCGAGCAAGCACAAGCTGCTAATGACTATGTACAGTCACTGGCTGCCCTTATGCAGAGCTGTGGTACGCCACTTGCTTTTAATGCTTATCTCAATGCCGCTGACATTCAATTGCCCACTTTATATACTGAGCAATGATGTAACGTGAGAAGCCTTAAGTCGTGCTGATAAACGCTTTGTATTACCATAAAGCCAACATCGAAATGACTATTACCAACCCTATTACGAACAGCTGCTTTTATGAAAAAATTGACCTCTAAATCGTTAAAAAACTGGCTACAGACGTTACTAGAAACGTGGCGTATTGCCAATAATTCTAATGTTTGGGCGCATTGTGCAAGCGTAGGTTTCTTTGGATTCTCATCAATTTTTCCAGTGATGGCTGTGTTTGTACTGCTTTATGGTCTTGCATTCTCTCCTACCGAGATGCAAGAGCAAATCTCGCTTTTGAGTCAATTTATACCTGATACAGTATATGAAGTGCTCAACTCCCGTCTAAGCGAGTTGGTTTCTACAACTACGTCTGCTCTGACTTTCAGCCTGCTTATATCGTCCTTGCTCGCACTTTACGCGGGTTCTAAAGGTATTAAGTCTTTAATTATTCTTATTAACCTTGCGTTTCATATCACTCAAGAGCGCAGTTTTGTACAAAGCACGATCCGCGCAGTTGGTCTGACCTTTGCAGCAGTAGTCGTATTGATTATCGCAGTCTCCTCTATCGCGATTATTCCTTTGGGGGCGGCCTACTTCCCTTTCCCTCAGATAGCAAAGACAATTGCGCTTTGGAGCAGGTGGCCCATATTGACAGGTATCATATTCTTAAGCTTTTTAGGTCTTTATCGTCTAGCCCCAAATCGCGATGCCGTCGCCCTCAAAAAACTAATGCCGGGCGCTGCACTAGCAACGGTTTTATGGATTATATTGTCCATCTTGTTTTCAATTTATGTGCAAAACTTTAATAACTATAGTGCTGAGTTTGGCGCGCTTTCAGCTGCTGTGGTCATTATGCTATGGCTATATTACTCAGCATTTATCGTCGCTCTTGGTGCTATTTTTAATTCTGAAACTATAGACAACGCCAAGCCTTATGCGTTTCGAGTGTACTAGTAATAAACCCTTTATTTTCAACTTTGTTGCTTTAGGAATCTCATTGTCATGACAGAATTACCACGCGAATCAGACGACTCAAATAAATCAGCTGATGCAACCGAGTCAGTGACCTCTCAAGACACACAAAATTCAGTCGATCCTGTAGAAGACGTATCTGATATTGAACCAGAGCAACCGACACCTGCTTATAATCGTAACGTCTCTAAAACTGACAAATCTGCGCGTATGAAAAAAGGATTACTTGCACTATTCATACTGATTGTCCTTGGTACGATCGCGTACGGCCTATACAAAAGTAATGCGCATAGCGAGCCAGAAGTTATTACACTACAAGGGCAAATGCAAATGCAGCAAACGTCTATCGCTGCAAAAGTACCAGGGCGTATTGCCCAAATTATGGTAACAGAGGGTGATACGGTAACGGCAGGTCAGCAACTGGTTGAGATGGATTCGCCTGAGATTAATGCCAAGATTAATCAAGCACGTGCTGGTAAGCAAATCGCGCAAAGCCAATTAGACAAAGCAGAAAATGGTGCGCGCCCGCAAGAAATCGCCCAAGCAAAAGCCGCTTGGCAAGCCAATAAAGCCGCGTCTGACTTGGCAGAAAACACCTATCAGCGTGTCAATCGCCTTTACGAAGAAGGACTGATGGCGCGACAAAAGCGCGATGAAGCATATGCGCAATATCTTGCTACTCAAGACCAAACCGAAGCAGCCCGCTTGCAGTATGATTTGGCACTAGAAGGCGCACGTACTGAAGATAAGTCAGCGGCCACTGCACAAGTTGCACAGGTCGATGCAAAACTCGATGAAGCGCTAGTAGCAAAAGAGGAAGCGAACCTAAGAAGTCCTATCGCTGGTATCGTCGATAATGTCATCGTGAGTACTGGAGAAGTCATCGGTCAAGGAGTTCCGCTCCTGACGTTGGTGGATACCAACGACCAATGGGTGGTACTTAACGTCACTGAGTCTTATTTAAATCAATTTGCTATTGGTCAAACATTTACGGGTACTATCCCAGCGCTGTCATCAGCGGATAAGCCTTATACGAAACAGTTTACCGTCTATGCGACATCGACCTTATCAGACTTTGCCACGTGGCGTCCGACCAATAACGATGATGGTTTTGATGTGCGTACTTTTGAGGTGAAGGCACGACCATCTAAGCCCGATGCTCGTATCCGCTCGGGTATGAGTGTGGTCGTACGTATCAACCCTACTTCTGTCAATCAGAACCAAGAGTAAGCCATGCACTTGACTAAGTTAAGTGAGGCTTTTTTACGCAGTGCAGCCTACGAGCGCCGTTTTTTGGCAAAAAACCATTGGGACTTTAGCATGGTGGTATGGATACCACTGGCAACGGTGCTGCTAATATGGTGGATATTTTCACAGACTCAAATTACCGATTTGCCTATCGGAGTCATCGATCAAGACAATAGCGCTGTTGCCAATACTGCCGTCCGTTACTTAGAGGCCAGTCCTACTTTGACGGTCAGACAGCTGTATTACTCCCAAGCGGATGCAGAGGCTGCGATTTTACAGCGCGATATTTACGCTGTCGTCATTATCCCAGAGGACTTTTCTCGTAATATATTATCGAGCCAGCCTGCTACGTTGACTCTACAAGTCAATGCACAGTACGGTACGCACTCTGGTATTATTCAGGCAGGTGTCCAAGCGGTCGCTAGTACATTATCCGCAGGTGTAGAGATCAAGCGATTGGTCAAACAAGGCGTAGCGCCATCACAAGCGATGACGGCTTATGCGCCTATCAGTGTGCAGCGTATTAGCTTATTCAATGCTGCGACCAACTATCAGCAGTTTTTGGCATCTACTGTCATACCTGCCTTATTACATATATTGGCAATGGTCATTGGCGCAACCACGATAGGCCGCGAGTTACGTGATAAGAATATCGGTCGCTGGTACCGTTTTATTGATACAGGAAAGCCTCATTTAACCTTATCTAAAACTTTAAAAACGACATCTTCGCTATCAACCAAACAAGATAGCAGCAATAACAAAACATCATCGTCAAGCGCAAAAGTGCCCCATTCGGTCAGCCTATCAGTTTTGGTATTTGGCTTATTAGGTAAGTACTTTTGGCCAATACTGGCATATAGCTTGTGGTCAGCGTTGATACTGTGGTTGGCAACGTCCAATCAGAATATCAACATCATGTCTCTCATGGCAGTCTATGCTGGGTTTTTGTGCCTAATGGTATTGTCGTTTTGGCTGGGTGCTATTTTTACTTTGAATTCTTTTTCATTACGTATGGGTCTATCGACTACCGGATTTATTTCAGCGCCTTCTTACGCCTTTGCCGGTGTTACTTTTCCTTATATTGCGATTAGTGATAGCGCGCAATACTGGTCAAATGCATTGCCACTGACACATTACCTCAAGCTACACATTGCTCAATTGCAAATGCAAGCGCCTATTGCTATCTCTGTGCCTATTGTCTACGGTCTGGCGCTTGCCACTATCATCGCCATGCTACTGACAGCCCTATTGACCAAACGCGCATTGGCGCATCCTGAACGCTGGGGAGCCCGCTAATGTCCGCACAATCAAAGCTCAAGCGCAAAGAGCTTCAATCAGCCATCGCTCCAGCATCTCAAACATTTTGGACAAGCTTTATTCAAACGTTCAAAGACGTTTTTGGCGATAAAGGCGTACTTTTGATGCTGATTATTGCCCCGATTATCTATGGGTTTTTCTATCCTTGGCCCTACTCAACTGAAGTGGTCAACCATGTACCAGTGGGTATCATTGATCATGACAACAGCAACTTATCGCGTACTCTTGTTCGCTATGCGAGTGCTAGTCCATACCTAGATACTGAACGATTTATCAATGAGCAGGCGGCCAAAGAAGCCATATGGTCAGATCAAATTGCAGGCTATATGGTGATTCCAGCTGGTCTCGAAGAACAAGTTCAGTCCGGAGAGCAAGCACACGTTAGCGTACTGGGTAATGGCGGTTATTTTATTTTAAATAAAAACGTCCAATTGGGATTCTCTCAAGCAGTAGGTACGGTATCCGCAGGCATCAAGGTAAAGAAAAGCATTGCGAAAGGCGCTTATGCATCTACCGCAGCACAGAATACTCAAGCCGTACCGCTACGGATTATGCCACTGTATAACCAAACTGAAGGCTATGGTGCTTATGTCGTACCTGCTGTCTCTGTTATTATCTTACAGCAGACACTTTTGATGGCGACAGCAATGCTGATTGGCACATGGTATGAGCAGCGCCGTCACAGTACGAGTGTACGTGGCTGGTTGGGACGTATTGGGGCTTTGAGCTCACTTAGTTTTATCGTTGGCTGCTTTTATTATGGGTGGGCGTTTGAGCTACATCATTATCCACGCGGACAAAACATGCTTGGTACGCTGCTATTTTTGGCACTATTTTGTCCGACAGTCGCAACGCTCGGCTGCGTGCTCGGATTATGGTTCCGGCAGCGTGAGCGCAGTATGCAGATCTTAATCTTTATCTCCTTACCAATATTCTTCTTAAGCGGCTACCCTTGGCCAGCAGACCAATTGCCTCAAGTATTACAAGTAATACGTTGGCTGGTACCGACCACGCCTGCAATCAATACCTCTGTGCAGCTTAACCAAATGGGTGCCAGTGTTTCTCAAGTCGCTATAGGATTTTACGCGTTGGCTGGCTTATGGTTGCTCTATTTTGTTTTATTACTATTTTTACGCAAGCGTATTCCGCAACCAAAAGCCTACTTGTAAATCTTAAAACTAATGAAGTCTATGAGCATAAAAAAGCGCCTACTACTATTAGCAGGCGCTTTTTTATTTATACGATATTAATAGCGGTGGTTTAAAACACTCGGTTCAAACCATTCAATGCTGCCACACGATACGCTTCTGCCATCGTTGGATAGTTGAAAGTCGTATTTACAAAGTACTCAAGCGTGTTATTGCTCTTACACTTCATCACTGCTTGACCGATATGGATAATCTCTGAAGCGTGGTTACCGTAGCAATGGATGCCTAGAATTTCTAACGTATCACGATGGAACAATATCTTTAATACGCCCGAACGTTCACCAATGATTTGGGCACGTGCCAGATGTTTAAAGAATGCCTGACCCACTTCGTAAGGGACTTTTTCATCTGTGAGCTCTTGCTCTGTCTTACCGATACAAGAGATTTCAGGAATCGTATAGATACCCGTAGGCACACTAGATACTGGCTCAGCATCGCTATCACCGACCATAAAGGCAGCAGCACAGCGCCCTTGGTCGTAGGCGGCAGAAGCTAACGATGGCCAACCGATGACGTCACCAGCAGCATAGATATTGTCGACGTCCGTACAGTAAGTATCATCTACTTTTAGCTGACCACGGCCGTTTGCTTTTAGCCCAATGGCTTCTAAGTTCAAGCCTTCAGTATTACCTGAGCGACCATTTGACCAAAGAATGGCATCAGATTTGATGCGCTTGCCGCTCTTTAAGTGTAAAACCACATAATCATCATGAGTCTCAAGATGATCAATCTCTTCGTTACTACGGATAAGCACACCGAACTGTCTAAAGTCATGCGCGATGGCATCACTGATTTCGCTGTCTAAGTAGTTGAGCAACTGATCTTGGTTATTGATCAAATCAACTTTGTAGCCAAGACCAGTAAAGATAGACGCATACTCACAACCAATCACCCCTGCACCATAAATGATGATTTTTTTGACCACATAATCCATTTGCAAGATTTTGTCAGAGTCAAAAACGCGTGGATGGTTAAAGTCTAGAATCTCAGGACGGTAAGGACGGCTACCGACAGTGATGATGGCTTTATTGAAAGTGATGGTTTCATAAACATTTTCATCGACTTCAATACGTAGCGTATGAGCGTCAATGAAACTTGCCCAACCTTGGATGACTTCGATACGGTTGCGCTCATAAAAACGTGTATGGGTACTGACTTGACGACGAATAACTTGACGCGCTTTGGCGAGTACTTCATTTAGCGGTACTTGCTTATACTCCATCGCTTTGGTAAACATTGGATCACGGCGGAAATTAATCAAGTTAAATACAGATTGGCGCAGTGCTTTACTTGGAATCGTACCAACGTGAGTAGAGTTACCCCCTACTTGATCACGCGGATCGACGACCACCACTCTTTTACCAGATTTAGTCAGCTTCATGGCGGCGGCTTCACCAGCAGGGCCTGCCCCTAAAACAACGGCATCATACTCATACTCATGATCGTCACTTTTTAGACGACGAGAGTCTTTGGTAAAGCCAGATTTAATATCGATTCGTGTGTCATCGAGCGGATTCACTAGGTCTGGATGATGCATGACATCATCGGTCACTTGCTCGTGGGTCTGCTCTATTTTTTCTTTTTTGTTCTTACCTTCGGTATGTTCAGGGCTTGGCACGTGTCCGCTAGATTTATTTGATACTTCGGTATGAATATCTTTACCAGTATCGTTGGTCTCGTCGCTTGCACTTTTACTTACCATGATGTCCTCTTTATATTTATTTATCGAGTAAATGTTTGAGATATAAATGAATCAATATGTAGCTGAGTTAGTATCATGTAGATAAATGAATACCGCCCTACTAAGGCATGCCCACCATACGTTGTGACAATATGTTTTGCAATGTCCAATGACCAGTGGCGCTCTGTTGCCCTTCATCAATCTGCGGGCGGGCGCTAATAATGTACTCTGTACCAAGGGTTGGTTTGAAGTCATCGATCCAGTCGTAAGGAATCTGAAACACGCTACCGTCTTTAGATTTAGCAAGCAGGCACTGCATTGGCAATTCTGAAGCACAAGCTACACGGTTTGGCATGACGGTCAGTGTTTGCGCCTCTCCCAATACAATACTTGGAATATAGCGCGGCTCAGGTACTGGATCCTTTGCAAATGGTGATGTTTGACAAGCACTCAATAAAGTCGCTGCACTGATTAAACCTGCCAGCAACAACGATGGCTTTATAGATTGATAGGCTGAAATCATAGTATTCTCTATATGATAATTATCTAGGATGAAATGATGTATGTTTATTAGTGTTTTTTGCGCTTTTATTAAAGCTGCCTGAGCACTTATTAATACCGATTGAACAGATACTGTTTAAGCTGATATTCATTATCCAATACGGCGTTTGAGACCTGTCATCTGCAAAATACGCGTGGCAATCTCTTCAACAGACATCTCTGATACATCTAAGCTTGGGATACCGTGCGTGATATAAATACCCTGAATCGCGCGCTGCTCTTGCTGGCATTGCTGATAGCTAGAATAACGGCTGCCTGCACGGCGCTCTTGACGGATTTTTACCAAGCGATCAGTATCAATAAGCAAACCAAACAGCTTGTCTTTGTGCTCACGTAAAGCTTTCGGCAACTGATTGTCGTACAAGTCATCTTCGGTTAAAGGATAGTTAGCCGCTCGAATACCGAATTGTAATGCTAAGTATAAAGAAGTCGGCGTCTTACCAGAGCGCGACACACCCACCAAAATAATATCGGCTGCATTATAGTGACGAGTACGCGCACCATCGTCATTGTCTAACGCAAAATGCACTGCATCGATACGCTCTTTATAAGTTTCAGAATCGACATCATCATGTGCATGCCCTGAATGACCATCTGGCTCTACGCCAGTCTCTTCTGCAACACGGCCAATCAGACCTTCATACATATCTAAGTTACAGCTATGTGCCGAGTTGATCTTTTCACGAATCTCAGGATTAACGATCGTATCGAAAACCAATGGCAACGACCCATCGCGCTGATACGCCATATTGATTTGTTCAACCGCATCTTCCGCACGCTCTAAGCTATCGACGTATGGCAATACTCTTGTTTCAAAAGGAACTGAGGCAAACTGACTCAAAATAGCGCGTCCAAGTGTCTCAGCTGTAATCGCTGTGCCATCTGAGATAAAAAACGCCGTTCTAATGGCTTGTGAGCTGTCCAAGTTTAGCGCGTGGCGATTTTGGATAGTGGACTTAACTTGTTCAGATGGATTGCTTGAGTACATATCGTTGACACCTCGGTTGAAAACACAATAGTGACCTTCATTTAGTTTTTGGTATAGCTCTGGGTAATAATTCAGACTTAGCAAATGTTTAGCAGTTATTGACTCTTAATAGCATGACTTTTACTCGGCTTTTTATAGTTGCCTTTATAACTCGTATAACTAAGTTTTATAACTGCCTTCTTAAAACGAGCCTTTTTCAGTACCTATACTGCACATTTACCATGCAATGTGCATCAACTATCTATGCGCTACATTATACGCATATTAGCCTCTTAATAGAAATCAATGTTACAGGCGTATACTTAGCACCAACATTGTTTTTCATCTTGTCACCATAGTTAATTCACCTTTCATTGAGGTATTTTTTTATGCTTCTTCTATTATGCTTTGTTTATACAGATACATAAGATTGAAACATAAATTATAGAAATACTCTAAATGTGGCTTATTGGAATGTATCTATTTTATGCAGTAATTGGCTTCTGTAAGCGCATAACATCGTCACTAACGATGATGTTTTTCATCTGAGTAAATACGAAACTTGATTAGACTGGCCCTAATTTATGTAGCAAACCCCACAATTTGTATATTTTTAACAAGTTTTTTGGTGAAAACCCTCGAAATTGTCCTAATATGGCGGTATAATTCACCGTTATAATCTTTACTAAATAACCTTATTTTCTGGAGTTATCATGGCAGCGCAATCTACAGCACTTGTAATCAATCTTGATCAGCTAGGAAAAGACGACATCGAAATGGTTGGTGGTAAGAACGCTTCGCTTGGCGAAATGATCAGCCATCTTTCTGATTTAGGCGTTAGTGTTCCAGGCGGCTTTGCCACCACTTCAAATGCATTCAACCGCTTTTTGACTGAGACCGGCTTGCTTGACAAAATCAATAGTGAGCTAAAGACACTAGACGTAAATGATGTTAATAAGCTTGCGGCTACTGGTAAAAAGATTCGTACTTGGATTATTGAACAAGAACTGCCAAAAGATCTTGAGCAAGAAGTACGTCAGTCATTTGAAACTATGAGTGGCGGCGAAGACATCGCTGTTGCTGTACGTTCTTCTGCCACTGCTGAAGATTTGCCAGATGCGTCATTTGCCGGTCAACAAGAAACCTTCTTGAACATTCGCGGTATTGATAACGTCCTAATTGCTATTAAAGAAGTATTTGCCTCTCTATACAACGACCGTGCAATCTCTTACCGTGTACACAAAGGTTTTGAGCACGAAGGCGTTGCACTATCTGCTGCTGTACAGCGTATGGTACGTTCAGAGACTGGTGCTGCTGGTGTTATGTTCACGCTAGATACCGAAAGTGGCTTTGATCAAGTGGTATTCATCACCTCAAGCTATGGCCTAGGTGAAATGGTTGTACAGGGTGCGGTTAACCCAGATGAGTTCTATATCTCTAAGAAATTGCTAGCCAACGGTAAACCATCAGTTATCCGTCGCAACCTAGGTAGCAAGCATAAGAAAATGGTTTATGGTGATGAAGGCAGCACGGCTAAATCAGTTAAAACCGTTGATGTTGAAAAACAAGATCGCATGCAGTTCTCGTTATCTACTGAAGAGCTAACCTCACTTGCCAAGCAAGCGGTAACGATCGAACAGCATTATGGCCAAGCGATGGATATCGAGTGGGCAAAAGACGGCGATACTAACGAAATCTTTATCGTTCAAGCACGTCCTGAGACTGTTAAGAGCCGTCAAGACAGCAACGTAATGGAACGTTATGTCATCGACACGACTGGCGCAAAAGTATTGTGTGAAGGTCGTTCAATCGGTCAACGTATCGGTTCAGGTAAAGTGCGTATCGTTAGCAACCTAAACGAGATGGACAAAGTAGAAGAAGGCGATGTGCTCGTATCAGACATGACTGATCCGGATTGGGAACCAGTTATGAAGCGCGCTTCTGCTATCATCACCAACCGTGGTGGTCGTACTTGTCATGCTGCTATTATCGCGCGTGAGCTAGGTGTGCCAGCTATCGTTGGTTGTGGCAACGCAACTGAGCTATTGGTTGATGGTCAAGACGTAACTGCTTCTTGTGCTGAAGGTGACACTGGTTTCATTTATGAAAGCCAGATTGATTTTGAAGTGCAGACCAACTCGGTTGAGTCTATGCCAGAGCTAGCATTCAAAGTGATGATGAACGTTGGTAACCCAGATCGCGCATTCTCATTTACCCAAATGCCAAACGAAGGTATTGGTCTTGCACGTTTAGAGTTCATTATCAACCGTATGATTGGTGTCCATCCAAAAGCCTTGCTAAACATGAACAGCTTGCCACGTGAAATTTCACAAGCAATCCAAGAGCGTATCGCAGGCTATGCGTCACCTGTTGACTTCTATGTTGATAAATTGGTTGAAGGTATCTCAACCCTAGCTGTTGCCTTTATGGATCAGCCAGTGATCGTTCGTATGTCAGATTTCAAATCAAACGAATACGCTAACCTGCTTGGTGGTAAGTTATACGAGCCATCAGAAGAGAACCCAATGCTTGGTTTCCGCGGTGCTAGCCGTTATGTGTCTGATAACTTCCGTGACTGTTTTGAGCTTGAGTGTAAAGCACTAAAACGTGTACGTGATGACATGGGCTTGACCAACGTTGAGATCATGATTCCATTCGTACGTACTGTCGGCGAAGCCAAAGAAGTCATCGAGTTACTTGAGAAAAACGGTCTAAAACGTGGCGAAAATGGTCTACGCGTCATCATGATGTGTGAGCTACCAACCAACGCCCTATTGGCAGAAGAGTTCCTAGAGCATTTCGATGGTTTCTCAATCGGTTCTAACGATTTGACTCAGTTGACGCTTGGTCTTGACCGTGACTCAGGTATCGTCTCACATCTATTTGATGAGCGTGATCCTGCTGTTAAGAAGCTATTGTCTATGGCTATCGAAGCTTGCCGTAAGCAAAACAAATACGTCGGTATCTGTGGTCAAGGCCCATCAGACCATCCAGATCTAGCTTTCTGGCTAATGGAGCAAGGTATCAGCTCAGTGTCATTGAACCCTGACTCAGTACTAGATACTTGGTTCTTCTTAGCTGGTGAAGAAGCGAAGTAAACCGCTACGTTTAGTCACAGCGGTCATTCACACAGTCATTAAAGATACCACTATTAGGGTCTATTTGATTTTTTCAAATAGACCCTAATATAATGTCCTAAGACATGACTAACTATGCAGGCAATTATGCAGATTTTCCTTGCTCGAAATAACGTACAAGCTGGCCCATATCAGTTGGATCAGCTGAATATCATGCTGGCATCTGGTGAAGTATTGCTTGATGATTTGATGTGGCATGAAGGCTTAGCTCAGTGGCAGCGCATAGGTGATCTTACCAATAACCAAACGGTGTATCGCCCGACCAGTGCTAACACGCCTGAAGTAAACGACTCTATCATCAATAACGTGACCGTCTTCCCTGAAGATACCAATAAAGCGAAAGATGATAAGTCAGTATCATTAGACAGACTATATGGCAAGCCTGAACGTCCTAAAAACGTGAAAGCCGACATGACGACCAATCGTCATCAAACGCCGCATAACAATGTCTCACTGAATAAGTCTACTCTCAAAAAAGCTGTTGCAGACAATGATAAAGTCGTCGGCAACGTGGTACTTGCGCCAATTATGTCACGCGTATTGGCAACCGCGCTTGATTGGCTGCTACTAATAATGGCGTTTCTTCCATTAATGCTAGCTATGAGAAAGTTGGGAGACATGCCCACAGACTTACAGAATATGGAAGCAGTAATTAAATATTCTTTGAGTCTTTCTGAAAGTATTCCGCAAGCGACACAATTAATATCCAATGTGATGGTTTTCGGCCTTATCGCTTTGCAATTACTTTTTATTATCTTGCGGGGCCAGTCGTTAGGTAAATTGATTACGGGAATTCGTGTTGTAGATCAAACCACCCATCATTTACCTTCTTTTCTTAGATTGGTTGTGATACGTACTCTTTTTCTAGCACTACTTTATATCCCCCTTTCTACTTCATTTATAGTACTGATACCTTTAGCCATTCATTACTATATGGCATCTAAAAGCCCTGAAAATATTGGTTGGCATGACAAACTTGCCAAAACCTTAGTGGTCAAAGCAGACAGTAGCCAATTGGTAAAAAAATCAAAACCTGAATAATAGTATTTGATTTGGATATTGGTTTTATAGCTCGTTATACTTAAAAAAGCTGCGTACTATCGCGGCTTTTTTATTTATCAAAGCTTATTTAGCCTCTTTTTATATTTTATTGACAGTAGCTTGGTGATTAACCTTTGTGTTAGTTGCCGAGTACTGTTATAATACGGCGCTTTATAAACTAAGCTTATTCTTGATTGTTTTTTATAAAATATGACTAGAATTGGGCTTACCTTATAAATCTCCTTGCTATTAACATAGGGTTAATAGCTACTAATCCGTAAGGAGTCATAATGCGACATTACGAACTGGTGTTACTTGTACACCCAGACCAAAGCGACCAAGTGGTCGGCATGGTTGAGCGCTACATCAAGTTAGTTCAAGACAACAACGGTGTTATCCATCGTCTAGAAGATTGGGGCCGTCGTCAACTGGCTTATCCAATCAACAAGATTCACAAAGCTCATTACGTTCTTTTCAACATTGAAACTGACGGTGAAACTTTAGCTGAACTTGAAGAATTATTCCGTTATAACGACGCGATCATTCGTAGTCTAGTTATGCGCCGTGACGAAGCTGTCACTGAAGAGTCGCAGTTAGCCAAGAATGCCGATGAAAAACGCGCACGCAAAGCAACTACTCGTCGTCCAGACAATCGTGAAAACGATAATGACGACAACGACAACAGTGAAGACTAATTAAAGGAGAATACTCATGGCACGTTTCTATCGCCGTCGCAAATTCTGCCGTTTCACTGCTGAAGGCATCACTCACATCGACTATAAAGATGTTGAATTGCTAAAACAGTACATTAGTGATAATGGTAAAATCGTACCAAGCCGTATTACTGGTACATCTACTAAATATCAGCGTCAATTAGCGACTGCTATCAAGCAAGCTCGTTACTTATCGCTACTTCCATACACTGATAACCATCAAGGTTAACCGCTAACTAGGAATGACTCATGCAAATTATTTTGTTACAGCGTATCGTCAACCTTGGTAAACTCGGTGAAACTGTCGATGTAAAACCAGGTTACGGACGTAACTTTCTTATCCCTCAGGGCAAAGCGCTACCTGCTACTAAAGCTAACATTGAAAAGTTCGAAGCACGTCGTGCTGAACTTGAAGCTGAAGAAGCAAAAGAGATCGCTGTTGCTCAAGAGCGTGCTGATGCATTGACTGACGTTAATGTTATCATGCGTGCTAAATCAGGTGACGAAGGCAAGCTATTCGGCTCTATCGGTACTCGCGATATCGCTGAAGCATTGACTAACTCAGGTCTAGAAGTAGACCGTGCTGAAATCAAGCTACCTGAAGGCACTCTACGTCAAGTTGGCGAATACAATGTTGATATTCAGCTACACCATGACGTTACTGCTAGCATCTTAGTTACTATTCTTTCTGAAGATGGTAACAACGAAGATTCAGCTGACGAAGAAGCTGCTGAAGAAGACTATTCTGAAGAGTAATCTTCTATATAGTTAGACTCAGTCTGCAAAAAGCCAGCAACTTAGGTTGCTGGCTTTTTTAAGTGCGTCCTTTTTGACATTAGAGTTTATATATTTAGACAATTTATAACGCTAACTTGCACTCCTTTATCTCGATAAATTAGGATTTTATATATTCCTAAACAGCTTAGGATTTTCAAAAAATCTATTGCTATGATAACAGTGTTATCTATGCAATATTGTAGTAACTAAATGCAACAATTGCCTTAAAAACGCTATACCAAACAACAAGATACTGCCTATATAATCATCTTTATTACTATTAGCAGAATTGATAATCTACTGCTATCTAATGTACTAATAGGGCGCAAGAACATGAAAGAAAATCATAACATTCATACCAATGACAAGCTTATCTGTACTCAAGGTAATGCATACTACTCCGAAGGTGAGGTGTATACAGTTGGCAGAATAGTCAATGACAAATACTTTCAGCTGCTGACCAGTGGCAATGATGATCATTGGTATGCCACGTTGGATGATCAAGGCATTTACGTCAGCTTTGATACTGCAACTGCTACCAATAACAAAGCTTTTTTTGATAAGATTGCCTAACTATAAATAACGGTACTTCTTAGAATACCTATTCTAAAAATAATCATTACTCAGGTAGGTAAATATTGTTTAGACAAAAACTGGTCATTATAGATGGCCAGTTTTTTTTGGTTTGAAGTATTAGCAATTGCTAGTTATAAAAGTATTTCCACACACCTCTTCGACGTTTTATTACTAACTTCTCTCATTTCAAAATTAAGTATCTCTCGATTTTTTGTCAACAGCGCCAACTATTTAACGAATCTATTTCCTAGCGGCGTCTATTTGCTATAAAATATGCCCCTTTAAAATTTCGTATCGTTAGTGATGCAGATAGTTGGTCCAATATCGTTTAAATGTAGATATGGTAAAAGCACTTGCAAGCACTACGCAAAGTAGAATTAGCAAGCTATATACCGTATTTAATCTCGATATAATTGGCTGTATTGCATTGGTAATCAATTAAGATATAAACCATATTGAGACAGTGATGATTGTATTTTGGCTTGTGCTGACCATTCTTTTTATTATTTTCGCTACCGCAAAATTAAAGTGGCATCCCTTTTTAGTATTGATTCTCTCTGCTTTCTTGGTCGCGCTATTTTATCAAGTACCACTTAACACGGTCGCAAAAACGATCTCTGATGGTTTCGGTGGTATCTTAGGCTATATCGGACTTGTAATTGTATTTGGTACGATTATTGGCTTAATTCTTGAAAAAACGGGGGCTGCTATCGTAATGGCAGAGTCAGTCATCAAAGTATTAGGGCCACGCTTCCCTACTTTGACCATGTCAATCGTCGGTGCGGTCGTTTCGATACCTGTATTTTGTGACTCTGGCTATATTATCTTAAACTCTCTAAAAGAGTCTTTGGCTGAGCGCCTACATGTATCAAGTGTCGCGATGAGTATTGCCTTGGCCACTGGTCTATACGCTACCCACACCTTTGTACCACCGACGCCAGGCCCAATCGCAGCGGCAGGTAACTTAGGTCTAGAGTCAAACTTAGGTTTGGTCATCATGGTCGGTGTGGTTGTGACAGCCGTTGCGGTATTGGCTGGCTGGTGGTGGTCTAATCGCTTCCTTAACGCCACTCCTGACAATATCAATGCGGCAGATGCTCCAGCAGCAATGCCTGAAGGAATGAAGACTCGTGACGATTACAGCCACTTGCCTTCAGCAACACTGGCTTTCTTGCCGATTATCGTGCCTATCATACTAATCTGCTTATCTTCTGTTGCTAACTTTCCAAGCGCACCATTTGGCAGTAGCATGGTAGCGGAGATTTTGATATTCATTGGTAATCCGCTTACTGCACTACTTATCGGTTTGTTCTTATCGTTTTTCTTAATTAAATCAAGCCAAAAAACGCAAGAAATCAGCGACAGTATCTCGCAAGGCTTGGTAGTGGCAGCCCCTATCCTATTGATCACTGGTGCTGGTGGCGCGTTTGGTGCCATGCTAAAAGTGACGCCAATCGGTGACTACCTAGGTTCGACTCTATCGGCCTTGGGTTTAGGCATCTTCATGCCATTTATCGTCTCTGCTGCGCTAAAAACGGCACAAGGCTCAACCACAGTCGCATTGGTTACGACTTCTGCTATGGTTGCCCCACTATTGAGCCAGATTGGCCTAGACAGCGAACTTGGACGCGTGTTCTGCGTGATGGCAATTGGTGCTGGTGCCATGACCATCTCACATGCCAATGACAGCTTCTTTTGGATTGTTAGCCAGTTTAGTCGTATGAGCGTGGCACAAGCGTACAAGGCTCATTCAATGGCCACTGGTATCCAAGGTGTGACTAGCATCGTATTTATCTGGTTGTTGACTCTAGTGTTTATCTAGTTCATGAAATTGGGTATTTCTATATACGTTTATTTGATGATCGTTAAATAAACGTTTTAAAACATGACACTATCGCAATGATCGTGTCATTAAGATATTCAAAGAGAGCCGTATGAAAATTTTGATCGCCCCTGACTCGTTTAAAGAAAGTTTAGAAGCACTGGACGTGTGCCATGCCATTCAATCTGGTTTTAGCCAAGTGTTTCCAGATGCTGACTACAAGCTGTTGCCAATGGCCGATGGCGGTGAAGGCACCTCAGCGGTATTGTCTTATGTATTGGGCGGGCGCTGGAAAGAAGTTAGAGTACATGACCCATTGATGAGACCGATTACGGCAAAGTATCTATTATTGCCTGACGCGACTGCTGTTATTGAAGTGGCTCAAGCGTGCGGATTACACCTACTGACGGCTGATGAGCGTAATCCCGTTATTGCGAGTAGTTATGGTGTTGGGGAGCTGATCGCTGATGCTTTGGAGGAAGGGGCTAAACGCATCATCATCGGTCTGGGCGGTAGCGCAACCAATGATGCAGGTCTTGGCATGCTAATGGCGTTGGGCATAACATTTCATGACATCAATGATAGCCTGCTCACTCATGGTGGTGGCGCACTTGCCAGCTTACATAAGCTCGATAATACTAGCCTGCATGCAAAAATATCAGACACGATATTTGAAGTTGCTTGTGATGTGACCAATCCGCTCTGTGGTCTGCTTGGGGCCAGCGCCGTGTTTGGCCCGCAAAAAGGTGCTTGTCCGGAGCAAGTCAATATCTTGGACGAGGCACTCAGTCACTTCGCGACCATATGTGGACAGCATGGCTATGAAGACTGTCAACACGTTGCAGGCGCTGGCGCGGCAGGCGGTCTTGGCTATGCGATGATGACGTTCTTTAAAGCTCAGCTAAAGTCAGGCTTTGATACGGTTGCCGAAGTGGCTCACCTGTCACAGCATATCGCAGAGGCTGATCTTGTCATCACAGGTGAAGGCAAGCTCGATGCACAAACCGCCATGGGTAAGGTCGCTGGTGGTATCAGCCAAATCGCTAAGGCCAGCCGTACCCCAGTCATCGCTATCTGCGGCAGTGTCGATGGACTAAAACCTGCTCAGACCAGTCAGTTCGATGTGGTTATGCCGAGTATCCAAAAAGTAGACACGATCGATAATGTGTTGGGTTCTGCTTATAACAACATTGAAACGACTGCTGCTAATATCGCTGCAAGTATCAAACTTGGGCAGACTTTAAAATAGTCGCAATCTATCGATAAACCTTCTTCACTAAATGCACAGTTATTAAACCCTTTATTAATCCTTTGTTAGCTGTACATTTATCACTCTCAACATATCTATAGCCATTTTTTTACTTCATTAATGACCGTATGCATTCTATTAGAAAGTGCCTGCTGTTGTCTGACTGCCAGATATAGCGTCTCGCTAACAGCAACTGGTAAATGATGACTGTTAATCAGCACAGGCTTCGGATAAGCAGCAACTGCATGTGCTGGCAAGACCGTAAAGCCTATTCCCCTGCTGACGGGCTCTAAAATTAACCCTATCTGATTCGAAAAGCCTTTTTTCTCAAAATCATTGATATGCTGGAATTGCTCGTAATTGGCAGTCAGTAGCATGCCTGCATGATGGGCACCATCCGGATGATCGATAAATCCAAGTGCCATAAGCTGCTCCCAGCTCGGCTCTACTGTAGTCGCAGGTGTCACTAGTATCAATGCTTCTTGCACCATAGGCTTGCAGCTAATCGTTTCATCATCTGAGATATCCGTCATAAAACCAATATCAATCTCGTGATTTGCCAGCGCCCGCTCAATATCAGAATTGGGTGCAAAACGGTAATCAATCACTAGTTTTGGATACTGCTGCTGTAATGTCAAAAGCTGCGGATATAGCTTTAGTCCCACACTACCCGGTGACATCAATCGCACCAATCCTTCATAAGGTGGATCTTCACCGATACGCTGTTCTAAATTTGATAATCGCTGCAATATCTCGCCTGCTTCTTTATAGAGCTGCTCACCTGCATTGGTCAATGAGAACTGCTTTCCTTGTCGAATCAACAAGTCTGTATCTAGTTGCTCCTCTAACTTACTTATGTGTTGGCTCACACCGGACTGCGTCATATATAGACGTTCAGCCGTACGAGTAAAGTGCCCAACTTCAGCAAGCGTACAGAAAGTTCGTAACCATGTGATATTTATCATTACGTTTTATACTTATTTATATAATATTTGATAATTTTACATAATGAATATGCGTTTGTATACTGGCCTCACGTTAAACAAGAGTACAGCAAACAGGAGCACAAATTATGAACAATGTTTATCCAAGAAGCTTTTCGCACATCGGTCTGTCAGTCCCTGACTTAGATGCCGCCGTAAAATTTTATACTGAAGTGATGGGTTGGTACACCATCATGGAACCAACTGAGATTGTCGAAGATGACAGCCCGATTGGTGAGATGTGTACTGAAGTATTCGGTGCAGGTTGGGGCAGCTTCCGTATCGCTCATCTATCTACTGGTGACCGTATCGGTGTTGAGATTTTTGAATTCAAAAACCAAGAAAACCCTGAAAACAACTTTGAATACTGGAAAACAGGTATCTTTCACTTCTGCGTTCAAGATCCAAATGTTGAAGAGTTGGCTGAGCGTATGGTTGCAGCAGGCGGTAAAAAGCGTATGGAAAAACCACGCTACTACTACCCTGGCGAAAAACCTTACCGCATGATCTATATGGAAGACCCGTTCGGTAACATCGTTGAAATCTATAGCCACAGCTACGAGCTTATCTATAGCGAAGGCGCATACTAGGTTCAGTATAAATACAGCTTAGTATAAATTTAAGTTAGTATAGATTTAGATTATATCTGATTGAAAAACCAATAGCGTACTCATTATCTGAGTGCGCTATTTTTTCGTGCGCTTTCTATGTGCTCCATCTATTGTATAGAATGTGAGCCATGCTACTATTTAGTCAGCTATATATAAAACTATAAACCAACCCATTATCAAGGATGATAAATGAATCAATCTGACATTACTCTAGACCTAGACGACCTTCTGGTTATTAGAGAAGACAATAAAGAAAGTGGCGTCGTCACGCTCACCTTAAACCAACCCAAACAATTCAATGCCCTGTCCGTTGAAGTACTATCTGCCATGCAAGCAGAACTGGACAATATCGCTCAAGACGATACGATCAGAGTAGTCGTGATTCAAGCGACGGGCAAGGCGTTCTGTGCTGGTCATAATCTAAAACAAATGCGCGCACACTCAGATGAAGCATTTCACCGCACCCTATTCCAGCAATGTAGCAAAATGATGCTTACTATCAATCGTATGCCGCAAGTTGTTATCGCAAAAGTACAAGGTATTGCCACAGCTGCAGGATGTCAACTAGTCGCAGCTTGTGACTTAGCCGTTGCCGCTAATAATGCAAAATTTGCTACTTCTGGGATAAATGTGGGACTTTTTTGCTCCACGCCTGCTGTAGCCGTCAGTCGTAATTTGCCCCGCAAGCAGGCATTTGAGATGCTGATTACAGGTGAATTTATCGATGCGCACACTGCTTTGCAATATGGATTGATCAATCGCGTCGCGTCAGCAGAGCAACTCGATCAAACACTACAATCACTGATAACAGCAATCACTACCAAGTCTCCGGTAGCAATAAGAACTGGCAAAGATATGTTTTATAAGCAGTTGGGTATGAATATCGAAGATGCTTATGATTATGCCAGTGAAGTAATGACGGGCAATATGATGGCAGACGATGTGAGCGAAGGTATTGATGCATTTATTGAGAAGCGCCAAGCGGTATGGAAAGGGGGCTAATTCCTATAATAATCACTGTATTGCTTAGCTGACGTCATATAGCGTAGGCTTTATCTAGAAAGCTAGCACGCCCTTTTTCAGTAATTAAATTTGCTTATTGCCAAGCATAAAAAAGGCCACGATATCATTATCAAGGCCTTTTTTATTTCTATTTAATACAGGTGTTATAGGTACTATGAGCCGTTTATTACTCAGCAGCGATGGCGATCATCTCAACCAATAGCTCAGGACGTGCCAATGCTGACTCACCACAAGCGCGAGCTGGTGGCTGAATACCTTCAAACCACTGGTCATAGACTTCATTCATAGCAGCAAAGTCAGCCATGTCTTTAATCCAAACCGTGACTGATAGTAGCTTTGATTTATCACTGCCAACTTCTTCTAGCAACGTTTGAATTTTTTCTAGACAAGTCAATGTTTGCGCTTTGATATCGTCTTCTGCATTACCTACCTGACCACACAAATAGATAGTTTGGTTATGGATTACGGTTTTGCTCATACGTTGATTGCTATGTAGCTTCTTAATCATGTCTATACCTTTTATTTATTAATTTAATTCTGTGCTAACTATAGTCAATCCACTATACAAGCGTTACAGCGTTAACCTCGCTTGAAGTATGACATATACATCTGCACTCGGTTGCCTTGTACCGCTCTTAAATTGGATCAACTATATATCAGATACGCGCTTAGTTAGAAAAACGCTGGGCACTAAATGGTGCAAGATCGACCAATGTAGGCTTATCGTGAATCATTTCTTCAACCAGACGCCCTGTCATTGGCCCTAAGGTAAAGCCTTGATGGCTGTGACCAAATGCGAACCATAGTTTGTCATGCTTGTCAGCAGGACCGATTACTGGCTTCATATCAGGCATACAAGGACGAGAGCCTGCCCATGCTTCACTCTCAACCGCATCTTCTAATGGCAAGATTTTTTTAGCAAGCTTCAATACAGTTTTTAACTGACCAAAGTTCTTTGGCGCATTCATCGTGGTCATCTCAGCACCAGTGGTGATACGGATACCCTGCTGCATTGGCCCCATCACAAAGCCTTTGTCCATATCAAACATACTGTGATTAATGGTGTTCTTTTCTGTCACTTTGAAATGCTGATGATAACCGCGCATTGGGAACAACGGCAGATTATAGCCAAGTGGTCTGATCAAATCATTAGACCATGGGCCTGCTGCGATAACCAATTTATCACTATAGTAGGTATCGTTATCAGTGATAATTTTCCAGCCTTCGCCATCTTGAACGATTTCTTTCACATCGCTTTCTTTGATCGTACCCTGCATATCTTGGAAGTTTTTTGCATAAGCTTTCACGAGCGAGCTTGGGTTCGATACTTGCCAAGAGTTTTTCCAATGAATCGCGCCAACAAAACCTTCAAAATTGGCGCTAGGCTCCATTGCTTTGAGCTCTTCAAGGTTTAGTACGTTATGCTCAACACCTTGGTTACGTGCGTCGATAGCTGATACTTGCGCTTCTTTGAACGTCTCTTCTGAGCGATGCAATTGCAACCAACCATCACGAGTAATGAGCTCATCAGCACCAGAAGCGCTAATCATGGTTTGGTGCTCACTAGTACAATGCTCAATCAGCGTCTGCCACTCTGATTCGATTTTTTTGACTGAAGCCGGTGTAGAGTATTTCCAGTACTGAAGCAGCGCTTGGTGATAACGCAAAATGGCCGGGATACGATAGCGAATATCGGTACCTTGGTTTGGCAACACTCTGATCATTTCTGTCAGCTGACGAGGAAAAGGATGTGTATGAATGGCTTCGCGCTGAATCAATCCTGCATTGCCGTATGAGGTCTCTGACCCTGGCAATTTTTTGTCTAATAATAATACATTTGAGTTATTTTTTTGTAGATGCCACGCGATTGACGTGCCAACCATACCTGCACCGATAACGATAACTTCGTAGCGCATAACCTATCCTTTTCTTAGGGTGTTAATACAGAGTATCAAATATAAGGGTCTAACCAAATTAGGTGGTAATAGTAACGCATTAGGATAAATTTGAAACCCTTATCTGAGAAATATTTTCGCGTCATATACTTTTGGTTATGGGGTTTTTGAGAAGGTATTTTTGATAGGAATAATATTGGCTTCGAGCAATAATCTAGCAACAAATTTGATGAAAATAGCGTCAAATTATCCAATGTTTTTAGTTATAAAACGTTCAAGTATTCGAAAGCTCACTTATCTATATTACTAAACGGTTTTATTAGCTTATGTTTAATTGATTGGATAATCAACTAAACATAGCGTATTACCACCAAATGGGATCATCGTCTTCTATCATGGTTCTCTTTGTCGTCTCAACCGTTACCTCGTCCGCAGATAGCTCAGCGATAAAACGTGACGGCTTGTCAAAATATCCAGAATAACTAGAAAAGTAGTTCGGTGCTGTCAGATACAACTGTGTCTTTGCACGACTACAGGCCACATAAAACAGCTTACGCTCTTCTTCTAATGCTTCAAAGTCATCCAAAGAACGATGATGCGGCGTGATGCCATCTACCAATGAGTTAACAAACACGACTGGCCACTCAAGCCCCTTAGCACTATGAATGGTCGAGATAGTAACTTTGTCATTGCTACTGTCTTGTCCATTATCCGAATTGCCCATGACAGCCACCGAGTCATTAGGTGGGTCTAAAGCGAGACTTTCTAAAAAGCTATCAAGGCTTGTGTGCTCTGTCGCTAAATTCTTTAATACCCGAAAATCTTCGGTACGCTCACGCCAATTTTCTTCAATCAGCTTTAATACTGGAATATAAAACTCAAGAATATGTTCAATAGCTGTATCAACCGATTCAGCTTGCTGTGCCTTGGTAAGCGCATGATATAGAGGTTCTAGCTGATCACTTTTTTTCGAAAATGGCGCTGCCAGTAAAGATTCAAACGCATTATTGTCAGCAGTAATGGCTTGGGTTAAGCGCGTCGCCGTCACTGCACCCACCCCTTTAAACAAGGTTAAAATACGATGCCAAGCAATCGTGTCATTTGGGTTATAGAGTATTTTGACAAAGGCCAATACATCTTTGATATGACGTCTTTCAATGAACTTGATACCGCCCACAACGATAAAGGGAATGTTGCGCGCCATAAACTCTAGCTGTACGTAATTGGACTGAAATGACGTACGGCATAATACTGCAAAGTCGTTGTAGTCATACTCTGGCTTTAGCGCGACAATCTTATCAGTGATATAGCCCGCTTCTTTTGGCTCATCACTGAGTCGTCGAAATACTGGCTTGTGTCCTTCTATTGGCGCATCAGAATACAGCTGCTTTTGATAGCCTAGCGTGATTTGCGCGGACAACGCATTGATATAGTTTAAAACGGACGGCGAGCTGCGATAATTTTGCTCAAGCTTAATAAGTCTGGCTTGAGGATAGGTCTCACCGAATAGCAAAATGTTTTCATAATTGGCACCGCGAAACGCGTAAATACTTTGATTGTCGTCACCAACTACCATCAGCGATACCGAGTCAGGCTCACATATTAAGTCGATTAGCTGCTTTTGCGGAATATTGGTGTCTTGGTATTCATCAACCATAATGTAACGATATTGGCTTTGCAGCAGCTGTCGAAAAGTATCATTGGTTTTTAAGTGGCGTACGACTTGGCTGATGATGTCATCAAAATCATATAAGTGATTGGCGCGCTTATACTCATGGAAATCAACTGCCAGCTGCTCGATAATAGGAATATGTACGGCAATATCTGGGTAGTTACTTTCGATTAAGTCGCGAATATGTATACGTCTGTTTCTAGACGTCGAGATGATATTTTGCAGCGTTTTTTTACGTGGAAAGGCTTGTGATTTGGTCTGATTAGGATACTTTTTTTCTTTATGCACTAAGTCGATAGCATCTTCACTATCACCAGTATCCAAAATCGTAAATCGCGGATTGATACCGAGTAGCCCTGAATATTGACGTAGCAACATATTACAAAACGAGTGGAAAGTACCACTAGTGATGCTATTTAATGCTTTATCAGTTGGCAGCTTATCCTCAGCCAACTCTTCATCTGATAGTTCTTGATTTGAAAGACTGCTAGCTAGCAAGGATTTAGCTCGATCTTTTATTTCATTTGCCGCTTTACGCGTAAAGGTCAGTAGCAAAATCTCTTTAGGCGACACTCCGTTTTCTAATAGATAACTGGTGCGATAGGTCAAAGTTTTGGTCTTGCCCGAACCTGCACCAGCAATGACCAATACTTTGCCATCGATCGTAGTCGCTGCCATTAGCTGATCGGGATTTAGCTCACTGGCATAATCGACCTTTAACCCCAACCCGCTATCTAGTCTCTGCTTTAATAACTTAAGGTTTGTCGGCTCAGCCGTATCAATTAAATTTGCCTCTAGTTTTTTAATAGCCTGCTCAAGTCGAGACAGTTTAGGCTTCATCTCAAGGAAGTTTTGCGGGTATTTATAGTGGCGTGTATCAAAAATCGAGGTTGTCATTGTCTAAAATTGCCTTACATTTTATTTTGGCGATATTATCAGCGTATGTCTGACTATCTATAGCTTTACAATAATTATGATTTGCTAAAATTGGCAGAATATATATGCTGAATTTATGTGAACTTTAAGCCCTTATCTATGCGTGACAGTTTAGCATATTAAAAAATAGGGTTTACCAACCCACATAAACTATATGTCACTCGTATTGATTCGCTTTATTCATTTTTAAGCTCCTAATATGACCTGCTTTTATCATAAAGCTGCGTATCGTCATCGATTAAAACCTGAGCATATACCGTAACAACCTCACCCCTATTCAGGTAAATTTGCTACAATGTGCCCAATTTTGATTTATCATTTAACCAAACTTTATACCAACTGATTTTATTAATACATTGAGAGAATGTTATGGGTTTTAATTGCGGCATCGTCGGCCTACCAAACGTGGGTAAATCCACCTTGTTTAATGCGTTGACCAAAGCGGGTATCGCCGCTGAAAACTTTCCATTTTGTACCAAAGATCCCAACACGGGTATCGTACCAGTACCAGACCCACGCCTAAAACAACTGGCTGATATCGTCAATCCTGAACGCGTATTACCAACGACCATGGAGTTTGTTGATATCGCAGGTTTGGTCGCAGGCGCGTCAAAAGGTGAAGGCATGGGTAACCAGTTCCTAGCCAACATCCGTGAGACCGATGCGATTGCTCATGTGGTACGCTGTTTTGATGATGACAATGTGGTACACGTTGATGGCCGCGTTAGCCCGATTGATGATATCGAAACCATCAACACTGAACTGGCACTTGCAGATTTAGAAGCTGTTGAGCGCGCAATCCACAACCAAACTAAAAAGGCTAAAGGTGGTGATAAGGATGCGCAAGCATTGCTTGATGTGTTCAAAAAAGTTGAACCATTATTAGCAGAAGGTAAAGCGGCTCGTGCTGCTAACCTAGACGCTGATGAGAAAAAACTGATCAGAAGCTATGGTTTAATCACGCTAAAGCCAACCATGTATATCGCTAACGTCGCTGAAGATGGTTTTGAAAATAACCCATACCTTGACGCTGTTCGTGACTATGCCACTGGTGAAGACTCTATCGTCATCGCCCTATGCAACCAAATCGAATCTGAAATCGCACAGCTCGATGAAGATGATAAAAAAGACTTCCTAGCTGAAATGGACATGGAAGAAGCCGGTCTTGATCAAGTAATCCGCGGTGGCTATGACTTACTAGATATGCAGACTTACTTTACCGCTGGCGTGAAAGAAGTTCGCGCATGGACTGTCGCTATTGGTGCGACAGCGCCGCAAGCAGCTGGCGTAATTCATACTGATTTTGAGCGTGGTTTTATTCGTGCTGAAGTCATTGCGTATGATGACTTTATCGAATACAACGGTGAAAAAGGCGCTGCTGCTGCTGGTAAATCGCGTTTAGAAGGTAAAACTTACATCGTACAAGATGGCGATGTGATGCACTTTAGATTTAACGTGTAACTTTAAATAGTATAGCTTGTTTAAAGTTAATTAGCCGATGCTGGATATTCTCCATCGTCGGCTTTATTTTATATATTAAATGTTATATTATAACATATCTTTATTTTGCTTATTTGAGGGTTCATACTGTGACTAACTATTTTTCTTTTTCTAGATTTGCCGGTATCGCACTTGTAGGCACTATTATGACAGGATCATTAGTAGGCTGTCAGCAAAACACCTCTGCTGTTGATTCTGAAGAAGCAACTGAAGAACATGCTGAGCATACCGAACATGCCCACGAAGAACATGGTCATGATGAGGAACACGAAGAACATGGCCATGACGAGCATGAAGGACATGAGGGTCACGACCATGCTAGCAATAGTACACCTTTTTCTTGTGAGCCTACTGCTATTATTGGCGTCTCTTATCATAGCGACAATACACCGCAGACAGCGCATCTACTTATCGACGGTATCAAATACGATTTGACTGCTACTGCTGATGCTAACATCTATACAAGCGATATTGGCCTAGATGAAACTCATGGCATCATATGGCAAGTAAATGGTGACAAAGCAACATTGCTCAAGAAGACACTGGACAGCGATGTAGCTATCGACAAAGAAGACGTACTTTTTAACTGTCAAAAGTCTTAATATAGTCGTTTCAATATAATTTGGATACAAGCAAGGCGAGTGAAGTTACTACCAGTAGTAGGCTAAGTAAAACTGGCACCGTATACAATTTATAGGGCATTAACTCTAGTCAAAGAAGTCTAAAATGAGTACAAGGCCGCCGACTACAGATTGTACAAATAGCACCTTTAAGGAGGGGAACGCCGTAGTCGTTTAGTAGTTCTCTGACTATATAGCTGAACCAAGGGCGCTATTTTGCTATGCTAGAGGCTCCCTTGGTTCCGGATGTTTAATATGCTAAATAAACCAACTTCTTTGTCGTCCCCTACCACACAATGGTCACATCTTCTTAATTCACAGCGTCTTGGTGCTTCCAAAAAATTTAACGCCAATACCAGTACTCGTTCTCAGTTTCACAAAGACTATGACAGACTGGTATTTTCTCACTCTTTTCGCCAGTTAAATCAGAAAACCCAAGTCCATCCATTGACCAATCAGCTCGGTATTCATACACGCCTGACTCACTCGCTAGAAGTCTCTTCTATTGGTCGCTCTTTGGGAATGATGGCTGCCGAAAAAATCCATGACGCACTAGGTAGCGGCCTACCAGCAGGAGTTTCACCTGCAGACGTCGGTGTGATCGTACAAGCAGCTTGTCTCGCTCATGACATTGGCAATCCGCCTTTTGGCCACGCTGGAGAATATGCGATTCGTGATTGGTTTAGGCAGCCTGAACCGCAAGCAATTTTGCAAAATTTAAGCAGCAATGAGCGACTAGACTTACTGGCATACGAGGGTAATGCTCAAGGCTTTCGCCTATTGGCACGTAATGAGCATCATCCTGACAAGGGTGGTATGCGGCTCACCTGTGCCACGCTAGGCGCCTTTATGAAGTATCCGTGGTTGGCAACTCACAGTAACGATGTCAATGACAACCATTATAATGTGCAAAAATTTGGCTGCTTTTATAGCGAAGCGTCTCAATTAGAAGAGTTAGCGGCGTGCTTGCACTTACCACGCTCAGAGCAACATGATGGCTTTGCGCGCCATCCATTGGCTTATCTGCTAGAAGCGGCAGATGATATCTGTTATGCGCTAATCGATTTAGAAGATGGCATCAATCTGAATATGCTAACCTATAGCGAAGTGGCTACGATATTTTATGAGCTGATTGGTGAACGTCCGAGTAGCGTAAACTTGCCAGCGCATATGTCTGTCAGACAAAGTCTCGCCTCCCTGCGGGCACGAGCCATGATGCGTTTGGTCAATACCGTCACCGATGCCTTTGTAGCCAACAGTGATGCATTGCTAGCTGGCACGTTGCAAGGCAGCCTATTTGCCCATTGCGATACCAGCGTACAAAATGGTATTAATCAAGCTAAGCAACTGGCACGCGAAAAAATATTTAATCATCCGAGCAAAGTAAGAATGGAGCTGATGGCCAATCATTGCTTGCATAGCCTATTGAATGCCTTTATGCCACTCGCTTGGACAGGGTCGCAATCTGCTACTATGCAGCCGCCGATGTCTTTTGAGCAGCAACGTCTGTTAAGATTACTACAGCCCCATCTTGACGAACATCGCCGCATCTTGTCTGACGATATCTATCATAATGTCTTAAATATTTTGGATTTTATTACAGGTATGAATGACCATGAAGCTTATCGACTGGCGCAAGAATTGCAGGGTCATTGGGGCACAGTGGTTTAAAAGACCAGTACAGGTTTAGTAAATTAACACGAATGACGTATTTCAGTCGTATTTATGCGTTGAAATGAGTATGATAAACACCTACCGGACAATTTTGAAATATTATGAGCAGTCGCGAACAAAAAAAACTTCAAACTCGGCACGCCTTTTTTAATGCTGTGCTCGATTTATGTATGACAGGGCAATCTTTTAGCTCTATCAGTCTCAGACAAGTAACACGCGAGGTTGGCGTTGTGCCGACTGCGTTTTATCGCCATTTTGATGATATGGAGTCACTCGGGCGCGCTTTGGTCATTGAGGAATTGGGCGGTACGTTAGCCACGTTAAGTGATAGCCTGCAGATTGGGCGCAAACGTAGCTTTGATCGTCAAATCGCAAAAAGTATTCAGCTATTCTTGTATATGGTCAGCGATCAGCCTTATTACTGGCAGTTCTTGGTCAGTGAGCGTTATGGTGGGTCAGAAGCAGTACGAAAAGCCATCAATGAGTTGATTAAGATACATGCTCAAGGGTTGGCCGACGACTTAGCGTTGCAGCCAGCGTTTACCCATATCAATGCTTATGACCGTCGCCTATTAGCTGAGGCTGGCGTAAATATGTTCTTCTCTTGGATTATTGATTGGCTAGAGCTGACCTATACAGAAGATCATGATGATGAGATTGATCTAAACGAAATCGAAGAAAACAAGCAGCTAATGCTACATAACTGTACTCGTCAAGCACAGATGCTTTTTTACGGGGCTTATAATTGGAAGTCTAGCGAAGAAACACGCCTAAAAGACTAAATATTGCTCTCAATACCATCCGCTAAAAGCTCGGACGAAATGCCCATAGTCGCTGTGTTACTACTTTGACTTCCTTGGGCATTTTACCGTCTACCCCACTACTATTACTCGCCTGATTATTATTAGCTGTCTGACTACTATTAACTGCCTGATTATTATCAACGACGGTTTTACTAATCAAAACAGTGGCAAAACGCTCTCTAGCCTGACCGACAGTTGCATTATCAGTCGCTGTGATAAGTGCCATAAATGCTTGGCTATCAACGGCGAGCATGGGTGTTAAAGCCTTTCGCTGCTCATCATTTACACTGCCAAATATCGGTAATTGCCATACTGCATCAATAGACGTCAGCGCCTGCTGTGCGCGCATATCTACCAGTGATTGCATCTGTTGACTGTTAGCACCATCCATTAGTGCGGCTAACAATACAGGACTGGCAGTATTGATATTAATAGGCACATAATAAGGCACCGCGGTAAGATAAGGCCGTAGTACTGCTAGAGTTTCAGCGCTCACCCCTGTCACTTCTAGTAGCTGATCGATACTGACAAAAGGCTGATTTGGCAGAGCATCTGTTGCTACAGCGTTTGACTGCTGCGCATATACCGTACTTTCATCACCGCCATCTTGATATACCTCGCCGTCTGCATCTTGCCAATCAAGTATAGCAATAGCAATATCAGGCTCTAGATTTAGTTGCGTGAGTAGTCGTTGGAGTACTGCTAAAGCAGTGGTATTGGCTGACCCATCTTGATACAAGTTATTAATGTTAAAACGACCAGACTCATCGCGTAGCTCAATGCTGACACTGTGACTAGCCAATGTATAAGGTGGTATGGGCTGCGCCCAGATATCTTGTATGCTATCCGTATCATTGAGGTTGCTATCAGCGCGAATCATCGTCACTGCCAACTGTTGACCTGCATCGATATCTTGCAGCAACTGATTTTGATCGAACAACAGACCACTACGCCTAATTGCAATTTTTTGGCTAGCAAGCATCGACCCTGCAACCACAGTAATACTTACTACCAATAATAAGATAGTCAGCAGTGCAACACCGCGTTGAGATTTCGCAGTCATCGACATACATAGCCTTTGTTGTTGAGCAATTGATGCATTTTAACTACTACCTTCTCAATTATTCGTTCCTACATTGCTATCATCCGCACTGCTATTATTGTCACTACCATCACTACCGCTGTTGTCATTATTAGCATTATCATTGTTACTACCATCTGTATTATTGACTGTGCTTTGACTATTGCTATGCGATATCGGTTGCGGGGCGAGTGCCCATTGCCAAGTGATTGGCATATCTTGGTATGTAAAGCTAACCGCGACTCCTTTCGGCAATAGAACAGCTGTGGGCTTGGAATTCGCTGTATTCGCTGATTGTACTACTGCTACGCTTGCACTACTGCCACTGTTAATGTCATCGCTCGGAAATCTGGTACTTAGCTCTGGTAGATAGGCTTGCCAGCGTCCTGCTGTGACACCTTCGAGCAATACGCTGTCTAAGCTGACGCTGTCACGCCCGCCTTCCATACTGGTATACTGGCGACGTATCAAACGCTCATCTGCAAAAATATATTCGATACGTTGGAGGCTATTGCTATTCTGATATCGTGGATCAGGATCGGCAAAGCGTACAAAGCTGACATGCTCGCCATCTAAGCTCATAAAGGGCTCAGGCGCTATTTCGTTCATTTGCTCGCTTGATTGGGAGCTAGTGTTCGCGTTAGTACTATCGCTTGGACTGTTATTCGTCGCACTGACACTTTGAGTAGTAGCCGCTTGATAAGGGATAATTTGACCCATGTCTTGCTGTAACTGTAAATAAGCGTACTGCAAGACAGCCAGATTGTCAGCATGGAATTGTGCGCGCTCACGAGCACGGTTGACCCCATCAAATACCTGCCAGCCTGCAACGGCTAGCATCGCAAATATTGCCATGGCAACCATTAGCTCAAGTAATGTGAAACCACGCTGATGTCTCACAGACCGCCCCCGGCCTGCTCGCTATTGCCTGTTGTGCTTAGACCACTTAAATCCAAACTGCCCGTATCTTGCTCAGTATTACTTAGCATCACAGTGATATCAGTGACCGATGTGCGCGTCTGTCCATCTATAATAGGCGAAACTGCGATATTTACTTCTTTTAGAGCAGGTGTAATGGCGTCACCAACTGTCATTGATATTTGCCAATCACGCCCTTGAGCATTAACAGTTTGGGTGCGGTTGGCTGTCAGCCACGTCCCTTGAATACGTAAATCAGCGGCGGCATTTTGGGCGACGAAGTGAGCAAGCGTACGAGTACGCAATATATCAACCGAACTCAGATACGCACTACTAGCACGGCTCGCCGCGACGGCTACCACTGCCAAAATAGCCAAAGCAACCATCACTTCGATAAGGGTAAAGCCGCTCTCGCGCCTAGGCTTGAGTGATATAGATTTTGGTGACATAGGCTGGCTTGTCATAGGAGGTTTATATAATTTAGTCACTATATTCCCTGTCCGATTCGCATGCTGCCATCTGGCATTATCGTAATCACCTCGCCCACTAAACGCGAATCGTGAAGTACTTCAATGGTGACGGGCGTTGCTTGTCCTGTACCAAACCACAATACCTGCGGTACGTTTTGATCGCTAAACCAAGGCTGTAACGTTTGTGTTCGTCCCGTACTCTGTAAACCGTTAGAATCCAAATTTTGAACTCTAATACTCACGCCTGTAGGCAGTTCAGGTAAGCTAACACCTGACTCGACTTTCCAACTTGGCATTGGTTTTTGCTCATCAGTAGAGCCTGATAGACCAGCCACCTTTGCCGACAGCTCCATAGCATTTTTAGGCTGACTGTCGGTGCTATCTGACATCATCTCCGTTGTCTGGTATGCGACATATGGATTTGATAGGGTAACAATGACTGGCTCTACTTGACCTTGCTTATCTGCCTGCATACGCAAACCCATCGGCTGCATACGTTCAGCCGACAATAGGCGAACGTAGCTCAACGAATCAGTCAAATGCTCATAAAAAGCGCGGTTTTTGCGGGATTCACTGCTACCGACAGATAAACTCATTATGCCAGCAAATATAGACAAGATAACCACTACCACCACGATTTCTACCAATGTAAAACCAGCCTGTGTCCGACTGTTTATTGATGAGAGTGATGATAAGTGATGGATATCAGTTGATATGGAGAAGCAGCTTCGACAACGGTCTGTAGGTCTTATATCTAAGCAGTTTGACTGAGACGTTTGACTAATTAAAGTGAAAGAGCAAGTAGCCGCTGAACTGGACTGAGTCTTGACAGTGACCGGCATATTGCACCTATAAGCCCAATTTTAATTGTCGCAGAATGAGAAAAAGTTTTTGAAGAATATTAAAAGATATATGAATTCGTGCTGCAATAGTAAGCATTACAACACGATTTATTAAAGCCGAAAAAGGTTCACAACCCAAAAATTACTTGCTAGTTTATTAATAGTTCCTTTACTAAGAGCTACTTTATCAATAACTACTTTAGTAGTTGGTATTGCGGTGCTCTTCTGATTCAGTATCGATTTGCTCTACCAGCTCTTGCATATCCTCATCCATGACCTCTTCATCATCAGCAGGATAATGGCTTGGCAACTCTAGCACTTGCTGAACAAAAGCATAACGCAGCGTATCACGGCGACCTAAATAGCGTTGGTAAAAGCTTGAGTTTAAGAGCCCTGCACCGCCCTGACCAATCGCCCAAATAGACGATAGATAATCACGAGTACTCAAATTACTGTGCTCATCTTTTAGGTATGCGCTAATAATATCAATCAAACGCTTCATGCGCTGGCGACGGATATCATATAACTCACCAAACAAACGATTGAGCCCAGTCACTGATGCTGCCAGACGCTCTTCAATTTGATTCAATAGCATGGCTTTTTGCGGATTGAATAACTGCTGAAAAATCATACGGGCAACACCTGCCGACGGGCAGTCATCAATACGGTTAATCTCAAACAATTGCTCTTCGTAACGAATAATAATACGCAGATAAAGCTCATCTTTACTGGAGAAATGCTTGTACAGGGTGCCTTTAGCCAAATCGAGCTGATCTGCCAAACTGTCTAAAGTGATATCACCATCGCCTGACTCAAGTAGCAATTGTTCTGCCATCGCTAAGATGTTCTCTTCTCGTGCCTTGAACTGGTGCTGACGACTCATAATCTCTCCTAAAACATGACAAGATTAAGCATATGACCATCAATTATGTGCGTACATTTGGCAATGAGCGTATAAAACTATACAAGAACTGCTGAAATACCATAAAAGGGATATGCTTATATTTACAAATAGTCATTGATAATCATATAGTTACATTTAGTAAATCAAATACTAAAGGGGATTGAACTATACGACTATCACATAAATGACTGACTGGTCATAGCATAACCATTTTAGCGATACTGTGCCAGTAAATTTTCAAAGTTTTTTGCGGTTAATGCTCCAACCTCGTTACTATCACAACCATACATATCTGCGATAAAGCTGGCGACGTAGGGTACGTAGGCAGGCTCATTGGGACGACCACGCTTAGGCACAGGCGCCAAATATGGACTGTCGGTCTCAATCAAGATTCTGTCTCTAGGCATATGTCGTGCAGCATCTTGGATGCTTTGGGCACTTTTAAAGCTAACAATACCTGAGAAGGAGATATAAAATCCTAAATCTAAAGCACGTTTTGCGGTTTCCCAATCTTCAGTGAAGCAATGAATAATACCATGCTCAGCACCTTCACTTTTTAAGATATCGATCGTATCTTCTTTTGCATCGCGCATATGTATGACAAGCGGTTTTTTTAGTTGCTGACTGGCATGGATATGACGTGCAAGACTTGCTTGCTGCTCTTTTTTATTTTCGGTTGACCAGTAGTAATCTAGCCCTGTCTCGCCTATTGCCCATACATGATCTTTATCAGCAGTCTCTATTAGACGCTCAACCGTCGCTGATTTCAGTACATCAATATCCTCACAAGGATGAATCCCTACACTCATCCCTAGATTTAGTGTCTCGTCACCATAGGTGCTCACAATATTGGCAATCTCATCATATTCTGCAAAGTCACACATGATCGCCATCGCACGGGTAACATTAGCCGTTTTCATGGCGTCAATCGCGCCAGATAATTTACCATCATATTTCGTCAAATCTAAACGGTTGAGGTGACAATGAGTATCTGTAAACATAAATAATCTCGTTGTTAAAACTTATTAATTAAAAGTATGGGAATTAAAAATTTGAATCTTGTTTGCATTGATTGCTGTGAAGGAAGCTGTTTTCAAGTATTGTTTAACGGTACACTACCTTAAATGGCTATCAAAAATACTCTAAATAGAATTTATTCTAAATAAATGGATGATACGAATTTAGTCGATACATCATAACAATCTTTTAAAAGCCGAAGCTTCAAAACCTTTATTACCTCTCATAAGTGCCATACTATGAACCATAAAAAAACTATCACTTTACCCCATATCTTCAAAACATTGTTGCCCAAGCAACTGTATAAACAACGGTTTTTATTACAAGATAAAGGCCATAGTAATTACATTGAAATAGCTAACGACGTACGTATCATTGGCAACTCCACAATTACTATTCGTAAAGGTGATAACAATCGAATTACCATTGGTAGTCATGGGAAACTTAATAAACTAAAAATCGACATTAATGGTAATCACAATCAAGTCACTATCGCAGAACATGTTAAATTCTCTGGTCAATTATTAGTCGTTGGTAATCATTTACGCATTCATATTGGTGAGTATACCACTGCCATTGACTGCTATATCTTGGCACGTGATAAGAGTGTGACTATTGGTAAGTCTTGCATGATATCGCGTGGTATTGAAATTCGCGCTACCGATGTGCATAAGGTCTACGATATAGATACTAACGTACGAGTGAACAAAGCACATTCTGATGTCATTCTAGGAGATCATATTTGGATTGCGGCTAATGTGACTATTTCAAAAAACGTCTCTATCGCTGATGGATGTATCATCGCAGCAGGTGCCTTCGTCAATAAACCAGTCACTATACCAAACTGTATGGTAGCAGGCACACCAGCAAAAATCATTCGCCAAAACGTACGTTGGGAACGCTAAACACGACTTCAAATACAATAGTTAATTAAGAGGCACGACTCGCATCACCTCTTCTATGGTTGTCACACCTTCACTAATACGTTTTGCACCTGATAGACGTAATGGCTGTAGACCTTCACGATAGGCTTGTTGTTTGAGCACATCTAAGTTTGTATCGGCTGCGACCAGTTTTTTTAATTCGTTAGACAACGGCATAATCTCGTATAGGCCGATTCGTCCCTGATAACCAGTGTGTCGACAATGCTCGCAGCCTTGAGCCATATAAATTTGTGCTGGGGCAGGCGCACGCCAAGGTTGTACCAACTCCTGCCATTGAATGGCAACCTCGCTGTCTGGCACAACGTCTACCGCTTTTTTGCAATGCGGGCATAGCGTACGTAACAAACGCTGTGCCATTACGCCTAAGATAGTCGCTGATGTCAAAAATGGCTGAATACCCAAATCATGCAAGCGAGTGATTGAACTTGGCGCATCGTTAGTATGTAGTGTCGAGAGCACCAAATGCCCTGTCAATGAGGCTTGTACTGCCATATTGGCTGTTTCGGCATCACGAATCTCCCCCACCATAATAATATCAGGATCTTGACGCATCAAAGAGCGAATGCCGTCGGCAAAGTTTAGATCGACACCTGGATTTACTTGCATTTGGTTAAATGCAGGTTCAATCATTTCAATAGGATCTTCAATGGTACAGACATTGACTTGTTCAGTCGCTAGCTGCTTGAGAGTACTATACAAGGTCGTGGTTTTACCTGACCCTGTAGGCCCAGTGACCAAAATAATCCCATTTGGATGAGCAGTCAATTCATGCCACGTTTCAAGCTGCTTGCCGGATAGACCAAGCTGAGCGAAGGAGCGCACCAGTACTTCAGGATCGAACACCCGCATGACCAACTTTTCACCAAATGCGGTTGGCATAGTCGATAAACGAAGCTCTGTCTCTAGTCCCTTCGGCGTTCGCGTCTTTAAACGGCCATCCTGCGGCTTACGCTTTTCTGCAACGTTTAGTCGCCCTAGAATTTTGATACGTGCGGTCACCGCGACGATGATTGCCAATGGCATCTCATACACCGTATGGAGTACACCATCAATTCGGAAGCGAACCTTACCTGTCTCACGACGTGGCTCTAAATGGATATCACTAGCTCGTTGCTCAAAGGCATATTGCAACAGCCAATCAACAACTCTGACAATATGCTGGTCATTGGCATCGGGATTAGTATTGTCACCTAATTGCAATAATGCTTCGACATTGGTCACATCGGCAGCTGCACGCTTATGGACACTATTTGCGCCTGCAATCGCTTGGGTGACTTGATAGAACTCCTGCCGGTAGCGTTTGATCTGCTCAGGATTGATATAGACCGTACGATAGCTTTTTGATTTGATCAATTTTTCAATACTTGAGTGCCAGTCAGTATAAAAAGGCTGATCTGTTCCGATAACCACTTCGTCTACAGCGACCTCAATCGGTAAAATATGCTGTGAACGTGCATATTCAAATGACATCAATTGTGTGACTGCAGGGACATCAACTTTTAGAGGATCAATACGAACGAGAGACATGTCTGCTTTAGCCGCCAACCATTGGTTGAGCCAAGCCAAAGTTAATTTATTTTCAGCGCTATTGTCCGTCGCATGGCCATTCGGCAAGCCAAATTCACTAATCGTTAGTAAAGGATGCTGCGCTTTGTCGCGACGGCTAGTAATGACTAGATTATAGCCGCGTTGGTCAATCACTTTATCTGCCAATAGCTCATCTAGACACCAACGCAAATCAATCACTATCGAGTACTGTTGAGCAGACATATCTCTCTTCTTCTATTATTTTAAAATGTGTTGTCAAAAACGCTATCGATGCAAGCCAGCTACACCGTAACCACAGCGATTATCTGTAGCTGTCCTGATTCTATCAACTGAAAACTCACATCAACCGATTTATAACGCATAACAAATGGCGTAGCGATCTCTGTCCGTCGATAAGCTGGACGCGGGTCTTGGGCAATTAGCTCTTTAATAATGCTCATATCTGAGGCTACTAATTGATTTTGTATACGATGAATCGTAGATGCAACTGTCGCACTATTCGATCCAGTGTTTGCGTCTTTAATACTTGTATTATTGTTGCTTGTATCATTATGAGCATCACTAGGCTCGCCTGCGCTTACTAATATCATAAACTGTTCATTAGCAGCATCGGTCATCGTCACTTCTAATAGCGTAGGAGCCGTAGGTGCAAAGCCACTCTCTGCCTCTACAAGCGCATCGCTATACGCCACATACGGCTTTATATCGATGATTGGCGTGCCATCTATCATATCAGCACCTTTGATAATCAATAATACACGACCTTGAACTATTTTGACTTGCTCGAGCTTGACGACAGATAGGCCTAACCCCGAAGGACGATACATGCTTCGACTGGCAAATACCCCTATTTTTTGATTACCGCCCAATCTTGGTGGGCGTACTTGAGCACGAAAGCTAGTACTGGTTTCATTGTTATTTTTATATCGATAATTATGATGAAACTGCCAACTCACCCATATATGGCTAAACTTATCCAAACCATCAAATGCAGCTGGCGTATCATATGGCGCTAACATTTCAATGACACTAGTCATAGCAACCAAGTTTGGCTGGCGCGGCGCACCGAATTTTTGTGACAGCGGGGCACGATGATAGCCAATAACAGGAGCTTGATGGTAGTTATCTAACAGGGGATTCTCATCAAGCATAGACCAACTCCAGTAATACAAAACTACCTTGATAAAGCAGTTTTGCCAAATGATACAAAATTACTCACTAACGATATTCCATTTTATCATGCTAGACAATCACTGCTAGACGGATTTTTATTTTAAAGTTTGGTATTATGAGCAAGAAATTTGATGAGAGTCATTTACATTTGGATGATATGACCAGTAATGCTGTCATCGTTGACGCAAATTTACTATGTCTAATGACGTAATAGCTGGCTATATATAAGCTGATAAACCAATTCTATTACGCTTACTCATCATTTACTCGTTCATAAAAATAGCAGTTTCGACAACGCTTAAAAGACTGATACGTTTTTATAATGTTCAATTTAACATTGAAAATTCTGATTTAATACTTATTCAAACTTAACACACAAATAACAACTTATTAACGAGGACTTTATGTCAAAACTTCGCACCGAAACGGTCACAGAGGTTCATCACTGGAATGACTCTCTATTTAGTATCAAAACCACTCGTGACGATGGCTTGCGCTTTCGTAATGGCGAATTTGCGATGATTGGACTTGTTGTTGATGGCAAGCCACTATTACGCGCTTATTCAATCGCCAGCCCTAACTATGAAGATCATTTAGAATTTTTCTCTATTAAAGTTCAAGATGGTCCATTAACTTCGCGCTTGCAACATATCAAAGTAGGCGACGAGCTGTTAGTCAGTAAAAAACCAACGGGTACACTAGTATTGGACGATCTGCTACCAGGTAAGAACCTTTATATGCTCTCTACTGGTACTGGTCTTGCTCCCTTCTTGTCACTAGCACGTGACCCTGAAGTGTATGAGCGTTTTGACAAAATTATCTTAGTACATGGCGTACGTCATGTTCATGATTTGGCTTATCGCGAGATGTTCGAAAACGAGCTACCTAATGATGAAATCTTTGGTGAATGGTATCGCGAAAAATTCATCTATTATCCAACGGTTACGCGTGAAGAATTCAGAAATCAAGGACGTGTCACTGATTTGATGAAGTCAGGCAAATTGTTCGAAGATATTGGTTTACCACCAATGAATAAAGACGACGACCGTGTCATGCTTTGTGGCAGTATGCCGTTTAATGCTGAGGTTTCTGCTATTTTAGATGACTTTGGCTTGACTGTTTCACCACGTATGGGTGTGCAAGCAGATTACGCAGTTGAGCGTGCCTTTGTCGGCTAGAATGATGCTATTTAGCATTAGTAGAATAAATGAAAAATTGTATAAAATAATACTTGACGCATGTAAATAGGCTGCTATAATACGCAGCCTATACAGTCAACACTGTAGCCCAATTAGATAATATTTAGTCAATAACTATTATCACCTAACATGCCAGTGTGATGGAATTGGTAGACATGACGGATTCAAAATCCGTTGCCTTTAAAAGCGTGTCGGTTCGAGTCCGACCACTGGTACCAATATTTAGTACAAACTAGCCTCCTTTATCGGAGGTTTTTTTGTGCTTATTATATTCGCCCTATCAAACTCTTAATTTATTTATATCGATACTTCAAATGGCATAACAGCGCTTATCTTAATCGGTACTGCATAACTCCATGGCATGCCAGCGCTACAATAAAAATATCCATCATTAAACGATACGATATAAGCGGTAAAATCATTACCACACTGATCCATCATCGCTTGTTCATCGCTTTCATCACAAACCGCACACCATATATTTTCATCACCGCGCGCTAACATTGCTCTTGTCAAATCGCTCCCTTTTAATTCATGACTCATCATCAGCTCCTTAATTATCTTGAACTTTCTCATTAATATTTTTAGAAAGTTAATTTACCAGTATTCAATTCATAAGTTTGGTATGAGCTATAAACAATGTCTTATCAGGTAAATACAATTCCTATAAAAGACCATTTATTACTTTCATAACTATTGATTATCGTGGTTAATATATTGTAAAGCGATAGCATTAGAACTGTAACATATAACTATAATATTCATGATAAAGGGCGATAATATTCAGATAGGCGGTATAGAAAATCTGAAAAACTTAAGGTATACACCATACTGAACATCTATTAGTGAATATATGTTAACTATATTAGTATTTTAACGCCATATATCTCTGACTATTAACCTTACACTATATTTAATTATTGATATATAAATTATTCGCATATTGCCATATTTTTATGGTTCTATATTCGAAAAATCTCTTTATAGTTTAATAATCGATACTGAAACAGAAGTATTGAGTGATGTAAAATATTAATCATGAAAACTCCTACAGCATCCAGTCCACGTAAAATCATTCATATAGATATGGATGCGTTTTATGCCAGTGTAGAACAACGTGACTTCCCAGAATTACGGGGCAAACCACTAGTGGTTGGTGGAGACCCAAATGGACGCGGTGTTGTAGCAGCGGCTAGCTATGAGGTTCGTCAGTTTGGAGTGCGCTCAGCTATGTCTTGTTATGAGGCTCGCAAACGTTGTCCAGAAGTCATATTTGTCAGACCACGTTTTGAAGTATATCGAGCTGTTAGCAGCGATATTCGCAATATTATGTACAGCTTAACGCCTCATATTGAGCCGTTATCGCTAGATGAGGCTTATCTCGATGTCACTGGTCTTACTGTACATAAAGGCTCAGCGACATTAATGGCAAATTGGTTAAGAGCACAAATATTGCAACATACAGGATTGACTGCTTCTGCTGGCGTGTCCTTCAACAAGATGTTGGCCAAGACTGCCTCTGATATCAATAAGCCTAACGGCACCGCTATTATCACACCAGAAGACGCTGATGCTTTTATTAGTACACTGCCTATTGAACGATTTCACGGGATAGGTAAAGCAACGGCAAGACGATTACATGCGATGGGCGTGACTAACGGTGCTGATCTACGCCGTATGTCAGCCGAAGTATTGATTAATGAGTTTGGTAAGCGAGGACAGTTTTATCATGATATCGCTCATGGTCGCGATGAACGCGCTGTCAAGTCTGAGCGCCTGCATAAGTCTGTTGGTTCGGAGACTACTTTTAGAGAAAACCTAAACGATGACACGGCGTTACGTATACAAATCTATGAACAAAATGCGGATGCCTTCTCGCAACTGCACAAAAAAAATCTCATCGCTCATACTATAACGCTCAAGGTTAAGTATGCCGACTTTACTCAGATTACCCGTACGCACACGCTGACTACCGCTTTTAGTAGTGCTGAATCTGCTCATTACTGGTTAGACAAATTATTCTTAGATATTCCGCGCCAGCTCCCTATCCGATTAGTCGGGGTCACTTTTTCGTCATTGACACCTGCAGCTCAACTATTGCCTCAATTAAATTTATTTGAGTAAAATAAGCAAAGACTAACATAATAAATATTAGGACAGTTAAAAGCTTATCGCTTAGGCTATTTAAGTGATTCAAATATGTTTTGTGCACGGTGACTACTTAGTAAAGCAACCTTTTATAGCAGTATTTCTGCTACAATTATGCCAAAATTTCTATCCATTTAAAGACTGATTATGACCAATGCTCACACTGCATCTTCCGATTCTAATACTCCGCTTGATACCAATAACAATAGTGACGTCTTAGATTATCTAAGCGTGGAAGACTATGACTATGACCTACCAGATCGTTTGATTGCGCGATATCCATTGGCACAGCGTTCTGCTTCAAAACTTTTGTACTTGCCTGCTCACACTGACACAAATGCTACGCCTGTAGAAGACTGTTTGTTTTCTGAGTTGCCTGAATTATTAGACGCTGGAGACCTGATTGTATTTAATGATACAAAGGTGATGAAGGCACGCCTATTCGGTCAAAAAGAAACTGGCGGTAAACTCGAGGTCTTGATTGAGCGATTGGTTACTGTCTCAGACTTAGATATAGCAACACTGCATTTAGAAGATTCAGATAATGAGTCAGTCAACCAAGAACATATTGCCCTTTGCCATGTAAAAGCTAGCAAAGCATTGAAACTCGGACAACGCTTTCAACTTGCCGATAGTCATATGAGTGGCGCGATGATTGGTCGTCAGGACAACTTGTTTATTTTAGCCTTTGATGCGCCAATTTTGCCTGATTTAGAACTTTATGGCGAGCTACCTATCCCGCCTTACTTTGAACGTCAGGCCGATGACACTGATAATACTCGTTATCAAACGGTGTTTCATGATCCCGCTAAGCTTGCAAGTGTCGCTGCACCGACAGCAAGTTTGCATTTCGATGAATTGGTGCTCAATAAGTTGGCAGAAAAAGGCATCAATACTGCTTTTGTGACATTGCATGTTGGCGCTGGTACCTTTGCGCCAGTTAAAACAGACAACCTACTCAATCATACTATGCACAGTGAGTATGCACATCTGCCACAAGCAACTGCTGAGCTAATTAATCAAACGCATGCAAATGGTAATAAGGTTATTGCTATTGGTACCACGGTGACTCGCGTCCTTGAAACGGCGTATCAAAAAACAGCTATCAATGGGCAAGCACTCTCTAGTTGGTCAGGGGACACAGACATTTTTATTTATCCAGGGTTTAAATTCGGTGTCATTGATCGACTGTTAACAAACTTTCATTTACCCAAATCGACGTTGCTAATGTTGGTATCAGCTTTTTCTGGCAAAGCATCGATTGAACAGGCCTATCAACATGCTATTGAAAAAGAATATCGATTCTTTAGCTATGGCGATGCTATGTTACTTGACAAGAAAATAAGATGAACATTAAATAAACATTTATGCATTGGACGCAACAGTTGTGAAATAAACTGGTAAACTAAACCGTACTTTGTTATAACAGCAAAGATAACTTATTTTGTAAAGGACTGCTCATGTCTTGTCATTTATCTCGTCGCTTGACTCCTGTACATCGCGCGGTATCGATGGCATTACTTTATTCTGTAGGTTTGGCCGCTATTGTTCCAAGCGCACAAGCGGCAACTATCGGTAAGACAGTGGTTAGCTCAGCTCAGCATGAACCGTTGAGCGCAAGTATCGTGGTCACCGACATACGAGCGGCTGATTTTTCAGCGAGCTTGGCCAATCCAGTTATCTATCAGCAGATGGGATTAACGCCGACCGATTCAATGCAAGTGCGCTTTCAAGCAACTTCAGCGACCAGTGGTCAGGTATTAATCAGCACATCGCAGCCTGTGTCCAAGCCCTTTGCTGATTTGGTGTTATCGATCAATGATAATGGGCAGCAAAATGTAGTACCAAAAACATTATTAATGCCGTTAAACGATAGTCTACCGATTAATAATGCTTCCAAGAACAGTATAAAAGGCACTCAGAAACTCAATTTACCAAGTGTTTCTGCAAGCGCTGCAAAACCGTTAACCGTAAGAAAAGGTGCGCCGCCGCCACTAATATCGGTATCTAACGCTGCTGCAAATAAACCAGCTCTAGCAAACATAGCAACAGTTGACTCTTCTATTTCTAGATCAGTGTCTAACATACAAGCACCGACAGTGACAGCTACTTCGCAGACTAGCAACTTTACTTACGCGCCTAGTCGACTTGATAATGGGCGCTTAAATAGCGACTCTAATATAAAAAATACTATCAGTAATGCAAAGAATACTGGTAACGGACTTAGTTCAGCGAACCGTTTAGATAGCAGTTTCTTAAATGCAAACAACAACACTGAAACTACGAAAGTTAGTGCCAATGATAACGCCAAAGCAAGTATTAAGAACACTCCTATCTTAGATAAAGTATTGATTGATAAACCACTCGACACTCTAAATATTCAAGTCACACGGCAGATACAGCCGAGTCGTAAAAAAACAGACGCTGATGCATCACCCGTACCTACTCCGACTACTAGCATCATAGCAAGCAATACTGAGAAAAATGATACTAGCGTCTTGGCGGCTTCTATTGACAATACAACTTCGAAAACCGCTAATAGCGCTATCAATAATGCGTCTTCAAATGATAGAGCAATAGATAGTACGACAACTAATCAATACCAAGTACAACGTAACGATAGCCTATGGATTATTGCTCAGCAGATTGCGCAAGAAAATAATCTAGATACTTCCATTGTGATGAAGCAAATTCAGTCACAAAACCCTGATGCCTTTATCAATAAAGACGCAGATCAATTAAAAGCAGATGCTAAGCTTATTTTGCCCAGTTACGATGTCATACCATCGCAAAAAAACTTAGAAGCAGCTATCGATGCACAAAGACAATATATTCGTAGAGCAAATACAGCAGCGATGCAAAAAACAGCTCAAAGACCTTTTAAAAAACCTTCTATAAGTACACAAGCGGTCAAACGCCCTGAGAAAGCCACGACAACTAAAACACAGACTTTATCAAAAGCACAGTTTTCTGTGCTTGCGCCCGGGCGAGATGGTAATGCAGATGGCACTCAAGCAAAAGCAGCATCAAGTACAGGGAATGGTTTGAGCACAGATATATTAGCGACACTCAAAGCATCGCGGCAGCAGGCAGCATCACAGGCTCAGCGTCTATCAAGTACCAGTAGCACTCTTAGTAGTTATACTAAAAAAATTCAATTACAAAACCAAAAATTGGCTGAGCTACAGGCTCGTCTCGAAAAATTACGTAATCAATAATTGCCTAACTGATTCATACATTAGATTGTGATCACAGGCGTAGGAATAACTATGGACAATATGCTATATATCATCGCCGGATTGGCGCTTATTCTGTTAGTGGCTGCTTTATTCTTGCGCAAAAACAAGGCGCAAAAATCGTCAGCACCTTCGCCTATTAATGCAAGAAAAGATACGTCTACTCCATCACCAAAAGTAGATTATGGTACTCCTACCCACACTAATGTCAGCAATAGCCATAAATTTGACCATATCACTATTGCACAGCGTTTTATGGATCAACAGCGCTATGACAAGGCGATCGAAACCATTAAACGTGGTTTAAGTGAAAAACCTCATAACAGTGCATTGTCTCTTAAACTACTCAGCATATACGCGACGATAAATCAGCCAGAAGATTTTAATAATATTTATGAGTCTATAAAAATACATAGTGATGAGAGCACTATTGTTCGTGCCAATGAGCTAAAGAGCTTATATTTTGAAGAACAGAATCCAGTAGTCGCTCAAGAACTACCTATAGAAAATACGACCAACTTTGAAAGTATCGACTTTGATTTGCCGCCGAGCAAAGTTGATACCGATGTAACGTCTAATCATTCAGGTGTTGAAAGCACTAACGACACTGCAATAAATGAGCCTATCGATAACTTAGAAGCATCAGACGAAATTGACAATATTAATCCTACTACTGAAACCTCGAATGATAGCTTTGAACTGACCCTCAGCGATTTAGAGAACGATTTCGCTGCGCCTAATATGACAAGTGAAACGCCTGTCATACCGTTAGACAATGTAGATAACGACGTTTTAGAGAGCTCTGCTAACGATAATGTTAGTAATAACGAAGATAACGATCTTAGTGACTTTGAGTTTGACTTTGATTCATTTGACGACAATACTTCGACAGAAGCTAATTCTTCGCATAGTAACGAGGCAACGGTACTAGAAGAAGACTTTATATTAGACTTCGATGATTTAGCAGCCGATGCAGACAAAGACGACGTCGTCACTAATGACATATCTACGAATTCAGAACCACACTCTATTGATACTATCCAAAACGGTGAAGATGACTTTGCTTTATCTTTGGGCAGTCTAGATACATTAGATGATATCAATACTGTCTCCAATGACGACCTATCTACGACTGAAAACGACAGTAGTTTCGACAATTTCATTCTGGAAAATACTGATTTTGGAAACAGTACTTCTGAGAGCACGACCTTTGAAGAAGACAACTTTGCAAATATTAATCTCGAGGAACCATTACTCAATGATGATATCGAGGTTAATGATTTTAGCGATGTTGAAGAATCGAATACCGCACCTACTGCATCATTGAGGTTTGATGATAATACGCTGATAGACGATGATTTTAATATTGACGATGCTGATTCTCTATTTGACGCTCCATCGGCCACTACCCCAGTCTCTATAGCTGCGCCAGTTGAGAGTGACACTTCTATCACGCCTCAAGAGGCTGAATCAGCAGAAGATTTTTCATCACGTTTCGCAGCAGATTTTGATTTCGTAAAGTCATTAGACAGTAATCAAGTGACGTTAGACTTGGCAGATCAATATTTACAGCTGGGTGAATATGACAGTGCAAAGCGTCTACTCAATGAGGTGATAGCTCAAGGTAATAGTGAACAGAAACAGCAAGCACAGTTACTACTTGAACGTACTGCGTAGTTAATCGTCTAGTCTCTTATCAGCAAGTACTTCCTAATCACGGGATGCTTGCTGATTTTTTTGCATTTAACTCTAATACTATCTATTATTAAACCCTTCAGCCATCGTTGCTCAATCCTCCAGCGCCTCTTTTCTTCCATAATTGTTTACTGTGTTGATACTATGCCATCTTCTGTTATGCTCAAAAATCTATCCGATCCTATTCAACTGATTTATGCTGGCGGTACCTTTGGTAGCTATGGCAGACCATTGGCGCCATTATCAGCAGAAGTGTTTTTGCCTACTCTACAGAATCTTTTGTCTGCACAAGACAGTACGAATAACTTACCGACCGTCTCATGGTTGGAAAACGCCCTGATCAAAGACAGCAGCCAGCTTACCCCTGTCGATTTTACCCATTTCTATCAACTACTCCTGAATGCTTATGCCAAAGGTGATAGACGCTTTGTACTCATCACTGGCACGGATACGTTGAGTTACTTAGGCGCATTTTTAGCAGAAGCGTTTGCAGGTAGTGATATCTGTATTGTTTTGACCGCAAGTATGCGTCCATTATTAGACAGTGAGATATTGCATTCCTATAACATCGATGAACATAGCGATGCTTGGGGCAATCTCAACGACTCATTAAAACTAGCCGCTGCTGGTGAATCAGGCGTGAAGATTAGTTTTAGCGGCGAATCATGGCCTGCTCAAACAGTACAGAAAATTCACAGCCATGATCTGATGGCATTTACTGGTCATTCCCGCGCCGCTTATCCAGCCAATAGCTATATAAAAAATCTACCTGACACGCGTAGGCAACATTGGCTCGATGACCAACAAGACTTGCTGTCCAGTATTAAAACACGTGCTGAAAACGCAAGTGTTCATGCGCTATATTGCCTACCTAACGATGTTTCGATGATAAACAACCAGCTACAAGCTTTATTGTCGCAGCCACCATGTGGCATTATTCTATTAGGATTTGGCGCCGGTAACATTCCTTATTCAGCTGCATTAGCAGAGACACTGCCCCTTGCTCATGAACGTGGACATATGGTGATATCAGCCAGTCAATGTCCATTTGGTGGCGTCAGCGATAGCTATGCGGCAGGCAGTTGGCAGTACGAGCATCATGTCATTGCTGGTGGACGTTTGACCATACCTGCTATTTATGCCCGATTACTATGGTTGCTACTTCGCTATGATAGTCCTGCAAGACGCAGACAGCGTTGGTTGAATAATGTCAACCAAACTGGCACTAGCATCAAAAAGCGATAAGCGACTTTTGATTAATTCCAATTTTATAAGTTTAGAAACCCTAATGTCTGAGACTGAAATTATCGAAACTGAACCAACCTACACTTTAGCGATTGCTATTGAGTTCTTAGGAACTCATTATCATGGCTGGCAACGGCAACGAGAGGTTTTGGGTGTACAAGAGGCCTTAGAGACAGCTATCGGCAAAGTGGCTAACGAGCCTGTAGAAGTCATCGCAGCTGGGCGTACTGATGCTAGCGTCCATGCGAGCAATATGATTGCTCATTTTACGACTCATGCGTATCGCCCTACTCATAACTGGTTGCGCGGTGTAAATAGCCTACTTCCCGATGATATTGCTCTACGCTGGATACAACCCATGCCAGCTGATTTTCATGCGCGTTTTGGTGCCATTGCTCGTCGCTATCGTTATATTACGCTCAACCAAGCACAGCGCCCTGCCATACTAAATAATCAAGTTACTCATATCTATGAGCCACTTGATTTGAAAGCCATGCAACAAGCAGCGGCTGATATCGTCGGTACACACGATTTTAGCAGTTACCGTGCTGCGGCCTGTCAATCCAATCAGCCAGTGCGTACGATTAGCCATGCAAACCTTTTTGCTCATGGTCAATTTATCGTGTTTGATATACAAGCAGATGGGTTTTTACATCATATGGTTCGCAATTTGATGGGCACATTGTATGCCATTGGTAGACACGAGCTAGAGCCAGCAGATTTTTTGAATATTTTGCAGAAAAAAGATCGAACGATTGCACCGCCAACCGCTTCAGGTGATGGATTGTATTTTATCAACGCCTATTATCCTGAACGTTTTCAGAGCTTATTGCCAAATGCACCGTTAACGCCTGTCTGGTTAAATCTACCTGATTAAATCAATATCATTTGGCATACATATCACTCACATGCTGTCAAGTCAAAAGCAGGTTCGTATTGCTTTAATCCGCTAACTTACGTATAATATGAGCTTATTTTTTAATTGATTGATACAAATTATGGCAAAAGACGATATTATTGAATTTGAAGGCGAAGTCATTGATACCCTTCCTAATACTTTGTTCAAAGTTCGTTTAGAAAACGGGCACGAAATCATCGCGCATATCTCTGGTAAGATGCGTAAGCATTATATTCGTATCTTGACAGGTGATAAGGTTAAAGTTGAAATGACACCTTATGACCTATCTAAAGGCCGTATCACCTACCGTGGTAAAAACTAAATACTGACTGACCAATATGGTTATGAAAGTATTAGCATTGGTAAGATACAGTCAATAGCCGAATAGCTACGTTATCGCTGATAGCTGATATGACGCTTGGGTAGTGTAACTGATAATAATAATGAAAATGCTAATCTGCTCATTATTGCCTATCAATATTTTAGTTATTTAGTATTGACTGTTTCTACTTACCACAAAAAATACCGCTAGATTTTAGCGGTATTTTTTTGTCCATTTTTTATGGCTTAGTACTATCGCATTTAACTAAATTCGACAGTCGCGCCGTTTTTTATGACTCCAAGCAGACTAAGCGCATCCCAATTGGTCAAACGCACACAACCTGCTGATGCTTGACGACTGATACGAGCAGGATCTGGTGATCCATGAATGCCATAAGTTGGTTTACTAAGCCCAATCCATACCGAGCCTACTGGATTGTTGGGACCTGGTGGAATGATAGACTTGCTACCGTCATTGGCCGTATAAGTATAGTTGGGCTCGTGTACCTTTACCTTAACAGTATGCGTACCTGTTGGTGATGGTGTCGCTGTACTACCCACTGTCGTCGGATAGCTAGCGATCAAATTGTTGTTCTCATCATAAGCGTAGAGTGTCTCAGTGGCTTTATCAGCGACAACGCGGTGCACTGGCTTGGTATTAGGATTACCAGGGTTATATACCGTGATAATTTCACCAGCAGTAAAACTGGCATTAGGATTAAGCGACTTTAAATATTTTTCACTAATATGAAACTTCTCTGCCAACGCCTCAGTAAGACTTTCGTAGTACATCCCCTCAAGCTTGGATTTGGCAACAGAATCAGCAGGTATGGTTGTGGTTTTAACATTCACATCTGCTTCAGTAAGCTGATAACTGACTAATACTGGTTGAGTCGTGAGCTTCTCATTCTTGGTCAGTGCTTGCCACGTCTCAGCGTTCAACGTATCAGTTACGTCTAAACCATTTGCTTTTTGAAACGCTTGCATGGCTTTGCGAGTATTTTTGCCCCAGTAGCCATCGACAGGCCCTACTCCATTGTGATGCCAGTTTAATAGAGCCTGCAGCTTTGTTCCTATATTACGATCAATATCTGCATCTGCCGTCCAAGTGACATTGTTTATCTTTTTCGCATTGTCAGATAGGTTCTCAGTTGTGTATTTAATAATAGGCAGTAGCTTATTCAATGAAGTCGCAGCTTTACTATCTCCTGTTAACTTTTGACTTACGCCATTAGTCACTGGACTGACTTCTGCCGGAGCTTTGACGCTATTACTTGAGCTCACACTATCCGTTGTCTCTGCTGCGATGCTTTGCCCCATGAATAGTAAGCTAGAAAGACTAACCACTGTCAATGCCTTACTGATTCTTGTTAATTGATACATGTAACACTCCTCATTTAAAAAATTCTATTTTTTATTTTCAGTTTTTAAATTCTATATAATCTGCTTTTGTTAATCTTGTGCTTACTCTTATATTTCTGCTAAAAGCAAAATATTTTAGCTCCTTTATAAGCTATTAATGTTGTCATATTACCTTGTGAGCATATAACAGCTTTGTGTTAAAAGAAGCTTTGTTGTACAGCGTCTCTGTTAATAAGGCGCTTATAAATAAGCTTTGCTAACAGATAAACAATAAAAAACCCATAAGCCACTTGGTAGCTTATGGGTATATAACACGCAAACTGAGACTGTGGAAAATGCTATATAGGAATAGCCTTTAAACGCAAATTAACTTATATCAGTTTGGCCAAGACCGCTTGACCCATTTCTTTACAGCCTACTTGCTTAAGTCCAGCTTCACTGCTATCTAAAATATCTAGCGTACGTAGACCGTCATCAAGCACATCGCTAACTGCCTGCTCAATTGCTTGTGCTGCATCTTCTTGCTTAAAGGTATAACGCAGCATCATAGCAACAGATAAGATAGTCGCTAATGGGTTGGCTTTATCTTGTCCTGCGATATCAGGCGCTGAACCATGACACGGCTCATACATGCCCTTACCTGACTCATCTAAGCTCGCTGATGGCAACATACCGATAGAGCCTGTCAACATCGCAGCTTCATCAGATAGGATATCGCCAAACATATTTCCCGTTACCATGACATCGAACTGCTTAGGATCTTTAATCAACTGCATGCAAGCGTTGTCAGCATACATATGTGATAACGCCACATCGCTATAGTCAGCCTGCTGCATCTCGATCATCGTCTGTTTCCACAGCTCGGTGACTTCTAATACATTGGCCTTATCAACTGAACATACCTTAGCTGCTGTGCCTGCTGCTTGCGCACGCGTTTTTGCTAACTCAAAAGCAACTTTACCAATGCGCTGAATCTCACTTGTGCTATACACCATCGTGTTATAGCCTTGCTGCTCACCGTTTTCTAGTGTGCGGATACCACGAGGCTCACCAAAATAGATACCGCCTGTTAGCTCACGAACGATCAATAGATCTAAACCTGAGATAATTTGAGGTTTGATACTTGAGGCATTAGCCAACTGTGGATAGAGCTTGGCTACGCGTAGATTGGCAAATAAACCAAGCTCGCCGCGGATTTTCAATAGACCGCGCTCAGGGCGTTTACTACGCTCGATCGCATCCCATTTAGGACCACCAACTGCACCTAGCAATACGGCATCTGCGGCGCGAGCACGGGCCAATGTCTCATCTGGCAAAGGCTCACCAGTTGCATCAATAGCCACACCGCCAATTAATCCAGACTCAAGCGTTAAATCAAGTGAAAACTTATCATTGACAGCCTTAAGCACGTCAACGGCTTGGGTCATGATTTCAGGGCCAATACCATCACCCGCTAATGTTAAAATCGTTGCCATACTGATCCTTTTGGAATGTTTTTATTGGTTGGTTATATTTTTGAGCTTTTTACACTCATATTTTATGCTGCCATTTTTTTGGCTTTGGGTGCTGATGTTACTGCTTTGGTCATGCCAGTCTCTACAAACTCGCCTTGATGCTCAGCGTCTAGTTGCTTGCAGAATCGGCGCTGTACTTGAGTGCCTTGCAATAGCTCAATACATAAAGGCTCAGGTGATGCTGTGTCCAATAGACTGCCTGATTTTTCGCTGTTCTTTTTTTGATAAGCGCGCAGCTGATAAGTACCTGCTTCAGTGAAATCATGAATCATCGCAAAACGCTCAACATAGCCCATGTTATTTTCTGGATAAAAATTAACATGTACCTCGTGTTTGGCAGGCATGACCCGTGCATAGTAGTTGGTCAATCCAGGCATACTCGAAGGCGCTAACGGCACAACTTTTATGGCATTTTTATTGACGAGTGGTGTCATATCCATATTTATCGATGTTTTTGCCATACCTTCTTGACGTGGTAAGGCTGTCATAATCTGAGGATTGATTGGCTCGTGACTGTTGGGCGCGATAATGAGTGTTTTATCTATCTGCACAATTTCGCAATGATATGTACCCACACATGCAATATTTACTTCACCAGCAATAGGTTTAATTTTACCTACCCATGCTTCAGCACTCTCTGCCTCATTTATTTTTTGATAGCCCGTCAATAGCTGACAGCCTGACAATAATAAGCTTGCAGCAACAATTGTACTTGTCCATAGAGCATAACGTTTTGTATTCATAATGGCGGCTACTATTCAAGAGAGATAATAAAATGTAGTGAAAAACTATTCTTCATTTTAGACAGTTCACCGCCATAACTCAACGCTGCGTTGCGACTACTCATATTTTATTAGCAGTAGATTATAGAATGACCCTCTACGCTCTTACGTCGTTAAATATCCACGGTGTTTTTTGCATCATTTGTTGCTCATAATCTTTGATAGCATCACTTTGCTGCAAGGTTAGACCAATATCATCCAGTCCGTTTAACAAGCAATGTTTGCGAAAGGCATCTACTTCAAAGGCATACTCTTCACCAGTTGGTGTGATAACGACCTGACGTTCAAGATCCGCGGTCAACTCATAGCCTTCGTTATCAAAAGTCGCTTTCATTAACGTATCTACAATCGCTTCATCCAACACAATCGGCAACATGCCATTTTTGAAACAGTTATTATAGAAAATATCTGCAAAACTAGGCGCAATTACCGTACGGAAACCATACTCTGATAACGCCCAAGGCGCATGCTCACGACTAGAGCCACAACCAAAGTTTCTACGTGCTAGTAAGATAGTAGCACCTTGATAACGCGGTTTATTCAATACAAAGTCTGGATTGATGACTCGTGTACTGTTGTCTTGACCAGGATAGCCTTCGTCAAGATAGCGCCAATCGTCAAATAGATTCACGCCAAAACCTGTACGTTTAATAGACTTTAAAAACTGTTTTGCGATAATTTGGTCGGTATCGACGTTTGCGCGATCTAACGGGCAAACGATACCTGTTTGGGTGTTATAAGCTTGCATAAAATTTCCTATCAATTATATTTTTGCTGGCTGATGATCTTGATAAGCATGTTAAATAGTAAATAAGTTTTTACCATCTTTGACAGCATGCTCATATATTTATTGTTCATACAAGCATGATGTCAGTACTTATTATCAGATTTAAAACGTACGAACGTCTACAAAATGACCTGCCAACGCGGCGGCAGCTGCCATTGCTGGGCTTACTAAATGCGTACGGCCACCATTACCCTGACGACCTTCAAAATTACGATTAGACGTTGAGGCGCAGTGCTCTTGTGGCTCAAGTTTATCCGCATTCATCGCAAGACACATTGAGCAGCCCGGCTCACGCCATTCAAAACCAGCTTCGGTAAATAACGTATCCAAGCCTTCAGCCTCTGCTTGCAACTTCACCTGTCCAGAACCTGCAACAACGATCGCTTCTTTTACGTTATCAGCAACTTTGCGACCTTTGATTACCGCTGCCGCATCACGTAAATCTTCGATTCGTGAATTGGTACATGAACCGATAAATATACGATCAAGTTGGATATCCGTAATTTTCTGACCAGCTTCTAGCCCCATATAAGTATAAGCGCGTAACCAGCCTTCTTCTTGAGCTTCATCAATGGCTTGATCTGGTGTCGGTACAGATTGCGTGATATCTACAACCATCTCAGGCGATGTACCCCAAGATACTTGCGGTGCGATCTGACTACCGTCGATTTCTACCACAGTATCAAATACCGCGTCATCGTCTGAATATAATGTACGCCAATAGGCTTCCGCTTGTTCCCATTGTGCTTCGCTTGGCGCATATGGACGACCTTTGACATAGTCAATCGTCGTGTCATCGACCGCAACCATACCGACACGTGCACCTGCCTCAATCGCCATGTTACAGACGGTCATACGACCTTCCATACTCATGTCTTCGAACACTTGACCTGCAAATTCAATCGCGTGTCCTGTACCACCTGCCGTACCAATCTTTGCAATAATAGCTAACACCACATCTTTTGAAGTGACGCCAGCACCAAGTTGACCAGTGACACGGATTTGCATATTTTTTGATTTCTTTTGAATCAAACACTGCGTTGCCAATACATGCTCAACTTCGGAGGTTCCGATACCATGAGCCAAACAGCCAAGTGCTCCATGGGTCGCTGTATGCGAGTCACCGCAAACAACCGTCATACCTGGCAAGACCAAACCTTGCTCTGGACCGACCACGTGCAAAATTCCTTGACGCGCATCATTGATAGTAAATTCAGCAATATCAAACTTGGTGCAGTTATCGTCCAACGTGACAACCTGCAAGCGTGATACCTTGTCTTTAATCCCAGGCACCCCTTCTAGACGCTCTTTAGTGACGGTCGGTACATTATGATCTGGACTGGCAATGTTAGCCGATAGACGCCATGGCGCTCTGTTTGCCAACTCCAACCCTTCAAATGCTTGTGGACTCGTCACTTCGTGCAACAGGTGGCGGTCGATATAAATCAGGCTCGAACCATCGTCGCGCTTGGTGACTTCGTGAGCGTTCCAAAGTTTGTCATATAACGTTTGACCAGCCATGTTGCTATCCTTTATAGGTTACTAATTACTTAATTTTTACTTACTTGCACATTGCCAAGCTAAGATTCTACGTAAATGCTATGTCTATCTATAATGTTTAATAATTACTATCGTATCTAAGATTTAAATATTATTTCTTTATGAGACTCTAAATATGACTAAAATTAACGCTTAAAATACGTTTTAAATAGCAAATAGCCAATTTTTTAGAATAAATATGTCACAATATGCCTCGATGTCTTGTGATTATAGCAGGCAAATCCTATAATAATAATTGATGATTTTTAACCAGACGCAAACTTTTTTTTCTAATACGTTGTGATTGGGTCAGCCAACTTTTATTTATAGCTCGTAAAGTAGCTAAGGACATTCGTTTGAACACCACAAACTTGACGACATTCGTTACCGTTATGCACACTGGCAGTATCTCAGGCGCCGCAGAAAAGCTGTTTATCACGCAGCCTGCTGTCAGTAAACGTATCAAAAACTTAGAAGACGAGTTTAACATTACCTTGTTTGATACGGTAGGACGTGGAATTGTACCTACTCAAGCTGCCAGTGAAATGCTACCTCATGCCAAGCGTTGGCTGGAAGATTATGAGAATTTTAAAATCAACTTGCAGCATTCTCAGCATATCGTTTCTGGCAAATTAGTCATTGGTACTAGCCATCATATTGGCCTACATCATTTAGCACCTGTCCTTAAACACTTTATTCAAGCTTATCCAGCTGTTCAGTTAGAAGTACACTTCGTAGATTCTGAAAAAGCTCATAAAGCAGTACTAGATGGTGATTTGTCTTTAGCCTTTGTTACGCTTCCACCTGTCTACGATAAGCGCTTAACTTATCACACGCTCTGGTCAGACCCTCTTTATTTTATGACGGGTACGCTATCACCTTTGGCTACTAAATCTAATGTGACGTTGGAGCAGTTAGCGCGCTATCCTGCCATTTTGCCTTCTGCCAATACCTTTACCAGTCAGATTACTTTGGCCGAATTTGCCAAGCATAATCTGAAACCTTATGCCACGATGAGCACCAACCCGCTTGAATCTATTCGTATGTTGGTGTCTGTCGGTCTTGGTTGGTCAGTACTACCACAAACGATGGTTAGTCAAGATTTGGAACGTATCGATATGGCTGACAATATTGAATTACAACGCTATTTAGGTGTGGTCATCAATCCAAAATTAACTCAATCTAGCAGCGTGACCGCCCTACTAGACTTACTTGCGCCTATTGAATAAAAAGAGCTCGCTATAACAGTCTAACCATTAAGCTATTCGCATTTGTGACTCTCATGCGTTATAATACGCTTGACGTTGTTTTTATAACAAAAATTTACCACAAGGACACTGATAGTCATATATTGAATACTTCTAGTAAGATATGATGGTTAACAGTAGGTTTAATGGTTTAGATTGATGATGTAGGTTGCTAATACTCATATATAAATAGCAGATGCGAGCAATAACGATAGATAAGTGGAATGCGATGTTCCCGTTGTTCTCTATCTCTATATGAGTGCTAGCCATAGAACAACATCAATCATATAAAACTACAGAAGATACTAAAAAAAGCCATTATGTCTCAATTAATGGCTTTTTTTGTCTTTAAATATTGTTTTGGACATCGCCTTGTAGGACAAAACTTTTATAGTTAAAAATAATTACAGCCAACCATGTTGGTTAAGGACAATTTATATGAACGGAGTTTCTAGTGGCGTGCTGATATCACTCGGCGCCTATTTCTTAGTGATGATTGGGATTGGTGTTTACGCTTATTTTAAGCAAGCCAATGATACTGAAGGCTATATGTTAGGGGGTCGTAACTTAGGCCCAGCAGTAACCGCACTTTCTGCAGGTGCATCAGATATGTCAGGTTGGTTACTACTTGGCTTACCTGGTTATATGTTTGCCGATGGTGTGGTCAGTATTTGGATCGCGCTTGGTTTGACATTAGGTGCATTACTAAACTATCTCATCGTAGCACCTCGCCTTCGTGTTTATACCGAAGTGGCTGACAACGCTATCACCCTACCCGATTATTTCGCCAACCGCTTTGAAGACAAGTCGCACATGCTACGCGTCATCTCAGCCGTGGTCATCATTCTATTCTTTACCGTCTATACCGCTGCAAGTCTTGTAGGTGGTGGTAAACTCTTCGAAAGCTCACTAAATCTATCGTATAGTACTGGCCTATGGGTTACTGCTGGTGTGGTTGTGGCTTATACGCTATTCGGTGGTTTCTTAGCGGTATCTATGACCGATTTCGTACAGGGCGTCATCATGCTGTTTGCCATGGTAATCGTACCTGTCGTTGCCTTTACTGATCTTGGTGGTATTTCAGCCACTACAGAAGCGGTTAGAAACATCGACCCAACCCTTTTAGACGTTACTAGCGGTATGAGTGTTATCGGTATTATCTCACTCATGGCATGGGGCTTAGGTTACTTTGGCCAACCGCATATTATCGTACGTTTTATGGCGATTCGTTCAGTGAGAGATGTGCCAACCGCACGTAATATCGGTATGAGCTGGATGGTTGTGAGTCTGGTTGGTTCACTAATGACTGGTTTTGCTGGTCGTGCCTACGTACAAAAAACTGCGATGACGCTGGATGATCCTGAGACTATCTTCTTAGTATTCACTCAGTTCTTGTTCCATCCATTGGTTTCAGGTTTCCTATTAGCAGCTATTTTAGCAGCAATTATGAGTACTATCTCATCACAGCTATTGGTTGTATCAAGCTCTCTAACCAAAGATGTATACAAACTATTCTTTGATAAAGACGCACCAGAAGCTCGCCAGGTATTGGTTGGTCGTATCTCAGTGATCATCGTTGCTATCGTTGCCATTATGCTAGCGTCTAACCCAGATAGCTCAGTATTGAACCTAGTTTCTAATGCATGGGCAGGATTTGGTGCTGCGTTTGGTCCATTGGTTATCTTCAGCCTTACATGGCGTGGTATGAACCGTAATGGTGCTGTTGCCGGTATGGTTGTTGGTGCGTTGACTGTTATCCTATGGATTTATGGTCCTTTCCAAGTAGATGGTATGGCACTAAATAGCTGGTTATATGCTATCGTTCCAGGCTTTATCTTAAGTACTATCGCTATCTTTGCCGTTAGTATCATGACTGGTGGCCCAAGACCTTCAGTTTCTGCTAAGTACAAAGAGATGGAGTTAAACTTAAACAAATAAGTTTACGTAATATCTTAAGCTTATTGTTATAAAAAAACCTCGTCATTATTGGCGAGGTTTTTTTATGAGTAACGATTTAGTATATTTAACCTACTACAGTATTAAACAAAGAGAACTTATGATCAATGAGACAGTAGTATGGATAGCTCTGTGATGGATATACTAAGCCAGATTGTCCTAGCCCATTTGGCAGTTCAACTGCTGCTCACTTCTACGAAGTAAGCCTTTATCAACAATACTTCTTTTCTTAATATCACATTTGATTATCTATTTAGATCTTTTCCTTGTGTACCTCAAGTATGCTACGTTATTAACAACTCATTCGGTAAGGTACGAGTGCGTATAGGTTCTTAAATGCAAGGGTATTTGCTGTATATGGACACTAAGCTAAACTAGGCAAATAAAATGTAGTCGTGCTATATGAATTAATACTATAAAGATTATATTTGCTATTCTATCTATATTTGAGCATTAACAATCAAATATTTAATAGAAAGCCCATAAGAAAAGCGACCCGTCATAGGTCGCTTTTTTATTATTCATCAGTTATATAAAGAGGCTATTCACCCTGATAAGAAAGCTTTAAACCAGCAATATAACCATCATTATCTTGGAAATCACCAACGATCTTTCCACTAGGTAGACGACCTTTTGCATCACCGAACCATAAGTATTTACCACCAGCAGACACGGCCCAGTTTTCCGTCACGTTGTATTTGGCACCAAGACCGACGCTGTAATAGCCATCGACAGGACCTAACGACGTTGTTGGATCACCGGCACCACTATCCCAACCAACCGTACCACTTATAGCAAGTGCAGGCGCGACACGCTTGGCAAGACCGAGTTCCACTTGCCATTGGTCATCTTCGTATTCAACCAAGTCCAAACCATCAGGGCCGTAATTACGTTTACTAACGTCATTATATAATGGTGGTGTGATGGCAAAATCGCTCCATGGTACCCAACGGACTTTTGCCGTTGCTAAAGTAGTCGGATTGATACCTGTTTGGAAATCAAAGTTGACTGATTTAGGGGTTGTAATCTCATAATTACTGTTCCGGTTAGCAGCCGCAGCCCCTATAGCTGCTGCCTGTGCTGGAGTCGCTCCTTGCTGCAAAGCAGCTCCTTGAGCCAAAATACCTGCTATAGGATAATTCTCAGAGATACCTATATCATGGTCAATCTCAGAACGATAAGTCAACGCTGCTTTTAGAGCAATTTCAGGCTTGCTATAGGCAATACCTGCTATATAACCGTAATCCATATCAGGATTGCTGTTTGAGGTATAACCACTAGCAGGCCCATAAGCTAAGCCACGCAGCTTGGTTTCAGATTGGATACGCTGAGCAACTGGACCACCATAAATTTGGAAGTTTTTATTCGCGCCGAACTTCATACCAAGGATACCCGTTAGGCTTTGGCTACGAACTTCTACATTGGTATTTTCACCTGCAGTACTTGCTTCGGCTAGTGCTATGGCACCTGCAGTCTGTGGGTCTACACCATCACCTACCAATTCGCCTCCTGAAGCTTGAGGATTATTGCTTGCCACAAAATTACTTTGCGTGTATTCAGCAGCAGCACCAAAAGGCTCATCATATAGCACACCCACACTGAACGTGTCGTTGATATCAGTCTTCACGCCATAGCGGAAGAAGTCATAAGATTCAGCAATATCACCTGTTTTGTCGCCGCGCTCATAGTCATTTTGGCCAGGGTTGACATTCGAACTATCGTAGCCGCTTACATCAGCGTCAATATAAGTATAGACCGCTTCAGCGTAAGTGCCATCTTGAAAAAAAGCAGTGACATCTTGACCTGAACGATCAAGACCAGCAGCGTTGGTTACGCTAGCAACAGAGAGAGTAGCAATAGCTACTGCAAGGGTTTTCAAATGAAAGGTAGTGCGCATTGTGTATCTCCAACGGTCCTTGTTGTATTACTACCTTGATAATCAATATATAGCATTGCTGCGCTTAACATTGAAAGTATCAAAGTCGTGTCCTAAGTTGAATACTAATAGCTTTTTGACACTAAAACAACATTTAAAGTGCTTTATTTCTCAATTATGACTGAACAGTACATATAAGATATAAATAAAATGCTGTGGTTTACTTTTTATCCTTAGTGTGATTTTTACAGTGAGGTCTATAGTCATAAAATAAATATTTTTACCTATAGTCTGTTAAATGTAATTTTTAAAAACACATAATAAAAAAGCGACCCTTAAAGGATCGCTTTTAATATTAATAACAAACAGCATCACATAATTTATTTGTAATTTACTGAGCTTGGTAAGATACCTTTACACCTAATACAAAACCATCGTTACTTTCGAAATCACTAACGATCGTCTTAGTTGGGATTTGACCTTTGGCATCACCGAACCATAAGTATTTACCACCAGCAGATACTGCCCAGTTCTCGGTCACATTATATTTCGCACCAAGACCAGCGCTATAATAGCCTTCGATAGGACCTAACGAAGTGACAGGGTTGCCTGCACCACTGTCCCAACCAACAGTACCACTGACAGCAAGTGCTGGCGCGACACGCTTGGCCAACCCTAGCTCTACTTGCCATTGGTCATCGTCATAGCTGACTAAAGATAAACCTTTATCATCATTAGTTGCTTGCTTGCTTACTTCATTATAAAGTGGTGGAACGATTGCAAAATCACTCCATGGTACCCAGCGTACTTTGGCAGTCGCTAAGGTTGTAGGGTTAATACCAGTTTGGAAATCGAAGTTAACTGATTTAGGGGTAGTAATATCTAGCGTATTACCTTGATTCGCTTCACCACCTAAAGCTGCTACTACTGGATATATCTCATCGATATTCGAGCTGTGGTCAATTTCAGAACGATAGGTCAAAGCCGCCTTTAGAGCAATTTCAGGTTTACTATAAGATATACCAGCGATATAGCCATAGTCGGTATCAGGACTAATATGAGCGGTATAGCCTGTAGCAGCACTATAGGCACTACCACGAAGACTTACATCAGCTTTGATACGCTGAACAACAGGACCACCGTACACTTGGAATTCTTTGTTTTGACCAAACTTAGCACCTAGGATACCTGTGATGCTTTCGCTACGGACTTCAACATTTGTGCCTTCATCATTCGCAAGGCGACCATCCGCAAAGCCTTCTAATTGCTCAAGTTGATTTAACTGTGCTTGACCTTCTGCTAGCTGCGTTTCGCCAGCGGCGATACCTGCTAAACCAGCATTAATCTGTGGACGCAGTGCAGGCTCAAGTGCTGGGTTTTGATTAACAGCTGCTTGGGCTTGTCTTACTTGCTCTCTAACTGCATTTAAACGAGTTTCAGCAGCAGTTAACTGGTTTTGAGTACCTTCAACTAAACCTTTCAACTCTTCTACATTATTAACGCCTAATCCACCTAGACGCGATGCAATAATATTATTAACAGCATCAGTTGGTGCGCCTACAAAGTTATTATTTCCAGTGTAATCGGCTGCTGCACCAAAAGGCTCATCATATAAGATACCAACACTGAATGTATCGTTGATATCTGTTTTTACGCCATAACGGAAAAAGTCATAAGACTCTGCGATGTCATCGATTTTATTACCTGATGTATCTTTACCAGTAACGTCAGCATCGATATAAGTGTAGACAGCTTCTGCATAAGTGCCGTCTTGTAGGAATGCGGTGATATCTTGGCCTGAGCGATCAAGGCCAGCAGCACTAGCGACGCTAGCAACAGAAAAAGTAGCAACAGCTACTGCAAGAGTTTTTAAATGAAAGGTGTGGCGCATTTTATATCTCCAAACATCCGCATTGTTTTACTGTTTTACCTAGTTTTAATAGGCAATCAGCATCCGAGGTGGAAGATAGTAAAGATTTTTTAACACTAAAACAACTACAAAAACACATTATTTCTATGTTATGACCACATAGTCATCATACAGTATCTATATATAAAAATACGTATATATCTTTTGTCATTGAAAGCTTTTCTTTCTAATTCTAACTTACTAATAGTGTGGTGGTCTATCCGCCATCACATCAAATGGGGCAATACCACTCTCTGGGTCTTGATTTTCTATTTGCTTATAAATCAGTTGTAGTTGACGTTGCAGCGTATGAATATCTTTGTCTTGTCGCGTGATTACGTCATCCAGTCGTTCGACGGTAACTTCAAGGTGCGCGAGGCTCATTTGCAAATCGATTACTTGGGCTTGCAGATCATCTTGCACTGTAGAAGTATCGGTTGTAGTTTTAGATTGGTTCATATTTTTCTCTAGATCATAGTAAGTATTAAAGTGAAAGAATGGATTATTAAGGGGTTCAAGGAGTACTGTAGATTAGAGATAAATCTATAATAATAGTCGTTAAATAGCATCCATTAGTAAAAGCAATAAATAGTACTGATAAAACTATTTACTCCCACTACAGTGATGCGGTGGCATGTTATACTGCAGGCAATTTTGCAACAACCCCTACCTCACTATTATATAAGCTTAAGATACTCTATGGCACTGATTCATTTAAAAGACATTCACTTAGCCTTTGGCGTCGCGCCTGTTCTTGATGGTATTGATTTTTCTATCAATACAGGCGAGCGTGTGTGCTTGATTGGCCGCAACGGCGAAGGTAAATCTACTTTGTTTAAACTGATCAATGGCTCATTGCAGCCTGACAGTGGCGAGATTATTACCAACAGTAGTATGCGTGTAGCGATGCTAGAGCAAGACGTTCCTGAGACTAGCGGTCGCATATTAGACATCGTTATGGGCGGTAGTCGTCGCACGGCTGATTTGCTCATTAACTATAATAAGCAAGTCGATATGTGTGCGAATGGCGATATGGATGCCTGTGAGCACATGGCGACCCTACAACATGATATCGATGCGGTACATGGCTGGGACTTAGAACGCGATGCCATGCGTCTGATTACGACCATGGGCCTTAATCCAGAAGACGACTTATCATCCCTATCTGGTGGTCGTAAACGCCGCGTGTTACTCGCTCGTGCGCTAGTCACTAAGCCTGATGTGCTACTACTAGATGAGCCAACCAACCATTTGGATGTTGAAAGTATCGAATGGTTAGAGCGCTTTTTGCTCGATTGGCAAGGCCTGACGTTGTTGTTCGTGACTCATGATAGAGCATTCGTCAATAAACTATCGACTCGCATTATTGAGCTTGACCGTGGCCAATTGACCAGTTATGACGTAACACAAGGTGAAGGTGGTTACGCGCGCTATCAAGAGCTAAAAGAGCTACAGTTACAGGCTGAAGAAAAGAACAATGCCAACTTTGATAAAAAACTGGCACAAGAAGAAGTTTGGATTCGCCAAGGTATCAAAGCACGTCGCACTCGCAATGAGGGCCGTGTACGTGAACTAAAAGCCTTACGTGAAGAGCGCAGCGATCGCCGTGAGCAAGTGGGCAATGTAAACATCACAATGGGTCAAGGCGAGAAAAGCGGTAAGCTTGTCTGTAAAGTTAAAAACTTACATCTTGAATATGACGGCAACGTCTTGGTAGATGATTTTACGACCACTATTATGCGTGGCGATAAGATTGGTATTGTTGGGCCTAACGGTGCGGGTAAAACCACGCTTATTAAAGCCTTACTCGATATGTCTGATGACGAAGTTACCAAGTCTGGTAGTGTCGAATTAGGTACTAACCTGAAAATCGCATTCTTCGACCAGCTGCGTGACCAGTTGGATCTTGAAGCAAGCGTTGCACAAAACGTTTCGGAAGGTTCTGACTTTGTAGAAGTTGGCGGTCGCAAAACACATATCATGAGCTACTTGCAAGATTTCTTATTTGCACCAGAGCGCGCACGTACACCTGTCAAAGCACTGTCTGGTGGTGAGCGTAACCGAGTACTACTGGCCAAGCAGTTATTGAAACCTGCCAATATTTTGGTACTCGATGAGCCGACCAACGATTTGGACATGGCAACACTTGAGTTGTTAGAAGAATCAGTCGCCAGCTTTGGTGGTACGATTTTGCTGATCAGTCATGATCGTTCATTCATGGACAATGTCGTTACCTCTACGTGGGTGTTTGGCGAAGATGAAGACGGCAAAGGAGTGGTCAATGAGTATGTAGGTGGTTATCAAGAGTACCTCGTACAAAAGAACCGTGAAGAAGCATCACGTGCTGCCAAAGCACCTGCCAACAATGCGGCTAGTAATAAAGCGACAAATAAGTCTGGCGCGGCAGCGAAACCAAATAAGGCAGCCAAAAAGCTAAATTATAATGATCAACGCGAACTGGATAACTTGCCAAAAGAAATCGCTGCACTCGAAGCCGAACAGGCTCAACTGCAAGAAAAGCTGGCCGATGGCTCTTGGTTCAATACCGACTTTGATGCGGCGACAGCTGCTAGTGAGCGTCTCTTAACCATTGAAGATGAGATGATGCACAAGCTTGAACGCTGGAGCGAGCTTGAAGGCTAGTATTGGCAACTCTCTAGCTGAGTTTATTGGAATATCGCATGTGTATTTTGCATTGCTTATTTCGATAAACAAGTTTCTGATAGTCTGACAAAACATTATTAATCATTGTGAAGGCATCACCACTTTATTATATAGAGTGGTGATATTTGTTTTACAGCAACTTACAAAGTAGTTAGATGGTGAAAGTTAGTGAACATTACCTTAATTTCAAGTATCATTCGCTATTGCTGAAAATCCTTATTATTTATAAGGTCATCACATCATAATCCTTGTTAAAGCAAAGTTAGCGTTAAGCGTTGATAATCCAACTGTTTTGGTTTGATTATCATATTCAACCTTCTAATATGTCCTATTGAGGTTGCTTTATTTTTAACGCAATAATTTATTTTATCACCGAAATAGCTTAGAATAGCAACAATTAGCAAAATTAGGCACAGCTAAAGTGGCTTGATATTGTATATTTTCTAAGCCACAAACCCAGTGTGGGATAATCCCATTTCATTCACCTGGAGGAAGTATTAATGAGCCAAGCCGAAGGCGTTAATGTACAACGCCGTAGAGTTCTTATTGCCTCAACTGCCGCGATTGGTGCAGCTGGGGTAGCTGCCGTGGCGACACCTTTTGTCCGTTCTTGGTACCCAAGCGCTAAAGCTGAGGCTGCAGGGGCTGCAGTGACCCAAGATATTGGTTCTATCGAAGATGGACAAATGATCGTCGTCAAATACCGTGGTAAACCTATTTATGTGGTTAAGCGCACCGAAGACATGGTTGCAGGACTAGAGTCAGTCAAACCTCTATTATCTGATCCTGAGTCTGATGCGTCTCTACAACCTGAATATTGCAAAAATCCTACTCGCTCTTTAGATCCAACCGTATTGGTGGTCGAAGGCGTTTGCACACATTTGGGCTGTGCACCAAACTACCGTCCTGATGTGGGCGCGGTGGATTTAGGTGGTAATGATTGGTACGGCGGATTTTTCTGTCCGTGTCACGGGTCAAAATATGACTTAGCAGGTCGCGTATATAGCGGCGTTCCTGCACCACTTAATTTACCCGTTCCAGAATATGGTATGGATGGTACCATCTTGACGGTTGGGGAGGCTTGATATGAGTATGGGTAAAAAGTTAATGCATTGGGTGGACGCGCGTTTTCCAGCGACCGAAACCTATGAATACCATATGTCAAAGTACTACGCACCAAAGAACTTTAACTTTTGGTACTTCTTTGGCGTGCTATCAATGATCGTACTGGTCAACCAATTGGTGACTGGTATATGGCTTACGATGATGTACAACCCAAGTGCCGAAGGGGCATTTGCGTCTGTTGAATACATCATGCGTGACGTAAAAGGTGGTTGGCTCATTCGCTATATGCACTCAACCGGCGCATCTGCGTTTTTCGTCGTTGTATACCTGCATATGTTTAGAGCCTTGCTATATGGTTCATACCAAAAACCTCGTGAGCTTATCTGGCTCATCGGTATGGGTATCTACCTAGCACTTATGGCAGAAGGTTTCTTCGGTTACCTACTACCTTGGGGCAACATGTCATTCTGGGGTGCTCAGGTTATCTTGAACTTACCTGCAGCTCTACCTGTTATTGGTGATGGCCTTGCTGAATGGGTACGTGGTGACTATATCATCTCTGGTATTACTCTAAACCGTTTCTTTGCGCTACACGTTGTTGCTATTCCATTAGTACTGGTAGGCTTAGTATTCATGCATATTGTAGCATTGCATCATGTGGGCTCGAACAACCCTGATGGCATCGATATTAAGAAGCTAAAAGATAAAAATGGTGTGCCATTAGACGGTATCGAATTCCATCCGTACTACACTGTGCATGACATGGTTGGTATCGTAGTGTTCTTTATCTGTTTCTTTGCAGTGGTATTCTTCTTCCCAGAAGGCGGCGGTTTCTTCCTTGAACCACCAAACTTTGAGACAGCGAACTCACTGAAAACACCAGCACATATTGCACCAGTATGGTACTACACGCCGTTCTACGCTATTTTACGTGCGGTTCCTGACAAGCTTGGTGGCGTGATTGCGATGGGTGGTGCGATTGCCGTACTGTTCTTGATCCCATGGCTTGATAGGTCTCCTGTGCGCTCTATACGTTACAAAGGTATATTATCTAAGATTGCGCTGACCGTCTTTGCTATTAGCTTTGTTGTATTGGGCTACTTGGGTGCGACGCCTGCTACACCAACGGCAACCATCATGGCTCGTGTATTCACGATTCTATATTTCTTGTTCTTCTTACTGATGCCTTTCTACACTGCGATTGAGAAGTGTAAACAGCCACCAGAACGCGTTACCGGAGGTCACTAATGAACACGCTAATTAAATCCCTAGCTGGTCTAGGCTTAGGCGCGGCATTAACCTTGACTGCTGGTACGGCAATGGCTTCAGGCAGTGGCTGCGGTACATTCACCAATGCAGATGGCGTTGATGAACACCTGGCTTGTAGTACAGCTCCTATTGATTTTACCAATAAGGGCTCACTACAAAACGGCGCGAAGATCTTTATGAACTACTGTGCTGGGTGTCACTCAGCCAAGTACGTTCGTCATTCGCGCATTGCTAAAGATTTAGAGATACCGCCTGAGTTGGTTGAAAAGTATTTGATGGTTACTACCGATCAAATCGGTGACCACATTACTGCTGAGATAGATCCTGAGATTCAAGCATCTTGGTTTGGCGCAGCGCCGCCTGATCTATCACTTGAGACACGTCTACGTGGCGACGACTGGGTATATACTTACCTACTATCGTTCTATGAAGATCCAAGCCGTCCTTGGGGTGCAAACAACTTAGTACTGGCCAATGCAGCGATGCCTCACGTATTGCATAATATGCAAGAAGAGTTGAGCCAAGAAGAGTTTGAATCTGAAGTTGGTGACTTGGTTAACTTTATGGCGTGGATGGGTGAACCTGCTCGTCACGACCGTCAAGTAATTGGTTTCTTCGTCATTCTATTCTTATTAGTACTGCTCATACCAGTTTACTTATTAAATAAAGAGTTCTGGAAAGATGTTAAATAAGTCATAGTCAGCAGATAGTTCTTCGAATTAAAAAAGGCACTACTTCGGTAGTGCTTTTTTGTGCCTTGATATAGAGCATAAATACTAGATAAGCCGGAAAATAAGTCGCTCAGCGCTAATGTTTACGCACACTACCTTGATAAACGTTGCGAGTTTGTTTACGATGACAACCTTCACTATTAACATTAGGCTTTCATGATTGATGCGAATGACATTCCAAGTAGTCAGCTAATTTTGTATGCTGATGACGGCTACGACAGTCATGTGGTACGCCTATTACTTGAAGAAAAAAAGCTCGCTTACTATTTGTCTCGCTTACATTCTGAGCGCCCTGAAGATTTGACTGAGCTAAACCCCTATCATACCTTGCCTGTATTGCAGCAGCGTGAGATTGCGCTTTATGAGATTAACGTCATTTTTGAGTACCTTGAAGAGCGTTATCACACAAACAAACTGCTCCCTGAGACACCGCAAGAGCGTGCACAGTTTCGCCAACTGGCTTGGCGCATTCAACGTGATTGGTTAGTACTTGGCAAGCGTCTGCTGACGCATCCAGATAGCTTTAATAAAGCACAGGCTGCCGTTGCCAAAAAACAGCTTAGTGATTCGTTGATTACTCTGTCACCGCTGTTCGCTCATAAGCCTTATTTTATGGCTGATGAGTTTGGTTGGTGTGACGTGTTATTAGCGCCACTATTATGGCGATTAGATGAGATGGGTATTGAGCTGCCACGTGCCATTAGCCGTCCATTGTTTGAATACCAAACAAGAGTGTTTGAGCGTAGTAGCTTCCAAAAAAGCGTGCGTTGATTAGACAAGTATCGAAAGCTGTCCTAAAATAAAGTATAAATAAGATAGATGTTAATTAGCATCTGTCATTTGATAAGTTGCTGAACGAGATATTTTTCATTATTAAAAATTATTAGTATAGGAAATCATTAAATGAGCGAAACCACCTCTATTACACCTACCCGCCCTTATATGGTACGTGCACTATATCAATGGATAGAAGACAACGCTCTGACACCATACTTGATGGTTGATGCTACCGCTGACAATGTGCAAATACCAACCGAACATGTGCAAGACGGTCGTATTGTATTGAATATCGCCAGCCGTGCTACTGGTAACATGAGTATGGAAAATGACTATATTCATTTTAGTGCGCGCTTCGGTGGTGTATCACAAGAAATCTGGGTACCACTTACTGCGGTGATGGGGATTTATGCTAAAGAGAACTCGCAAGGGATGTTCTTTGATCCAAAAGAGTATGACAACTATCAGCCAGAAGACGACTCAGCACCAATGTCTAACAACAGTCCTGCTAAAGCACCTAAACCAAAGCGCGATAATAAAGCGGGTTTAAAGGTCCTAAAATAAAAATTCTGGAAGTAAATAGAACCTTAGACCAGTTCTCTTTAACACAATAAAAAAGCTAGCCATATTTAATATGACTAGGGCGTGTTGAACATTCATAATTTGAGCCAGATATAAGCACAA